>Ga0308160_10006780_pt1 | contig 11559 bp, 11 predicted proteins | sample PhyFR1_FD_201036 | JGI IMG/M metagenome (GOLD analysis project Ga0308160, IMG submission 201036) | Phyllosphere microbial communities from UC Gill Tract Community Farm, Albany, California, United States - DLSLF.R1 | ecosystem: Host-associated > Plants > Phyllosphere > Unclassified | place: USA... | reverse complement strand
CTAAATGTCGGGTCACACCTAACTCCCACCAGGGCGGCACCAGCGGGGTCAGGTCTGACATTCGGACACAAGCTCTACAGTGGGATCGGAATACAGCTGAGGCCGTGTCCAAATGTCAGACCTGACCCCAGCTTTTCAGCTGAGGCCGTGTCCAAATGTCAGACCTGACCCCAGCTTTTCGAAACGAAAAAACGCGCCGAGGCGCGTTTTTTGCGTGGCACGGGGAATGCGCTCAGCTGATGCGGTAACGGCCTTCCCAGGCCGCGCCAGGGGCCAGCGTGACTGGTTCCAGCTGGGCCGGCTCGATGCAGACGAAGCGCTGATATTCGTCGTCTTCCATGTCGGCCATTGCCGCAGTGTCGGCCGCGCCGGGGTTCCATACCACGGCGTCCGCAAACCCCTGCTGTTCCAGCGTCAGCACGCGCGCCCAGGTGCCGAGCGTGATGCCGTCGCCGACAACATCTTCATACACCACGTCGAGCTTGTCCGCGATCGACAGCGTGCCCGCTTCGAGCCCTTCGATGCGCACGTCGGCCAGGTGCGGCACCAGGTGATACGAGTGCAGTGCGGCCGCGAACGGGAAGGGCGCGTCGCCCGTGTTGCGCACGCTCAGCGCCATGGTCAGTTCATTGGCGCGCACCGCCACGCGCAGCGCCAGCGCGAAGCGGTGCGGCCAGGTGGCGGCGAGCGCCGCCGGCAAGTCTGCCTCGTTCAGGCCGAACACGGCCCACGCCGCGTCACCCTCGACGCCGCTGTCTTCCAGGCGCCAGCTGCTCACGCGCGCAAAACCATGGCGCATCTCGGCGCCGCGCTCGGCGAACTGCGGGAAGATGACCGGCACCCCGCCGCGGATCGCGCGGCTGCCGTCCAGCGCCGAGCGCTGGCTCAGGAACAGGCGCTCGCCGCCATCCGCTCCATGCCAGGACACCAGGTGGCCGCCATACAGCGTGACGACGGCGCTGGCGCCGTCGGGCGCCGTGATGCGAACGGCGGGCAGCTGCCCGAAAGTGAAGTTGTCGATTGTCATGTCTGGCGGCTCTTGGCCATTGGCGGGTTGTCGGCGAAGTAGCGGCGAATGCCGTTGGTGATCGCATTGGCCAGCTGGTCCTGGTAGGCGTCGTCGTTCAGGCGCGCTTCCTCTTGCGGGTTCGAGATGAAAGCGGTTTCCACCAGGATCGACGGGATGTCCGGCGCCTTGAGCACGGCGAAGCCGGCCTGCTCGACCGAGGCCTTGTGCAGGCGGTTGATGCCGCCGATTTCCTTCAGCACGGCCTTGCCCAGCCTGAGGCTGTCGTTGATCTGGGCCGTGGTCGACAGGTCGAACAGCACGCTGGCGAGCTGCTTGTCGGCGCTGCCGCCGGCCAGGTTGACGCCGCCGATCAGGTCGGCCCGGTTCTGGTCGTTGGCCAGCCAGCGCGCCGCGCTCGAGCTCGCGCCTTTTTCGGACAGCACGAACACCGACGAGCCGCGCGCCGTCGGCGACACCCAGGCGTCGGCGTGGATCGAGACGAACAGGTCGGCCTGCACCTTGCGCGCCTTCTGCACGCGGGTGCCCAGCGGGACGAAGAAGTCGCCGTCGCGGGTCAGCATGACGCGCGTATTCGGCATCTGCTCGAGCTTGTCCTTGAGGCGCTTGGCCACCGCCAGCACGATGTCCTTCTCGCGGCTGCCTTTGGCGCCGATGGCGCCCGGATCCTCGCCGCCATGGCCCGGATCGAGGGCGATGGTGACCATGCGCGCCACCTTCTGCGGCGCGCCCTTGCCGACGCCGCGCGACGGCGGCGGCTGCACCGGCTGGGGCGGCGGCGTGCCGGCGAGGCCCGACATCTCGGCTTCCAGCTTGGCGATCGCATCCGGCGCGGCATTCGGCAGGGTGCGCGGCGCGGCCGGCGGGAGGCTCGGGACCTGCACCGGCGGCGTCGCGCCGGCCGTGGCCGGGTTCGGCGATGCCGGAGCGCCGGCCACCGGCGTGGCCGCGACCGGATCGCCCATCGCCGGCTGGTCGGCCGCCACCGTCTTGGTCGGGCCGGTGCTCCATTCGCCTTTTTCGATCATGGCCGCGATCGGGTCGACCGGGGTCACCGGATACAGGTCGAAGATCAGGCGGTGCTGGTAGCCGGCCACCGGCGCCAGCGTGAACACCTGTGGCTTGACCTCGGCCTTGAGGTCGAACACCAGGCGCACCACGTTCGGGCGGTTCTGGCCGACCCGCACCTGCTTTATATAAGGATCGTTTGCCTCGATCTTCGCCACCAGGCTCTTGAGCGTGGGGCTCAGGCCGAGGCCATCGATATCGACCACCAGGCGCGGCGGATCGGGGATCAGGAAATGCTCGGTCTTGAGGTCGGTGTCGTTTTCCAGCGTCACCCGGGTATATTCGGGCGCGGGCCAGACACGCACGGCCAGGATCTGGTTGGCGCTGGCCGGGAGCGGCGTCATGACGGACAGCAGCAGCGTGCCGCCGGCTTTCATGAAGACGCGGCGGCGCGCGGATCCTGGCGTCACGCTGGCGGAGCGAGCGGCGGTAACTGCGGGGCGAGACGGTCGAGGCATAGCAGGCCTAATTCGGACAACGCCTGCAATTCTACATCACGGCCGTGCCCGCTAACGTTGAGCAGGATGCGCACGTCGGGCGGCGGCAACACGGGATCGCCTTTTTCGGGCCATTCCACGATACACACATTCTTGCCGTCAAAATCCTCGCGGAAGCCGGCATCGAGGAATTCCTCCGGGCTCGACATGCGGTACAGATCGTAATGGATGATGTCCAGGAGATTGCCGCCGAGCATCACACGATATGGTTCCGACAAGGTATAGGTCGGGCTTTTCACCGTGCCGGCGTGGCCGGCGGCGTGCACCAGCGCGCGCGTGAGGGCGGTCTTGCCGGCGCCGAGGTCGCCGTGCAGGTAGATCACCAGGCCGGGCTGGAGTGCGCGCGCCAGGGCGCCGCCGAGGTCGGCGGTGGCCGCTTCGTCAGGCAGATGGCGCTGCAAATGGGTCAGATAAGGCTGCATCGAATAAAATAGCGTGTTGTCCTGCCTGGTTTCCTGTGTGGTTGCCGCCCATGTCCACTTTGTCCGATCCATCCGCCGACCTGCCCGAGCTTGCGCGCGCCATCAAAGGATGGGGCCGCGAGCTGGGGTTTGCCGACGTGCGCATTGCCGACGTCGACCTCGGGCACCTGGAGGCGGGCCTGCAAGCCTGGCTGGACGCGGGCTACCACGGCGAGATGGATTATATGGCAAGCCACGGCATGAAGCGTGCGCGGCCCGCCGAACTGGTGCCGGGCACGGTGCGCGCCATCGTCGCGCGCATGGATTACCTGCCGCCGTCGCGCCATGCGGACTGGCGCGCCCAGGAAAGATTGCGCCAGCAAGATCCGAACGCGGCCGTGGTCTCGGTGTACGCCCGGGGCCGCGACTACCACAAGGTGCTGCGCAACCGCCTGCAGTCGCTCGCCGGCCGCATCCAGGAAGCGATCGGCCCGTTCGGCTTTCGGGTGTTTACCGATTCCGCGCCGGTGATGGAGTTGCCGCTGGCCGAAAAGGCGGGCCTCGGCTGGCGCGGCAAGCACACGCTGCTGCTGTCGCGCGCGGCCGGCTCGACCTTCTTCATCGGCGAGATCCTGGTCGACCTGCCGCTGCCGGTCGACCCGCCCACCGGCGCCCACTGCGGCCAGTGCCAGGCCTGCATCGACCTGTGCCCCACCAAGGCGATCCTGGGGCCGGGCAAGCTCGATGCGCGCCGCTGCATCTCCTACCTGACGATCGAACTCAAAAGCAGTATCCCCGAAGAGCTGCGGCCCCTGATCGGCAACCGCATCTATGGCTGCGACGATTGCCAGGTGGCCTGTCCGTGGAACAAGTTTGCCCAGCGGGCGCAGCTGGCTGACTTCGACGAGCGCAACGGCCTGGGCGAAGGCGACCTGGTCAGTCTGTTCGGCTGGGACGAGGAAGAATTCAACCGCCGCATGGAGGGCAGCCCGATCCGCCGCATCGGCCACGAGCGCTGGTTGCGCAACCTGGCCGTCGGGCTGGGTAATGCAGCCGAGAAACAGCGTGGGGACGCGGCCATGGTGGCCGCCCTGCAATCCAGGCTGGACCACCCCTCCGCGCTGGTGCGCGAGCACGTCGCATGGGCGCTGGCGCGCCACGGCGCCTGAGCCCGCCGCAATCAATCCATCAGAGCTCGATGCGTTTCAGGCGCAGGCCCGACCAGTCGCCGTCGATCGAGATCATCGCCACCGCGGTAATGCCATGCTCCTTGGCATACGCATTGATCGAATCGCGGTTGATATCGGTGGCCTTGGCGGCGGTCTGCTTGAGGTAGGCGATCCACAACGAGCCTTTCTCGCCCAGCTTCTGCTTGGCAATATCGAGGTAGTGCTCGAGGTCCTTGCGGTGCATGCAGAACATCAGGATCACGTCGAAAGGCCCATCGCCTTCCTTGATCTTTTCGGCCGGCATCTGGGCTGCCACCTGCGGATTGGCTTGTCCGTTGAGGATCAATATGGACTTCGCCGTTCGTAGGAACATCTTGTCTGCAACTGTCTTTTCGTTCATTGGAGTTTCCTGAAAGAGAGTATGCATCGCGGCGCGCGGGGCCGCAGCGCGTTCAAGACTATTTTACAAGGCTTCCCGCGCGAAGCAGGGACCGTTGACGTGTCCGGCTTGGCGTGCCCGCCAGTCGCTACTTGAGCAGGCCGGCCAGCTCGACCGCGGTCTTGACCTGCATCTTGTCGAAGATATGGGCGCGATGGACCTCGACGGTGCGCATGCTGATGCCCAGTTTGTCGGCCACGACCTTGTTCATCATGCCGGCCAGGATCAGGTCGAGCACTTCACGCTCGCGCGCCGACAGCGTGGCCAGGCGCGCCTGCACGCCGGCGGCCGCCGCGGCCTTGCGCGAGGCGCCCAGCGCCTCTTCCACCCGGTCCATCAACATATTGTCGTTGAACGGTTTCTCGAAAAAATCGAAGGCGCCGCGCTTGAGCGAATCGACCGCCATCGGCACGTCGCCGTGGCCGGTCAGGAAGATCACGGGCAGGCGCGGCAGCAGGCCGCGGCCGATCAGGGCGTCGAACACGGCGATGCCGTTCATGCCGGGCATGCGCACGTCGAGCAGCACGCAGTCGCCGGCGCCGTCCGGGTCGGACAGGGCGTCGAGGAATTCCTGGCCGCTGGCATAGCCGCGCGCCGCGAGGCCGCGCGATTGCGCCAGCCAGGCGAGCGAATCGCGAATGACATCTTCGTCGTCGACGATATGCAGCATGGGGTCTCCGTAGTGGCGAACAGGTGTCCGCCCCGTTGTTCTTGTTGTCAATACAGTGCAAGCATTGCACCGCAGACCGGGATTTTAGCCCAGCGCCCGACTCGCCGCTTGGGCCGGCAGCGAAAACGTGAACACGGTGCCGCCGGCCGGATGCGGCGCGTGGCTGAGCGTACCGCCATGAAACTCGATCGCCGTGCGGCAGATCGACAGGCCCATCCCCATGCCCTCGGCCCGGGTCGAGTAGAACGGCGAGAACAGGCGCTCGGCGACCTCCGGCGAGATGCCGTGGCCGCGGTCGATCACCGACACCGCCACCTGGTCGTCGGCGTGCACGGCTTCGATGCGCAGCACGCGCTGGTCGGGCGCCGTGTCCTGCATGGCCTGGATCGCGTTGCGGGTCAGGTTCAGCAACACCTGCTCGAGCATCACGCGGTCGGCCAGCACCGGCGGCAGGCCCGGCGGCAATTGCACGCGCAAGGCGACACCGGCCTGGCGCGCTTGCAGCTCGATCAGCGCATGCACGCTGGCGATCACGCTGCGGATCGTCACTTCCTGGCGCAGCGGTTCGCGCTTCTTGACGAACTCGTGCACGCTGCGGATGATCTGGCCGGCGCGCTGGGCCTGCTGGCGCGCCTGTTCCAGCGCGTGGCGCAGCATGCCCGGCTTGACGTCCTCGCCCGAGCCGGCGGCGCGCTCGAGCATGTTGAGGGCGCCCACCGTATAGCTGCTGATCGCCGCCAGCGGCTGGTTCAGTTCGTGCGCCAGCATCGACGACAATTCGCCCATGGTGGCCAGGCGCGCGCTGGCCTGCAGTTTTTCTTCCTGCTGCCGATTCAGTTCTTCCACACGCTTGCGGTCGGTAATGTCGAGCACCGAGCTCATCCAGCCGGTATGGCGGCCGTCGATGTCCACCAGCGGCGCCTCGAACACGAGCACCGGCACCCGCACCCCGTCCGGGCGCTGGAACACGGTCTCGAACTGGGGCGTGACCTTGCCCGACAGGATGCCCTGGAAACGCTCCTCGTACTCGGCCGTCGCTTCCGGCGCCCAGTAGGCCATCGGTGGCTTCTTGCCGATCAATTCTTCCTGCGGCAGGCCGACGATCTGGCAGAAGGCGCGGTTGACGTAGGTGACGCGGCCTTCCAGGTCGCGCGCGCGCAGGCCGGTGAGCAGCGAATTTTCCATCGCGGTGCGAAACGCCATCTGCTGGCGCAGCGCACTTTCGGCCGCCAGCGTGCGCGAGATGTGGCGCCACAGGGCGGCCAGGCTCATCAACAGGCCCAGGGCCAGCACGATCACCGAGCCGACCAGCAGGTTCGGCAGCAGCTGCGGGGCGCGCTTGACGCTGTTGGTCGACAGCACCAGCTGGGCGCCCGGCAGGTCGAGTTCGCGCTGGTGGGTGTAGACGCCGCGGCCCGGTCCGCCGGCGGCGCGGCGCGCCACCGGGCGCTCGTCGCGGTCGACGAGGGCCAGCGCATTGTCCTGGGCGAACCACCAGGGCACGGTCTCGTCGAGCAGCACCTGCAGGCTGTAGGTCGCCACCAGGCTTCCCATGAACTGGCCGTTACGGAACAGCGGCAGGTAGAAATCGATCAGGCCGTGGGTGGTGGCGGTCGCGCCGTACGGCTCGCTGTAGCGGCCGCGCCGCATCGAGCGCGCCATCTCGCCGGCCAGGGCGGTGGTGGCGGGCAGGCCGGCAGCAGGCTGGTCGCTGCCATGGGTCGCCTGCACCACGCCGTCGGCATCGCTCCAGACCACGCGCACCAGCTCCGGGCCGTTGATGAACATCTGGCGCAGGCGCGCCTGCAGCTTGGACGGCGGCAGCGGCGCGACCACCAGGTCGGCGCCCAGCGCGCTCAGGGCTTCCTCGCTGCGCTGCAGCTCGAAGCGCAGCGTCTGCTCGACCCACAGGGTATCGGCGATCAATTGCTCTTGGCGCTCGGTGCTCTCCATCTGGCGCGCCTGCCATGGCAGCCAGATCAGGACGGCAAGGAATAGCAGCACCAGCAGCATCGGCACCAGCCAGCGCCAGAAGCGCCAGGCGCGGGTGCGGGCGCGCGGTTCCGGCGTGGGCTGGTCGGACGGAATTATCATGCAAGATCCTGTACTTGGTTAAACTGTCGCGCTATCCTGCCCAGCGATTGTGGAATCTCACAATGGCGGCCACCCGCGGCGCGGCCTAGACTGTCTGCGGGGGAGTACCGGCAATTCACCAGTGTAGCGTTTCACCAGGAAGAATCGAACCGTCATGCAGATCAAGGCCGTAGGCGTCAAAGCGCTGTTCGCCGTGCTGGCCGCCAGCGCCAGTTGTCACGTCTGGGCACAGGGACCGATCGTCATCAAGTTCAGCCACGTGGTGGCGCCCGACACCCCCAAGGGCCGGGCCGCCGAGCGCTTCAAGGAGCTGGCCGAACAGATGACACGCGGCCAGGTCAGGGTGGAAGTGTATCCCAACAGCCAGCTGTACAAGGACCGCGAGGAGCTCGAGGCGCTGCAACTGGGTGCGGTACAGATGCTGGCGCCGTCGCTGGCAAAATTCTCGCCGCTGGGCGTACGCGAATTCGAGGCCTTCGACTTGCCCTATATTTTCCCGGACAAGGCGGCCCTGTACAAGGTGACCGAAGGACGGATCGGGCGCGACCTGTTGCGCAAGCTCGAGCCCAAGGGCATCACCGGCCTGGCGTTCTGGGATAACGGCTTCAAGATCATGTCCGCTAACCAGCCCCTGACCTCGGTCAACGATTTCGAGGGATTGCGCATGCGTATCCAGGCGTCCAAGGTGCTCGACGCGCAGATGCGCGCGCTGGGCGCCCAGCCGATGACGCTCGCCTTCTCCGAGGCGGCGCCGGCCCTGCGCGACGGAGTCGTCGAGGGCACCGAGAACACCCCATCGAATATGTACACCCAGCGCATGCACGAGACGCAAGCGCACCTGACCGTGTCGAACCACGGGTATCTGGGGTATGCGGTCATCGTCAACAAGAAGTTCTGGGACGGGCTGCCGGCGGCCACGCGCAATATCCTGGCGCGGGCCATGCGCGACGCCACGGCCTACGAAAAGCAGATCGCCCAGCGCGCCAACGACGACGCGATGGAGGCGATCCGCCAGGCCGGCACCACCACCATCCACACGCTCAGCCCGGCCCAGCAGGCGCAGTGGCGCCGCGCCCTGCAGCCGGTCTACGCCAGAATGGAAGACCGCATCGGCCGCGAGACGGTGCGCGCCATCCAGCGCGAGGTGGCGCCCTGACATGCGTCAGCAGAATGGGTGATAGGCGGTTTGTTTATAAGTAAAATAATTTTGCGAATTTGTGGCTGAAAGGATACATTTTGTACAAGCACTTGCGTTATCATGGGGCCCATACGCACTGTAACGGTGCGAGGCAGTGCCAAGAACAAGCAAAACTGCATACAAAAGTTTTTGGGGGAGCATTGATAAAAGCACGGTAATCCATACCGGAGACATTCGAGGAGACACCACGTTTGACAGAAGTCGTTGGCACAGCCAAACGACCGGAACGTGACCCGAATTGGAGCGCACCCGAGGGTGCGCTTTTTTTTCGCCCGTACGGTTCAAACGACTGGCTCCCTGCCCATGCTCCGGTTAAGATGCCCGGATGACACAACGCAGTCGACCAGGCCAGTGGCGCGCCCCGGCCGCCGCAACCCATCGCGCATGAAAACCGATCCCGCAAGCCAGATGTTCAACGCCATCGTGCCGGCGCCGTTCGGCGCGCTCGGCATCCGGACCCTCGAGGACAAGCTGCGCGAGATCGTCTACCTGCCGCCATCGTTCGCCGCCAGCGCCGCCGACAACCCGGTCGCCGGGCTGGTGGCGCAGCAGCTCGCACGCTATCTGGAAGACCCGGATGTCGTGTTCGACCTGCCGCTGCACGACGCCGGTACTGAGTTCCAGCGCAAGGTCTGGCAAGAAATCAGCGCCATCCCGCGCGGCGCCGTGCGCACCTACGGCATCCTGGCCAAGACCATCGGCTCGCATCCGCGCGCGGTCGGCCAGGCCTGCGGCGCCAACTGGTTCCCGCTGGTGATTCCCTGCCACCGGGTCACCGCCGCCGGCGGCCTGGGCGGCTTCTCGAACCAGAACGACGAAAACGGTTTCCACCTTTCCGTGAAACGCTGGTTGCTGCGCCACGAAGGCGCCACCGCAAGCCCATGGCAGCAGCAGTCGATCTGGCCCTGATCAAGCCCGCGGCGACGACAGTCGACCTGGCCCTGGTCGACGAGTTCTGCGACACGCTCTGGCTCGAACAGGGGCTGGCGAAGAATTCGCTCGACGCCTACCGGCGCGACCTGCGCCTGTTCGCCGGCTGGCTGGCCGCCAGGCGCCCCGGGCGCGGCCTGCTGGGGGTGCAGCCCGAAGACCTGTCCGCCTATTTCGCCGAGCGCCATCCCGATTCGCGTCCCAGCACGGCCAACCGCCGGCTGTCGGTCTTCAAGCGCTTCTATGGCCTGGCGCTGCGGCGCCAGCAGATTGCGGCCGACCCCTGCCTGAAGATGGCCTCGGCGCGCCAGCCGACCCGCTTCGTGCACACGCTCACCGAGGGCCAGGTCGAGGCGCTGCTGGCCGCGCCCGACATCGCGACGCCGCTCGGCTTGCGCGAGCGCACGATGCTCGAACTGATGTATGCGAGCGGCCTGCGGGTGTCCGAACTGGTGGCCCTGAAACTGGTCGAAGTGAGCCTGAACGATGGCGTGCTGCGCGTGACCGGCAAGGGCAGCAAGACGCGCCTGGTGCCGTTCGGCGGCGAGGCGCGCCTGTGGCTCGAGCGCTACCTGAAAGACGCGCGCGGCATCATCCTGAACGGCCAGGTCGACGACGCCTTGTTCGTCACCGGCCGCGGCGGCCCGATGACGCGCCAGATGTTCTGGATCCTGGTCAAGAAGCACGCGGCCAAGGCTGGCGTGACGGGGCCGCTGTCGCCACACACGCTGCGCCACGCCTTCGCCACCCATTTGCTGAACCACGGCGCCGATCTGCGCGTGGTGCAATTACTGCTGGGGCACGCCGACATTTCGACGACCCAGATCTACACCCATGTTGCGCGCGAGCGCCTGAAGCACCTGCATGCCCAGCACCACCCCCGGGGCTAGGTTAACCCCCGATGTGGCGCGGTAGTCCATAATGGCCGTGCAGTTGCAGCATCCCCGAACCACTATATCGAGGTGACTATGGCACGGAATAATTTTTCTTACGAAAAGCGGCAACGGGAACTTGAAAAGAAACGCAAGGCCGAAGAGAAGGTGAAACGCAAGCTCGACGCGAAAAACGCGCCGGCCGGCGAAGGCGAGGCGGCGCAGCCCGATGACGATGACGACTCCTCGTCCGACGACGACACGGCGCTGGATAATGACGACACGGCGCGCGATGGCGGCGCTGGGGAAGACGGCGCGAAGGCGCCCTCGAGCCTGGCCTGAGCGGCCGGCATCGCTTGTACGGTTGCGCAAGTGCTCCGTCGACATGACGATGGAGCTCCAGGCGCATGATTGAACTATAAGCATCATCGACGGTCTGAGCCATCTGAATGCGACAAGCTGTCAACTGGCTGGTGTGAACGGCGGTATGGCGCGACAGACGCATGCCGGCCTGCCGTTTGTCACGCCGCAAACGGATTGCCGCTCACCGGCATAACAATGACGGGCTTGTCTCCCTGATTATTGTTGTTCCCACAGCGAAAGGCCGTCGTGAGCGCACCCCCGCCAAAGCCCGCCGCGTCCACGCCGGCGCCCGGCTTGCCCTTGCCCCCCGACGGCGCCGATCTGCCGGCCGGCGATGCGCCCGATCGCTCCGCCGCCGATACCCTCGGCTGGCTCCGGCATCACGTCTCCGCGCTCGAGCTGGCGCCGGCGGTCGCCGTGCATTCGATGGACCAGGCCGGCGCTATCCGCTTCTGGAACCAGGCCAGCGAAGCCTTGCATGGCATTGCTGCGAGCGATGCCGTCGGCAAGCCGTTTCGCGAGCTGGTCACGCACCTCGACCACCAGGCCGAGTTCGACGCGGCCATCGCCTCGATCTGGCGCACCGGCCAGGCGCTGCCGGCGCGCGACTGGCAGGTGCAGTCGAGCGCCGGCCGGCGCCACTGGGTGTATTCGTCGCACTATCCCGTCAAGCGCGACGGTGTCATGCAAGAAGTGTTCTGCATGGAAGTTGACATCACGGCGCGCAAACAGGCCGAAACCAATCTGCAGCAGGCGGCGCAGGTATTCCACAACGCGCGCGACGCCATCGTCATGATGGACGCCGAATACCGCGTGCGCGCCGTCAACGGC
>Ga0308160_10006779_pt1 | contig 11559 bp, 13 predicted proteins | sample PhyFR1_FD_201036 | JGI IMG/M metagenome (GOLD analysis project Ga0308160, IMG submission 201036) | Phyllosphere microbial communities from UC Gill Tract Community Farm, Albany, California, United States - DLSLF.R1 | ecosystem: Host-associated > Plants > Phyllosphere > Unclassified | place: USA... | reverse complement strand
TCGAGGGGAGCGAGACGGAAGAGGTTGAAGGTCGGATTGGGGGAAGCGAGGAATAGAGGAGACCGCTTTCGGAGGAGGAAGTCGAGAGGGCCGAAGTCATCGGTGGTCGAGAAGGAGCGGGAGGAGGAGGTAGTGGTGATGGGGCAACGGGGTGGAGTCCGATCAAGTGTTCAAAGGTTGTGACGAGGGGTTTGTTCGCTACGGCGTATTTGACGAGAGGGTTGATCTGTGATATAATTCGATTCGACGACCTAGTCAGCTCAGATTTGCAAGGAACGACTTCGTCGTCGAGATCGATCTTGGAAACTCACTGCTACCATCCACACTGCAACTTTAGTCAAAGCAACGGGGTACCCAACAGTTTTGGACAGATCTTTCGTAATTTCCGCCGAAACTCCATTCCCAAACCTGTGGGATCACTCATCCGTCGTCATCAGTACGGAGTAAGCAGCGATGCGTGAGAGGGAGTGAAACGCACATGACATAACCTAGCACTGCGAAAATGAGTGAAACTGAGAACGCGATGATATACGCTACATTGATCATAGACGCGAAATGTTGAGGATCTGTGAGCGTTCCCCAAGATCGGGTCAGCTGATGTGGGCCGCGGGGAGCTGAGTAGGACAGCTCGGGAGAGCTCACTTTTCATGTCCCTATAAAGAGACGGTACGACCGCATGACCCGAGAACTACTCTCCTCTCCCCAAAAATATACATCAGCTCCCACTCCCACTCACGAGAGAGACTTGGGAGGGGGGGACTTACACCACTCATCATCAAACCGAAACAAATTGGTAATTTCTTCCAATTCGGTCCCGTGTTTGTCTCCATCGGATCCCACAAACTTCCTGGTGACTCAGTCTTGATCGTTCCATCTGCTACTATCACTGCCAACAATACGACCGAGGAAAGGATTCCCAATAATGAAGTGAGGGATAATAACCTCAAGGGTAAGAAAGTGGTCGGTACCAAACTTACTCCCTCATTCCCTCTGATCAGTTCGAGTTCCGAGAATAAGGGAGTAGAAAGGTGGGGGCTCACATAAAGTAGGAAAACACTTTGAAAATGTTTGAACTGATTCGAGGAAACAATGAACTGAGACTATCTGCGAAGAGTTCTATTGCGGCTACACTGAAAGTTCCCAATTCGACCACGAAAAGTGCGTAGATCCATCGACGGGAGCGAGGTCCGAATGCACTGATCAAGACATCGGCGTAGGTGTGTTGGGTCGGATCTAACCTCATGAGGGAGGCCAACATTTTCGCTGTATCTATAGTTTCTCGAAACTTGTTGTCAGTTGGAGGAAATTGAGGAGAAGGGAGGAAGAGAGGGAGTTACAGTTTGTGACGAGTGCACAAAAGAGGAGGAGTAAAATTCCCAAGATCCATCCACCATAAGCGAATGCTAATGGATCTGCCAACAACCCTACTCCAACTAATACATTCACTCTATATATACAAATATCTCACTCGTCAGTTTTAACGAGTGAAAGGAAAGGGAAAAGGAAAGGAAGAATGGAGACGTACGTATTGAATAAAGTTTGACCCCAAGTTGATTCACCCCTATGTTCTTCAATAGCAGCTTTCCAATTCTCTCTACTAAAAGTCGAACCTCTCCTCTGTCTCGCTCCTCCTCCTCCTCCGAGTGAACTTGTACCTCCTATAGATCCTTTCCGACCTCTAATGATTCCGTGTTGAGGGTGAGTCTGAGGGTGAGGGGTTGATTCGGAGAGTGAGGAGGGTTGGGTCAGGAGTGGAGTACGTTCTGTTGCTGGTTGAGGGAGGAATTGGGCGTGGAGTGAAGAGGAAGTGAGAGAGGGAGAGGGTTGTGGTTGTGGTTGTGGAGGAGGGGAAGTCGAGGGATTCGCAACGAGGATTGAGTGAGGAGGTTGTCGTTGTTTACGAGGTTGTAAGAAGGATCCTTTTGCGTTACGAGGGAGTTGTTCACCTCGTCCTCCTCCCGCTTCGAGATCGTCTTGACTCGAAGAAGTGACGTCTAGCTCATCTTCCAACTGATCATCTGTATCTTCTTCTCCATTGGTACTAGTAGTTGGATCCCTCTCGTGACTTGCACCTCTCGCTTCGTTTGATGAATCTTGATCATCATCGAACCCTCCATACCCTTGAGGTCTGTATATATCTTGATCTACGAATGATGGACCAGTTGGTAAGTTCTCTCCGAAGAATCCAGCTGAACGAGAGAAGGAGAAGACCAAGTCGAGAGATGAACGAAAAGGTGCAGTCGTATCTCCCCCTTGAGTTCGCTGTTGTTGAGATTGTTGAGTCGGTCGTTGATTCGATGAGATGGGAATACGTCGCGATGACATACTCGACTGGCAGAGTACTCAGTGAGGAGAAGAAGAGGTAGAACTCTCAAGATAACGAACTCGCTCTGTCTCCTCCCTTCCACTCTCACTCTCACTTCTTCTGAATAGGATGAGTAGTTCTCCAGAGTAAGCTTACAATCTCTGATACACGTACTCTAGTAGAGATTGACGCGCTCTCCTCTCCCTTTAGACCAGAAGAGAGGTTACCTCAACTCACTCAGCAAATCAAACCCAATGACTGTATAAAGATCCTCCTAGCAACGGATAACCACATTGGATACGCCGAGAAAGATGCAGTCAGAGGAACTGATTCAATAAACACTTTCAAAGAGATCTTGGACTTGGCCATCGCAAACGATGTCGACATGTTGTTATTAGCTGGAGACCTCTTTCATGAGAACCGACCATCCCGTACTTCGTTGTATCAGACCATTTCCGCAATGCGAGAGAAATGTATGGGAGATCGTCCAATCTCGTTGGAATTAATCTCGGATGCTGGAATTGGAATATCGAGGGATGCTTCGTATGTCACCCTCTCCTCTCCTCTTGGGAATGTGTAAGACGACGAGCTGATACGAGGGAACGTACAGATGGCCAGGTGTGAATTATGAGGATGAGAATTTAAATGTTGGTTTACCAGTTTTCTCAATTCATGGCAATCATGATGATCCTCAAGGAGTTGGAGCTGTACGCATCATCACTACTCTCTCTACGTGACTCTCGTCGTCGCTAACGAAGGAAGGGTCGAATAGGAAGGAGCTTTATGTGCTTTAGACGTACTCTCCGCCTCAGGTCTGATCAATTATTTCGGACGGATGGAACTACCCGGACAATCGACTACCGACGAAGATGCGACTCAAGACGGATTGAAAGTGAAACCCGTCTTGCTTCAGAAAGGTTCGACGAAATTGGCATTGTATGGAATGGGTAATATTAGGGATGATAGATTCATGTACGAGATGAGTAATCGAAGGATCAACCTTTATAGGCCTAAAGGACAAGACGAGGACGAATGGTTCAATATCATGTTGGTACATCAAAATCGGTGAGCCCAATCTCTCTCTCTTCTTATCACTCGTTTTTTTCTCTTCCCGAGATTTTGCGAAAATTGATCGAAAGTGGGTTTTTTTTCAAAATAGTGTCGCTCATGGACCAAACAATTCAGTACCTGATGAAGCATTCGGAGATGAAGTCAACCTAGTAGTATGGGGTCACGAGCACGATTGTATTTCTCAAGCTCGACCCGTACCCGTTACGAATCGACCTTATTACATTTCTCAACCCGGTTCTTCCATCGCCACCTCTCTCGCAAAAGGTGAAGCTATCCCAAAGTACGTCCTCCTCACTGTCCCCTCTCCTTCCCTTCTTTGAATTCAGCTAATGAGTCGGGAAGTGATTAGACATGTAGGATTGATCAAGATTCAAAACAAAGAATTCGATTTCACTCCTATTCGATTGAGGTCAGTTAGACCTTTCGTGTTTGAGGAAATCAGTTTGTATGCGTATCATGATCAACAGACGGAGGATAAGAAGAAACTTTCAAACAAACAAGCCGTAACTAAATACCTCAAAGTAAAGGTGAGTAAACCTCTCTCTCTCTCTCTCTCTCTCTCTCTCTCTCTCTGTCTCTCTCTCTCTCTCTCTCTCTCTCTCTTGGTCGAAGGAGTGGAAGAAAATTGATGATGGGAGTTTGTTGGTTTGAATAGGTGAATGAGTTGATCGATCAAGCGAATAAAGAATGGGACGAATTACATCCAGACGAAGAAGAATCCGAACGACTTTTACCCCTCATTCGTCTTCGTGTAACGTTTCTCTCCCTTTCTGACTCTGAACGCACAAGTTCTCTTTCTCACGCTCGTTCGCACTGTGGTTTGGCGTACAGGTTGATTACTCTGGAGGACCCGACGGAACGAGTCATTTCGAAGTTGGGAACCCACAAAGATTCGGACAAGATTTCGTTGACAAAGTTGCGAACCCTCGAGATCTAGTTCAATTCCATCGTAAATCAATGCAACGTACGATCTTTTTTTCCTCCCTCTCTCTCCCTCTCTCCTCTTTTGAATACTCGCTGATAAAGAGAGGGATTGAGAGAAATAAAGGTAAATCGAAAATAACTATCAACGAACCGAAACTGGATGATTTAGAACATGCCATGTCGGTAGAAGGAGCAACGGAACAAATGGAAAAAATCACGGTTTCTGCATTGGTTCATGATTATTTAGAAGCTCAAAACTTGAACGTTTTGAGTGAAAGTTTGATTCAGAATGCCGTCGAGGAATTCGTTGGTAAAGGAGATAAAGATGCGGTTGGAAAGTGAGTCCCTCCCTCTGTCCCTCTCTCTCGTTGTTCGTACGAGTGAGCGCCGGAGCTGATGATTGCAAGGGAGAGTGAAATAGTTGGGTAAGGAAGTTGTTGAAGGAGACTAGGAATGAGATTTTGAAGAAAGGGTACGAACCTAGTAAAGAGGGTCCGGAACATGATGATCTTGAGGATGAGGTAACAGTCTATCTTTCTCTTCTGTGCTAAAGATATCGGAATTGACACAACGCATGAACTCGTTCCCAGATGCGTTTGGCGAAAGAAGCGGCAGAAGCTAAATATGGTTCAAAGGTAACGTTTTCCCTTCTTCCCTTGTGCTCGACTCTCCTCGGCTCTACTTACATGGGAGGATATTCATGATGTGTAGGGTAAAGGGAAAGGAAAAGCGAAAGATTCCGACGCATCCGAATCTGAAGAATCTGAAGATCCTAAAGCAAAGAAAGGGAAAGGGAAAGGAAAGGGGAAAGCTCGTGAACCCGATAGTATGGACGATGATTCAGACGCTTCGATGGCTTCGAGTGTCGCGAGTTCGAGTAGGGGAGGTGCGAAGGGGAAAGGAAAGGCTACGAAAGCTCCAGCGAAGAAAACGGCTGCGAAAGGGAAACAAACTAAATTGGTGAGCCTCTACTCAGCTATCAGGTACAGTGTCTTTAGCTGAAGTCGACGAGTTGTTCTCACAGTTCCAACCGGTCGACGAAGGATCTGATGAGGAAAGCGATGAACCTGTTCCGGCGAAGAAACCGTGCGTCCTCTCTTTTCTTCCTCCCTCGTATCTCCGCTTCTCCCTGACATCGCACGTGGGGTTGCACAGAGCGAAGAAAGCTCCAGCCAAGAAGGTCGTCGCTGCTCCTACCGCTCGCAAACCTCCTGCACGTTCAGCCGCCAAAAAGAAGACAGAAACGATCGTGATGACTGATTCGGATGAGAGCGAGGAGGAACCAGTAAGGAAGAGGAAGAGATGAACCATTCACGCTTGAAAGGAAAGGGAAAAGGGAAAAAGGAAGTGCTTGTTACCTAGCTTGTTCAAATCGTACCACCAATTCGCAAATTTTTCGCAAAACTCGTTTTTTCTCTCTCACACACTGTCTCGGATCGAGTCTGATTTCTGGAAGGTGCAGTAGAGAGAGTGAATGTATTGCGTAGAAGGTAAACGAAGAGAGTTTGAAAATCGAAAGAGATGACAACTGTACAATGCAAAACTACGATATGCGAGAGAGAGAGAGAGAAGTAAAACGAGGAGAAGGTATCGATACAGCGGAGAGGCAGTTAGTGAGTGCCGAGAATAGTGAGTGATTTCTGCAGACGAAAGATAGGTCAGCATTATGGAGAGTGGGAGGGAAGACAGTGAACTGACACTCCACTTGATAACTTTCTCGTGTGCGAGAACCTTTTTCGCATCAAAGTTGAGCACTTGAAGACCATCGAGTGATGTGGCACGAGATAGCGCGACATAGGATTGTCCTATAGACGGGATCGTTGTCAGTCGTTGAACAAAGTAGTGAAGCGGGAAAAGTCAAGTTCACCTTTTTCGAAAACTTTGCCGAGATCTACCTTGACGCAAGCGATCGTTTGACCTTGCGATTTGTGTATACTGTGAGCCGTCATATTTCATCAGCTGATGTCGGGAGTTGATGTAGAAGATAGAAACTTACCTCATCGCCCAGGCTCTGTGAGAAAGGGGAAGACAAGGTGAGGAAATAAGTCAGTTCGTTGCTACTAGCAAGTTTTGACACGAAACGGATACTCACAGAATGATAGGATACTGTGATAGGGAGAGTTGACGTCAGTCTGGTGCGGGAGATGAATAGAAAAGAAGAGAACTCACCTGTTTTCTCGAAGCGATTTTCCTCCCTTGATTATCCTCGACCTTGAACTCTTCCCTCGCCATAATCTTCTTCTCGATCCCTTGAGGAGTCTGCCACTCGATCACGGGACTCTGTTCTAGTTTCCCCGCTGCAACAGCATTCGCGATCCTCTGTTGATTCCTGATTTCCTGAGTAGTCTTCTCCCTCTTCTCCCCTTTGATCCTCGTTCCATCTGCCAACTTGATATCCTCTTCTCCATCTGAATCCTCCAATTCGGGAACTCCGAACCCAACTACAGTTCCGACCGTACCGTTGACGAGAGTAGTGTCGAGGTTCTTGATCAACATGACCTGAGCACCTAGTTTCAGAACGAGCGTTTCGGGAGCCATGAAGTTGTTCAAGTAGGTGTCGGTCTTCATTTGTTCGGGTGTCTTGTCTCCTGCCCAATCCTCGGCTCTGAAGGTCGTTGGTTCTCCTCTCAACGCTCGAAGTCGATTTTGATTCGCTTGTTCGACTTGATGACGCATAGGGAACCTTCACAAGCGAGTCGCATCGTCAGCTTGTTCGACACGTAAGCCAGCAGAAGTAGGAGGAGCTTACAATTCAGTGGGTTCGATTCCAGTGTATTTGGGCTCACGATTCAACCTCTTGAACTTTTCGATCGATTCAGCAGAGAGTTGACCGAAACGCATTTCGTTGAGCATGTCGATGAATTCTGGTCGTCGTCCGGGGGTTCAGTACGGCTTTCATCGGACTGAGAAAGCGATTCTGACGAACCGGTACTCTTCTGACGGAAAACTTGAGTGAGATTGACAGTTTCGTTGATTGCCGCTTTCCAAGCATTCGCTTCGAAAGCGAACGTAGGAGTGACACCTTTCGTAACTGGAGGTAGTTGGAAGAAATCGCCAGTAACGACGAGCTAGCAGGGAACGGAGGAAAGTTCAGTTCTCGGAGGATACTGAGAAACAGAGGTATTCTCGTCTTACCTGGATTCCTCCGAATGGTCTAGAGCTTGCTGAGCTAGACTTCGATGCACGTTTCTTGAGTGCAGTACCAATCTCAGCGAGTTTGTCGAACAGAATTCCATCGACCATCGAAACTAACAAAGGAAGTACGGACGCGAAATCAGCACTGTCACAGCAGGAACAAGGAGAGTCGGAGTGCTCACCTTCATCTACGACCAACACTTTACACCTCTGCCATCTCGCATTCGCATTCCTATTCTTCTTGATCTTGTCGATTAATTTCGGTGCAGGTTCCGCTCCAATCCCGATTCCCGCAAACGAATGAATCGTCGTTCCTCCAATGTTACAAGCTGCCATTCCTGTTGAAGCTGTGACTGCTACAGCATCTGCGTTGCCTTTGTGTTTACGTTTGAGTGAAGCGATGATTTCTCGAAGTAGAACCGATTTTCCGGTACCTACACGCGAACAACGTCTCATCAGTCTAATGAAGAGCATGTGAGACTGAGAAGAGAGTAGAAGCGAACCTGCAGAACCGGTGAAGAAGACACTCTTTCCATCCTCTACGACCAATTTATGAACCATTTGTTGTTCCGGACTCAACAGCACTTTCTGTTTGATATCCATCGAGCTGCTCGTGAGCATCTGACCCTTGACTCCTGCCAATTTCGACGATCCACTAGGTCCCGACAATTCATGAAAGTTTGAAGAACCCGTTCGAGTTTGTTTCGAAGTTGAAGCTTCGAGGTCGGCCCAAGGTAAATGTCGTTTCTTTGGAAGGGCCGATTCTTGGTTGAATGCATAAGCGGCAGAGGAAGGTTGAGTCGAAGGAGCGGTTGAAGTAGCGCGAGAAAAGGAAGAGTAGGAAGATGCAGGGAGTGAAGTTGAACGAGAGGAGGAGGAAGGATTCGAAGTGGAAGGAGTGGGTTTGCTGCCGAAAATGGGAGCTAGTTTGTGAGCTGTAAAAGAAGGTTTCGCTGCTAGTGCTCTTCCATTCGAACTGCTAGAGGTTGTGGTCGAAGTTGACTTGATGTTATTCGCGTGACTTGAACTTCTTCCCGTCACTCCTCCTTTGTTGACTGTACTCGCAGAAGGTTGTTTGACTTGTGCAGGTGGTTTGAATGCAGTTGATTTCGGTTTAGGAGGAGTTAAAGGCCATTCTTCTGAACCCAATTGTTCGAATTTGTTCTCCTCTTCATCATCATCCGATCCTCCTCCCCATTTACGTTTAGGTTGGCTAGAGAGTGGTTTAGGTCGACTAGTCATACTCTGCTTGTCGTTGTGTTGAGAGATGAGATGTTCGTCAAGTTGAATGAAGGGGACACTGAGTGGAACGAGGAGAAGAGGCGCGTCGACTGCTTGACCCACAGGTGGATTGCAACAAATTTCAACCCAAAAAAAAGAACCGATTTCCCTCCTCGCCTCAGAGGCTTCTCTCTCCTTTTCTCCCAACCAGCGCCGGGTTTTTGCGTTATCCTCTTTATTGTAGGTGTACGCGATTACCGAATCACCGACTTTTTCAGTGGAAGCATCCAGTGGAGGATGATCATCTAATCACCACTCCACCGTCCGGCTCGATGTCACGTTCCCTGTCGGCGGCGCTCAGAACCTAGATCCCTTTCCTTTCCTCCCCTTCTTTCGTTTCGACTTTCTTTTCCTCCTACACCAAAACTTTATCGACTTCTCTCGCAAGCTTTTTTCCGTTTCGCCTTTTTCTTACGGAGGGGGTTTGAGACGGATTTGATTGTTATGAGGGTCGGTAGAGTGGGAGGAAGGGTCGAGGCTTGTAGAGAAGGGATTCATGAGGTGAAGGATCGGAGGCGGGCGTACTATTCCCTTGCAGAGGATTTACTGGCTGCTACGCGGCGATGGTCCAACGCAAACCAGTGCGCATACATACCCTTTACTTGTCTACACTATGTTGTTGTCAATATTATTCAACCGGTGAACAAAACTATCTTCTCGTTGTTCGATTCTTGCGAGAGTTTTAAGTTTTCCTTTCTCCTCGACCTTCCGGCGAGTCCTCTCTCGACCGCGCGTGACCTAGACAACTCTTTCCTTCACAACTTCGGCGAGCAAGGCGTTGGCGGAAAGGAATCAAGCTCTCGCAGAAAGGAAACGAGAAACTTGCGATGAAGCCCTCGAAGAACTATGAACGAGTGACGGAACTGCAAAACTGAAGGATAGTACTGCAATTTGACTGATCATGAGAGAGACTACTAGAAGGGGCGGAGGGGAGAGTTGTGTATGTAAGGAGAGAAAAGGGAATTGATACAGAAGAGAAAAAAAGAATAATTAGGACTCAGCACGAAGAGAGTGAGGAGAGTAGTTTATAGGTTGGGTCGGTGTCCCTCCTTGTATTCGAACCATCCCAACGCGGATTCAGCACCGAAAGCAGCAGTGAGTCCGACTGCGACCGCAGAAACGATCCTTCGATCCCAACGGGGGTGGTGCCAGTTCGCGTAGGCGTAGTAAGCGGGTACAGCGACGAGTGCGACGTTGACTGTAGACAGATATAGCGAGAATGAGCTCAGAACGAGAGAGAAGAGAGAAGAGACGAAAGGAAACTTACTAGCTCCGATAATTCCAGTCGCGGCATAAGGGTATTCTCTCGCGAGAGCTCTACCTTCCCTCTCGACTTCTGAAGCCTTCTTCTGAACCTTCTTGGCGTCCTTCTTCGCTTCCTTCTCGACTTTGCCAGCAAACTCCTTCGCATCTTGTTTACCTTCCTCCCACTTCTTCTCCGCGACCTTCTTTCCCTCTGCGTACTTCTCCTTCGCCTCGGCTTTACCTTCAGCGTACTTCTCCTTGACCTCCTTCTTTCCCTCAGCGTAGGTCTCCTTGACTTCCTTCTTTCCCTCCTCGTACTTCTTCTCAGCATCCTTTGCTCCTTGTTGAGCGTTTTGTTTGCCCTTCTCGAGCTTGTCCTCGGCAGTTGCGGCGACGACATCGACCTCCTCCTTGAGCTCCTTCTGAGTCTCAGCCTTCAATCGTGCTTGTTCGGATGAAACATCTTTCGCTGCTTGCTTAGCGGGAGCGGGAACAGCGGGAGATTGCGATTGGGATTGAGTCTGGGGTTTGGTTTGCTGGGAAGAGGAACCAGTTCGAGCTTTTTGAGCAGCAGCATCTCGGGCTTGCTTGTGTTCGCGTGCTCGAGCGAAATCGTCTTCAATGTGAGACTCATCGGCGTGACCCATAGCTTCACGGAGCTTTCGTGCTTCTTCTTGATCAACGACTAGAATCAAGCAGAAGTTACTAGGGTCAGTATCGAGATAGAGAGCGGGATGGGATAGAGGAGAGGGAGATTTGATTGTGACGTTGGGAGAGCAACACGCAGTCTCCCTCTGTACGTCTGATGAGGACGAGGGGGTTGAGGGAAAGCAGAGTGAGTGCTTACCGTGAACGTGTTCAGCCTCGTAATCGACAGCTTGTTCTCCAGAGTGAGAAGGGTGATCTTCTTTCTTTTCGAGGAGGGAAGTATCGGGATGAGCCTCGAGTTCCTCGGGAGTGTTCTTTGCAGCGATATCGGCCCAGGAAGACATACTTCTAGTTTGTGTGAGTGTTGTGGTGGGGGTTTGAAGAGTGAAAGTAGAGAGTGAAAAGGGAGAGGGAAAGAGGGAAAGTTTAGCAATGACGGATGGGAAATGAAAAAGTCTCGCCTTTTCGCAACTTCGAAACGTACAAAAGGCGTAGCGGGCTGCAAAAGCGATTACTAAAGTGAAGAAGTACAGGGGAAGAGAGAGACAGAGAGACTGGGAAACAATGTATAAAACTGCACAAAAGAAATCGTTCACTCTCGTTTCATCAAGCTGCAGGCGGCACTTCTCCAAGTTGTACGAGATGTCGACTGTCGACGATGACGGGAGCTACAAGTTGGTGGAGAGAGAGAGAGTCAATGGGGGTCTCGACGAAGAATAGTTTGAAAGGGCTCACCTCCGCTCGAAAGTTCAACCATGAATTGATCTCCATCTGCAGAGTTTGTCGTTACTCGTTCACCACGATGCGGTCCGTCGAGAACTATGTCATGACAGAGAGACAGAGTCAGAGTCGATAGAACGAATAATGTCGGAGAAACTAGAAAAGCGTACCGAGACAGCGTTCTCCTTGATCGTAAGGTGGCATTGGCTTGACGTCGGAACAAGGGAAGC
>Ga0308160_10006778_pt1 | contig 11561 bp, 6 predicted proteins | sample PhyFR1_FD_201036 | JGI IMG/M metagenome (GOLD analysis project Ga0308160, IMG submission 201036) | Phyllosphere microbial communities from UC Gill Tract Community Farm, Albany, California, United States - DLSLF.R1 | ecosystem: Host-associated > Plants > Phyllosphere > Unclassified | place: USA... | reverse complement strand
ACTCCGCCAGTGTCAAGGAAACGCCCGCAAATCAACGATTTGCGGGCGTTTTTCTTTTCGGCCACCTTGGACACTCGCTTGGACACTTCCATGCGAGTCGCGCACTACCTCACCCGCGGCGAGACCGGCCGCTACTACGTTCGTTTGCGCATTCCTGCGGATCTGCAGGCGCGCTTCGGGCGCAAGGTCGTCAAACGGAGCACTGGGACGACGTGCGATCGCGCCGCGCTTGGCTACGCGTTGCTGTTGCAGCAGCGCTATGCTCGAGCCTTCGCAGCCATCAGGAACGGCAGCATGGGATCGGAGCTGGATGAGCTCTTGAGGAGCCTGGAGGGCACGTCGTCGCTCGAACTGATCCTCAAGGACGTGAAGCTGCCGGGCGGGGCCTCGTTCGGGCAGGTGGAGATCAACGACGACAAGGACCTGTCGCTGTTCAAGCAACTGGCCGCGCAGCACTCGGTGCCCGCGCTGGCGCCGTTCCCGCCGCGCAGGACCCTCAAGCCCATCGGTGAGACTCGCCCTGTCGGCCTGACCCTCGCAGATGCGCGCGACAAGTATCTGGTCAGCATCCAGGGCAAGAACACCGCCAAGACCATCGTTCAGAAAACCCGGGCCCTGAAGGACCTGGAGGTCTTCCTGGCGAGCCAGCGCAAAAACAAGCGTCCGGTGCTGCTGAAGGAGCTGACGCGGCAAGATTTTTCTGAATGGTTTCTGCACGAGACTGCGCAAAAGCGGGTCATCACCTACATCACCAACCGGTTCTCCGCCTGCGCAGACTTCATCAAGTGGGCGCAGACGGCTGGGCACTACCCGCAGGGCGACAACCCCGCCTCCGGGCACGCCTCTGTGCCCAAGCAGCTGAAGAAGCAGCGGGCGAAGAGCCATGGCTCGCAGGCGTTCACTCCCGACCAGGTCAAGCGCATCTTCGACCCGGAAAATTTCAAGCAGCTGAAGGGCGACGCGGCGCGGTGGCTCCCGCTCATCCTGCTCTACACCGGCGCCCGGTCCAACGAGGTGGCCCGGTTGGAGCTGGAGGACTGCCGAGAGGAAGACGGCATCCCGATCTTCCATTTCACCTGGATGGGCGAGGACAAGAGCCTCAAAACGGACGCCAGCGAGCGGAAGACCCCCGTGCACCCGGATCTCATCAAGATGGGCCTGTGGGAGCGTGTGGCGCGGCTGAAGGCCGCCGGCGAGACCAAGCTCTTCCCCGAACTCAGCTTCGACGCCAAGAACGGCCCGGCAGGCCGGACCCAGCACGCGTTCTCGCGCTACCTGGTCAAGCTGGGCATCAAGGCGCGTGGCGGTGGCAGGGTGGGGCACCACAGCTTCCGGGATACGGTCATCGGCGCACTGAAGGCCGCTGGGGTCCACCGGGAGATGCGAGAGGAATACACGGGGCATGAGCTGTCGGACCGGCAGGAGCATGCTCATGCGTATGAGACGGAGTTCAGTCCTGGGGCGTTGGCTGAGGCTTGTCATCCGGCACTAGCTTGGACTATCGATGTGGCACTGCAGAAGAGCTGATCGAGATGACCATTGAAGAGGGTGGAGAGGGGCAGGGGAGCTGGATCACCAAGGCCTTCAGTCGGCACTTGGCTGAGGTGGGTAAGGGCTGGGAGACGGAAAAATGAATGGATTTTTCTCAGGTGGAAGCGGCGCTCCGGACCTTTTTACAAAGATCGGGGATGTGCTTTGGTTAATCTTGGGGATTGGCGCCCTTGCTTTGGTCATTGGTGCTAAATTTCTTAATGAACCTACTCTGCAAGAGTGGTCATCTTCACTGTTAATTTTGGGTGGGACGATTCAGATATTGCTAGGGGTTAGGTTGAGTCAGAGGCGGAAGCGGTTTCTGGAAAAGCTCGTCAGGGACGAAAAGGCTCAGCCCACGGTTTATGTTCGAGAGGTCATGCAAACCAGAGCTTTAATTAACCTCCTGCAAAAGCTTAAGAATGTCGATCCTACGCTCGGGGTAAATTTTTGGCAGCAGGAAGTTGATAAAATTATTTCGGTCTATCAGGCCAAGGAGGCCGTGCAAGCCTCAAAGGTGAAGAAGCGCCATGTTCTTTCGCAAAAGCGTTTGGCAATGGGCTTGCTTTCAGCTTCCTACAATACTTTCTGGGGAAGTGCCATGGTTGTTGTTGGAACAATTATGGCCAAGTAGTTAGTCACTTCACGAATAGTGAGATCGCCGCTGCGATGCACGCCAGAAGAGTCCCAATTGCTGCATTTGATAATTTCATGTTTTTTTTCATGGCTGCAACCTACTGACTATTTTTAAAAAGTCAAGCGATGCGGGGCATCCATCCGCGGGCCTTAGCTTTGCTTATTCTTCAGTTGATCCATTCGCCGCGCGCACAGATTTTTTCAACGCTTGCATCAAAATTACATCCGCGTTGGGCTTCGTATTTTTTTGTTTGCTAAGCTAGGACGAAAGTTCGGGGGTTGTCTGGTCGATGTCGTCTGCAATAGCCAAGAGTTGGGAATGGATACAGTCAACGGCCGTAGAATTTCTGGCATTGTTGATACGCGAGCACATTCAGGATGTGACTGATCACGCGTTTCAGGAAGGTCGTAGGAAAGGCCTTGCTGACGGGAGAGCGGAAGGGTTCTCAAAGGGGCTGAAGGAGGGGCAACTCGTATACAAAGTAGAGGAAGCTCCAGCTAAGCCTCCTAAGGAGTTGGATTCTGGGATCTACGGACCCGCTCGATTTGCAGTAGCGACAGCCGAGACCCAGATGCGTGGCCGAGTTGCCGCCGCGGTGGCTGCGGGTATCGTTCGACAGCCCACGGATGAGCAATGGAAGATGATTCTTTCGGATCACCCGGCTACGTGCATCTCCGCTGGTGCAGGATCAGGAAAGTCCACAACCCTGGTGTTGCGTGTGGTCTTCATGCTGGAGCACCTGAGGGTGCGCGATGAGGAGATCACTGTCATCTCTTTCACTCGAGCTTCCTGCCAAGATCTGCGGGAGTCGCTGAGGAATGTGCTCGGATTCTGGCGTGGTTCTGAGATTTCGGAGGCTTGGGCAAATAGCCGCGTGAGGACATTCCATTCCATCCTTTGCGGCCTTGCCGAATCTTCCTTGCCCGGTCGAAAGCTTTTTACCTTTCATGGTGACAAGACAGACCCAGTCGTGGAGGCGGGGGAGGTAGATGTAGACAATCCCATCACCGGCTCGAAGCTCAATGATGCACAAGCGGCTATGCTAAGAGAGGCCTATGGCTCTTTGTTTAGCCAGAGCCAAGACTTTCGCTCCAGCATCTTGGCAATCCTGCGATCGCAGCTTGCCGTTGTGACCCCCGATAGGTCGGGAGAGGATCTCAGGCAAGGGCGGATCTACTATGCCGCGAAGCGTGATAGCGTCGTTAGAGAGATGCTCGAGCGCCTTTGGGAAAGCCATGGCTGGCCGTTTGAGGGCGTCGAGGCCGGGCCCGTCGAAATCCCAGCTTCCCTCGGCACACATAAGCTGTATGCAAGCGGTGTCGAGAAGGCTACCAATACACTGGTTGTGCTGGGATTTCCGCCGTTCTCCGATGAGCGCAAGCGAGAACTGCCCGTGGTCGCCAAAGGCGTCCCCGACTTCACCTTAGGCCAAGCCCAATGGGAGAAGAAGACGATTCTGTCGAGATATGCTGAGCGTCCATACATCTTCATTCAGTCGGAATCTGATCTGAAGAAATTCTTGCTGCGTCAAGAGCTCATTGGCAAGTCCTACGATCATTGCTTGCCTGTTGATGCCCCGGTCTTTCCAGTGAAGCTGGACGGGGAGATGAAGGAAGCATTGATCTACGAAGCACTTTTCTCTCAAGGTGAGTTCATCGAGACCCTGGGCAAGGAAGTGACCCAGATGATCGACAGCTTACCGGCACCACAGGTCATTGACGTCAACACTCACTTCTTGTCAGCACTTGGTATGTTTTGGCCGCACCTGCGCAAGGAGATGGAACGACAAAAGCTACATACCTTCAATCAGGCGTTTCTGACCCTAACGGGCGTCGCGGACACCGTGAGATTTAACGCATCGAGGTTAGGTGGCCTGCGCCACCTCTTGGTTGACGAGTTCCAAGACATCTCTCCGCAGATTGCGAGCTGGTTGAAGGCGATGCAGCGACGGCTGCTTTCGGACAACCCAAGCAAGCCGGTCAGCATCATGGCCATTGGCGACGATTGGCAATCCATTTACGGTTGGCGGGGCAGCGCGCCGCAGCTCTTCATCAAGTTCGCGAACTACTTCCCCACGCACGCAGCACTCGGGCCAGCAGCTGAACTCTTTCTGACGGCCAACTTCCGCTCTGTTCCTGAGGTTGTGATGGACGCGCAGCGTCTCATTGATCGGGTAAGCGTCAAGGTTGTGAAAAGCTGCAATCCGCAGGTGGCTCAACTGTCTGGCGACCATGGCGTGCTGTTGAAGCAATACGGGAGCAAAGAGGGAACGATGTCCAGAGAAGAGGAGGTCAAGTTCCTGGCCCCTGAGATCCGCTCCGTCTACAAGTCGGCCTTGGCGATGAGGCTAAAGTCAACGGAAAAGGTGATAGTCATGACGCGCAGCGGTGACATGTGCAAGGGGCTCAGGAATGTGTTTCCGCGTAGTCGCTTCCCAGGCATGACGATTTGCACCTACCACCAAGCCAAGGGTCTTGAGGCGGACGTTGCCATCATGGTAGGCGACTGCGCTCCGGGGAATTCATACCCCATCCGAAACATGTTCTATGCTGCCAGTGGCATGTATTCTGGCTACACCTATGACGACGCCAGCGCCGACGAAGCCTTCCGATTGGCCTATGTTGGCGTCACCAGGGCTCGCCGGCGGGTGTTCTGGTATGTAAAGAAGGCCGGCGAGGGAGGCACTGCAATCGTATACGCTTCTACAGCGTGAAGTTTGCGGTCTCAGAGATCGTTTCTTGGAGCTGATGCAGTCGGCCGGCTGCCGGGCAGGGCAGGGCTGCATGGGGCCGACAAAAGGAAAGCCCCTGCGTGTTGATGGCCAATTCACTTAAACTCTTAGCTTCCGGGATAAGACCCGTGTTCCTAACAGGCGATGCGCTGAATGAACAAGAAAACGTTGGAATCGATCACCTCTGCCAAGGCCAAGCTCGAAGAAGAGCTTCGGAAGCTTGAAGAACAGGAAGCTACACTTCGCCAAGAACACGCCGCCTCGGCTGTAACCGAAATTATCGGCCTGCTGTCCCAATACAGTGGTTACTTCACTCCGAAGCAGAAGGCCGAGCTGGTGGTGGCCATCGGGGCCAGCAGTCCGGGCCGTGGCCGCAAGGCTGCCCCGACCCAGGCCAAGAAGGAAGTCGCCCCCAAGTATTGGCTGCCCCATACCCACGAGACCTGGAGCGGCCGTGGCCGTCCTCCGCGTGCCTTCACGGCTTGGGAGGGCACCGCTGCCTACAAGCAGTGGAAAAAGAACCACCCGGAAGAGAAGTTCCCGAAGTATCCGGGCTGATCTTCTCAGCAGGTGGTAGACGAAAAGCCCCGATCAGCTCGGGGTTTTTTGCGGACAGGCTGTGTGGCGCTTCGTAATGCGACAATGGTCACTTGATCCTCGAGCGCGAGCGTGATAACACTAGAGGCGGTTAAGCCCGCCGAATGGCATGGATTGCTAGGAGCGCTGTTCTATCGATCTCAATTGATCGAACGGGGCACTTCGCAAAAAGGAGTTGCGATGAACAAGATCAAGAATGCGGCATTGACTGTCATTTCATTAATGCTTTTGCTTGTCGCTCAGACGGGCTTAGCGCAAGAGAGTGATCAGACTTTCACTCTTTATGATTTTAACGGACAGCAAGTTGGCATATACAAAACACAGCAAGAAGCTGAGGCGGCCATCTCGACTATTCCCGTGCCCGTATCATTTTACGATGGGATATTCTCTTATGTTAAAGAGATAAGGGATGTTGAGGATGTGGGGCAAGGGCTCATTAAGATCAATTATTGGATTGGAATAAAGCAGCCGAATGATAAGGAGTGGGTCTACTTGATGGATAACTCCTGGCCAACTGAACAAGAAGCGATTAAGGAGCAATTGGATACTACATACTCCAATGAGCCAACCTGTCCATATCCGAGCATTCAGCTGACCAGTGACTGGTATATGACCGATTCTGATGGCACGAACGGAGGCCAGGCGCAGAACAAAGATTACACTTTGACACGTTACTCAGGAGAGGATTGCGAGCTGTGGCAAGATGACATGCAACTTGTGCGGACTAGATATTACGACTGTCCGCCGCAACAATACTTTACCAACTGGAAGAACGCGTTCGGCGGCTGCGTAAACGAATGGGCTGTCGCATCAATCGTCACCCAGAAATCCGAATGCCAAGCTGACAAAGGCGCGCCGAGTGCCCAGGTAGGCGACCCTTGCGATATCAAGACGGGGGAGCAAGTAGAGCAGGAGAGTGACGCAAGTTTGGCCTGGATCGACCTAACTCGATCCTACCACTCGGGCTACTCAACCCAGGCTGGCGCCTACGGTCCCGGCTGGTCGGACAGTCATAGATTAAGACTAAACGTAACCACAGCTAGCGCCGTCCTAGTCAATGGTGCGGGCTACACAACCACCTTCGCGCCAGTAGACAGCACGAGCTACTCTGCCACTGACGGAAGCGGAGATGTATTGGTCTCGTCGAGCACGGGCTGGGATCTGAGAAGGGCCTCGGGAGTTTATCAGTTTGACCAGAGTCGACGCTTGCAGTCGTTTGTCCAGGAAAACGGACAGACTCTCAATTACGAGTATGACCAATACTCGAGGCTCTGGAAGATCCACTCTGGGCAGGGTAGGTATATAGAATATAAGTATAGCGACGATTCGAGCGGTGCATTGATTACGTCGATCGAATCCTCGGGGGTGGTCTTGGCGACCTTCGTCTATGCGGATCGGATCCTCCAGTCGGTGTCATACCCCGACGGCAGCTCACGCGTCTACCACTATGAGGACAGCCGCTTCCCAGGCCATTTGACTGGAATCACCGACGAGTCTGGATCAAGAAAAAGCACATTCACCTATGATGCAAAAGGGCGCGCAATAAGCAGCAACCTGGCGGGCGGTGTCGGGGCTACCTCCATCACCTACACACCAAGTGGTGCTCAGGTCACCAATGCGTTGGGTGAAGTTGAAACCTACGCAATTACCACGGTGGGAGGCTCTCGGCAGATAACTTCGATCGCTGATTCGGCGGGAACGCGGGCGTATTCATATTATGGTTCCAATAGCCCGAACGCAGGACGCCTATCCTCATCGACTAGTCGATCGGGGATTGTGACCAACTATGAGTATTCATCTGAGTCCTTGAATGGGACGAGCTACCGCTTGCAGAGCAGAACCGAGGCTGCGGGGACGCCATCAGAGCGTGTTGTCGTCGAACGCATCATGGACCAGTCAAATCGCGTGGCGAGCGTGCAGGATGGTGGCGGGTCAACCGAATTCATCAGAAATGGCCGGCTCCAACTGATAGCGGCAAGCCAGATAGGTGCAGGCGGGGTGGGAGAAAGAACCACCACCTACTCCTACTGTGAGGCCGCGGATGTTGCAGCGGCTGGCAACTGCCCGCTTTTGGGGCTGCTCAAGGCAATTGATGGTCCGCGCCTCGATGTGAACGATGTCACGCAGTATCTCTACTACGCGTCCGACGATCCTTCTTGCTCGACCGGTGGTGCTTGCTCTTATCGCAAGGGCGATCTATGGAAGGTGGTCAATGCTCTGGGGCAAAGCACCGAGATGCTTTCTTATGACCCAATGGGGCGCGTGACATCGGCGAAAGACAGAAACGGAGGCGTGACATCCACAGCATATACGCCGAGAGGCAACATATCCTCCGTCACCGTTCGGGCCCAAGGCGCGGCGTCATCGTATGATCGGGTCACGCTATATGAGTATTGGCCAACCGGGGAAGTTAAGAAAATTACAAGCCCTGATGGCACTTGGAGGAATTTCGACTACGACGCCGCTTGGCGCCTGATAAAGGTTACTGACAATTCCGGGGCACAGCTTGCCTACACATTGGACAACGATGGAAATCGTATCCAGGAGACCGTAACCGACGGCAACAACGTGGTGCGTCGTCAGAATTCCACGATCTACAACTCGTTGGGTCAGGCTGTGACCCAGGCAGATCATGATGGCAACGCCACCGAGTTGGGGTATGACGCAGAGGGCCGGCTGACCTCGACCACGTCGGCTTTGAACATCGTCGATGAACGGCACTACGATGCGTTAGGACGACTCACTCAGGCTGTAAGGGACGCGACGGGCCTTAATCAGAAAACCGACTACCATTACGATCCGTTGGGCAACCTGGATTCGGTGAAGGATCCCAATGGACTGACCACGACTTACTCGTTCAATACGCTGGGCGATTCTGTCGGACTTGAGAGTCCGGACACGGGGATCAGCACACATGGCGTAGATGCTGCTGGCAATAGGATTCAGACGACGGATGCGCGTGGTGTGGTTACAACCCGAACTTTTGATGCGCTCAACCGTCTGACCTCAGTAAAGGCGGGTAGCGACGCCTTAATCCAGTATGTGTATGACGAAGTGCAGAATAGCTGCGCTCAGGCGGAGACATTCGCCATGGGAAGATTAAGTCGTATGCTGGATGAGAGTGGCGAGACGAAATACTGCTATAACAGTTTCGGGGACTTAGTGCGGACGTCTTTTACTGCAAGTGACGGCACGCTTCTTAGTTTCGTAGACGCCTACGACGCCACTGGAAGAATATCTTCGAGAACCTATCCAGACGGCTCAATAGTTAACTATGCCTACGGACCGCAGGGGCGTGTATCCGCGCTCAGTGTCGATATGCTCAGCTTCGGCGTGGAAACGCTGGTTGAGGATGTGACTTACGCGCCCTTCGGACCCGCTACCGGCTGGTCATACGGCAACGGCAGAGCTTTGTCGCGGACCTTTGACAGCAGTTATAGAGCGAAATCGATCAGGGACGCTGGGAACGGCGGCATTGACGTCGGCCTAAGCTATGACGCATCAGGACGCTTGGTTGGGCTTGGATATGCCGCCGGAACGGCGCAGCGCGCTACGCTGGACTACGATGGGGTAGGACGACTCGCGCACTTCCGAGACGGCGCGACGGGCGTTTCGATCGAGTCCTATTCTTATGACGCGGTTGGAAATCGTTCCGGGCTGTTAACAGCTGCCGGAAACCAGGCCTACTCGTATCAGGCAAACACCAATCGGCTATCGAGCATCGCTGGTCAGGCGCGGTCCTACGACAGCTCTGGTAACACGACTTCGATTGGGGGAACTTCGAAAGAGTTCATCTACAACGACGCTGGTCGGATGTCCGAATCCAAATCCGGCGGTGCCGTGCGTGGATCATACGTCTATAACGGGCATGGCCAGCAGGTGAAGCGCACCACTGCAAGTGGCGCAGTTCACAGGCTTTACGATCCTGCGGGTCATTGGCTAGGTGACTTCGATGGTGCCGGGCAAGCCATCCAGCAAGCGATCTGGCTGGACGACCAACCGGTTGGTCTGCTCCAAGGCAGCAGTGCTTCAACCAATCGTTTGAAGTATGTGGAGGCAGATCATCTCGGCTCCCCACGGGTCGTCATTGATCCTGCGCAGGATAAGGCGGTATGGAAGTGGGATTTGATGGGCGAGTCCTTTGGGGTGAGTCCTCCAAACGAAGATCCGGACATGGACGGGGCTGGATTTTCTCTGGACATGCGCTATCCGGGTCAGCTGTATGACTCCGCCAGTGGTCTTAATCAAAACGCATTTCGGGATTATGATCCGGTTAGCGGTCGTTACATTCAATCCGATCCAATAGGGCTAGATGGAGGTATTTCCACATTCAGCTATGCCGGTTCTCAGCCGTTTTCGGCGGCCGATCCGTTTGGGTTGGAGTGGGAGTGGGCGGGTGATGAGGTCCCCGGCTGGTGGAGTAAGCTGATGGTGGGGACAGCGGCTCATTATCTTTTTAGTGCAAAAGTCACTGGCATGGGATACGGAGCCAACGACACGTATTTCGGAACCTTTGAGAGCGGCCGCCCTGACGCTTATGATCCATTCAACAAGACTGTCTTTGAGTTGAAGCCAATCTCGAATCGTGATAACGCAGAGCTGTACCGCCTAATAGCACAGCCTCAGATAGCTCGTTACTTGGAATCTGCGAACAGGCCCATCACAGACGAGAAGAGTAAGATGTGCACCGGCTGGACTGCCGGTCAGTCGACCAGCGGGCTCTTCAGCGAAGGCGAGTATCTTGGAACCATCCAGGTTGGCAGGGGATTTCTGCGTCAAGTCTATGAAATAAACCTCTATCACGACACGCACCCTGGTAATACTGGCTTGGTTTTTTATAGGGCGAAATTGGTGGATTACCCCTTGGGTCAAGAGATTGATCGTTCCTTAAGGGACATGAACAACGTCTCTCCTTGGTATGTGTTGCCCACACTCGGAAACCGGTTGTATCCGGAAAAGTAAGAGCGATCTTCATTTGCAAATTTCAAGCGAAAATCTGAGCCTAGCCCCGATCGATGAGACTTTCGTCGATCGAGGGTTTTCTAGTATTAAAGGTGAGATGGCTCTCGCGGCGACTATTTTTGGGCCCGATAGCTACCAAAAATTTATTGAAAATCAGTCTTCTCCGGAACTTTTTGTTGCCGCTAAGGAACGGGATAATGAGCTTGGCGTTCGACTTGGGGAAGGGAAAGCCACTTCTCGGGATGAGGTGAATAAGGCTGTTAGGCTTATCTTGGATGATCCTATTCTCGATTTCTTGCGAAAGCGGAATTTGCTCGTGCGTTTTTTTCCTGAGCAATTAGGACAGATGCTCTCAGCGCATCTGCCGGCTTATCAAGAAAGCGTCAAACAAGAGGTTGAGAATCTCTGTGTCGTCACGCGTGGAGCTGCCATCGATTTGAAAGGAGGCGAAGCGATTGTTGCGCGGAAGCAAATATTTAATGAAGTCGCAAGAGACGCCTTTGCGAAAATTGGGCTATCTGTTGCCGGCGAAAAGGATGGGTTGCTTCACTTTTCTGGAGTAGGAAGCGACGGTGCCAAAATCTCGGCACAAATGGAGTCTTCATCCCTCACCAGGGTATATTCGACTCACACGTGGCCGACCATTCGATATTGGCCCTTGATGCCGTTTAGCTTCGTCGTCAAGAAGAGAGTTAAGGGCGAGAAGAATGCGGCATTCATGATGCCACCTGAGGTCCAGTCACTGGCGGCGCTGCGTCTAGGCAAATACGAAGACAGTCACTCGCTAGAAATTGCTGTGCGCGCTTTGGCGTTATGGATCGAGCTGGGGTTTTTCGGAGGCCCAGCCAAAAAGGATTGTTGACGTGATCAGAACTTTGAATCGTCCGGGGGGCCTAGAGGGGTAGGAGCGGACTGGCGATGCATGCTCAGCCAATGAAAGGGTCGTGCTTCTCAGGTTTTTCTGACGCCACTGTGCGAATTCACCTGATAGGTATTTAAAGCTCACCAATCCAAACTGGCCCCATCGTCTAGGCCACTTCACCCGCCATGGCTAGGGGGACGGAGGCCAGAACCTCCACTCAAGCGCCGACGATCAAAGGCCCC
>Ga0308160_10006777_pt1 | contig 11562 bp, 6 predicted proteins | sample PhyFR1_FD_201036 | JGI IMG/M metagenome (GOLD analysis project Ga0308160, IMG submission 201036) | Phyllosphere microbial communities from UC Gill Tract Community Farm, Albany, California, United States - DLSLF.R1 | ecosystem: Host-associated > Plants > Phyllosphere > Unclassified | place: USA... | reverse complement strand
CATAGGGAGAAAAGAAAAACATGTGGACTCAATTCATGATCCAATTTTGGATCCTACTCGTCATCGCACTTTGCGCGGCGGTCTTGCTTGGTCGCTACATCGGGATATACTTCGCACCTGTCGCAGAACGTCGGGTCGATAAAATCGGTAAGGTCGAACGACGACTCCTGTTGTTACTCGGCGTCGATGAAAAGAAACACGATCAATCGTGGGTCGGCTATTCGAAAAGTTTGTTGCTTGTAAATATGTTCTTCTTCATCGGTGGTTATTTGCTACTTCGTTTCCAAGGCAGTCTACCCTTGAATCCGAACGGTGCTGTGAATCTCGACTGGTCGACAGCGCTGCATACGACGATCAGTTTCATGACGAATACCGATCAACAACACTATTCAGGCGAGGCACTCTCGTATCTCTCGCAAACGTTCGTCCTTGGAACGATGTTGTTCGTCGCTCCAACGATGGCGTTTACGGTCTGTATCGCTGTCATTCGTGGTCTTTCGAACAAACCGCTCGGTAACTTCTATGCCGACTTCGTTCGTTTCATCTTCCGAATTCTCTTACCGATTTCGTTCGTCTTCGGTTTAGCGATGATCGTACTCGGTGTACCGCAGACATTCGGAGGAGCAGTCAGCGTCACGACGCTCGAAGGAGCGAAGCAGTTGATCTACCGTGGACCGGTCGCTGCTTTTGAAGTTATCAAACAGCTTGGTAACAACGGTGGTGGTTTCTTTGGTGTCAACGGAGCACATCCATTCGAGAACCCGAACCAATTCGTCAACTTCATCCAGATGTTCTTGATGCTACTGATTCCGATGTCACTTCCGATCGCTTACGGAAAAATCATCGGTTCAGCGAAACAAGGTCGACTATTCCTTGGTGTCATGACGCTTCTTTTCATCATGATGACGGTCGGAATGGCAGGGAGCTTACTTGCGAATCCAACGGCACATGGTCAGGAATTACGATTTGGTCAAATCGGAACGGCGCTCTACAGTTCGATTACGACGGCAGCTGAAACCGGTGCGGTCAACGCGATGCACGACTCACTGCATCCACTTGCTGGATTGATCCAACTCGGTAATATGATGCTCAACGTCGTTTACGGTGGAGCAGGTGCAGGATTCCTGAACGTCTTACTTTATGCCTTCGTCGCAGTCTTCCTGACAGGTCTCTTGATCGGTCGGACACCGACGTTCCTCGGGAAGAAAATCGAGACGTTCGAAGTGAAGATGATCGCGATCGCGCTACTCGTGCCGCCATTCCTGATTCTCGTCGGAACGGCAATCTCGATGTACGCTGCACCAGGCGTCGCCGGCATCTCGAACCCAGGCTATCATGGATTGTCGCAAGTCTTGTATGAGTTCACGTCCGCGACAGCGAACAACGGATCCGGTTTTGAAGGACTCGGCGACGCAAACGTCTACTGGAACGTCTCGACGTCATTCGCATTGTTCTTCGGACGCTACATCCCATTGATCTTGATGCTTGCAATCGTGGGTTCGCTTAAAGCGAAGCAATCGGTTCCGCAAGATGAATTTTCGTTTAAAACAGACACACCACTCTTCGGAACAGTCTTCCTCGGTACGGTCGTACTCGTCGGTGCATTGACATTCTTGCCAGTGCTCGTACTTGGACCGGTCGCGGATTGGCTGACGATGTGAACAGGAGATAAAAGCATATGATGGAACGAATCATGCATCCGACGCCCGAGGAACACCAACCGAACGGGGAGCCGGAACACCAATCCAAATCAGCAATCAGTGGCTCGATCGCGCGTCAAGCGACGATCGATGCCTTTAAAAAGTTAAATCCCGTCAATATGGTCAAACAACCAATCATGTTCGTCGTCTGGATCGGCTGCTTGCTCGCAATCGGCTATACGATCTTCATTGATGAGATGCGTGGCTTTAACTTGACGGTCAGTATCATCCTCTTCTTAACGGTCTTGTTCGCGAACTTCGCGGAATCGATCGCGGAAGGACGCGGGAAAGCCCAGGCGGACTCACTGAAAGCTTCAAAAGCAGATGTCATGGCACGTAAACGTGTCGGACAACTGATTCAAAGCGTTTCGTCCGCGACACTTCGGAAGGGCGATATCGTATTCGTCCGAGCAGGAGAGTATGTACCGGGTGACGGTGAAATCATCAAAGGACTTGCTTCGATTGATGAATCGGCGATCACCGGTGAATCCGCACCCGTCATCAAAGAAGCAGGCGGTGATTTCTCATCGGTCATCGGCGGCACACTCGTCGTCAGTGACGAGATCGAAGTCCGGATCACAAGCAATCCAGGTGAGTCATTCCTCGATCAGATGATTGCCCTCGTTGAAGGCGCAAGTCGTCAAAAGACACCGAACGAACTCGCGTTATCAACGCTCTTGACGAGCTTGACATTGATTTTCTTACTTGTCGTCATGACACTACCTGTCTTTACGAACTACCTTGGATTTGATCTGTCAGGTCCGATCTTGATCGCCTTACTCGTCTGTTTGATCCCGACGACGATCGGTGGCTTACTGTCAGCAATCGGAATCGCCGGAATGGACCGTGTTACCCGCTTCAACGTCATCGCGATGAGCGGGAAAGCGGTCGAAGCAGCAGGCGATATCCAGACGATCATCCTGGACAAAACAGGGACGATCACGTTCGGTAACCGGATGGCGTCGGAGATCACGCCAGTCGGTGGACGCACTGCTGAGCAGGCGTTCGAGGGGGCAATCCTGGCCTCACTCGCTGATGAGACACCAGAAGGACGTTCCGTTCTTGAACTCGCTGAACTTCGCGCGATGCCGGTGGAACAACACTGGTTAGATGGAGCAGAGATCGTACCGTTCCGCGCAGAGACACGGATGTCCGGACTCGACTTAAGAGAGGGTCGCCGCGTACGGAAAGGGGCGGGGCAAGCGATTCAAGAATGGGTCAAGGAACAAGGTGGAACCATTCCGAATGATTTGCAAGAGAAAGTAGATGCGGTTTCTCGTCTTGGTGGAACACCACTTGTCGTAGCGATCGACGCAACGATCCTTGGCGTCATCTATTTGAAAGATACGGTGAAACCGGGCATGCGTGAACGATTCGATCGGTTGCGTGAGATGGGGATCAAGACGGTCATGTGTACGGGTGACAACCCGTTGACGGCAGCAACGATTGCCCGCGAAGCAGGCGTTGATGATTTCGTCGCGGAATGTAAGCCGGAAGATAAAATTCGTGTCATCCAGCAGGAACAAGCAGCCGGTCACCTCGTAGCAATGACAGGAGACGGAACGAATGATGCACCAGCACTCGCTCAAGCCGATGTCGGACTTGCAATGAACAGTGGGACACAAGCCGCAAAAGAAGCAGCGAACATGATCGATCTTGATTCGAACCCGACGAAGATCATCGAAGTCGTTGAAATCGGGAAACAGCTCTTAATGACACGAGGGGCGTTGACGACGTTCTCGATCGCAAACGATGTCGCGAAATATTTCGCGATCATCCCGGCAATGTTCATGGTGGCGATTCCGCAGATGGAAGTGCTCAATATCATGCGTCTTGATTCACCGACGAGTGCGATCTTGTCTGCCTTGATCTTCAATGCGATTATCATTCCGATGTTGATTCCGCTCGCGATGCGAGGGGTTACCTACAAACCGATGACGGCGGATCAATTACTCGGACGTAACTTGCTGATCTACGGTCTTGGCGGTGTCGTCGTTCCATTCATTGGGATTAAAATCATCGATGTCTTGCTTGCAAGCATCCTCTAAGGAGAAAACGAATCATGAAACAAGCCATTCGTGTGACGGTCTTCGTCACGGCGTTATGCGGGATCGTCTTTCCCGCTTTATTGACCCTGTTTGGTCAACTACTCGTACCGGATAAAGCTGAAGGTTCTTTAGTACAAGAAAACGGAAAATTCATCGGATCGGAATTGATTGCCCAGCCGTTCACGTCAAAACAGTATTTTCACGGACGTCCATCAGCGGTCGATCAATTAGCGGGAGCGTCTGCTGGGGATAACCTAGCAGCGTCGAACCCGGAGCTTGGCACGAAGATGGCGGAATTACAGAAACAGAACCAAGTGGACGGCGCTTCGCTTCCGGACGATGCCCTCGTGACATCCGGTTCTGGCTTCGATCCGCACATCTCAGTCGATTATGCTTTGGTTCAGGCGAAGCGTATCGCAACCGCGCGCGACCTGTCGCGTGAAGAAGTACGGAAGTTGATCACGAAGGAAGCAGGAACACATGATTACGTCAACGTCCTGCGTTTGAACTTAGCCCTTGATCGGAGTAAGTCATGACACGAGGAAAGCTGAAGCTGTATATCGGCTCAGCTCCTGGTGTCGGAAAGACGTATAAGATGCTTGCCGATGCACGAACATTGACGCTTGAGGGTAAGGATGTCGTCATCGGTCTAATCGAGACGCATGGTCGAAAAGAGACGGCGGAGATGGTCGGGCAACTCGAACAAGTTCCGCTACTTGAAGTCGTCTACAAGGACAAGACATTCCCCGAGGTGAACGTGGACGCGATCATTGCCCGTCGCCCGGATATCGTACTAATCGATGAACTGGCGCATACGAATGCGCCAGGATCGGTACGAAAGAAACGCTATCAAGATGTCGCAGCATTGCTTGAAGCGGGAATCAATGTCTATTCGGCCGTCAACATTCAGCATTTCGAAAGCTTGCTCTTTAAAGTCAAGGAAGTGACGGGTGTCGAAGTGCGGGAACGCATCCCGGATCCGTTTCTCGGGGAAGCCGATGAGATTCTACTCGTCGACGTCACGCCACAAACGTTACGGGAACGACTCGAGCAAGGAAAGATCTACAAAAAAGAAAAGATTGAACAGAGCTTGAATTCGTTCTTCTCGCTTCAGAATCTTGCGAGCTTACGGGAGTTATCGCTACGTCAGGTCGCGGACGAAGTCGACGATCAAGTCTATCAATCACGCTTGTTGATTGAAAAGGATCCAGCGTCGCTACAGGAACGGATCCTCGTCTGTATCCAGCTCAACGACAACGCGCGAAAGTTGATCTATCGCGGCTTTCGCATGGCGAGTCGATTGAAGGCAGAACTATATGTCCTAACGATTTTACCGGCAGCGGAAAATCAATTGAATGCGAAACAGAAAGAAGTCTTAGCGATGGTACGCGAGAGCGGCTCCTTGTTCGGAGCAGAAGTTCTAATCCGAATCCAAGGCGAGCGCTCGATCGCCCAAGCGATCACGGCAGCTGCCAAGCATCATCGCATCACTCAAATCGTCCTCGGTCAATCTGCAAGGACCCGTTGGCAGGAAATTCGGCGCGGATCAATCATCAATGAAATCATGCGTCATGTCCGCGGGATCGATATTCAAATCGTTGCCGATGACATGGAACGCTAGGGGAGCCCTTCCGCGTAAATGCAGGGGTTCTCTTCGAAGTTTGTCGTTTCACAAGACGAACGAGTCGGTCATTCTCCCTGTCCTCAGGGCGGGAGGTAAGCCGCGGCATCCCTGCATTTGATGCGGTCTGCCGGGTCTTACCTAACCCTGACGAAAGCACCGAGCGCGCTTTCTGATCCTGTAGGAGTGGAGGATGACCTTTTTCGTTCTACATCAATCAAAAAGGAAAGACCGTTCCAGTGAAGTCACCAGAACGGTCTTTCCTTTTTTTGTTGGAATCATTTCAATGATTTAAAGACTCGGCTTCATCGTTTCCTCAACGAGCGAAGACTGGAATATCGAAGACAGCTGTATAGCTATCCATTTGTTGATATAAATCATAGATGCGAGTCGTTTGTTTCGCTGCCCATCCCATGTCTGTCGCATATTGATGACGACCAGGATTCATTGGGTTCCAGCGCATTTTATAGAGTGTGTTTTGATTGTAGGCATGGTGAATATATTGGGTTCCAATAAATTCGGCTCCACCCATGATGGCTGCTTCCGGTGTGAACCATCCTTTTTCGTAAGCTGTTCTTGCTCCACCGTTGATTGGATCTGAATCGATAGCACCGATGCCGTACATGTTGTAGACCATTTTTCCATTCCACATGACTCCATTCGCTAAAGTTGACGTTCCATTTCCTGTCTCAAGTAGCGCGTGGGAGATCAAGTAGATTTCGTTGACGGAAAAGGCTGTACCAGCGTCGATGAATGCTTGTCCACAGCTTCCAGTCGTACATTTACCAAAGATGCCTTTTGTACTGATAATCTTATCTAATGTTGCGGCAGATGCGCCTGTCGTCTTCGATAAATCAAGGAATTGGAAGAATTCCTTTGAAGAGCGGCTGACTTTTAATGGGTCAGCGACGTTCCGGACATCGGACTCGAGTGCATTCAACCAACCGAGTGTCCAGTATCCAGTGGAAGACGTGTAAACACGCGGATACGTCGTATAGAAATCACCGATTCGTTGATAGACCTTAATCATCTGTTTCGGCTGGAATTGTCCATAAATATGGCTATCTGTCGCCGCACCCGATCGGATGTTGAGTGGTGTCGTTGACGATACGGTCGCGAGTGTACCATTGACTGAGTCTTCTGATCCACCGAATCGAACATACATCGAGCTGACATACATCATCTTATTTTTATACAAATCGGTTTGAGGTGAAGGATTTAACTTCATTTGAGTGCTGATAAAGTTATCAAATGTATACGGTGTCGCAATGGAGTTGTAGACATTTAGTTTTGAAGATGTCGTTACAAGTGTTCCATTATACGCATAGCCTGATTTACCTTGATAGGAAATCTTATACCATTGGCCGATTTGTCCGGTGACGTTGACGACGACGTTCGAAGGAATCGTCGTCACGACTTGATAGGAACTTCCGACATACGAGCGAAGTGGAGTAGGACTTGTAGCTCGGACGTATAACGAATCTTTCGATACATAGTCAATCTTACTTGTAGATGCGTTCGTATCGACATACCCTGTTTTTCCATTGATCGTTACTTTATGCCACTGTTTATTCGTATGTGACGTAATCAGTGAAGTCGTGTAGTAGACGTTTCCTTTAGCTAGTGTCGTAAGTGCTGTTGCTTCTTCTAAAGGTGAATTTCGAATGATTAAGTTCTCGTTCGCGAGGAAACGAGCGCCACTAATCTTTTTCGTTTCTGTATAAGGTGTTAAAAGAGCGCCATCGATATACCCTGTTTTTCCATTAACACTTACGTTCATCCATGTCCCGATTGAACCATTCACTTGTACGACTGTTCCTTTCGTAAGCGATGAGACTTCACTGTATGTCGGACCAGCATATGACTTCAGAGAAGTCGTTTGTACCGTCTTATAGCGATGGGCTGAAATCTTACGGTATGAAATCGGACTTCCTTGATTCGCTCGGATGTATCCTGTTTTCCCGTCTACTGAAATACGATGCCACGACTGACCGTGACCGTTCGTGACAAGGCGCGTCGTGTAATAGACATCTCCGCTTTTTAGCGTCTTCCATGTATCGGCATCCGCCTGATACGTCGTTTTGACGTCGATGGATGTATTTAATACATAACGCGCTGCTGAGATCGTAGACGTTACGATATATTCGTTCAAATCATCCTGATGAACATATCCGATTTTTCCTGCATACGTCACACGGTACCACTCATTGATAGACCCTGTTACGGATACCTTCGTAACACTTGGGATGGACTTGATGGAAGCGTAAGATACGCCAGCATAAGACTTTAATCCTGTAGCGTCGGTTGTTTTCATCGTCATGGCATCCGCTTGATAGGAGACTTTTTCTCCTGTTCCGTAAGCGATGTAACCGGTTTTTCCATCTTTTTTGATCTGATACCATTTTTTAGAACCAAGTGTGACGAGACGTGTCGTGTAATAGATATCACCCTCTTGAAGCGTAGCGATTTTAAACGCATCTGCTTCAGGAGCGGCTAAGATATCGGTAGATGATGTGACGGCGAAACGTGTACCTGAAATGGTCTGGACGAGGGCTGCTGTCTTAAACGTCGAAGCCGACGCATATCCTGTTACACCATCGTACGTGACACGATACCATGTACCGATTCGACCAGAGACGAGCGGTTTTGCACCGGCCGGAATCGACTTGATTCCTGCATACGAACTACCTGCATAAGAGCGAATTGTCGTTTTAGCTGTTGTGACGAAAGAGACGTTCTTCAGGCTTTCATAATTCACGATCGTTCCTTGATTCGCTAAAAGATAACCGGTTTGACCGTCTTTTTTAATTTTGTGCCACGTGCTACCTCGAGAATCCGTTGCAAGTGTCGTCGTGTAATACGCATCGCCTGTCTTTAAAGAAGCAATCGTTTTACTCGTCGAAGAGGCAGATGCTTTGATTTCGACGGATTTCTTCAAGAGAACACGTGTAGTAGGAATCGTTTTGACACTTTGTTTAGAGACTTGTAAAAAAGCGTCACGGTGCATGTATCCACTATTTTTGCCGTGACGAACGCTATACCAGCCGTCGATTTTTCCGACTACTTCAACGTTTGTCCCAACTGGAATCGATTCGACTTTTGGATAACCCATTCCTGCATAAGTATGTAGCGTGTAGGTATCCGTCGTACGTGATGTTTCGTTCGCAATCTTCTGATAGGAAACAGGAGTGGCACCAGATGGGACATATCCTGTTTTTCCTGCGTAGTTCAGGCGATACCACGTTTTGCCGTATGGATCGGTAATCCGTTGTGTCGTATAATACACATCTTTACTTTGCAAGGTACCAATTGTCGTAGCTGTCGTGCGTGCCGCATTTTTAATCGCCGTATTCGTAGAGACGATATAGCGTTGTCCAGAGATCGTTTGCTTTTTCTCATACAACACTAAATATTTTGAAGCGACATATCCCGTTTTTCCGCCATATGTTACTTTTTTGTAGCTTCCGGCATCATATGTGGATGAAACGACCGTTCCGGTCTTGATCGTCAACAAGCGTTTCCGTGAAGATGTCGTCTTATCATACAGATCCGTATCTGCCGATAGACGATAAGCCGTTACTTTCGTTGTTGCTGCGTTCACTATCGGTAGAGATGATAGAATGATGCTAAACACGATAAGAAGACTCGCGAACATCTTCAAAGGTTTCGAGATGGATGTCGTATTCAAAGTATCTTTCCTCCTAGTAGATATTCGTCCAAGCGGACGGAATCGGCTTCTAGGATGTCTGGTCTAAGGTGTACGTACTTATGCCTATTCCTACTATCGACCATATCGGATTTTTATGAAGAAAATATTGGGTTTTTTTGAAAAAAGGGATTTAGTTTTTTGAAAAACCCTCCTGTTTGTTTAAACAAGAGGGAATAGGATCAGATAGTGAGACGTGCGAGGATTTCTGTTAAATTCGTCGTCGGGCGTTCGCAAGTAAAATCATGACAGAGATACGCCGTTGGCTCTTCTGGTTCTGGATAATCCGCGAGCAAAGAGACGTGCGGCAAAAGGTCACGCTTCGTACCAATTAACAAGGCGACTTCCGGCAAGCGCATCTGTTGCAGTTGCTCGATTTCGACCGGGATGTCTACGTCTTCTGGAATCAAGATAATCAATTCCTTCGGTTCCATCTGCCGGTAGGTGAAGGTACTGACAAGTGAGGCGAATCCGGTCGGTTGTTGCTCGACTTCTTCGATTAAAGCTGTGAGCGCCCGTTCGGCACTTTCCTGATAAACGAGACGCCCGGTCAGACGACTAAGCGTGAAGAAAGCGTTTAAGGCAATACTATTTCCGGCAGGTGTGACACCATCATACAGATCGAGTGGGCGAACGAGTAGCTCATCGGAGCGTGACGAAGTCAGATAAAAATAACCATCTGCTGTTTGAAACTGGTCCTGCAGCACATCTGCGAATGCTAAAGCTTCCTTTAGATGAAGCGCCCGTCGTGTTGATTGGAATAGTTCAAGATGTGCATCGATCAAGTACGCATAGTCATCGAGGAAACCGTGACCGGTCGCTTGTCCATCTCGATAATGAACAGCAAGTTGATTCTCCGTGCGGACGAATCGCTCGAGTGATGTCATCGCACGCGTGGCGACACGTGTATAATGCGGTTCACCAAAGACACGACCAGCTTTAGCGAACGTCGAGATCATCATCGCGTTCCATGATGTCAATCGCTTATCATCGCGAAACGGACGCGGGCGTTCATTTCGCGCACGAAGAAGAATTTGTCGCTCGCGTTCGAGTTGCGCCGCTGTCTCAGCAGGTGACAAGTGCATTTCACGTGCGAACATCTCGAGTGTTTGTCCCGTCCGGTAAAAGACGTTTCGTCCTTCGAAGTTCCCGGACTGGGAGGCATGGTAAAAGCGCGGGAACAGTGTGTCTGGTCCGAGTAAGTCGGTCAGTTCAGCTGCCGTGAACGTATAATAATGTCCTTCGCCCCCTTCACTATCCGCATCCAGTGCGGCGTAGAAGGTGCCATCCGGTGCAGACAACTCACGCTCTACGAATGTCAGTACTTCTTCCGCGTAATGACGGAAGCGAATTCGTCCGGTCACTTGGTACGTCTCGATGCATAGGGTTGCAAAACAAGCATTGTCGTACAGCATCTTCTCGAAATGAGGAATTTCCCATTTGGCATCGACCGTGTAACGAAACAGACCGTAGCCGACTTGATCGGTCATCCCGCCGTCACGCATCGCAATCAATGACCGCATGACCATATGGAGCGCCGTCTCGTCTTCCGCGTATTGATAATAATCAAGCAAGAAACGAAGCAGGGCAGGCGACGGAAACTTCGGTGCCTCGCCGAATCCACCGTGTTGACGGTCGAATTGGCGCATCGCCTGATCAAAGGTGTCGTGAATGATGGATTCATTCCAAGTATGGGTAGACGTCGTAGGCTGCAATACGTCGCGAAGCGTTTGCGACATGTTCTGACCGACTTGTGCGATTTTTTCTGGTGAACGGCGGAATTGTTCGCTGAGCTGAAGCGTCATCTGACGAAAACTCGGACGGTTGAACTGAGGCGTCTTCGGAAAATACGTGCCGATATAAAATGGTTGCTGATCTGCTGTCATGAAGACGCTTAGTGGCCAGCCGCCTTGGCCGTTCATGACTTGAGCCGCCGTCATGTAGACATGGTCGATGTCAGGACGTTCTTCCCGGTCGACCTTGATTGCGATGTAGCGTTCGTTCAAGAGTCGTGCTGTTTCTTCATCCTCGAAGCTTTCGTGAGACAGCACATGGCACCAATGGCACGTCGAATAACCAATCGATAAAAAGATCGGCTTGCCGCTTTCTCGAGCGGCAGTGAAGGCGTCTTCGCCCCATGGGTACCAATCGACAGGCTGGTGAGCATGTTGCAATAGGTAGGGACTCGTTTCATGGATAAGTCGATTCGACATGATGGATTTCCCTCGTTTCTTCTATAGTAATAAGTCCTCTTCACGATACTCGGCTTTTACGGCAGGTGCAACTCCAATTTGAGACAGGAGAAAACGATTTTTAAAAAGAAAGATTGACTTTATAAAAGAAAGTGTGATAGATTAATACAAGTCATGAATCGGGGATGATCACTCATGTGAGAATCTTCAATCCATATCATACAATTAAATCGACAGGTCAGGATTTTTAGACCGCTACTGACAAATGAGTCAGACATAAGTCATCGCTTTTATT
>Ga0308160_10006776_pt1 | contig 11562 bp, 7 predicted proteins | sample PhyFR1_FD_201036 | JGI IMG/M metagenome (GOLD analysis project Ga0308160, IMG submission 201036) | Phyllosphere microbial communities from UC Gill Tract Community Farm, Albany, California, United States - DLSLF.R1 | ecosystem: Host-associated > Plants > Phyllosphere > Unclassified | place: USA... | reverse complement strand
TTGACTCTTGCGGTGGCGATCCCGATGGCAAAGAACGGCTTGGGGGCCTACGCCCTTGTTTGGTCACGTGTAGCCGGGCAATTACTGACCACGGCCGGATATTGGGTTATTACCCCAGTCCGGTTCCGTCCCGGCTTTGATCGGCTTGCCGCAGGTTATGTCCTCCGCCTCGGGATGCCTTTGGCGCTGGCAAATCTCGTTGTCTTCGCCACCTTGAATTTGGACTACGTCATCGTGGGCCGGCAATTGGGTCCTGCCCAGCTGGGTGTCTATCTTCTGGCATTCAGCCTTGCCAACCTGCCGAGCAGCTTGATTACCGCAATGATCCGAACGGTCGCATTACCTACTTTCGGCCGCCTGCATAAAGCGGGGCTCCTCGATCGGGCGGCACCGGATGTCCTGGGGTTGACCGCATACCTGGCCATGCCGATATCCGCCTTGCTGGTGGGACTGGCAGGTCCGCTCGTCGAGGTGTTCTACGGCAGCACCTGGCAAGGCGCTCCAGCTGCCATGGTCGGGCTGGGCATATTTGGAGCGGGGAGGATCGTATCGGAAATCCTTGCCGATTTATGCGTAGGAGGCGGCCGCACAACCGGCCTGTTCTGGGTGCAAATGCTTTGGCTGGCCTGCCTCTTCCCAGCCCTTCTGGTGGGTGTCACCTATACGGGCGTGAGCGGTGCAGGTGCAGCCCACGCCATAGTGATTTGGATAGCAGTCCTCCCTGTCTACTTCTTCCTCGTAGGCCGGATTGTCAAAGTGTCGGTCAAGCGAATGCTTGCGCCATCCGTCACTCCGCTTTTTGCGGCCATAGGGACGGGTGCCATCGGTTGTCTCGCCGCTCAGTGGATCACCCCGCCGTTCCTCGCTCTTGCCTCGGGTTGCCTCGCTGGCACTGTGTTGTACCTGGCGCTGACCCTCCGCGCCGCCAAGCGAACGTACCTGCGATTGAAGCAGTTGAGCGACGCAGGCGCGGAAAAGGGTGAAAGGGCCGAAATCGATCCGGCCACCCCACCCGTGACGACAACAACCTCCCAGACAACCTAAAGGAGCTCGAATTGACCCATCCTGAACAAATCCGTGTGCCTCTGGTTGATATCCCGGCGCAGCAGGAGGAGATCCGGGAGGAACTGGAACCCCAACTGATGGATATTATGGCGCGGGCTGCCTTCGTAGGCGGCAAAGAGGTGGAGCTGTTCGAGCAGCAGTACGCGGACTTTCTCGGCGCAAGGCACTGCATCGGCTCTGCCAACGGAACTGACGCGCTGGAAATGGCGCTAAGCGCGGCCGGTGTAAAACCCGGGCAGGAAGTTATCGTCCCGGCCAACACTTTCATAGCAACCGTAGAGGCGGTTCTCAGAACCGGCGCGCGCCCAGTGCTGGCTGATGTAGACGAAGAGTACTTGCTGCTGGATCCGGAATCGGTGCGGAAGTCGATAACGGACAAGACAGCTGCCATCATCCCGGTGCACCTCTTCGGGCAGGTAGCCCCGGTTGAGCGACTGGAGCCAATAGCGGAAGAATGCGGCGCTGTCATCATCGAAGATGCGGCGCAAGCTCAAGGGGCCACCAGGTTCAACAAGGCCGCGGGTACGCTCGGGCACTTGGCGGCCACCAGCTTCTATCCGGGCAAGAATCTGGGAGCCGCGGGGGATGCTGGGGCTGTCACCACAGACGATGATGCAGCAGCCCGGCATGTGCGGCTCCTTGGTTCCCATGGGAGTGAACACAAGTATCGGCATGAGATCATGGGCCGCAATTCCCGCCTCGATACTGTTCAGGCCGCTGTACTTTCCTGCAAGTTGCGGCGCTTGGCCGGGTGGAATGAATTGCGCCGCGAGGCGGCCAGGAACTACCAGCAACTCTTGGCGGACATCGAGGAACTGCGACTGCCAACGTCAGCTCCTGGAAATTCAGACGTCTGGCACCTGTTCGTCATCCGTTTGGCGAATCGGGACCGTGTCGCGGACCAACTGCATGGCGCCGGGGTCTCCACCGCAGTCCATTACCCGGTACCCCTCCATCAGACGAGTGCCTGGAAGAGGTTGGATCTGCCCCCCGTGCACGCCCCAATCGCCGAGTCGGCAGCACAACAGATCCTGTCGATCCCGCTGTATCCCCATATTTCGCTGCAACAGCAACAGCATGTGACGAGGGCGTTGAAGAGTGCGCTGGCAAGGAGGTCGAATTGACTCGAATGAGTCTGGGCGAGGTTATATCGAGAACAGGATCGCGCGGTCTGGCGGATACCTCGCGCCGGGTAGTACGCCGCCTTTACGGCGAACTGGATGCCCGCATGGGGATCCAGTCTCTCAACTTTCCTCTGGATGCAGGGGACGTATCCAGTTCAACCAGAATAGGCGTGCAAGAGCCGCGGACTTTTAAGGGACCAATGCATATCGGTTGGCTCATAACGCCACCCATCCCAGGTGCCGGAGGCCATACGACCTTCTTCCGCATGGTGCGGGGAATGGAAGAGCGGGGCCACCGGTGCACGATTCTGGTCTACAACCGGAATGACGGGGCGATGGAAAGGCACCGGTCGGTCATCAGGAAGTACTGGCCCGGTCTGATGGCGGATATCCACCCCGTCCCCGCACGTTTGGACGGCCTTGACGCGTGCGTGGCAAGTTCATGGGAAACCGCTCATGTGCTAGCCGCCCGTATGCCCCGGCGGGGGAGCCCTTCGGCCCACTACTTCATCCAGGATTACGAGCCATACTTCCACCCCCGCGGTTCGCTATATGCACTTGCCGAGGACAGTTACCGCTTCGGTTTCAACCTGATGGCCCTTGGACCGATGGTGGCGGAAGTATTGAAACGGGAGGTGGGCGTCCGGTCAAAGATCCTGCCCTTTGGCAGTGATGTAGGTACCTACCGGCTCACCAACACCAGCGGGCGCTCGGGTGTCGTATTTTTCGCCAAGCCCGAGGCTGAACGCCGAGGGTACGACATGGGGCGCCTGGCATTGCAGCAATTCCATCGCATGCACCCGAGACAGGAGATCCACGTCTACGGAGCCCGGGTCACGGGATGGGGCGTTCCTGTCCGGCAGCACGGAAGAGTTTCTCCCCGGGAACTCAACGAACTGTATAACCGGACCATTTCAGGGCTTGCCCTGAGCTTCACAAACATCACCCTGGTAGCAGCGGAAATGCTGGCAGCCGGCAACATCCCGGTCCTCAATGATGACCAATCATCTCGTTCGGTCCTCACCAATCCAGAGGCGGTATGGGCTGCAGCCAACCCAGCAATATTGGCAAAATCCCTCAGTGACGTCGTCACGGCTGAGGATACAGCCGAACGATCCGCAAGGGCCGCCTCCCACCGCGAACACACGTGGGCAGAAACCCAGGCCAGTTTTGCGGCCGCCTTGACTGGCTACGAGCTCAGCTCATTGGGCTCCTACTGACTTCGGGGTCAGTGGGACTTCACGAATCGCATACCAGAGGAGAACAAGGTGCGTATGCCCACAGCTTTTTCGTGGTTGTCGACCCCCATTTCCGTCCAGACGCCAGTGCCGCGTTCCACCATTGCGTCAAAGGCGCCCTTACCCCAGCAGGGACTGCAGTACGTTCCCGCCCTCGACGGCCTGCGGGCTGTCGCCATCCTGCTTGTCCTGGTGCACCACGGTCTCCAGCCACTGCCATTTGCAGGTTTCCTGGGCGTTGACATCTTCTTTGCTTTGTCCGGGTTCCTCATTACGACGATATTGCTCGCGGAACTTAACCGGTATGACCGCATCCGGTTAGGCCTCTTCTACTGGCGCAGGGCTGTCCGCCTGTACCCCGCACTACTGATAGCCATCGTGGCCATTCTTCCTTTCGGGTTGCTCATCCGGGGCAGCAAGCATCTCTTTGAGGTCGCCCTCGCCGCAACGTACCTGACGCCGGTGGCAGGCCAGTTCTTCGGCAAGTCGGGGCTTACCTGGCTTCAAACCTGGAGCCTCGGAATTGAGGAAATTTTCTACCTGATATGGCCATTCACGCTGATACTCCTGTTTTCGCGCCGCGTCCCCGGAAAATGGATCGTCTCCCTGGCCCTTGGGCTCATTCTGGACGGCGCACAGATTGTGCTCGCCTCCACCGGGCAGGACGCGAGCTACTTCCTCCGCGCCGGCGGCCTGTTCCTCGGATGCAGCTTCGCCCTGTGGCTCGCGGAGCATAGGGACGCCCATTTCGCCCCGTCGTGGGGATATGCCGGCGCATTGACCATAGCCTTCGGGGTGGTCACAGCCGGATTCTGGCCCGCGTTCAGTTCCCTGGCCTACATTGCGGCTGCGGCGGGAACCGTCGCAGCGATTGCTTCCATCGTGGCCGGTTCCGGGAACGCGTCTGCTTTGAAGTCCGTCCTTTCCGTTCCGCCCGTCGTTTACGTAGGAAAGATCAGCTACGAGCTGTACATCTGGCACTACCCGATGGCAATTCTCTTCATGCTCGCCGCCGGGACGGACCAACTCATCAACGTTGGTTGGTACGCCATACCGGGAAGCGCTGTTCTGGCAGTCATCACACACCATGCCCTCGTCAGGCCTGCCGCCAGATGGAAGAAGAGATTTTCCTAAACGAAAAGCGCCAAAGGGCTGACCACAGCCGCGGAGGTCCGCAGTTTCCACACTGTTGCAGGACAGGGCCCACAAAGGCCTAACCGGTTCATCCCGACGACAAGCAGCGCCGGGCTAATTTTTCTCCAAGGCCGATGGGTCCACCCGTGCGGAGGTGCTCCACGGAAAGGGAAGGAACGACGTCGTGACAGGCAAACACGAGATCAACAGCGATGGCTCCATCGCAGGAATGGGAGTGCGCGACTATGTGCGCGTGGCTCGGCTCTACTGGCGCTCCATCGCGGTCGTGACCGTCCTTGTTACCGCCCTGGTAACCCTTTGGGCGGCCCTTCAGCCGCGTACCTACGCCGCGGAATCCAGCGCCCTTGTGCTCACCGTGGGTTCGGACAGCGTCAACACGCTCTTAACCGGTGATGCCCTGGCGAAGTCCAAAATCAAGAACTACGAGTCGATCGCGGAATCCCGGCTCATCGCAGATCAGGTCATCGCAGCGGTGGGCTTGAATACCACCGCTGACGCCCTGCTCCCCAGCGTTTCAGTCAACGTCCCCGTGGATACGGCAGAAATTCGCATCACTGCCACGTCTCCGGACCCGCTCATGGCTCAGCGGGTGGCTGATGCATGGGTCACCGAGCTGGCCAAAAGGGTGCAGCTGCTCGAAAGCTCCGTTACCGCCGGCCAACCAACCCCTCCGGCCCTCCCGGTAGGCCTGGTTCCCCTCGATAAAGCGGCCCTTCCTACGGCACCAATTTCCCCTAACATCAGACTCGCTCTCCTGTTCGGCGCAGTTGGTGGCCTTCTCCTGGCCTACGCCGCAGCACTCCTCCGCCATCATCTGGACCGCAGGCTGCGCAGCTCCACCGAGATCGAGCGCCTCTTCGACGTTCCCGTGATCGGGACTCTTCCCTATGACCCGGATATCAGCGGAGTCCTAAAGGTACTGGGCACCGAGCGGCACAAACTTACACAGGCAGGAGAACGGAACCGTGCCTTTGTCGAGGCCCTCCGGGCGCTGAGGACCAACCTTAAGTTTCTCGATGTTGACCACCGTCCCCGCATCATCCTGGTAACCAGTCCGATGACTTCCGACGGCAAGTCAACCGTGGCCAGCAACCTGGCAGTAACGATGGCAGCTACCGGTGAGCCTGTCGTCGTCGTCGATGGAGACCTCCGTCGTCCCCGAATCGCTGGTGCCTTCAACCTCGTTCCGGGGGTCGGGGTGACCAATGTACTCAGCGGGCAAGCCCAACTGGTCGATGTGATCCAAGCCCCGACAGTCCTGTCGAACCTTTCGATCGTGGGCTCCGGGCCAACCCCGCCCAACCCGAGCGAACTGCTGGGCACAAACGCCATGAAGCAATTGCTGAGCACCCTTGCAGCCGGAGCCACCGTACTGATTGACGCTCCCCCTTTGCTGCCCGTCACAGACGCTGCAGTTCTGTCGAGCGCCGCGGATGGGGTGATCGTGGTGGCCAGGGCCGGTCAAACCACACGCGATGAATTTGAAAGGTCCCTCAGGGCACTTCAGAAGGTCCAGGCCCCGGTCCTCGGAGCGATCTTCAACTGCGTTCCGACCAAAGGTGTGGATTCCTACGCGTACTACGGTGCCTACACTGCCTCGCCGGAAGCTGCCACTTCAGGGAGTGCCGGCAGGGGTGTTGAGGGTGATCGGCGGAGGACGGAAGAGGACGGTGCCGAAACCCGGGACCGATTTCCCAAGGAAAGCCGGAAAGCGTCGTAGCCCGCCGGGAACTGTCTGAAGTGCTTCGAACGGGAAACAGGAGAAAGTAGATGCCCAAAACTGTCGCAGTTGTCGGCACCCGCGGCTATCCAAGCTACTACGGCGGTTTTGAAACCGCCGTCAGGAAGATCGCCCCCTTTCTGGCTGGCAAAGGTTGGGATGTCAACGTTTATTGCCGCCCGGGTGCCACCAAAGATGACGATGACACCCGCGATCCCCGCGTCCGGACCACCACGACCCCGGGTTTGGAACGAAAGTCGCTTAGTACCCTGTCATTCGGCCTCACGGCGGTCCTTCACAGCATCCATGAAAGTCCAGACGTCGCGTTGGTTATGAACGTGGCCAACGGTTTCTGGCTGCCCTTGCTAAAACTGCGCGGCATTCCAACTGTCGTCAACGTTGACGGCATCGAATGGGAACGTGCCAAGTGGAATGGTTTTGCAAAGTTCGTCTTTAAGCTTGGGGCGCGCCTAACCGCCCGGTTTGGAGATGTCCTGGTCAGCGATTCGCTTGAGATACAGCGGCGCTGGAAAGAGGATTTCGGCCGCTCCTCCCTGTTTATCCCCTACGGGGGCGAAGTCCCGGAGCCCTTGGAGGTTGTCCCGGGCCTGGAACACGACTCCTATGTCCTTATGGTGGCCCGGTTTGTCCCCGAAAATACGGTGTCGGAGTTCTTCAGGGCAGTAGAGGACATCGCCGGTGAGCGTCCAGTGGTCATCGTGGGATCCAGCGGATACGGAGGTCCCCTGGACGAGGACGCAAAAGAGTTGAGTGACCGCCATCCGAACGTCACCTGGCTCGGGCACCTCAGCGACGACAAGAAGCTGCTGTCACTGTGGCAGCACGCCGGCGTCTACTTCCACGGGCACAGCGTAGGGGGTACAAATCCAGCCTTGGTCCAGGCTATGGCCTGCGGAGCACCAGTGGTCGCGCGGCGGACCGCGTACAACAGCGAAGTCCTCGACACTTCGGAACATCTGGTGGATCCGCATCCGGCGGACATCGCAAAAGCCCTTCGACGCATGCTGTCGGACGACGAGCTCCGTTCAAGGGCGAGGACCGCAAACATGCAGCGGGCCGCTTTGCAGTACAACTGGGACGATGTTTGCGGGCGTTACGAGCAGGCACTTATGACGGCGACGGCGCCGGCGTCAAAGAAGACAATCCCGTTGGCAGTCGGGAAGGCCACATGACCATTGCTGACCTGGCCGCCGTGGTGGTCCACCACCGCAGCTACCAGACCCTGGGAGCGACCCTGGCCGCTCTGGTTGCCGGTGGTGTGGCCCCGGACCGGCTCCTCGTGGTGGACAACAGTGAAGAACCCGGCCGCCGGACCGAAGTGGAGAAGCTCCTGCCTCCGGGCGCGCAGGCCATCTACTGCGACAACGCAGGGTACGGCGCAGCAGTCAACCGCGGAGCGGCCTGGCATGAGGAAAACACCCAAGGATGGCGATACCTGCTTGTTGCCACCCATGAGACCACGCCCGAGGGCGATTGCCTCGCCGTCCTCCGCAGCACCCTCGCCGAAGATCCCGGGACAGCGGTGGCTGGACCTGTCCTGGTCACCGGCGATGATGGGAAGACATTCTGGTCGCAGGGCGGTTACCTCACCAAGGTGCTGGGGTTGCCGCGCCACCATGGGCACCTGGCGGTGAGGTCTGAAAATCGGACCACTGACGGCCCGCATCCAGTTGCTTGGCTTGACGGCGCGTTCCTGATGTTCCGCCGCGGCATCCTGTCCCGGCATCCCATCGATGAAACGTATTTCCTGTACATGGAGGAAACAGACCACCACCAGACCCTCCGGCGCCATGGTTGGAAAGTGACAGTGAACCCGCAGGCCTTCGCCTGGCAACACTCGAACGGGGTCCCGCCGTTCTACCTCACGCGAAACATCCAGATCTTCCACGCCAAGCACGGGTCACGATTCCAGGCCCAGGCATCCGCGCCGTACCTTTTCGCACGGTCGGTGGCCCGGGACCTCATCAAGCACCACCGAGCCGCCACGCTCGGCCCTATGCTGGCCGGGCTCCGTTCCGGCCGGCCTTTGGCGGCTGCTGCCCGTGCCAAGGAACCGGGCGGCGTTGTGATCGTCAACCCGCTTGGAGGGGCCCTGGCGCACTACACTCAGGCGTTGCATCAACATGTTTTGGCAGCAGGGATTGGGGCGCGCGTCAGAGCCCTGGATGAGCCGTCCGTTTCCGGCCAGCACCGCCTTACGTGGCTTCTGGAATACCTGGAACTGCTGGGCTCAGAGGGGTGGTACCGACGCGGCCGCAGTGTTCGGCCCCGTATCCTGCTTACCTGGCCGGTTTTGGGTTTCTGGGACCTTTTCCTGGTCAAAGTGCTGTGCGGCGGTTCCTCGTGGGTGGTCTATCACGATCCGGACCCCCTGGTCAGGTCAGTGGGAAGCGGCCGGGCGGCTTCCGCTCTCATGAGCAAAATGAGGGGCCGGCCTGAAACACTCGTACACAGCCAGGCAGCCGCCGAAGCCATGCGCGGCAAGGGCTTCACGAACGGACTAACAGTGGTACCCCATCCGGTGGTCCCCCATTCATCAAAGCAGCCGTTTGTGGGGCCTGATGAGCATGACCCCAGTCGCCGTCCCCGGGTGCGCGTCCTGGGGCAGTTCAAGCGCGACAGGGATCTCGACCTTTTGGTGGCTCTGGCCCGCCGCCTGGGGACCAGCTACGACTTTGAAATCATTGGTCGTGGCTGGCCACCGGTCGAAGGATGGCGGGTGGATGCGCGGTTCGTCCCCGAAGACGAACTGAACCATGTGATTGCCGGCAGCGCGGTCATCCTCATTCCCTACAAACGGTTCTTCCAGAGCGGGATCGCCATCCGGGCCCTTGAGCACGCCGTGCCGGTAGTGGGGCGTGCCGAAACGAGCCTGGGCGATCTCTTTGGGCCGCAATCACCGCTGCTGGTCAGCGGCAACAGCGGTCCCGATAACGACGTCCAGGCATGGTGCAGGGCGATTGAATTCGCCGTAGAGCACGGACAGGCGGAAGCTTCCACGGCCGCAGCTGCTTTCCACCGCCAAGCAGCACGGGAGTGGGCGCTTCTCGTGGCCCGTTGAAGGCCGCTGCCTCAGCCTCCGGGGCGCCTCAAACCAGCAGCTCAGCGCTCCAGAAGACCAAACAAAGGGTCCTCGACCCGGTGGCGGGCATGCCTCCGCGCCTGCGTCGGTACGCCAATGGCATTAGGGCGGCTTGCGATGATCGCCAGACCGACGAGCAGCCAGGTAACAGGGAAGAAAACGGCATTTGAAAACAGGCTGCTCACAAGGGTGAAGAGCAGAAGTTGGCCGGAGATGCTGCGAACCCGTGCGAACGCCAGACCAACCAGGAAGACGATCAAGGGAACAGCAAATAGCGCGCCGTCCACCCACATGCCCAGGACCCAGTTGCTGGCAACGTTGTTTTGGGACTCGCCCAGGGTATCTATTTGGCCCCATACGCCCACTCTGCCTGCAGCGCTTAGGCCATGTCCGTAAATGGGTATGGACGTGGCCAGTTGGAGGAGGGAATCATTTTGCCTGATCCGGGCCTGACCGGAAATATCGTGCTCCTGCACGGTCCCTATCATGGTGGATGCCCGGGTTGTCACGTCCTCCTGCAGTTGGGGAATGGCCGACAAGGCCAGGACGGCAGCAACCGACGCGATGACGACGGCGGCACGGCGCCCCCGCCGTGGTCCGCTCTCCGCAGTGTTGATGGCACCCCGGCTGCGTTGAATTACTGACGCCACCCCTGCGGCGGCGATACACACCAGGAGCGCAATCCAGGACGCCCGGGCCATGGCCAGGACAAAGACCGTCACGTTCGGCAGGAAGAAAACCACCTTCCATGCCCGGGCCATGGAAAGCCGCCAACTCAGCAGCACCCCCGCACCCGAGAACATCCCCAGCCAATCAGGTTCCGGGTAGATCCCCGTGGGCCGCCCGATGGCGCTCACGTCCAGATGCCAGAGATCCATGGGGATGACATGGAATACCTGCAGCACGCCCACGATACTGCCAAAAGTTGAAACGACCAGCAGGCCCCAGAGCATGGCCGCCGCATCCCGGCGGCTGGATGCAAAAGTTATGAGCGCGGCCGATGCCGCAAGCCCCAGCAGCTGAAGTCCGAGAGTTGGGCTGTTGACCAGGTCACCCAGCAGCGTGGTTGAGGCCAACAGCAGCGCGGCGGCCAGCAACGCCGCAATGAGCCGGGGTGCGCCTCTGTTCCTTGCCCGGCCGGGCAACAAGACCCAGCCTACGGCGAGGAACGTAAAGACATGGACCCTGAAAACCTGGACTGCAACGAGCCCTGCGGAAACACCCAGGAGGAACGCGAGAATCTGCCGGCGTCGCGGATGCGTAAGAACAGCCACCAAGCCCAGAACTACGGCAGCAAATGCCACCTCAAGGTACAGAGCCTGCGTGAACAGCCCCATAAGCCCCCGCCCTTCCCTGACAGCCACGGCGCAACTGCGGCAAAGCCGGAGTGCGCCTGCAGGATCCTGCATTCTTACGGTAGGGGCCGGGTGACTGCAGGGACTAGGGCATCAGCCCGGGCATGTGGCTACCCGCACGGACCTTTGTGGTGCCACAAACCGCGGGAACTACGCAGCCGTCCTGAAGAACAGTTCCGCCACGGCGGCCAGGCGCAGGGGATCCTCCACCCCGCACAGCTCACGCGCGGAGTGCATGGACAGCAGCGGCACGCCCACGTCCACTGTCCGGATGCCCAGGCGGGTGGCGGTGAGCGGACCGATGGTGGAGCCGCAGGGAACGACATTGTTCGACACGAATTCCTGGAATGGCACCCCCGCTTCACGGCACAGCCTGGCCCAGAATGCGGCTCCAAACGCGTCAGTGGCGTAGCGCTGATTGGCATTGATCTTGAGCAGCGGGCCGCCGTTCAGCACCGGGTGGTTGGCCGGATCGTGCCGTTCAGGGTAGTTCGGGTGCACCGCGTGGCCGGCATCGGCAGAGAGGCAGAACGACGCCGCCAGGGCCTGCCGCCGCTGGCTCACCGTCGCGCCGAGGCCGTCGGAGATGCGCACCAGCACGTCTTCGAGGATGGGTCCGCACGCACCCGAGCGGGAATTGGAGCCGATTTCCTCGTGGTCGAAGGCCGCAAGGACTGCGATGGGACCGCCGTCAGCCCCGGAACCGGCATGGGCAACCAGCGCCACAAGCCCGGCGTGCGTGGCCGAAAGGTTGTCCAGCCGCCCTGATGCGAAGAACTCCCCCTTGCCCCCGAAAACCGCG
>Ga0308160_10006775_pt1 | contig 11562 bp, 9 predicted proteins | sample PhyFR1_FD_201036 | JGI IMG/M metagenome (GOLD analysis project Ga0308160, IMG submission 201036) | Phyllosphere microbial communities from UC Gill Tract Community Farm, Albany, California, United States - DLSLF.R1 | ecosystem: Host-associated > Plants > Phyllosphere > Unclassified | place: USA... | reverse complement strand
TGACCACCGACGGATCGTTGAAGAACGCATCGCCCAGCGAGACCACCTGGCGCTTGTCGAGGTCCTCGCGGTCCAGCACCTGGATCGCGAACGGCGTGTCCTGGATGTTGCGTTCGCCCAGCGCCCCGGCGTTGGCATGCACACGCGCCGCAGTCACGCTGACCGCGTCCAGTTCGGTGGCTTGGTCGGTTTCGGTCTCGGTGTCTTCGGCGTAGGCGTTGCAGGCCAGCAGCAGCGCGGCGGCGAGCGCGGCCAGGCGCACGCCGCGATGGAATCGGCAGGGGAGAACATGCGCGGCGAGCGCGGACGGACAAGACATCGGCAGCATCCTTTTCTGCGGGCAGCAGCGTGCCGCCCGCGATCGGCGAAAGCGGTGGAAGAGGAAAGGGGATGGCTGACCGCTGGATGTCCCGGACGCGGGAAACTGGCTCCGTCGACGCGGAGCCATGCGCTGGCTAATGCGAATTGTTCTCTTTTGTGAAGCTCAGGTCAACGAATCGTTGTCTGACGCGATTGGACATCTTGGCCAGCACGGGCCATGAGGGCGCTCGCGCTCACACCGACAGTTGCCGTAAGCGCGCTTCGAGCAGCGCAGGGAAACGTTTGAACCATGTCTGATTGAGCGGCGAGGGGTGCGGCAGCGGATATAGCGTGAAGCGTCGCGCCGCGCCGGTTTCGGTCTGCAGGCGGACCTCGGTGTGCGCGCTGAAGCGCGATTCGCTGGCCCAGAACGCATCCAGTTGCGCGCGCACGTCCTTGGGCTGGTCGATGCCGAACCACAGGAAGGCTTCGCGGCCGAGGGTGACGATGGCGTGGCCGCGCCATTGCGCGATCAGCAGGCGCCGCATCAGCGGATGGAAACGCCGCTTGGCCTGCATCGACCAGGCCTTGTTGCCGATCGGCTTGTACGGCACGGTGTTGATCCAGAAGAAGGCGCGGCCGACCTTGAGCGAGGCCGCGAAGTCCGGCATCGGCTGGCCGTCGTGCAGGTGTCGGTACAACGCCTTGCGCACGAGCTGCCCGCCGCTGCCGACGAACGGTTCGCCGTGTTCGACTTCGCTGCGGCCCGGATCGCGGCCGAAGAAGCACAGCCGCGCGGTGCGGCGGCCCAGGCCGATGATCGGCTCGAGCGGATCCTTGGCGTAGTCGGCGTAGACCTTGGTGTCGATGCCGTCGGTCTGCGCCGCCAGCTCGCGGAATTGTTTGCGCAGGTCGGGATCCAGTGCCATGCAATGTCCTCGAATGCCGATGGTGCAACCTGTAGGAGCGGCTTCAGCCGCGACAGATCCTATGAGCATCTACGTATAGGCTCTGTCGCGGCTGAAGCCGCTCCTACAGAGGGCTGCTTGCGCCCTATTCGCCGCGTTCGCGCGCGATCGCGCGCCAGCCGATGTCGCTGCGATGGAATTCGCTGGGCCACCGGATCTGCGCCACACCGGCATACGCATTGCGCTGCGCGTCCGACACGCTGTCGCCGAGCGCGGCCACGCACAGCACGCGGCCGCCGGCGCTGAGCACGCGGCCCGTGGCGTCCAGCGCGGTGCCGGCATGGAACACCTTGGCGCTCGCCGGCACCTGGTCCAGGCCGGAAATCGCTTCGCCGGTGATCGGCGTTTCCGGATACGGCGCCGCCGCCAGCACCACGCCCAGCGACGGGCGCGGATCCCACTGTGCCTGGGTCACATGCAGTTGCCCGTCGATCGCCGCCTCGATCAGCTCCACCAGATCCGACTGCAGGCGCAGCATCACCGGCTGCGTTTCCGGGTCGCCGAAGCGCACGTTGAACTCGATCACCTTCGGCGCGCCGCTGGCGTCGATCATCAGTCCGGCATACAGGAAACCGGTGAACGGCACGCCGTCGGCGATCATGCCCTGCACGGTCGGCTCCACCACCTCGCGCATCACCCGCGCGTGCACCTCGGGCGTGACCACCGGTGCCGGCGAATACGCGCCCATGCCACCGGTGTTGGGGCCGCTGTCGCCATCGCCGACGCGCTTGTGGTCCTGGCTGGTGGCCATCGGCAGCGCGGTGGCGCCATCGACCATGGAGATGAAACTGGCTTCCTCGCCGTCGAGGAATTCCTCGATCACCACGCGCGCGCCGGCATCGCCGAAGGCATTGCCGGAGAGCATGTCGCGCACCGCCGCTTCGGCCTCGTCCAGGGTCATCGCCACGATCACGCCCTTGCCCGCGGCCAGGCCGTCGGCCTTGACCACGATCGGCGCGCCTTTGTCGCGCACATAGGCCAGCGCCGCGTCCACCTCGGTATGCACTTCGTAGAACGCGGTCGGGATGCCGTGGCGGGCGAGGAAGGCCTTGGCGAAGGCCTTGCTGCCTTCCAGCTGCGCGGCCTTGGCGCTGGGCCCGAAGATGCGCAGGCCGGCGGCGCGGAAACGGTCCACCACGCCCAGCACCAGCGGCACTTCCGGGCCGACTACGGTCAGCGCCACGGCCTCGTCCTGCGCCAGTTTGAGCAGGCCGTCGAGGTCGTCGACCTTGACCGCCACGTTGCGGCACTTGGCTTCGGTGGCGGTGCCGGCATTGCCCGGCGCGACCAGCACTTCGCTGACGCGCGGGGATTGGGCCAGCTTCCAGGACAGGGCGTGTTCGCGGCCGCCGGCGCCGATGACGAGGATTTTCAAGGCGTGTCTCGTGAGGTCGAAGGAAAGACTATTCGCAGGCTTCGCGCTGCATCGATTCGGGGAACGGATAGGCCCAGCGCTTGGCGTCGAAGGCGAACACCTGGGTGGTGCCGAGCTTCTTGCCGCAGGAGATGCCGCGTTCCTCGATGGTCACCGGCCACACCCGCGCGCCGCGGTCGCTGTCGTCCACGTCGAGTTTGAAGTCCACGTCGAACAGTTGCGCCTGGCATTGTTCGGCGGTCTGCTGCGGATCGCGGCCGTCGTCGCTGCAGTCCAGCGCGCCGTGGTTGTCGATGTGCTCGCGCACCGAGCCGGCGTTGACCAGGCCCTTGGGACCGGGCAGTACCAGGTCCTGCGATTGCAGCACGGTGCCTTGCCCCATCCAGTCGCTGTAGACCACGAAGCCGTAGAAATCGCTGCCCAGCCTCAGGATGTCCACCGCACCCGGGTCGCCGTCGCTGCCGAAGCCGTCGCCGAGCTTCTCGGCGACCACCGCCAGGCCCTGGCCGGTGTCGCGCAGGATCAGGAAATCGATCAGTCCCGGATTGGCATGGCCGCCGTCGCTGAGCCGGTGGCAGACCGCCAGCAGTTCCTGGATCTGGTCGCCGACCACCACCGGCTGTTCGGCGCAGACTTCGCTCTGCACCGCGTTGCCGTCGGCCTGCCCGGACCAGCTCTCCGACAGGCGCGCCTGCTTGCCGTAGCGCGTCTGCAGGAAGGCCTGCAGGCGCTCGGTGCGCGGCACGTGCGCAGTCGGTGCCGGCGTGGCGGCCGGCGCTGCTGCGGCCGCCGGCGCGGGCGTCGTCGGTGCCGCGGTCGGCTTGCACGCGGCCATGCCGAGCGCGAGCAGCAGCGGCAGGCCGTGGCGCAATGGAGTGCGATTCATCGTTCCGATTCCTTGGCCGCTCAATGGCGGAAGTGACGCACGCCGGTGAACACCATGGCGATGCCGTGTTCGTCGGCGGCGCCGATCACCTCGCCGTCGCGCATCGAGCCGCCGGGCTGGATCACCGCCTTGATGCCGGCTGCTGCGGCGGCGTCGATGCCGTCGCGGAACGGGAAGAACGCGTCGGAGGCCATCACCGACCCCTGCACCACCAGCTCCGCATCGGCCGCCTTGATCCCGGCGATGCGCGCCGAATACACCCGGCTCATCTGCCCGGCGCCGACGCCGATGGTGCGGTGGTCCTTGGCGTAGACGATGGCGTTGGACTTGACGTACTTGGCCACCTTCCACGCGAACAGCAGGTCGGCGAACTGCGCCTCGGTCGGCGCCAGCCGGGTGACGACCTTCAGTTCGTCGCGGGTCACCACGCGGTCGTCCGCGCTCTGCATCAGCAGGCCCGAGCCGATGCGCTTGGTGTCGACGAAGCCGCCGGACACCGGCGCCAGCGGGATGCGCAGCACGCGCACGTTGGCCTTCTTCTTCGCGTATTCCAGCGCGCCCTCTTCGTAGTCCGGCGCGATCAGCACCTCGACGAACTGGCGGTCCAGGATGACCTTGGCGGTGGCCGCGTCCAGCGTGCGGTTGAAGGCGAGGATGCCGCCGAAGGCGCTGGTCGGGTCGGTCGCGTAGGCCAGTTCGTAGGCATCGCCGCAGGCCGCGCCCACCGCCACACCGCAGGGATTGGCGTGCTTGACGATGACGCAGGCCGGCGCATCGAACTGGCGCACGCATTCCCAGGCCGCGTCGCTGTCGGCGATGTTGTTGTAGCTCAGCTCCTTGCCCTGCAACTGCTGGAAGGTGGCCAGCGAGCCTGGCGCCGGGCACAGATCGCGGTAGAACGCGGCGTGCTGGTGCGGGTTCTCGCCGTAGCGCAGGTCCATTACCTTGACGAAGGTGCCGTTGGCCTGCGCCGGGAACGCGGCACGCACCGGCACCTCGCTCGCAGGGTCGGTCACCGTGGACAGGTAATTGCTGATCGCCGCGTCGTACTGCGCCACGCGGTTGAACGCGGCCACCGACAGCGCGAAGCGCTTGGCCGCCGACAGCTGGCCGTCGTGCGCCTCCAGTTCGGCGAGCAGGTCGGCGTATTGCGCCGGATCGGTGGCCACCGCCACGCGCGCGAAGTTCTTCGCCGCCGAGCGCAGCATCGCCGGGCCGCCGATGTCGATATTCTCCACCGCGTCGGCGAGCGTGCAGTCGGCCTTGGCGGTGACCGCTTCGAACGGATACAGGTTCAGCACCAGCAGGTCGATCGCGGCGATGCCGTGTTCGGCCATCACCGCGTCGTCGGTGCCGGCGCGGCCGAGCAGGCCGCCGTGCACCAGCGGGTGCAGGGTCTTGACCCGGCCGTCCATCATTTCCGGGAAGCCGGTCAGCTCGGACACGTCCTTGACCGCCAGCCCTGCCTCGCGGATCGCCTTGGCGGTGCCGCCGGTGGACAGCAGCTCCGCGTTGCGCGCGGCCAGCGCGCGGGCCAGGTCGATCAGGCCGGTCTTGTCGGAAACGGACAGCAATGCCCGGCGCACGGGCAGGAAATCGGAGGACATGGGGGCAGGGCACACATCGGAGCGGGGAGTGGATATTGTAGGCTGCGCCGCCCCGGCATGGACCCTCAGGACCCCGCAATGGTTTCGATCTACGCATTGAAAGGACGCTTCCAGGACCTGCTGCGGCCCGGGGTGCGCGGCCTGTACCGGCTCGGGGTGACCGCCAACCAGGTCACCGTGGGCGCCGCTGCGGTGTCGCTGCTGGTCGCCGCTTGGGTGTTCTGGCGCGGGCCGGCTCAGCCGCTGTGGTACGCGCTGCTGCCGGCGTGGATGCTGCTGCGCATGGCCTTGAACGCGGTCGACGGCATGCTGGCGCGCGAGTTCGGCCAGCAGTCCAGGCTCGGCGCCTACCTCAACGAATTGAGCGACGTGATCGCCGATGCGGCGCTGTACCTGAGCCTGGCCAGCGTGCCCGGCGCGGGGGCCGGCTGGCTGTGGGCGCTGGCGCTGACGGCGGCATTGACCGAGTATGCCGGGGTGTTGGGGCTGATGGTCGGCGCCGGACGGCGCTACGACGGACCGATGGGCAAGAGCGATCGCGCCTTCGCCATCGGCCTGCTGGGGCTGCTGCTGGCCGGCGGCTGGGTGGGGGCGAAGACGGTGGACGGGTTCGCGATCGTGCTGGCGCTGCTGTGCGCGGCGACGGTGCTGCGGCGCGTGGCCGCCGGCCTGCGCGAGGGCGCGCCGCGCTGAGCCGCGCGGCGCGGGCCGCGGCAACGACACGGAAGCGGTAGCGGTACTCACGGCAACGGCAAGTACGACGACAGGGAATCGGCAACGGATGCGGCAGGTCAGCGAAAGCGAGTTTTGCAGTTTCGACGGAACACGGTTGTTCTACCGGCATTGGCCGGCCACGGCCACGGCGCCGGCGGCGCCGCCACGCGCGGTGGTGCTGTTGCACCGCGGCCACGAACATTCGGGGCGGGTCGTGCACCTGGCCGACGAATTGGGCCTGGACGACTGCGCGATGTTCGCCTGGGATGCGCGCGGCAACGGCCGCTCGCCCGGCGTGCGCGGCGATGCGCCCGGCTTCCCGGCGCTGGTGCGCGACCTGGACCGCTTCATCGCCCATATCGGCGAGGCCCACGGCATCGCGGTGCAGGACATCGTGGTGATCGCGCAGAGCGTGGGCGCGGTGATCGCCAGCACCTGGGTACACGATTACGCGCCGCCGCTGCGCGCGCTGGTGCTGGCCTCGCCGGCGTTCAAGGTCAAGCTGTACGTGCCGTTCGCGCGGCCCGGGCTGGCCTTGATGCACAAGCTGCGCGGCAATTTCTTCGTCAACAGCTATGTCAAGCCGCAGTGGCTGACCCACGACCCGGCGCGCGTGGCCAGCTACCGCGACGATCCGCTGATCACCCGGCCGATCTCGGTGCGGGTGCTGCTGGGCGTGTACGCCGCGGCCGACCGCGTGGTCGGCGACGCGCAGGCGATCACCGTGCCGGTGCAGTTGCTGGTGTCCGGCGACGATTTCGTGGTGCACCGCGGCCCGCAGGACCGTTTTTACGAGCGGCTGTCCTCGCCGGTGAAGGAGCGCCACCTGCTGCCCGGGTTCTTCCACGACACCCTAGGCGAGCGCGACCGCGCGCCAGCGCTGGCGCAGATCCGCCGCTTCGTGCGCGAGCGCTTCGCCGAAGCGCCGGCACTGCCGAGCCTGCTGCAGGCGCACCGCCGCGGGCCGACCTTCGAGGAAGCCGAGCGGCTGTCCTGGCCGCCGCAAAAGTACAGCCTGCAGGACCTGCGCTGGCGCTTCGTGCGCGCCAACCTGCGCTTCGGCGGCACTTTGTCCGAGGGCGTGGCGCTGGGCCTGCAGACCGGCTTCGATTCCGGCAGCACGCTGGATTATGTGTATCGCGACCGCGCCGCCGGCAAGGGCCCGTTGGGCCGCTTCATCGACCGCAACTACCTGGATGCGATCGGCTGGCGCGGCATCCGCGTGCGCCGCACCCATCTGCACGAACTGCTGCGCCTGGCCATGCAGCGCCTGCGCGACGCTGGCGCGCCGGTGCGCGTGCTCGACATCGCCGCCGGTCACGGCCGCTACGTGCTGGAAGCGCTGGCCGGTGGCGAACAGCGTGCCGATGCGATCGCGCTGCGCGATTTCAGCGATTTGAACGTGGAGCGCGGGCGCGCGCTGATCGCCGAACTCGGCGCCACCGACATCGCCCGCTTCGAACAGGGCGACGCCTTCGACCGTGACGCGCTGGCGGCGCTGCAGCCGCGGCCGACGCTGGCGGTGGTGTCGGGCCTGTACGAACTGTTTCCCGACAACGACCAGGTGCTGCGCTCGCTGCAGGGCGTGGCCGCCGCGGTCGAACCGGGCGGCTACCTCGCCTACACCGGCCAGCCCTGGCACCCGCAGCTGGAATTCATCGCCCGCGCGCTGACTAGCCACCGCGGCGGCGCGGCCTGGGTGATGCGCCGCCGCACCCAGCAGGAGATGGACGAACTGGTGCGTGCGGCCGGCTTTCGCAAGCTGGAGCAGCGCATCGACGAATGGGGCATCTTCACCGTGTCGCTGGCGCAGCGGATCGCGCCGTGAGCGAAGCGGCGCCGCGGCCGTGGCGGCGGGCGCTGGCGTGGCTGGCGCTGCTGGGGCCGTTCTTCTTCCTCAGCTACGGCCTGGCCAATACGCTGGCCGAGCGCCGCGCCTACGTGCCGTCGCTGCCGTTCGCGTGGGAAACGCAGATTCCGTTCTGGCCGTGGACGATCGTGCCGTATTGGTCGATCGACCTGTTCTACGTGATCTCGTTCTTCGTCTGCCGCACGCGCGCCGAACTGGACACGCATGCCAGGCGGCTGCTGACCGCACAGCTATTGGCGGTGGGATGCTTCCTGCTGTGGCCGCTGCGCTTTAGTTTCGAACGGCCGCCCAGCGACGGCGTGTTCGGCTGGTTGTTCGCGGTGCTGCTGGGTTTCGACAAGCCGTTCAACCAGGCGCCGTCGCTGCACATCGTGCTGCTGGTGGTGCTGTGGGTGCGCTATGCGCAGCATCTGCACGGTCTCGCGCGCAGCGCGCTGCACGTCTGGTTTGCGCTGATCGGGCTGTCGGTGCTGACCACCTACCAGCACCATTTCCTGGACATTCCCACCGGCCTGGCCGCGGGTTGGCTGTGCGTGTGGCTGTGGCCGCAGCGGGTGGCGGCGCCGTGGAGCGCGCTGGCCGTGGCGCGCGATCCAGCGCGCTGGCGCCTGGCCGGCGCCTACCTGTGCGGCAGCGCCGTCTGCGTCGCGCTGGCCTGGGTGCTGGGCGGTGCGGCATGGTGGCTGCTGTGGCCGGCGCTGTCGCTGCTGCTGGTCGCGTTCGACTACGTGCTGCTCGGCGCGATCGGCCTGCAGAAGCGTGCCGATGGCCGCCTCAGCCTGGCCGCGCGCTGGCTGTACGCGCCGTACCTGGTCGCGGCCTGGCTCAACTCGCGCGCCTGGACCCGGCGCGATCCGGCGCCGCGCGAGATCGCCGACGGCGTCTGGCTGGGGCGCCTTCCCGGCCGCGGCGAGCGCGCTGCGTTCGCCGCGGTGGTCGATGTCTGCGCCGAACTGTCGCTGCGCGATGCCGGTGCGCACGATCGCAGCGTGCCGATGCTGGACCTGGTCGCGCCGCCCGCGGATGCATTGCGCGAGGCCGCCGCCGCGATCGAGGCCGCCCGCCGCCATGGTCCGGTGCTGGTGTGCTGCGCGCTGGGCTATTCGCGCAGCGCAGCGGCGGTCGCCACCTGGCTGCTGCATAGCGGTCGCGTCGCCGATCTGGATGCCGCGCTCGCGCTGCTGCGCGCACGCGCAGCGCGAATCGTGCTGGGGCCTGCGCAGCGCGATGCCATCGCCGCCTCGTGCGCCGCTCCGGCCGCTCCGCCGCACGCCCTGGAGCTGCCGGCATGAGCACGCCGCTGGAACTGCGCACGATGGCCGCGCTGCTGCGGCAGGTGGCCCCGCTGGACCGGCTGTCGCTGGCGTTGCTCGCCGTCGCGCTGCTGCTGGGTGCGTGGTACGCCAACGCCGACGCGTCACTGGCGGCGATGCTGTGCCTGCTCAGCGTGCTCGCCGGCGTGGTGCAGCGCTACTGGGCCGCGCGCGTCGGCCTGGATGCAGCGCTGCTCGAAGCGGTGCTGGCCGAAGCGAACTTCGACCAGGCCGGCAGCGATCTTGACGCCGCCCTGCATCGGCTCGGCCTGCTGCGACGCCTACCGCCGCCGCGCGACTGGCAAGCGCGCTGGCGCGGCATGCGCGGCTTGCTGCTGCGGCAGATCGCCAGCCTGGCGCTGCAACTGCTGGCGCTGCTGGCGGCGCCGATCGCGGCGCAGTTCGCATGACGGAGTGCAGGCCATGACCACATCCGCCGATCCGGCGCCGCTGCACGACGCCGATGCCGCGCAACAGGCGCTGTGGCAGCGCCTGCAGGCCTACCGTTTCGGCGAGGAGGACGACGCGTTGCCGGTATTCGTGCGCCGCGTGGCCAAGGAAGCCAAGGTCTCCCTGGCCGAAGCCGCGCAGGCGGTGGAGGAATACCGACGCTTCTGCTTCCTGGCCTGCAGCAGCGCCGACGCCGAGGTCACGCCCAGCACGCTGATCGACCAGGTCTGGCATACCCACCTCACCGATACCCACGAATACTGGCAGCGCTTCTGCCCGCAGGTGTTGCAGACCACGCTGCACCATCGGCCCGGGCGCGGCGACGCCGCCGACGCAGACCGCCACGCGCTGCAGTACCGGACCACCCTGGCGCACTACCGCCGCCATTTCGGCGATCCGCCGGCGGCGTGCTGGCCGGCGCCGGGCGACACCACAGCGCCGCAACCGCGGCTGCGCAGCGATGTCGCGGCGCGGCGTTGGCCGATGCCACGCGAGGGTGGCAAAGCGCTGTGGCTGTGGTTGCTGGCGACGCTGCTGCTGGGCGGGTGGCTGAGTTCGATCAACCCCGCCGCGTCGCCGTTGCACTGGCGCGGCGGTTCGTTCCTGCTGCTGTTCCTGGTGGCGATCGGGCTGGCCTGCGCATTGGCCGCGCGGCTGCGGCGCGCGGTGCGCGGCCTCGGCCAGCAGCGCGCGGTCCGGCAAGTGGACAACGCCGAACTGGCGTTCCTGGCCGGCGGCAGCGAGCGCGTGGCGGACATGCAACTGGCCTTGCTGCTGGCGTGCGATGCGGTGCAGTTGCAGCTGGCGCCGTCGAGCCTGCGTGGCAGCCACCGCGACGCGGCCCAGCTGCAGGTCACGGACGCTGCAGTGCCGGCGGCGCTGCAGCGCGCCCTGCTGCTGGTGCGCGCCAACCCGAAATTGCCGCTGGCGCTGCAGGCATTGCGCGACGATGCGTCGCCGCTGCATGAGGCGTTGATCGGCAAGCGCTTGCTGCTCGGCCGCGGCCAGGCCTGGTGCGCGCGCCTGCTCGGCGCCGCGCCGCTGCTGGCGCTGTGGATCGCCGGCGCGCTGAAGATCGACATCGGCCTGCAGTTGCAGCGCCCGGTCGGCTTCCTGGTCGCGGCGATGGTGCTGGTGACGATGCTCGCGCTCGGCTTCCTGTTGACGCCGCCGCGGCGCAGCGTCGCCGGCGAGCGCTTGCTCGCCGAGCGCGACAAGGCATGGCGCGCAGGCGCCGGAGCGGCGCCCGCGCCACAGGCGTTGCACCTGGCATCGCCCCTGGCCCTGGCCGGCACCGGCGTGCTGCTGGGGACGCCATGGGTGGACTACCACGCGTTGCGTACGCCGATCGTCGCCAGCAGCGGCAACGGTAGCGGCAGCAGCTGCACCAGCACCAGCAGTTGCACCAGCGGCAGCAGCGGCGGCGATGGAGGCGGCGGCAGCAGTTGCAGCAGCGGTTGCGGCGGTTGCGGCGGGGGAGGGGGCGACTGATGGCACGATCGACGATGCGCGAACGCCGCGCGCAATGGCGCGCGCGCCTGGCAATGGCGCTGCGCGCGCGTGGCGCCACGCCCAACGGCCTGTCCTGGACCGCCACCGGCTTCGCCGCGCTGGCGGCGCTGATGTTCTATTGCGCCTGGCGCGAGCCGCCGCGCGATGCGGCCGGCTTGCTGCTGCTGGCCGCGCTCGCCCTGCAGGGCCGGTTGCTGTGCAACCGCCTGGACGGGCTGATGGCAAAACAGGCGCAGATGATCGGCCGCGCTGGCGAGGTCTACAACGAAGCGCCGGACAGGCTGTCCGACGTCGTGGTGTGCCTGGGCGTGGGCTACGGCCTGCAGCACGTGCTGAGCTGGGGCGCCGAGCTGGGCTGGGCCGCGGCCTTGCTGTGCGTGGGCACCGCCTACGTGCGCATGCTCGGCCTGGCCTGTGGCGTCAGCGAGCCGGTGCAGGGTCCGATGGCGCGCGTGCAGCGCATGCGCTGGCTGTCGCTGGCCGCGTTGCTGGCGGCCGTCGCGCTGCTGCTGCAATACACGGCCGTCGCCGAAATGATTCTGGTCGCGACCATGGCGCTGCTGATCG
>Ga0308160_10006773_pt1 | contig 11563 bp, 9 predicted proteins | sample PhyFR1_FD_201036 | JGI IMG/M metagenome (GOLD analysis project Ga0308160, IMG submission 201036) | Phyllosphere microbial communities from UC Gill Tract Community Farm, Albany, California, United States - DLSLF.R1 | ecosystem: Host-associated > Plants > Phyllosphere > Unclassified | place: USA... | reverse complement strand
TGATGTCCTTGATCAGCGACATGCTGTTGACGGTCGACGAAATGGTGGTCGCCGTGCGGATATCCTGGCCGCTGAGCGTGTTCTGGACCAGCGTCGCACCGTTGGGCAAGTTGAGGTCGGCAGCGGCATAGTTGTTGCCGCCGATCTGGATCATCCGCGCTGCGCCCAGCGCATCCTGGGTCAGGCGCGCCTGCTCGGCCGTCATGGCTGCCAGGTCGGGGATGGCGATGTTCGTGCGTGCCATGATTTCGCCATTGACCGAGACGACGCGCTCGATGCCGAGCGACAGTGCTAGGCCGCCAGCCACTTCGAAGCCGCCTCGGGTGGCGTCCAGCGTGGCGGCGGCGACCGGCGTGCCAAGTGCCGGTACGACCGGCTCGGTGGCCTGGGCGAACGGCAGGGCGCCCATAAGCAGGCTCAACAGGCTCAGCAGGCCCAGCAAGGCGGTGTGCGAAGGGCAGGGTGAAAGGCGCATGGTGTGTCCCTGTTAAAAATCGCCCGGCCCGAACTTGGGCAGGGTCGCGCTGAGCTGGTCCTGGTGCATGCCGGTGCCCAGCGGCGCACGCGGCGCGCCGCGCCAGTCTTCCGGTGTATTGAAGGCAACCTGGTCCTTGTGGCTGTGGATCACGAACAGGATCTTGTTGCGCCAGATTTCCTGGAACCGTTCCATGCTCACGACGCGGTTGCCGGTGGACGGGTCGCCAATCAGGATGCGGCCGTCTTCGGCCCCTTTGATGACCACGAAATGGTTAAAGCCGCGGTCGGTGATCAGGACGATGGCCGGCAGTTTTTCGGCGATCAGTTTTTCAATGGGCAGCTTGAAGCCGTCGGCGCGAAAGCCGCGCGTGGCCAGAAAGCGCTGCATGTCGAGCAGCGAAAAACCTTCCTTGTGAATCTTGGCCTGGTCGCCGCTGGCATACATCTGCTGGAACACGTCCTGTTCGGGCGTGGGCGTCTGATAATGGTGGGACAGCAAGGTGGCCAGCGCGGCGGCGCCGCAGCTGTAGTCATATTGCTGGCGCAGCGTGCGCTGGAATTTGATGTCCTTGAGACTGGTCACCGGCACGTTGACGCGCCCGACGCCGGCCAGGTCCAGCGCATGCGCATTCTGCGGCGCCAGCAGGGCGCCGCAGAATGCGATCAGCAGCATCGCTTGAGGGCCGGGTGTCATGCTCATTGCAATTGCAGGTTGATGACGGTCGCGTTCTGGATCAGGACGTTCGCGCCGGAATTCTGGATCACGACCGGCAAGCCCGACGAGTTGGCGAACGAGCCGCCACTGATCACGTTCATGCCGGTGGTGACATTGGTGGCCGTGTTGCTGCCGACCGTGCCACCCAGCGTCGCTTCGGTGGTGATGATGTCGGTGCCGCCGCGCAGGTCGCCCAGGACAGCAGCGTCGGTGGTCTTGCCCCAGCCGCTCGCGAGATCGTCGCCGGGGGCCGGCGCCACGTTCACGGTCGACAAAAAGTGCACGACCACCGGCAATCTGGCCGGCTCGGTGATCTGGGCTGCCGCTGGCAGAGCAGCGCCTGCCGTCAGCAAGACAAATCCAATCTGGTGTAGTTGTTTCATGATGCCTCGCTCGAAAGGACCGCCATGCGGGCAAAGCGCCGCATGGCGGGAGTGCAGGGCGCGCAGCGTGACCGCCACGTGTCCTGCACCCACTACCTGATCACTGGCCTGCGCCGCCGACGTTCATGTTCGACTGCACGTTGACGCTTTGCTGGATCAGCGAGGAGAAGCCGTTGTTCTGGCTGATGATCGAGATGCCGGCTGCCGACTGGGCGATGTTGTTCATCGAGTTCGACATGTCGAACGAGCCCGAGCTGACGTTGTTGGTGCCGCCATTGCCGCCGGTGCCCGAGCCGCCGAAGCCGCCGGTACCTGCACCGGCCGTCATCTCACCGCCCGAGCCGCCTGCGCCCGACGTGGTCGCACCACCTGCGCCGCCGCTGCCGCCGGCGCCCGAGTTTGCATCGCCCGAGGTGGCCGAGCCGCCCGTGGCCGAACCGCCCGTGGCCGCGCCGCCCGCGCCGCTGGCGCCGGTCGAGGCGGTCGCTTCTGCGCCCGAACCGCCCATGCCGCCTGCGCCCGCCGTGCCGCCCTGGCCCGCGCCGCCAGCGCCACCGGTGCCGGTCGCACCGTTGCCACCCATGCCAGCCGTGCCTGCTGCGCCCGAACCACCGGCGCCTGCCGTGCCGGTGGCGCCTGCGCCGCCCGTGCCGGCCAGTGCCGCGCCGGCGCCGCCGGTGCCGCCGGTCGAAGCGCCACCTGCTGCGCCGCTACCCGAGGTATTGGACGATGCGGCGCCCGCGCCGCCCGCGCCGCCGGCTGATCCGGCACCGCCCGCACCCGCCATCGAGTCGCCTGCGCCATTGGTGCTGGCGCCGCTGGTCGGGCTGCCGGCCGTGCTGGTGCCACCAGTATTTGTCGATGCGCCGCTGGCGCCGCCCGCTGCTGCCGGATCGCTGCCCGGCGTTCCGCCGGCACCCGTCGTTGCCATGGCGTCGCCGATGCTGGCGCCGCCGCCGCTGGCGCCGTTCGAGGCCGTCAGGCTCGAACCTGCCGAGGTGCCGCCCATGCCACCTGCGCCGCCCGAGCCGCCTGCACCGCCTGCGCCGCCCCATGCCGAGCCGGTATTGCCACCCGCGCCGCCTGCGCCGCCCATGGCAGCGCCGGTACCGCCGCCATTGCCGCCAGCCAGCGAGCCGGTCGAGCCGCCTGCGCCGCCCGTGGCCCCGCCGCCTGCCGCGCCCGAGCCGCCATTGGCCGCGCCGCCCATTGCACCCGCGCCGCCCGTGCCGGCACCGCCAGCAGCGCCATTGCCGCCGGCAGCGTAGCCACCCATGGCGCCGGAGGCACCTGCGCCGCCTGTGGCGCCGGCAGCGCCGGTGGACCCGCCGGCGCCGCCAGCGGCGTTACCGACACTCGATGAGCCCGTCGAGGCCGTACCGGCAGCAGCGTAGCCGCCCGCGCCGCCTGACGCGCCTGCCGCGCCCGAGGCTGCACCACCGGCTGCACCGGTACCGCTGGCCGAGCCGCCGTTGCCCATGCCGCCTGCGGAACCGGAACCGGCTGCGCCGTTGGCGCCGCCGTTGTTCTGGGCGGTGTTGCCAATATTGCTGATGGTGTTGCCGCTGACGTTGCCGGTCAGGGCGCTGGTGGAGGTTGCCGACGACGTGTTGAACGAATTGGCCACCGACGAACTGGCAGTGCCGCCGTTGTTGGCGGCTGCGGCGCCGGCCACTTCGGCGTTGGCGTCACCTGAGCTGTTGTTCTGGCCCGAGCTGTCCTGGCTGCTGTCGCTATTGCTGGTGGTCGTGGAGGTGGTGGTTGTCGTGTCGTTGCTGTCGATCTGCATGTTGCGCGTATCGGACTGGTTGCTGGTCTGGCTGTTGCTGTTGTTCGTCGTATTGTTCGTGACGCGGTTGTCCGAGTTGTCCACCTGGTTGTTGGCGGTGCTGGTGTTGGTGGTGGTATTGGTGTTGGTATTCGTGTTCGTGCGCTGGCTGTTGTCGGTCTGCGTATTGGTGTTGGTGGCCGTGTTGGTATTCGTGTTGGTGCTGGTATTGGTCGCCGTGTTGTTGCTGTCGTTCTGGCTGTTGTTGGTGTTCGTGCTGGTGTTCGTGTTGGTATTGGTATTGGTTGCCGTGTTGTTGCTGTCGGCCTGGCTGTTGTTGGTATTGGTCGCGATGTTGTTGCTGTTCGCCTGGCTGTTGTCGGTATTGGTGGTGTTGGTCGTCGCAGTGTTATTGCTGTTGCTGGAGTCCGTCAGCGTGCTGCTGTCCGTGTTGGTCGTATTGGTGATCATCGACGTTTGGGTATTGCCGCCACGGACGTCGTTCACGGTGTTTTCTTGGGCGTGGGCCATGCTGAAAGCCAGGGCGATCGCGGTTGCCAGGATAGTGCGCTTCATTATTGCTCCCCTAATATCACGGTTTAAGTATCCCGAGGTCTCGTGACGCCCGGTCCACTTCCGTATTAGCAGGTGTCGTGCCAGCACAGGCTGCTTGAGCAAGTCATTGATTTTGTAGGACTAATTTGATGAGTTCGCAAGGTCGATCGCAGAACGATGAAGCACACCAATAGCCGAAACGACAAGTGTCTCGGCCTTGTGACACTGTTGCAAAATTGATCAAGAAACTGTATCAAATTGCAACCGCCAGACCAGGTCGACAGAGTGAGCAAGGCACGCCAGCGTGCTGCTACCAGGCAAGCACGCTGCATAAAAACCCTGTGAATTCAAGGACAAATGCGGTAGGACGGGGCCGACGCCCGGCCAGGAATGGCGCCTACACCGAAATCTCGTGCTTGGCCATCAGGCGATACAGCGTCATGCGCGATACACCCAGTTCGCGCGCTGCCCGGCTGATATTGTTGCCGCTGCGGGCCAGGCTTTCGCCGATGGCCACGCGTTCGGCGCTCAGGCGCGACGTGCCCAGCCCAACGCCGTTCGGGCAGATGGGCCCGACACCGGGCAAATCGAGGTCTTCCGGCATCACGAGGCGATGCTCGGCCAACACCATGGCGCGACGCACCCGGTTGATCAGCTCGCGGACATTGCCGGGCCAGTCGTAGCGCGCCATTGCCTGCAAGGCTTCGCGGCTCACGCCCTTGAGTTGCGGGCTGCGTTCGCTGGCAAACTTGTTGAAGATGAGATCGGTCAGCAGCGGCAAGTCTTCCTTGCGTTCCCGCAGCGCCGGTACGCGGATGGGAAACACGCTGAGGCGGTAGTACAAGTCTTCGCGGAAGCGACCGTCGGCCACGGCCTGGGGCAGGTCGACGTGGGTGGCGGTGATCACGCGTGCATCGACCGCGATGGTGCGGGTGCCGCCGACCCGGTAAATCACGCGCTCTTGCAGGAAACGCAGCAAGCTTGCCTGGAGGTCCAGCGGCAGGTCGCCGATCTCGTCGAGGAAAATGCTGCCGCCCGATGCCGCTTCGAGCAGGCCCTGCTTGTCACGCATGGCGCCGGTGAAGGCGCCCCGTTCGTGGCCGAACAGCTCCGAGTGGATCAGCGTCGGTGCCATGGCCGCGCAATTGATGGCGATGAACGGGCCGGTGGCACGCGGCGAACGCAGGTGGATTTCCTGCGCAGCCAGCTCCTTGCCGCTACCGCTCTCACCGCAGATCAGGACCGGCGCGTCGACGGCGGCGATCTTGTCGATGTGCGAGCGCAGGCGGGCGATCGCGGCCGACGTGCCGTCGATGTGGCTCACGCGCAGTGCGCCGTCATGCGGCGCCGACCGCGTGGCCATGGACGCCATGCCGTGGGCGTGGCCCAGCGAGTGCTGCAGCCGCAGCGTGTCGACCGGCAGCGTATGAAAGTCGACCAGATGCGCCGCGATCAGTTCGCGCAGGGCCGGCTGGACGAGGCGGTGCGCGTCGAACACGCCGACCCAGCGCACATGGTGGTGCTGGTGCAGGAAACGTTCGAGCTCGGCATCGTCTGCGTTGTCGCTGCTGTCGAGCAGCAGGCCCACGCCGTAGTGTTGCTGGGACAAGACCTTGCGCGCCGCAGCCAGATGCTCGACGACGCAGACGTCCCAGCCGGGCAGGGCGCCATGGCAGGCGCGGGCGTGCGCACTGCCTTCACGTGTAATGCAGATCAGACGTTTTACAGGCACCGGTATCCTCATCAGACTGGTTGGCACCCGCTACGCTGTGATGTATCCCGGCACACCATGGGAACCATGCAACGTCGATGGGCGCAACGACCGGCGCTCGCCGGCTGGAAGATCGTGTTAATTAAACCAAAAATGCAGTACGCATGGCGCACAACTATTGATAAAAGTCTAAGGAGAAATGCGTTATTGAATTGAAAGTTTGATTTTTCGCATAACTATTTGAAAATAGAGTTTGTCTGTTGCTAATGATCTTAGTCGTGGTGAGCCGCTTGGAAAAGAGGCACGTGCGATGATTTTCTTTTAATTGCACACTCTGGCGCAGATGCGTTGTGGGTAACCAACAAGCGTAAAAAGTTGAATCCAACCGGGCGCAAGGCGCGTAATTCCGCCTTGCCGGCACCCGTGTTGAACGCGCTGGTGCCAGTCAGCTCAGCAGCGCGGCCCTCGCGCCGGGTCCTTGTATAATGTGGCAACCCCCAACCTGCATGCCACTATGACAAACACCACCCACTTCGGCTACAAGACCGTCGCCGAGGACCAGAAGGTCCAGGAAGTCGCCAAGGTCTTCCACTCGGTCGCCGCGAAGTACGATGTCATGAACGATCTGATGTCGGCCGGCCTGCACCGCGCCTGGAAACTGTTCACGATCGCGCAGGCGGGCGTGCGGCCCGGCTTCAAGGTGCTCGATATCGCCGGCGGCACGGGCGACCTGGCCAAGGCTTTCGCCAAGCAGGCCGGCAAGACGGGCGAAGTCTGGCTTACCGATATCAACGAGTCGATGCTGCGCGTTGGCCGTGACCGTCTCTTGAATAAAGGACTTGTCACCCCAACCATGTTGTGTAACGCCGAAAAGTTGCCGTTCCCGGACAATTACTTCGACCGGGTCAGCGTGGCCTTTGGCCTGCGCAACATGACGCACAAGGATCAGGCGCTGGCCGAAATGCGCCGCGTGCTCAAGCCGGGCGGCAAATTGCTGGTGCTCGAATTCTCGAAAGTGATCGCGCCACTGCAAAAGCCGTATGACGTGTATTCGTTCTCGGTGCTGCCGTGGCTGGGCCAGCGGATTGCCGGCGATGCCGAGAGCTATCGCTACCTGGCCGAATCGATCCGCATGCACCCCGATCAGGACACCCTGAAGGGCATGCTGGAAGACGCGGGACTGGAGCGGGTCCAGTATTTCAACCTGACGGCGGGTGTGGCCGCTTTGCACACCGGTATCAAGCTGTAGTTTCAACCGTAGTTCAATAAAGGACGGAGACAATGAAAAAATTCCTGGTCACGACGCTTCTCGCAGTCACCGCATTCTCGATGGTGGCCGAGGCCTACGCACGCCCGATGGGCGGCAAGCGCTCGGTCGGCCGCCAGTCGCAGGCCGTGCGCCAGATGCCGGCCCCGGCACCGGCGCCCGCGCAGAACATGCAGCGCCAGACCCCGAACCAGGCCGCGCCAGCTGCTGCCGGCGCTGGCGCCGCGGGCGCTGCGGCTGCCGCCAAGAAGCCAAGCATGATGCGCAACATCCTCGGCGGCGCGCTGCTGGGCCTTGGCCTGGGCATGCTGCTGTCGCACCTGGGCATTGGCGGCGCGATGGCCAGCATCATCGCGGGCATCCTGATGTTCGCGCTGTTCGGCGTCATCATCCTGTTCCTGGTGCGCATGTTCCGTCGCAAGGACACGCCGGCCAATCCATCCGCAGCCGGTTTCAGCGGCGGCTTCAAGCCGCAGGCAGCCGGTGGCGTTGGCACGCCTGAAATCGGTTCGGGCCTGCGTCCGCAGCCCACCGCATTCCAGGGCGGCGTTGCACTGGAAAAAGACCGTAGCGGTCTGAATGCATCGGGTTTCGGCAATGCCGCTACCCCGGCAGCGCACCAGCAATGGGGCGTGCCGGCCGACTTCGACAGCGAGAGCTTCCTGCGTCACGCGAAGTCGTCGTTCATCCGCATGCAGGCTGCCTGGGACCGTGGCGACACGAACGACCTGCGCGAATTCACGTCGCCCGAAGTCTTCGCTGAACTCAAGCTGCAGATCCAGGAACGCGGCGCGGTCGCTGATTTCACCGACGTCGTCAATGTCGATGCGCAGTTGCTGGGCATCGAGCAGACGGCCACCGATTACCTGGCGAGCGTGCAGTTCAACGCCATGATCCGCAGCGCGAAAGACGCATTGCCAGAGCCGTTCGTCGAGGTCTGGAACATGTCCAAGCCGCTGTCGGGCGCGGGCGGTTGGGTGCTGGCTGGTATCCAGCAGCCGAATTAAGTACGACGCAGGCGAACCGGAATTATTTTGTTTGCCGATTCCATAACACCGGGTGCATGCCCGGCGAACTGGTAAGATCAAAACCGCCCGAATCACTCCGGGCGGTTTTGTTTTTTGAGGGTAGTCCCGCGATGTTTCCGAATCTTCCATCCCTGTCGACTTTGTCACCCCAGCATGCGCTCACCGTGCCTGCCGTTGCCGCGATCAATCACCTGCTGGCCCAGGAAGCCTGGGCCCGGGCCGCGCTCGCGCGCCATGCCGGCAAGCAGGCATGCATCGATGCCGGCGTGGCCCAGCTGCGCGTGCTGGTCGCGCCTGACGGCCTGTTCGAGGCCAGCCAGGATGCCGCGCCGGCCAACGTCACCATCCGCATCAAGCCGGCCGACCTGCCGCTGATCGCGCAGGACCGCACGCGCGCGCTGTCGTACGTGAAGATCGAGGGCGATGCCGAATTTGCCAACGTGATCTCGCAGCTGGCCAACGGCCTGCGCTGGGATGCCGAATACGACCTCGAGCGTGTCGTCGGGCCGGTGGCTGCCTACCGCCTGCATCAGGGTGCGCGCCGCACGGTGGGTGGCCTGGGCGAAGCAGGGCGCCGGCTGGCCGAGAATCTCGCTGAATTCCTGGCCGACGAGCGGCCGGTGCTGGTGCGACCGGTCCAGCGCGACGCCTTTGCCGCCGATGTCGTGCGCCTGCGCGACGACGTCGAGCGCAGCGCCAAGCGTATCGCACGGCTCGAGCAGGCGCTGGCCCAGCGCAGCGCCGCCAAACCTTCTTCCACCTTCGCTGTAAGCGCAGACCAGAATCCGGATCGTCGATGATATTGAAATTCCTGCGCCTGCTGCGCATTCTCACCGTCTTTACCAAGTACGGCCTGGACGAAATCGCTGTCACCAGCATCAACGCTCCGCGCACCGCGCGCCTGATGAATACGTTCTTCTTCTGGCGCACGATCACGTCGCCGCGCGCCGTGCGGCTGCGCCAGGCGCTCGAAGAACTGGGTCCGATCTTCGTGAAGTTCGGCCAGGTGCTGTCGACCCGGCGCGACCTGGTGCCGCCCGATATCGCCGATGAGCTGGCCATGCTGCAGGACCGGGTGCCGCCGTTCGGCTCCGACCTGGCAGTGGCGCAGATCACGCGCTCGCTCGGCACTCATCCCGACCAGCTGTTCGCCCATTTCGAGCGCGAGCCGATCGCCTCGGCGTCGATTGCCCAGGTGCACTTCGCCACGCTCAAGAATGGCAAGGAAGTCGCCGTCAAGGTGCTGCGCCCGGGCATGAAGAAGCTGATCGACGAAGACATGGCGCTGATGCGCATGGCGGCAAACCTGATCGAAAAAGTTTGGAGCGAAGCGCGGCGCCTGAAGCCGCGCGAAGTCGTTGCCGAATTCGACAAATACCTGCACGACGAGCTCGACCTGATGCGCGAGGCCGCCAACGCCAGCCAGCTGCGCCGCAACTTCGCCGATTCGACGCTGCTGATGGTGCCCGAGATGTACTGGGACTATTGCTCGAGCAGCGTGATCGTCATGGAGCGCATGCACGGCTTGCCGGTGTCGCAGATCGATCGCCTGGTCGCTGCCGGTGTCGACCTCAAAAAACTGTCGCGCGATGGCGTGGAAATTTTCTTCACACAGGTGTTCCGTGACGGCTTCTTCCACGCCGACATGCACCCCGGGAATATCCTGGTGTCGACCGCGCCGGAAACGCTGGGCCGCTATATCGCGCTCGACTTCGGCATCGTCGGCACGCTGACCGACTTCGACAAGGATTACCTGTCGCAGAACTTTTTGGCCTTCTTCCAGCGCGACTACAAGCGCGTGGCCGAGGCCCACATCGAATCGGGCTGGGCGCCGCCGAGCACGCGCGTCGACGAACTCGAAGCGGCCGTGCGTGCCTGCTGCGAACCGATCTTCGACCGGCCCCTGAAGGACATCTCGTTCGGCCAGATCCTGCTGCGCCTGTTCCAGACCTCGCGCCGCTTCAATGTCGAAGTGCAGCCGCAGCTGGTGCTGCTGCAAAAGACGCTGCTCAATATCGAAGGCCTGGGCCGCCAGCTCGACCCCGACCTCGACCTGTGGAAGACGGCCAAGCCATATCTCGAGCGCTGGATGGCCGAGCAGGTGGGCTGGCAAGGCCTGGTCGAGCGCCTGAAAGCCGAAGCGCCGCGCTACGCCCAGATCTTCCCGCAACTGCCGCGCCTTGTGCACCAGGCGCTGGAGCGCGAGTCGAAAGGCCAGCACCCGCATAGCGCCAACAGCGAGATGATGGCGATGCTGGTCGTCGAGCAGCGCCGCACCAATCGCATGCTGACGTTCCTGACCTTGCTGGCGACGGGCGCCTGCACCGCGCTGGCGGCGCTGTATTTCCTCTGACGCGCGCCCAAGAAAAAAGCCCGCGTGAGCGGGCTTGATAAGCTGTGTTCTTTTATGGGCTGCGCTGATACGAACATCTCGCAGCCTTCTGTTTCTTGTGTTCTCGCAGTGGCAGAACTTTCCTGCGACCAACATCCGGTAAAGAAGCCGTATTAAATCACCGATGCTGTGTACGAGCAAACAGTTCGCCTGCTGACGTGGTGAAAAACAACACGATGCTGCTGCCGTTTGCCGAATGCGGCGCTGTCTTGTGCCCGGGCCGCCGCAATGCCGTAAATGCTGCGGCAAAAGCTTTATAATTCAGGGTTTTGAAGATTTTTGCGGAGCACCAGAATGCCGATTTATGCCTATCGCTGCGAAGAATGCGGTTTTTCCAAAGATGTACTGCAAAAGATATCGGACCCGGTCCTGACCGTCTGCCCGTCCTGCGCCAAGCCATCGTTCAAGAAGCAGGTGACTGCGGCCGGTTTCCAGCTCAAGGGCTCGGGCTGGTACGTGACCGATTTCCGTGGCGGCACGCCGCCTGCCACCGGCACCGCTGCGGGCACGGGCGGCGCTGACACGGGGGCAGCGGCCGCGCCGGCTGCCGCAGCTGCACCGGCCACGCCAGCGCCTGCCGCGCCTGGCACGGGCAACAGCAATGGGGGCAACACCAGCGGTGGCGGCGACAAAAGCAGCACCTGAGCCCGGCGCGTCCCTGCGCCGCGCCAACAAGAATAACGGGATATCCGATGCGTAAATATTTCATCACCGGCCTGCTGGTGCTGGTACCCCTGGCCATTACGGCCTGGGTCCTGAGCCTGATCATCAGCACGCTCGACCAGTCGCTGATGTTCGTGCCGGCCGCCTGGCAGCCGCGCCAGTTCATCGGCATGGACGTGCCGGGCATCGGCGCGGTGCTGACGCTGGCCATCGTGTTCGTCACGGGTCTGCTCACCAACAACCTGGTGGGCAAGTACATCGTGCGCGTGGGCGAGCGCCTGCTCAAGCGCGTGCCGGTCGTCAGCTCGCTGTACGGCAGCGTCAAGCAGGTGTCCGATACGTTGTTCTCGTCGTCCGGCAATGCCTTTCGCCAGGCGGTGCTGATCCCGTATCCGCACGCCGACTCGTATACGATCGCGTTTCTGACCGGCGTGCCGGGCGGCGACGTGACCAACCACCTGGTGGGCGACTTCGTGAGCGTGTACGTGCCCACGACGCCAAACCCCACCTCGGGCTTTTTCCTGATGATGGAACGCAGCCGCGTGAAAGAACTCGACATGACCGTCGACGCGGCGCTCAAGTACATCGTCTCGATGGGCGTGGT
>Ga0308160_10006772_pt1 | contig 11566 bp, 18 predicted proteins | sample PhyFR1_FD_201036 | JGI IMG/M metagenome (GOLD analysis project Ga0308160, IMG submission 201036) | Phyllosphere microbial communities from UC Gill Tract Community Farm, Albany, California, United States - DLSLF.R1 | ecosystem: Host-associated > Plants > Phyllosphere > Unclassified | place: USA... | reverse complement strand
ACGTTGGCCGTCCGCTTGAGCAGATCAACACGGATCACATCTCCATCTTTCAGGTAGCCGAGCATACCGCCTGTTGCGGCTTCCGGCGATGCGTTGAGGATAGCGGGCGTTCCGCATGTCCCGCTTTGTCGGCCGTCGCCTATACATGGCAGCTCTATACCCTGCTTGATGAGCCGTCCAGGCGGGATCATATTGACCACTTCGGCTGAACCAGGATACCCTTGCGGCCCTGCTCCGCGCATAATAAGGATGGTGCGTTCGTCGATGTTTGGTGAATGCTCAATCCGGCGGTGGTAGTCTTCCGGGCCGTCGAACACCGCCACGGGTCCTTCGAAAGCCATCGGATCTTTGGGGTCTTCGAGCCATTGTTTGCGCCAAGCGGGCGAGATCACGCAGGACTTCATGATCGCGCTGTCGAACAGATTTCCCTTGAGGTTTAAGAACCCATCATCCTTCACCAAAGGCTTGTCGAAAGGAAGGATAACGCGGCGATCTTGCGAGAAGTCGCCCTTGCAGTTTTCAGAGATCGTCTTGCCTGACACGGTCATGGCGTCGGGATGCGGTAGCTTGCCATGTTCTAACAGCTCCGCAATGACAGCTGAGCGTCAATAATCATCTCGAGTATAACAACAGACTGCATTGACTCACCGGGTAGACCACCCGCACGGTGATACTCCTCACACAGCCACTCGCCCGCCGGCTGACAGTTGACCAACAATGGCAGCTCGTAGCCCACGTTCATCCAATCTTCACAGCTCAGCTCCACTCCAATGTGCTTCGCAACGGCGTTCAAGTGGATCGGCGCGTTTGTCGAACCGCCTAAGGCCGCATTGGCCGCAATGGCATTCTCAAACGCCTGCCTCGTCATAATATCAGACGGCTTGACATCGTCCTGAACGAGCTTGACAATGCGCAGTCCGGTCGCGTACGCACAAGCACCTCGTTCGCGGTATACCGCCGGAATCGATGCAGAGCCCGGAAGTGCCATACCCAGCGCTTCGGCCATGGCGTTCATCGTTGTCGCTGTGCCGATTGTGTTGCAGTGACCGGCGCTCGGCGCGGAGAGGGCGACGTTGTGAGTGAATTGCTTTTGATCGATAACGCCTGATTGCAGCATCTTCCTGTTCTCCCAAACGACTCCACCAGAGCCTACCAACTTCGGGCCGCTGTAACCTGCGAGTCAGCCGGATCGTTGCCGCAGACGAGCGGTACTAACCGTTAAGCATCGGTCCGACGTTCATGACGATCGCAGGGATATCCACCGTCGCAGCACCCATAAGCATCGCCGGTGTCCTATGTGTCAGTATAGCCCAGACGCACCGAGTCCAACTCACGTCTTGTCGCATCCCGTCAATAACACTACACCATCGAGAGGGTAGCCGAACAACACCTCCACCAAGCCGAGGTACGCCAAGTTCCTGTCCAGCGCCGCAGTAGGCCGCTTCCCCGTCTCCTGAATCGGATGGCATGGGAACTCGAAAGGCGTCCCGCCAGCCGCGATGATTCCTTCCCGTACCCGCTGCGCCAGAATCGTGTGGTACTTGTTACAAGGCGACAAGTCCGATCCGGTCTGCGCGATACCGATGATAGGTTTGTGAGGCGGGTTCAGCTCAGGGAGCGTTCGTCCGTCGTTCAGATATCGTTCGGTATATAGCGCTGTCATTCCTGTCGCGTTAGTGCTCTGTCCGGCTGGTTGAGCTTACCTAAATCTTCGGGATCGTTGAACCATCGCTTCGAGCGGAGCGGCTTCACTGGCTGGATCGCGTCGGTCTCTTCACTCAATTGGCCCTGGGGCGACGTGAACGATTGCAGACCGACTCGAGGGAGTGGTAATGATGCGCCGCCCGTCGTAGCCGGGACAGTCGCGCCGTCTCCTACCACATTGGTCTCCGCCGCACCGCAGGTACATCCTTCGCAAGGCATCTTTGATAGTGAATTGCTGTGTATATCGCTGTTCCGGAGAGCGGTATCGTTACTGCCTGTGACAAGCTTACAGCGGATCGAATTCACAGCGGATGGAAGTGGAATGGGTTGTATGTGCAAGTCGGTTATACGAGCGCTACAAGCATACAAGTCGGGATCCCCACTCCAGTCGAATCACATACCATCTGATTCGTTCGGACCTCGGCAAGGAGAAGCACCGACAAGGTTCCCGATCCAAGGTGAGACCGCCGGTAAACGACGGAAGGTCGGCTCTACCCGACTCGTCGGGGAAACCCTTGCGCCGTCGGCTCGGTTTTGGCGTTTAGCAGATTAGGTCTGCTTGACTATGCACAGCGTGTGGTCTGATGGTCAAGGAGCGGTGGACGTCGTTTGAGTCTCGTGCATGTCATGAATGCGGACCTGGAGTCGATAGTTGTTCATCCTCAGCGGCAGACGCCACCGAGCAGGCTCGGACGCTGCTTCGACCATTCTTACTTGGCTAGTATATGGCAGTAGTCGGGACACCGTTGCGAGCATAGTATCTCATTGACGAGTCCGCAACATCCGTCCACAACATAGCACGTGGTCAGTCCAAGCATTTGCCAATTACCTATCCTGAGCTGTCACACATACATCACCTTCTTCAATACAGCAGCTTGCATGGTTGCAGATGCCCCTACAAGGCATGTTTCAGTGGCGATCACCACCTCAATTGCTCACGTTTCCTTACCAGGTCTCGCGCTTGAGCGCTCCTGAGCCGAGCATAATCTCTCCGCGGCAGTTCACGCGCATCTTTCTGGCGCACTTTGATTTCTGATTGGATCAGCGGCGTGGGCTCGCTTCCACATAGAGGAGGTGGTGCTCCAAGATGTCTGCGGAACACCATCGATCGATGGGCGGGTTTGTAAGCTCCAAGTCGGACAGGCATTGGGCCATACCTAAGCACTCTAGGGCGAGCCATGCATATCGTAACGTCCGCACTTGGTCATCATCCGACTGATCGATGGCCGACGGACCCTTCACCATCTACTCAAAACCGGACTTGGTTGCCACAGCTTACGTAATGCCACAACCCGCCGTACGCTCTGCACAACGCATCGACAGCCCATGTTACGTTTGGATTCAAGCTGGGTTCCCCTAGACTACGACACCTGGAGTAGCCGACAGCGCCATTGTCCTCCCACATGCACAGACCGCAAGGTCTATCCTAGCCGATCGAGCGCTCATCTTGGGAAAGCTTAACCTAACATCAAGTCGCACTCCCCTTCGCCCGACGAAGTGGGTCTGCGCCCTCCAATTTCGCCCGATTTGCGGCCTGCGCCCTACGCCCTTCACCCCTCTTCCCCTCTCACCAGGTCTATGCGTGCTGACAAAATGAACACCAAGCTTACGCCCGCCTCATCGCATACTTATACTCGGTGCGTCGATTCCTCGATCCCCACATCCCACCCATTGACAAAGTATCACCACAAATATGTCCGGATTACTAGGAGGCTCGATCACTGGCGGATCTAAGATCAACTACAGCGACCCCGATGCGGTATCGGAAGCGTTCGCGGCAACATACATCTCCGCAAGGCTCGAAGAGTTCATTGGCCCACACATGCTTGGGTGAGTGATGCGGTAACGATGAGACGACTGATGCTCATGGCAAGGATGTGCTTCGATCTGTTCTTGCTAGGCGTCGTGCTCCACCAAATGATCACTTACTGCTCTGCGCCAAACAAAGACCGTCTCTATGTCAAGTGTACCGTGGTATGTCACGCAAGCTGCGATCGGGCGAGCTGACCGCAGTACTGGGTATTCGGCATGGCAGTAGTGACGAGTTGCTACGGAATTTACTACACCTGGCACTTTTTCGTCGTGAGTACTTCAAGAGGGTGTGAGCCTGACGAAAAGGAGAACTTTGGCGTCTACTCGACGTTCTTCTCGCTGCGTCGTGAGTACCGCCTTATCCTCTGGCCGCATTGCGAGGGCGTCTCGAATCCACCATGAGTCTGGCGCGATCTTGCTGACGTTCAGGCGTCGCAATATACAATCCGCTCAGTGCCGCCATCACGCTTCCCGTCCAAGTATGCTAACAATACACTTCGCGGAATTGAGTGCTAATCACCAGGCTTTCTACCTTGAACGAGCTTACAAGCTGCTCCATAAGAACATATGGGTATATATCGTAATGGTTCCCATCCTGTCAGTGATATCTAAGCACCTATGAGGTCCTCTGACAGGCAGCGCCGCCACATTGGTCAGCTACATCGGCTTGACATGGGTCATGTTTGACATCAATTCCATCGCAGAGGTCACGGTGAGGCACTTGAAACAGAACTATGACGATCTTTGGCTGATTGCAGCGCGCCGGGCCTTGGTTCTACGCATGGGTAAGCCTGGACCGTGTCCCTTTGTAGCTGCGGGTTAACCCACAGGACTCGACTATGTTGGCATCTGATGCGGTACTCACTGCGCTTATCTTGTACGGCCTATCAAAAGCCAAGACCGGCTGGTCCAATACCGATAGAGTTGTCTCGCAAGCTATTCGGTGGGTCTGATTGTATTTGCAAGTGGTTCAATACTGACTGCAGTACCTCTGTCGAAGCGCAGCTACCGGCCACAGTCTACGCTCTCGGCTTCATCTTGACATACTCCATCAAGCCGATGTCTCAGGTCATCTTCTTTTGGACCATGCAGCATACCAAAATCTACGTCATCTCGCTCCTCGGTAAGTGTATCGTCTGCTATAAGACGCTATTTGCAATCTCTGACAACAGCCGTTCTCAACTTTAGAACGACGTTCCGTCTGGCAAACTCAAGCCACAACGAAGGCCCAGTGTCTCACGAAACCGTACGTGCCGTGTCCCATCATTGGTTTGCCGAGCTGATTGGCAGCCACGCAATCCTGGGCTTTCTGACACTGCCACGCACAATACATACGGCATGAAAGACATCGAAGCTAGTGACAAGGGCAACGATGTAGGTGTACGACGACTGAGCGATGAACTCTGCTGACCGCTTAGGCCGCCCGTCGTCCGCGATTCACGGTCGAAATCAACCGGGCAGCACGCAACTCTTTCGGTGGACCCGGAAACCACTTTGTCCCGATCGAGGACGTGAATGAAGACCAGAAGTAAGAGGCGTACGCTAGATGAGGTTTTGATGGCGGGTAGTCAGTGTTTTAGATAGCCACTTGGCCGAGCTTGCAAGATAGATCATGCAAAGGTGTCACGCCACAACTACATGGCTTCGGGAAGTTACGGCCAGTGCCACTGATGGCGTTCGCTGGATCGAGCGTTTCAGGGCGCATCGCGAACGGCGACGCGGCCCCGAAACCTAGTCGGGTTTCATTCTGGGCACAGATCCTGAACCTTAAGCCGTAACACCTGGTCCATGTCCAAGCTTCTCTCACCCGGCATCTTGGGGGCGAAGTGCCTAGTAGAAGGACTTCCATTCTCGTACCTGTCAACCATCAATCACCTTCGATTTCTGCACGGGCCAGAACTACTAACGTCGAAAACGTCTACGTTTGTCACTCGGATGTCTGACCCTTACTCACGACCCTCCATCACGACGAGGTCGTGATGGGCTGCAGCGCTACCTGGCTCCTGGTTGGCCGGCTATATATCGGCTGATATATCACCCTATGATCGTATTGTGCGATTGGCGTTCGAATGCATGTCTCCGCTCGAGCTCTTTCACCGCTAATCGACAACGTGTCGAAGTTGGTTATATAGCCATCGCGTGACGATCGATCGGGAATCTCATCATTTCCTCTACATCTCTCGACCACCCGTACTCACCTGTCCCCACTCCATCTCGACAATGGCGAGTGTCGACGGCGCCGGTTTGCTTGGTGACCTTGCCAATGGCAACCTGCCAGACTATAGCGATCCCAGTGTGGCGTTGGAGATGTTTGCCAAGCATAACATCCAGCTCAACAATGGTCTCAACTTGGGACCGTATGTACTGGGGTGAGTGATCTGCCCGACGATCGGGACGCGCGATTGAGCGGCAGATTCTCTTTCGATCTGGTGTTATTCGGCATCAGCATGCACCAGTTCATCACGTACTTGAGCTCTCCGGGAAAAGACCGCTTGTTCGTTCGAGTCATAGTGGTGAGTTATCTCGGACGTATGCAGATGTACACCTCCATCTACCACGCTATACTTACTGGCAGTACTGGACAATGCTGGTGTCGACCGCACAAAGCATCTACGGTCTGTACTTTGTTTGGTTCCTCTTTGTCCAGAACTTCGGGACATATCGCCATTTCTACGAATTCGACAGTGAGTTGTCAATCCGATGGAAGATCTGTAGCTGAACGTCAGAAATGGCTTGGTACGGTCCACTGGCTGCCTTAATCACCGCTCCCATCCAGGTCAGATGGCCCTCAATCGATCACAGCAGTAGCTGACCTACAGGTGTTCTACATGGAGCGCGCGTATAGGGTGTTGCGAAACAACAAATGGGTCATCATCACCATCGCACCATTGATGTAAGCTTGACTGAATGTACCACTCCTTGCTAAATGTAGCTTCGGCTCAGTCCTAGCAGTTAGTGGTTTGACCTACTTCATGAGGCACATTCAGATCACAGAGTATACTTCGGTATGTTTACGTGCGCCTCCCGAACTACAGCTGACCTCGACAGTTTGTGGGACCGTGGTTCTACTCTTGGGTGAGTTGCACGCCCTTCGACCGACGTTGAGCTGACAACAGGACGCCACGATGCTGGCGGCGGATATCCTTCTAACGGGTATGATCCTGACTGGTCTCGTTCAAGCCAAGACCGGTTGGCCCAGCACCGACCGAGTTGTGCGCCGTCTCATCAGGTACGTTGGTAGCTCACGATTTCTCAGCGCGCAGATATTGACGACAAAGAATCTCAGTGGAAACGCAGCTGCCCGCTACGATATACGCTATCGGCTTTTTGGCCACCTACCTCGTGGTATCGCACAGCGGTAAAGGTACCACATTGGTTTACTTCTGGATCATGCAGCTGTCGAAGGTCTACGTGGTTTCGCTTCTCGGTGAGTGATACCCCAAGCTCGTTCTACTCTATCTGAGACCAGCTGTCCTCAACTTCCGGACAACACTGAGGGAGGCAACCGAGTACAGCAGTGAGGAGCCTCAGACTTTTCAGGTGCGTATGCTACCGCTCATTCTTTCGACGGTATGCTGATATCGTCCAGCTGTCTGGTGATGCCCCTTATCGCGGCGGTCGAAGTCGCCGAGAAGAGTATCCGCTCGATAAAATCACGGTCGATACGACGACATATCGGGAGGTAAGTCTTCGCTCGGCGGCGGGATTTGCGACGTCTGACAGCAGACCACGACGATTGCCATGCCGAAAGTCGGACTGAACAGGCAAGATCACACAGACCCCGAACATTCACCCAATGGCACCACCTTTCAGCGAATGGGGGACGAGTGGGACTCGCAAGCGGATCTGGTAGAGAAGCGCGGCGACTGATGCTGTCACCGAGGTAGTCTCAATCTCTGTAGAATATGAGCAGACATGCATTCGGTGGCGTATTGCGTGATATCCTGTCGTTGCTTCGGCGATAGCATGTCGGGGTCGTTGTGCCTGGTTCGCACGGGCAATTATTCTGCGACGAGCTAGGACCGCGGATTGCCCCTTGACATCAAAAATTAGCTTTGATGAACCCAATGTAACGTTTTTGGGGCACCCTAATCACAGTCCCCAAACGGAGCCCGGACTTCGGACGATCTCTAACATGGATACCCCTTGACGACCCCATATCGACCGAGAACGGCGGTGAGTGGCCAGAAGACAATTTCATCATGACGGGAGCGTTACTGGGGTCTCGACCTGAACGTTTGATGGCGATTCATCAAATGAAACCTAGGATCGAGGAATGAAGATCGAGCGCTGTATTACTGAAGACTACATAAGGCATGGTGCGACGCTCAAATTGCAGTGTTGTTGACCACCATGACCTCGCTGTATCCTACCGCGAACTCCGCTACTCCGGGCATGGGCGACATGTCCGACCCAGCCGTTGCGTTCGAAGCGTATGCGAGGATGAGAATCGGTCAGAACAAGGGTTTGAATATTGGGCCTCTCCTCATGGGGTGAGCTCGAGATGGCGACCGGCGCCGTGAGGCGACACTGACATCACAGCTTCGTTCTCGACATCTTGTTGATGGGTGTGGTCATGCATCAGTTCATCACGTACATGTCGGTCCCACTCCGAGATCGTCTCTTCGTCAAGATCATAGTGGTGAGTCGCCGTCGATCTGCTGCGACGACGATACTGATGGCAGTTCTGGTGTTTTGTCATTTCGTTGGGACAAACCTGTTTTGGAGTGTACTTTATTTGGTATCATCTTGTTCAGAATTTCGGGCGCTACAGTCCGTTCCTCAAACTTGAGCGTAATTTTGACCGGTGTGGATGGACAAGCTGATGAAGAGGTATGGCCTCGTATGGCGCGATGAACATTGCTGTGACAGCACCTGTCCAGGTTAGCTCGCCGGCGATGAGCGAGACTGACGTCAGATCTTCTACCTGGAGAGGGCGTACCGGCTTCTTGGGAATTCCCGATGGGTGCCGGCCCTTGTTATTCCTCTTCTGTATGTAATGCCCAAAAGTCGAGCTCATGTCAGGATCGCCACTTGTGCCAGTGCGATCGGCCTCGTCAACACCATGATGACGCTGAAGACGATCGAAGATGCCAAGGTAGGCTACTGCGAATTGTCCGGATCGTTTCACTAACAATATGAAGAAGATCGGCCCATGGTTCTACAGTTGGGTAGGTATCGGCGGAAATACTACTCGAAGGCGCTGACGATGAAGGACAGCACCGTCCTCGCGTGTGACTCCCTTCTGACGGCATTGATCCTGTTTGGTCTGGCCCGTGCCAAGACCGGATGGTCGAACACGGACCGAGTGGTATCTCGCCTGATCAGGTATGTCTAAGTCACGCAACAGGTCCACCGCTGAAGAGAAGAGTATCAGTCGAGGCTCAGCTGCCCGCCACGACCCACGCCTTGGGTTTTCTCCTGACATACATCATCGCGAAAGACTCGCAGATGAACTTCTTCTGGGTCATGTTCCACTCTAAAGTCTATATCACGTCGCTGCTTGGTGGGTCCGTTCATCATGCCACCAGACTGATGTCAGCCGTTTTGAACTTCCGCACGACACTCAAGACTATGACGGAACACTCAGTCGATCCGGGGGCGTATCAGGTGAGTGTAGCTTACCCGACTACCCCCCTTGTCCGCCTCAATCCTTGCAGGACGGTTCGAAAGTAGTCAAGCTGATGAATAGGGAACTAGCTTCTCGGCACGTAAAAGCAGAGCGAACGATTACCCACTCGACCAGATCACGGTCAAAACAACGACCTATCAACAAGTAAGCTTAAAGTTTCTTTCTGCGTCGTGTCGATGGGCTCACGAGAGACAACGGACATACCTGCCGCAAATGTCGGCATCAATCGCCGACCCCGTCTTTCGGAGGATTCAGGTGATTCTCTGCACGTCCGTATTGACCTGGGCGATCAGGATAGCAAGGATAGCTCCATGGCCGACTTGGTAGGGCTGCCTGAGATTCCTAAAGGGCACAGAAATGTGTGAGGATTTGTACACGAGCAGCGCGCGAGTGGAGAAAGAGGATCGAGAGTGATACAGCATCTGTACTCTGTCATTGATGTTTTCGCGTGCGTAAGATGTATGTCATAGATATGACAGGAGACATGGATTGACTCTTTGGCATCTAGAGCGAGTGTTCTACTGGTACAGTTGACCTCTTCTTCCTCATTTCCGGTCCACGCATCATTGACTATTTGATACATTGCTTCTGATCGTCCTTGCCCGCCGTCAACACGCCACCCGGTGTACTGAAGCTTGACAGTCCTAAGCCTTTTCGGACGAATCGGCGTCAGACACAAGAGCATCTTCCTCTCTGTTCCATCTACGGAAAAGATAGGTCAGGAGCTGGCCGCAGGCAATCTGCTCTCCCTGGTAGAGAACCAGGGGGATAGAGATGATAGCGCGGTGGGCCGGGGTCATCCCGCCATACAGGATATCAAGGATAGGCGATCCGACAACCAGGCCCTTAGCAGCAGCGCAGAAGCATATGGCGGTCGCTTCGGCTTTCCCGAACCGGGCTCCGGCCGCGATCTTCCTCCACTTCGGCACCTTTGCAACAGTGGGATCGATTAATCTCGCCGGCAGAAATGGCAACCGAGTGCAGACGACGCAGAGGGCTGTGAAGGCGAGGTAGAGGACGAGATTGAGGAAAACGACGAGGATGATCGATTCGCGAGAGACGAGGTTGAAAGCGTCCTGTTCGAATTGGTTGCAGAAGATGGACCAAATGAGGATGAGCAGCAAGAACGAGCCGACCTTCGGGAGTTTGAACGTGGTGGCGACCCTTTTTGTCTTGACGGGGAAGAAGCTAATCGTCAGTTTGTTTCTTGCAGAAGAGGGCCATCTCACTTCTGGATAGCTTGACCGACGGCCATCGGCAGAAATATCGCCAAACCCATGTGCTGGCCGACCTCTTTGTAGATCTGCTTCAGGCCGTCGGAGCTCGACTGGCCGCCGTCCGCCACAGGTGCGCCATACTCCCATCCTGGAGCCGACATGAACATCTGCAAAAGCAAAGGCGAGAAAAAGATGCCGAGGACCTGTCCGATACAGCACTCAGCGATGGCTGCTTCTTCGTTTCCCTCGGCTTCTCGCGTCATAGTGACGTTGGCTGCGACTGTGGTGGGCAAAATAGCCATCATCATCAGGCCGACGAGGATGTATGGGTCGATTCTTGGGTCGTCGCAGGCTTTGATGATGCTGACAATGGCGAACATGACGGCGGGGAAAAAGAGCAGAGAGAACATCTGGGTGTAGAGATGCGAATACCAATTTCGGATCTGGCGGTACAGGGCTTGTGTCGAGAGAGTCAATCCGGTGATCAAGAAGATGAGAGCGATGGCGCCGTAGCTGACAGTATACTCTGCGCGGATGGCTGAAGATGAGAATTTGGCAATCTCGGTGAAGAGTGAACAATTGACTCACCTCCTCCGTCCATACCGACAGTCGGGAAAGCCCAAGCAAGAACGACGAAGACACCTAAACCGATCAAGAACCAATTTTCGACCAGTGTCCAGAGCAGCGAGACAGGATGCCACCACGGCCTCTCGGTGGCTGTGCTCCCAACCTCTTCAATAGCGGTTACACTCTCGGCCAACGTCGGCTGCCTTTCTATATGCTTCTCGTCGCCCCGCTTTCCGCACTGCGGAGCAGTACTGTCCACCGCGGTCATCATCGAGTCGATCGTAGCCACTGAATCCTTTCTTGTTCCGCTCTCCATATTGCCACACTCATCGTTGAAGGTTGACGTGCAGGATAAGCCGGTAGCATGGGATGCCACTCGAGGTAAAGATTGACCTTCACCCTCATCACACTTTGTGAATGGGCTGAGATTGTTGAAGGCGAACGGCATGGGGAGGGGACCTCGTGGGAAGATGTCGGTTTGCGATGTTTGTGGATCAGGTCGCAGTCGAGGCTGAAAGTCTATGTATATCTATAAGGCTTGACACGAGCTGTTAAAGGGCAAGTGATGAGGGAAAGAGTCGAAGAGGCGTGAGGACGAGTCCAAAACAAAAGTCGATTTATATACGAGGCGGGT
>Ga0308160_10006770_pt1 | contig 11567 bp, 10 predicted proteins | sample PhyFR1_FD_201036 | JGI IMG/M metagenome (GOLD analysis project Ga0308160, IMG submission 201036) | Phyllosphere microbial communities from UC Gill Tract Community Farm, Albany, California, United States - DLSLF.R1 | ecosystem: Host-associated > Plants > Phyllosphere > Unclassified | place: USA... | reverse complement strand
TTGTTTTGGCTATCAATCAGCCCTGTCCAATACCCTATGACTAGGATGTGGTGGGAGGACAGACCTTTTCCTTGGGCAGATTAGCAGCTGCAACCGCTTTCAACTGTCCAAGTGTAAGGCTATCATGAGTTCCGCCAGCCCCTGATGGCGAAGCTTGTACATTTCTAGCCCCTCCCGGTGGGAAGAAATTGTCGTTTGTATTACGCCTAGCTAGCCCCCCAGCTGGTTGAAGGGGTAGAGTGGGGTTACCAGTTGGACTTGAATTGTTGTTCCCATTATTGGTTTCTTCCTGTGTCCACCGGGAATTTCGTCGTCGTTGGAATACTGATGACATGGTTGTGATGCTATCTCATCCTATTGGGAATGTCGATTTGGTCTGGGAACATGTAGCGTCAGAATTGTAGGGACAAGAGCAGTGAGTGACGATGGAAGTGGACGTGATTCCGACGGATCAGACCGAAACTAGCATCAACTTCTATCTCTTGCATTCCTATCTACATTACATTACACTACACTGGACAGACTTTAGATCTCTCTGCGCTACCTATCGATAGCGAAACAGTCCCAACAAATAGCTCCACATACCAATACTCGAGATGGCATCAACAATTCTCCCGCTGGAACTAGTCGACAGATGTATCGGATCCCCAATCTGGGTTCTAATGAAAAACGAAAGGGAATTCACAGGGACATTGATGGGCTTTGACGACTACGTCAGTGAGTACCGTTATACTCATCGGCAGGGCTGGACTAACGGCAGATATGGTGTTGAAGGATGTCAAGGAATAGTATGTCTACAATGACGGGTGGATAGCTGACGATTAGTGAGGTTACGGCGAACGGTATTACAGAGACCGAGATGGGTCAGACGCTGTTGAATGGCAACAATATTGCCATGGTACGTGCTTGATTGGATATAGAGGGAGTCTGATCGAGCAGTTGATTCCCGGAGGACAGGGACCAAAAGCATAATGGTTGGAATAGGGATTGAGGGGGCTTTGAGCCTGCGGGCACCGCGGAGCGTCGGACTGAGGGAGACGGCTTCAAGGACAAACGGATCAAGGAGAGACGGGTCAAAGATGTTCAAGGCGGAGCACAAAAGCCATAGGGCATGTATACAATCTACCATGACAACTCTGCTGATCGGATTATAATACATCATTTGATGTGGTGACTATACAACTAAAACCCAAAATCGCAAGTATTGACCACTACTATAAGGGATTTCCCAGCCTTTCAATCTGCCGATGCAGTTCCTGTAGATCCTCATCCGTCGACCCAGATCCTCCATTTCTGCGTCTTTCCTTCCTCCTCTTGATCTCTTCTAAAGCCTCGTTACGCTCGACTTGCCATTCATTGATACCATCGGTAGATCCTCGATGGACGGGCGGTGGCAAGGGTCCGGGTTCGTAATGGATGTATTCCAGACGTAAGCCAGCAGCAGCACAAACATCTTCGATTGGGCTGTGATCTCGAGTCGTCTTCATTCGATGGGTGTAGATGACATTCAGTGATCCGTCGAATACGAATTCACCCCCGATTTGAGTAAAGTGACCGGGCGAGTGGAGGAGGGGCATCTTGGTCGCTCGCTTGATGGTTTGCATCGTTGCTTCCATGGGGGTTTGGACGAGGTAGGATCCGGCTTCTGAGTCGGGTCCGGCATTGCCTGTTTGGCGCGTCAGGCCCAGGGCGCGGTAGAGTTGGAGGGATGGGTCGGTGTACATCTTGAATGGGCACTTGAATGCTTTGTCTGTCATCAGCTACTGCCGTAGGTTGGAGATGCACAGACTCACTCTTGTACCCGTTGAGCATCTTGTGAGATCCGTTTCCGATGATTACCAGGTCGACATCGGCCTCTTCGAGCGCAGAGACTGGGACATCGGATAGGATCGAGTTCATGTATTGAGCACATAGTGGACAGAACCCTGCGGGTCAGCCATGTCCGGAGGCAGAAGGGGGGACGTACAATGCCTGATGAAGATCACGATCGTCCTTTTTCCAGTGACAAGGTCCCCGAATGAAGTCTTGTTTCCATGTTCATCGACAACCTCGCACAAACTGGCATTGAACAGATCTCGTAGCCCAGGTGGTGTTTCCGAATCAAAGTTTTCCTTTTCCGTCTGTCGCCGCAGTTTCTTTTCCTTTCTAGTCTCTTTTGCTTTAGGCTTTAATCTCTCTTCTCTCTCTCTTTCTTCGAGTTCTCTAAGAGCTGACCAGCCGGATGACGATGCAGTCGAGTCGGACACTAGAGAGGGAGGGGCGAGTTCTGGGACCGCAGTCGGAGTTTGCGGTCTCCGTGATGGCCAATTTGACTTGAATAGACTGGTACTTGAAACGGGATTGTTTCGAGAATAGGCGGGTGAAAGAGGTCGGCTGAGATCGTCTATAGATTCGAATGTGAGGGATAAAGGGCGTTGAGTATCGATCATTAGAGGTTCGACTCGCGATTGGTGACGGGCGACTACACGTTTCGTAGCTTTGGGTTTGGGCTCATAGACCGTACACGTATCTTCTTGTGGTGGTTCGACGACTAGTGTGTATTTCATGAATTCGGCCGGTGGATTCCATGGTGGTGTGAGAGTCGAGGTCGACTGGACCGAGTCACAGCCACACGATTCGTCCGACTCCCGACGGTACATTTGGTCTTCTCGAGGTGATCCGTGTTCGTCAGAGGTCCTAGTCTCGAATCGTTCTAGTGCCAGGAGACTTTCAGTCAAAGCGGGAGGTAGTTTTCGGTTGAGTCGTCTTGGTGTTGCCTCGTGTGATTCTTGACTGCTGTTGGACGTGCTGGCGGTACCGCCGAGAGACGTTGATCTTGGTGGCGGGCTAATGATAAAGGTAGAAGGTACTGCAACAGACTTGGCCCTCTTGTTCTTGACTATAGATGCCATTGTGCCGGTCGGGGATGTCGGTGAAAACGAAATATGACTAATGGTGTCCTGCAGGATCGTCGGTCTTCTGGGCTTTGGTATGATGGCGTCGAATGCAAAGACGCTTGTGAGAATGATGGGCGGGAAGGCGAAAACGTATTCCCGGTCCAGGGTCTGTTTCGGGAGTAGCTCGGAGGGAATTTCGAGCCGGTCTTTGGGTGTGTGGGCGGTGGTGCTGGCTGTGGTGACGGTCAGGCTCAGCTTTGATGGTATCGATGTGACTATTGAGTTTAATGGATGGGCGGTAGTAATATGAGGGGTGGGGATTAGGACGCTTTGGAGCCATGTACCTCGTACCACCAATAGACATCATTCTACATTAAATTGAAAAGTGATCGGCAATTGACAAGCTAGTTCTACAATTACTCCGGACCCCTGAATCTAAATGATGGCGTCAGATCTGGAGCTTTTACAGCACACACCGAGGGTAACTTCGGCTCAGCTCAGGGTCTGCCTCGATCACCTGACGCGTGTCCTCCCTGCCCGTGTCTATGGAGTCATCTTTCCTGTCTCGGGAGAACTACCAGGGATCTGCAATTTGGAAGGCCGGATGACGGGCATGGAACGTTGGATCTGCAGCATGCTTCGGTCAGCTTAGAACCGGTAAAGGCGTGTTCCGGCTAGGTCGATTATGTGGGATTGCTAACTAGAATGGCTAACGGAGAAGGAGAGTAGTGCAGGCACAGGTCACTAGGTTAGTATGAGGCAGAAGTGGGGTTCTACTCATATTCCAGCAGTGTACCTTTGTGACGATAGTGATCAAAGGGGTGTCAAAGGATTGAGCGACCAGTTCCACTGCTCTCAATGGAAGGTTAAGCTATCGTTATTTCGGTGTGAAACATCTCAGGAGGCGCTGACTCGAATATACAGCTGACTATGCGTTGAGCGCTGACATCGTGGCCTGTCATTTACCGGTGTAGCAAGACCACGCTGTTTAGGGGTCCGTGCACCCGAGGAAACAGGACCGCGCGTCAACACGGAACTCTTCTCTTCTCTTCTCTACATCATATTCCCTTCGACATCTATTGACCCTGGTACGCTTTGTCACTGTATCTCTGAACTCACTTCCCTGCTGTCACCGGAGTGGGACTACCGCCTCTCCTGACCACACCCCGCCTGCCGATAATGACCTCTATTTGCCACTCATTGGCTTTCAAAGCTGACGGGATAGTAGGTCTCCTTCTCTCCTCGATCCAGCTCCAGCCTATTGAATGAGACTCCTTCTTTTCATCCTCGTGAAGTCTTTATAGGTGTAATATTACTGGCTTCTCCTACTTCTATACTCTCATTTTCCTTCTGACAGCCGAGCTAACGGTTCAGATATAGTTCAAGGATGGACAGGCTGCGGTCCGTCCTCCACTTTGTCCTGGAGGACGGAGTAACCGTCGATCGCGTTGGGACCCACGACGAACAAGGCATCTTCCACTACGTCGTGAGGACAAGCGACATATCTCTCGCCGAGCTGGACTTGATCGAAGACGTACGGGGTAAGGCAGTCGGAGGCCAGAACCCGACGCGACAATGGCGACTGTACGGCAACAAGGTCTTGACTGGCAAGGAGCTGGAGACCCCCCAGGCGCTGCCGTTCTCTAGGACCCAGTTGCGAGTCTGGGATTTGGGTGGTGCTCTGGCCGTGGACAAGTTGTTCTAGAAAGAGTTCCATGGCAACAAGAAGGCTATGTTTCCTCTCACTGGGAGCTACTGAGTGAAGATAGATCTTCAATATAAAGTGTAGGGCTGACCGTAAGTCACCCAGCCATCAAGACTTGCGACCTTGCCAGGGAAGAAAGACGATCTTCTCCCGCTTCTCCATCCTCCCGGACGGATCATTCTTAATCATCAAGTGCGCAAAGCACTCGGTCAACAACAATCCCTGTCCTTCTGTAGGTGTGGCCATCATGCCCATCTGTATCGACAAGTCTTGTGGTCATCCACAGACCACGGCGAGTAACAGCGTCGTTTTCTGGAAGGCCGAACTCGCCATGGCTAGCAACAATCCAGGCCAGGCTTGCTTGTCGCTCTCAAGTTTCCCATAAAGGTCAATTTGGAGGATTTGATGTCATGGCTGACCCCGTAAGTCCCTTTCAAGCTGCCAAAGGGTTTGTATGGAGTACTTGGGGATGGTTCGGCTGACGGGCAGCATTATAGGCCCAAGGGAAATAGCCATACACTGTGACTGTCTCGATCTCCAAACAGCCACGTCGGAAGATGATGGTCCTGCGCCATGCAATCACGAAGCGCAGGGCTCGTCGCCTCAAAACACAAAAAGAATCAGCTACGACAGCCTCTTATCCGCCCAGACCGACCTCTGGATGAGGTTGACAATGCCAGATGAAGCGAGGAACGAATAGGGCAAACAGCTATAGCGGCTCATCACCCGCTGGCCAGTTTTGCGGATGAAGCGATGGAGTCACTGCCGAGCGAGATGCCGCTCCTCCGCAGTCCGCTAAACATTTAGCAGAGTGGCTCAAAGCGCTTAATGGTCGCTGGAACACTCCGGTTGATATCGCTCTCATTTATCTGGCTAAAGCGGTCTCCTCTTATCCGCCCCCTGCTCAAGCTCGATCGGCGCTGTAGCGTCACTTACGGCAGACCTATTGGTAGCTAGGTAGGATGTGATTCAGCCTCGCCAGTCTTGCTTACATCGAAATTTCGTTAGGGGTCCCCGGGAACTATGATTGGCCTTGAAGAGCTATGTTCGAGACGATTGATGATACGTTCATGGGGGTAAAGTTCGCACAGCCTTGGTATGCATACGGGTCGAGCTGAGCTAGCCTGAAACTTGGATCCTGACAGGTCTAGTAATCTTCGCCAACTCAAGAATTGGGGTACTATATCCTTCAGACTTCTATCCGTATCTTGCTATGGTCTCTGGGTAGACCAGGGAAAGCAAGTAGGTTCTCTTGAGTTCAACCTGGTTGGCCAACCAAGGGTATCCGTCATGTAAAGATAGCGAGATCGGTAGATAAAGCATGAGGCAGGGGTAGATAAGCCATAATCGTTGCATACAATCTATCATTACTCGTCCATTGTGTCCTTAGTTCCATACCCATCCCCTCCTTCTTCTGGCTTTGGTCATTTCTTTCATCCTCTTTCCTCTGGTGACCTCCGACTTGTATGGTATGATCTGTCGTTCACCAGCTAATATGTGAGCTAACACTTTACACATGCCTGGTAGCCGGTTCAGGACTGGCACTCATTCCTACTTGTATCGTAAATACAGGAGAGGTTCAGCCTACATCAGTATCTACCCGACTACCGAGTGAGATACCAACATGGCTTCCGGCGACTGATGATCAATTGAGGAACAAGGCTCGAGCGGCAAGAGTAGAGAAGGAGGCTGTTCTAGCCCTTCGGAAATAAGTGGTATTCGAGTCGAGAATCGAGCATCACCGGGATTCCTCCGCTTGATCCTTTCTTCAGCACTTCTGCTCACCCGCTCATCCCCACCATCGACAAATGGGATAAGCGGCTGAGCAGAGGTGTTGAAAAAAAGAGCAAGCGGAGCTTGGAATCGGTTCGTTTCGGGAGATGGGCGAGGCGAATGATTGGAAGGGGGTCGTGATGGTGTGAGTAAGAGGAGATGTCGGTAGCCTGTAGCCTTCTTCGACTACTACTCGTCCCGCTTTTGGACGGGGGGCGGGGGAGCAGTATCCCTGGTGTATGCCTCTTTTCTCCTTAGATGAAGTTTGACCTTTGGCTTGAAAGCATCGTCGGCGGTCGAGGACGAAGCAGTCGCAGCCGAATAAATTATCAAAAATGGCACCCAAGAAACAAACCAAGGCAACCAACGAGGGAAGTCCCAAGCCTGCTGGGGCATTCAGAATTCCAGGGCAAGGAGGGATGCATCATCCCGATGCTAGGACCAGAAGGGAGGCTTTACAGAATAAGCATGTCGTGGAGGGTCGGAGGGGGGGCTTGATTCGAGGCCTCCACTCGTTATCATCAACTGCTTGATGACCGGCATCAGCTGGAGGAGGGAGGACCGGAGCGGGAGGGGTTTGATGACCAGCACCAACGGGAGGAGGGAGAGTTGAAGAGGGAGCGAGTTGAGGAACGGGGCCGACACCGGGGACAACCTGCCTAGAGAGCATGTCGCTCGCCTTGAGCTTGGGAAGTTTCTTGAAGGTTGGGGCGACCGCCAGCGATCCACCCACCTCGACCTTGCTTGGAGTCGTACCAGACGACCCGGCACCGACGAGCCCCCGAGGACTTGGCTTGACCCAAGACTTGATGGTGGCCAACGAGGAAGTAGAGGCGATTGACGACCTCTGTCGGATGTGTCGTGACTTGGAAGGGGGCGATGATCGATCCCTCTTCTTGCCGGCGACCGGTGACTCCTCGACGGCTTCAGGAATCACCCCCCTCAAGTCTTTGCCGATGGCATCGATAGCCTTCCTGCCTCGAGCTCGGCCTGAAGAGAGGGATCCCTGACGTCAGCGTGCGGCGAACATGGGACAGAGCGGGCTGTGAGTCAGTTTTGCCATTCTCCGAAACGGTCTCGAAGAGCGGCCAATTCATACTCTCGACCGTAAGAGACTTCGGTCTTCACTTCGAGTTCGCCTCGACTGAGCTTCTCAGCCCTTTGCCGAGGGGTAATTTGGGTTTGGAGTTTGCCTGCGTCGCGCAAGACCCGTTCGAAACAGTGAGTGAACATCTGTTGTATTTGACGGAGGGTCTCTGCGTAGAATCTAACGATGATCGGGGGGTACTCGGTGGAGTCCAAGGTCACGTACAGCCGAGGTTGCTGATAATCGGTCCGAATACTGGTGGATAAGTCGGGAGATTCATCCTTCCCCATTATCGCATTAACCTCCGCCGAGTCGATAGAACTCACATGAGCCGTCCCACACCTCTCTTCTCGAGTACTGCATTGTCAGCTACTGTTACCACCTCTGAGGGATAGAGAAGCTCCTCGTGCTACTCCAATGTGAAGACAATCGTTGACGAGAAGAGGTCTTCCCGAGTTCGTAGACCGGTTTTAAACCCCACAAGGCAGCGTTCATTCCGACTCCCAGCATCCTCTCCTTCAGAGTCACGGTCAGGTTTTCGACCGCCTCGTATTGTTTGTATTCACCATTGATGATGGTGTGTTTACCGGAGGGATTCTCGTCGAATCCGAAGTCTTGAATAGAGGGGTTGGTGACGAGGGGGGAGAAGACGAAGTTGGAGATTATGTACAGCTTCAAGGTCGAAAAAACCACCTTTGCTGGGGCGGCGGATGGGAGGGTGGAAGAGAAGGTAACGGCCTCGTAGGCGGATCGCCGGCCGAAGGCTTGATTCTAAGAGACGTCCTCGTCGAGGTCGAACACGGTGTCGACTGTGGGGACTTTTACTACTGCTCTGTTGAATACCATTTTGCTTGATTAGTGTTTGACGATTTCGATAAGTGAGAAAGAATAAGTAATGAATGAAGTAAAAGAGAAAGAGAGAAGAGATAGTTGGGGGGAAAAGAAAAGAAGCAAATGCTACCCCAAAGGTTTGGATAAAGGTGGTCATGGTCAAAGCGTGAGAACGTATTTGCAATCACCCTCCTTTCGAACAACTTCCTATTGTCGAAGTGGAGCCTTGGTCAAAGTCCCATTTTCATATCTTAGCACACCTGGACTAGTCATGCTGCGGACGCCTTCAACACCCCGACCTGTGTATGAGTGTGTGTCCGGTCTCGCCGCTTCACCCCCTTTTGATATTGTACACCCTCGGGTCCTTCCCTCGACACCACTGCACCTCGTTTCGAAGCATCAGCTACCTCTTCTACACGTTTGCACAGTGTCAGGTATAATGAATAAAGTCATCTAGTAGGCACGTTCATGAAGGCATTGCAGTTCCACGGCGACCCTGGTTAGGTTCAGGGTCCACAGTGATGTGGACGACTCCGCGACCCCATTTGCCGATTTCGAAGCCAGTCCCTTCACGCTGCATCACGACGACCGCCTTGCGGCATCATGACCATGTTACATTAGTGACTTAGACGACATGATCGCAAAGAAATGAGTAGCAATATGCATTTGACATTCATGATGATCGTGACCGACTATACTTTTTCCAACTTATTGATTCTACTGATGCTTACAAATTCCCAAAATTCCCTATCGCTCCTGTCCATCAACCTCAAATAACAGCGTGCCCATTCAGTCCCAAAGTGTTGAGAGCATCGGCGAGATCAAAGTGGAAGAAAGGTGTACTTCGATCCAGCAATGTAATGGTCGCCTGTGAATTGATGGAGTCGGGTCGTTTCGCTTTACCAGTCCTCTCTCCCTCGGGCAGATTATTGTACTTTTCAAAGTCCTCCTTGTACGAGTTTGCGCTGGAGGTCTGACTGCTTGGCCCGCTCTCTTCGTCTGCTGGGACATTAAAGTCGTGATTTGGCTCGGGTGCCCTGGAGTTGTCCTGTGGGACAACAGGAGCAACTTCCAATGCACCTCGTCGTTCTAATTGACCGACACCGAAACCACCGGCAATCAATGCTCGTCGGATCCAAGGCGATAGGATACCGCAGAAGTGGAATTCAATGGGTCGATCTGCCCATCGCTCGACTGCTTTCCGCGTGTCGATCAAGTTCTGAACACCGGTAGTATCTAGATTGGCGACGGCGGCAAAGTCGAGTACGACAGCTCTGAGCAGAGGTTTGTGTGAATCACGCTCGGCGATGGCCACCGCATCCTTGGCTTTGGGTCCAGGGTCATTCCATGGTCGGTCACCTTTCGATACATTCGACATATCTTTTCCTCGCCGTGTGACCTGCTTGACGTGATCGACGAGTCGGTCGTTGATATAAGAGGCATTGGGATAGAGGAAAGACTCTTCGAATCGATAAATGACGATACCGGCAGGTGGCGCTTCGACCTTGACATCTCGGTTGGTGACACCGGAAGAAGAGCACAAGGGAACATAGACATCTCGAGGCTCGCCTCCAGACTCGACGTTCTCGGGCTGGATTCGAACTCGACCGAGGAAATGACCCTTGGGTCGAGCGATTCGGAATAGTAAGAGGGCGATAGAAGTAGCGAGAGACCAGTAGATACCAGCTTCAATCGAGTAGAAAATAGACCATACGACTGCTCCGACGAAAATGACGTATTCAAGAGGAGATACTCGCCAGAAGCCGATCGACTGCCTTGGGGATGCGACCAAATCGGCGACGGCGTGAATAATCAAGGCAGACAAGACGGCATTGGGAATGTAGAAAAAGGCGGGTGCCAATGCGTAGAGAGCAATCAACACACACATGCCCGTAGGGATACCTGCTGCCGGTGTTCGAACACCAGATTTCGACTTCAATGCAGATCGGGAAAAGGAACCGGTAGATGGGTAGGCCGCAAACAATGTACCGAGCGTGTTGTTGACTCCGATCGCAATCAATTCCTGGTTGGGGTTGATCTTGTATCCATTCAATCGACCGAAAGACTTGGCGATGGAAATATGCTCAAGAAGGAGGACGATTGTGGCGACGGGGATATGGGGACCGATGGCACCGAGCAGCTCGGTAGTGACTTCGGGTGGGCCCAAGTGCTGGAGTCCAGCGGGGACACTGCCGACTAGCGCAATCTGCCTATCTGCGGCAGATCGGCCGACCTGAGTCCGCCAAGAGATGATGGTCCAAATGATGATGACGAATGCGTGTCGTAGTGCCTGCAGGAAGAAAGCGGGTCGAGCAAATTTAGGATATCGTTTAGGCAGATATGTAAACATCCACTTGAACGTGTAGAGCGCCACGAGAGCAGAGACACCGTAGGCGGCATCCAAGGACGAGTATTTCAAATTCTTGAAAATGTTGATTATGACCTTGTAACTTGCTGCACGAGTGTCGAGTCGTTTGGCGATACCAAACATGGCGGGAATTTGACCAGCAGCAATGTTGATGGCTGAACCCGTCATGAACCCGGAAACGGCAGGTTGAGGGATAAACTCGACGATCCATCCGATTCGAACGAGACCGATGGCGAGTACGACAAACCCACAGATAAAGGCGAGACAAGTTGCAATGACGGGGGCAGAGTAGAGGTCGCCGAATTTATCTTGAACCGCAATGACAATGTTTCCGGTGGCGAGCGACATGACGGCGACGGGACCGATAGAAACATCTTTCGAAGTGGCAAAGAATGCGTAGGTCAAGACACCGATAAAGGACGAGTAGAGACCGTACTCTGGTGGCAATTGGGCGAGCTTGGCATACGACAGAGATTGAGGTACGAGAACCATACCGACAGTAATACCCCTGGGGATCAGTCTGCGTTCAAACTAGTGGAATCACACTCACGCAATCAAATCACCGAGCAACCATGTAAGATTGTATCGAGGGACCCATTGTATAAAGGGAAACAGACTCTTGACGTATTCAATCACCTGGACATCAGTACTGTTTCTCCACGTCTCCGTCGACTTACAGAGGCACCAATGTTGCTACTTGACCGAGCTTTAAAGTAATCAGCCACCGATACCGAAGGTGGATCATTCTCTGTGCCGAGGTATTCCTTGAACTTGTGCTTGATCTCTGGCATTGTTTTTGGGACCGGCATCGTGAAGCGGATTCTATGTTTTCTATGAGTCTATAAATCTATACCGAAAGCAGTCGTGATGCTCGAGAAACGATTGATGTCGCCTTATACCCAAGTATTCGTGAATTTGAATGGCTGT
>Ga0308160_10006769_pt1 | contig 11568 bp, 17 predicted proteins | sample PhyFR1_FD_201036 | JGI IMG/M metagenome (GOLD analysis project Ga0308160, IMG submission 201036) | Phyllosphere microbial communities from UC Gill Tract Community Farm, Albany, California, United States - DLSLF.R1 | ecosystem: Host-associated > Plants > Phyllosphere > Unclassified | place: USA... | reverse complement strand
AGACCGATATCAAAATCAAGAAACAGCCTAAAGTCAGCGCTACCTTAATCGCCAAACGCACCATTAGCGAAACCACTGAGGGTCTCGACTCTTCCATAACCGAAGGTATACTGCTGATCTGGCTTCCAGGTAGAAGCAACAGATGCCCATAGCCCAACGGCGAGCCCCAGGCAATCAAACGCCATATGAATTGCTGTTCGTCAGATCGCGTCTACAAATCAAGAGGTCGACCTACCATCCGATATCAGTCCCAAAGAATTGGTAAGTACCCCATATGCCATTTGTACACCCATGTATGCCAGATTGAGGAGCAGAAAGTAAAAGATTTTCGAGGATGATGGGGTATTGACAATCGTCTGAATGTGCGGACGCCATGCTGGTGGTAAGAGCTGAATGACGGACCAGCTTCTGCTCGTCGACACCGGCGCTGGGTATGACCACTTTACATCAGCTAATATCCTCAGACATTAACTCACTCCCTGATGTTCAGCCTTGAGCGGTTCTAGTGGAGGTTCGTGTAAGGCGAAGGTGATCAAAGCTAGCGGTGCGATAACCAAAGCATCCAGCTGAGTTGGTTGAGGTCGAAATGCGAAAGCCTGGAAAGCAAATATGGAGGCGAAGAGAAGAACGTGATCGCGGGTGGTGCGGAATCGGAAGGCTGACTTGGACGCCAATGGCGACGGCCATGGGAGAGGTAGCCAGAATGCTACGATGGCGGTGAGAACCGACAAGAAGTGAGTGTTCGAAGCTTGTGGTATGGGAAATGGTGTGGGTATCAGGCCCTACCGAGTCAGCACTCTGTCCAGATCATGTCATAAGACTCACCATTGTCCAAAGTCCCATGACACCAGCAGCAGACATCGCACCAGCCAGCGTGACGATCGAGAACGTCGATGAACTTCTTCTTTCCCCGCTACTCCCCTTGACCGCACCACTCAGGCGACCGTGTAGTAATGTTGTGGTACCCGAGAGCAGCACCAGCGGTAGCGTTGCGAGCACTACGAGGGTCAGACCTCGTTCTAGCATTTTGAATCAACCTACCACTGTTGTGGAGGGCTAGATGCCATAGGATCGTCAGACAGGCCACGCCGAGCGGTATCATCTTCGTTATCTAGATATATCAGCTCGACTCTAAAGGATGTCAGGGAGCTCACTGAAGACCATGGACTTGAAGCGGTTGTGCTCAGGAGCACACCCAAAGTCACGAGCAGAGTTGACCTGAGCGTCAACAGTGTCGTCATTCGAGACTTACCTCAAAGGCCCGACCGCGTTGACCCCCAAGATGAAAAGCATAGACTGCGCTGCCAATACCAGAGCGAGAGCAATGTGTGTCTTCAACCTGATTCAGTATATCCTAAAAGCGTGACAGCCGACTTACAGGACCCAGTTGCGTCCCATCTCTTTCCCGCTCCTTCCCTTTGCCTTCGCTCCTCTGCTTCCACTCGTTACGAGCTTCACTAACGATCCTTCCAGCCCAGAACGACAATGTAAGCCATCCCGCTCCACCACCGTAGCCTGTCTGCCCATCAAGTACGACTGTCTTGCCTGCTGTCACCGCCAATGCGGAAAGCAAGATCTTTGAGAATGGTGTTGGGCGTGTTGGCTGTCTTGGCGATGATGAGGTGAAGCGCCGGGAGGGGTTGGGAATGGAGAAGGTGTGCCGGTGGAAGGCGGAGTGAGGCTGCATTCCGCTGACTCCTGATGCGGTGAGTCTTAATACGGTGAGGAGGCGGGGTTCGGATAGGTATTATAGTTGGAAGAGTCCATGAGCACGGGCGCGAATGATTTCTGAAATGAAAGTCACGAATTCCAACCGGCCGTTCTAGGCTACAACCACTTGGACACCTGTCCATATATATATTGCATACGTAAGAGCCCGCTCCGGCCCAGCACCTTATGATTATGCATACTGTCCTGCATCGTCTTCCATTGAATATACAAAGCACAAGGCCGACAGCTAGATGTCCAGATGTACCGTGGGAAAGCTGACCAGATCATCTAACGCGTCGCATCAACAACCAGAAGTCAATGTCCTCAATCTCCATCTTGTATCATATCATAACGTATAACACATCTTGCTGAACTCGAGGAAGGACATTACGATGGCTGGTACGAGATCCGTTGCCTCACCAGGCTCTACCTCTTCGAATCGCGCCAAAGGTGTCAGCGAGCCTCGTAGGCCTGCAACCCGGTCACTTAGTCGGATAACCGAAGATGACTCTCACGATGATGGCGAAGAGGACACCAATGTAACTCCACGCCAGACTGCAAACCATCGGCGTACATCGTTGGCATCCACCTCTCGACAGACAAGGAGAAGCAAATCGCGTACAGCCATATCTACAACATCACGGGTTTCAGATCAACATACACCTCTCGTCAAACGATTAAAGCTAAGACCGTCATTAGCCGGTCCACAAGTTCACGAGATGGACATCGATACCAGAGCTCAGGTCCTTATACCTATCGCCGAAGACTGCATAGTCCAGCTTCTTAGAGCGGGATTGAACGGCGGTTTCCACCGAGAATCTGCCAATGAACCATGGCAGCTCGCGTGGGAGAGTTTACAAAGTACGTTCAAGTCTTGCGTCTGCCTCTGACAAATTAGGTCAACGTCGCAACAAACTTTTCTCTCCCGATTCACTACCGTTCAATGACTTTGAGGACGTTCGCGAAGCTTTCCACTCTTCCGTCCGTGGTCGTATCAATACCGCTTCACTGGAACGAGCCATACACCTTTCGAATCTTGCCACATTTCTTTGGGTCATTCTGCATCCAGATAAAGCACACACTCTTCTTGGAAGTGCGGAATTCAGGACTTCAGCCTCGAGGAGGTCTCGTAAGCCGTTGGGAAGTGGTCTAGCGGATGATGAGGACAATCAGGATGTGAGGGATATCGTCAGCAGAAGGAATCGCGTCTTTGGAATGGCCTGGAAACGTTATTGGAAGGATGTGATACCACAAAGCACGAGGGCAAATAAACATTCTATCAATCTTTGGGCTCATCTCTCGGTTCAAGTAAGTCCCTCGGCCTGAAGACTGTGAAGTGCGCTGATCCTCAGATCATGATGACGTTCCGTAGGAAAACAGTCGACGGCGAGGACGATGCAGAGTCGATAGCAGAACTACCGCTACCAGACCCCGAGTTCTCGACTGAGCTATTCTCCGCCTCAGCTATCGCTAGATATGGTCAGTGGACAGATGGAGTGGCGACTGAGCGCGATCTCGCCACCAAAGAGACAGCGCAGAGGAGATGGGCGGATGTTGCCAAGCACCGCCGAACAGAGGTGAGCTTTCCACATGGGTTGAGGTGTCATTACTGATGATCCAGCTGCGGGAAGTTAGAGAGGAGGTGCTCAAAGACCGTTATCCGTATGATGCTTTCCGTCGAGATATCCTTCATTTTGTCGACGAAGCAGTTTTGCACACTCTTCTCAGCCATAGTGTAAGTCAATGCTCCGCTTACTGAGCTGAGACCAGGTGTCCCCGAGAAAACCTGATCTTGACGATGTCGCTTCGCAAACCAGTACCTCTGCACAAGAAGAAGACCAAGTGCAAGGCTTTCAGCTCAATCCGGAGGGGGAATTGGAAGCCGACGCCGACGACGAAACGGATGTGGCCAACGGACTCCAAATCAAGGGATTGGCGACAGTACAGGCGGACCGCGGTACTGCCACGCCTTCGGTCGAGCCTGAAGAGGTAGACAACGCTCTGGACCTTGATCTTGATCTCGATCTTTTGGCTCAAGTCTTGAGAGGAATGACACCGGATGATCTTGGTCGCGAAGACGAATCGCGCACCGACGACGATGACTTTCCCTCAGAGATCAACTCGGAGGAACCGGAACAGCGTACGATAGCGGTGCAGACCCAAAATCACACGCAGTCGGACGACTTTCAATCTGACATCAACTCTGGTGAGGACGAACAAGATCACGAAACCGATTGGGCCGTAAAGAATGCCTCCCTGCCCAGGATCCGAACTCGTGGGACGGAACAAAGCTTTCAATTCGCAGCTCGACAAGCCAGTGCCGAGCAAGTAGCATGGGAGAGTCACTCGCAGTCACGTACACCCAAGCGAAAAGCCAAAACCCCACTCTTCCTTCCACACCACGACTCCGATAGTGATAGGTCACCCTCTGCCACTCCTCGCGCTCACAAACGAAAAGCTCGCGAAGCCAACGACTCAGTTCGTCGCTCCAGGTTGGGCGAGCAGGACACCAGTGGTCGATTCGATGCCGATGAATTGGATAGTATGATGCCCGGATCATCGGTGTTGGGCACGCCGGCCCGCGCCAGCAGAAGACAAGCTCGTCTACCTGATCTTGCTTCTTCGCCAATGCACCGAGATCAATCTCCAGCCAATGACTCACACAACGGCGCTACCGAGAGTGAAGAGGACAGGCCGTCCAACTCTCCCTCCCCACAACGTCCGAACGATAATAGTCATGAGCTAGCAGCAGCGACTCCAACTGCAGCCGATCGCCCTGTAGCGTCTTCAAGCCGGAAACCTCCTGTCTTGAGCAACGCACGCCTACCAGCTGTTTCGCAGCGAGTCTTGCTAGATTCACGCAAGCGCCGCCGTACCGGTACCGAAGGTGACTTCGCTTCCGCTTCATCAAGTGAGGGAGATAGCGATCAAGAGATGGTGCCGGCGACTCAACGACCCGCCATACGTACTCCAACACCGCCTCGTCAGATGGCACGAAGAACTCTCGGACCTCTGCGCAAGGACGTTCGACAAGCTTCTGAGAGCTCGGCGCGTCCGTCCAACTATGAGCGTGATTTGATCATTGTCCCTCCAATACGTCCCCCGACAGTGTACTCAGACTCTGGAACCGGGTACGATAACGAGGTCGCAAACGAATACGATAACGAGGACGCGAACGGCTCCGACAACGAGCGCGCAGACGAGGAAGAAGTCGCTCCGAGGGCTCCAGAACGGACGCCGACTCGCTCACCAGAACCCATAGACTTTTTCTTGTTCGATGAGGATGGCTCACGGCTTGAGCCAGATCCAAGTTATCGCATTCCGCCGTATCATAAGCCGCTCCCTTCCATGCTACACGGACGGAAAGACAATCAAATTTACCAGTATACTCGGATGAGTGGGAAACGGAAATGGACAATGGACGAGCAAGTACTACTCTATCGAACGATCCAAAAGGTACCCCTCGATGAGCCATCTCCTCTGCGGGTAGTATGGTATCTCCACGGAGAGTATGGTACACTCTCAAACGACTTGGAAGACTTCAACGCACAGCACATGAAAGACAAGATGAAGACAGTCGTACAGGTGCGCTACAACAATCGTCGCTTAATTGAAGGTCGAGCTCGCTTCTGGCTGCCACCTGTCCCGGCTCCCGATGGCAATGGAACCGTTACTCATCCCGATAAGATCGAGTTGGCGGCAGAGCTCGATAGAGCTGTCAAGGTACGGACGGGCAGAGAACGTCTTGCCAACAGGAAGGAAGCCGAGAGGCTCCAGCGTGAGAAGGATGCTGAGAAGGCTGAGAAAGCTGAACAGGCTAAGAAGGCTAAGGGGGCGAAGAAAAAGGGCAAGAATGGTAAGAAGGGAAAAAAGGGCAAGAAGCGTCTTTCTCGCCGTTCCGAGACGGAAGATGACCCCGAAAGCGAGGAGGATGAGGAGGAGGAGGTCGAGAACAACGTAGGGATTGATCCACACACGCCGGAAGAGGACGAATCATACGATCCGAGACGGTCTACTCGATCGGGACGAGCGACGAGGCAGTCGACTCGAGGTAGCGGCCCCAAGGCCACTGGAGCCCGTCAAGGGCCTACGCGAGCGACTAGCGCTGATACGGAAGTCCCGGAAGCTACCACTGGTGATTCCGATGATGTTGTGACTGAAGTCGTGACTACGAACAAATCTGACGCGCGACGGCCACGTCGCCATCGCCTCGTCCCCATTGTCGAGCTCCCACCTTCAAGGTCCACCTCGAGGCCGACAGTTTGCAAGACAAGACCACCCATGGACGTTGATCCGACCGAACCACCGGACCACATCGACCAGCCACATGAACCCGTCTCGGCAGAGATACCTCAACACGAGGCGTCGGAATCAGAAGCCGAAACGGAATACAATGGCCCTCCATCAAATGGCAAGATGATGAGGCGAAGTATCGGCCAGACGGAACCGGCACCTGAGGGAACGCTATCGGTTTCTGAAAGTGAAAGCGAGGATGACGAGGCCGAGGTTGACGATGCGACTGCCGATGAGCAAGAGGTCTCAAGCGATACTCCAGAGAACGAACCTATCGAAGAACGGATGAGTGATCCACTGGATCAGCAGTCCGATGCGGAGAGCGAAGGTGAAGATGACGAGACGGATCGGCTTGAACAAGTCGCACGTCGACTGGAGATTCAACAGAGAGTGCTACGTGGATAGGAAGTGTTGGACAGCTCATTTGCCTCTATCTCTGTATCAGCTTCATCTTCTATTCTCCTATCTAGTACATAAGCTCTTGGAGCCCTTTGTAATACCCCACCGCCGTCCTTCAAGTCTCCTCCTGTATTTAGCAGTATTTCTAGTTCTAATTTCGGGCTTCTATTCTTCTCGCCCCCGTGGCTAAGAAGAGCGCTTCGCATGTATGCTTGGCAAGTTCCAGGTTGCAGGGGCGGGTATCAGCATCCAATGAGAACAAACCAAGAAGATGTATTATGTTATGCAGCGTAGTATATGCATACAACATAGAGACCATATCATGGCCTGGACAAGATTCAAACTGGGAATTGGGAAACGATGCTCGTCCCGAACCCAAGGGATTCGATCTCGTGCATCGCCGTCCGCAAATTGGTGTGGAAGTGTGTATGTCCAATCTGTATCCTGTAAGCTCGTATTCCTGCCATTCGTCAATCAAGGACTTGCCTGTTCAGTAATCCCCACGAGTTCAAACAAGCTCATATGGGCCGGTCGGAGATGAGCGAAATGAACGCCCACTCCACTTTCTGTATACGCCTTTGTCAATTCCTGCAGGATCGAGACAGCTCTTTCGATCAGCACACAACATATGGGGTGTACCTACGAAGCGTCAATTTCCTCTACATCACCCATATGCAGAATAAGTGCTTTGGCAGAATCGCGGCGTGGTTCATCGGAAGGATGAGATTTCTGCATTCCATACCTCTCGAGCTATCGATTAGCGCATTCGTTCAAGATTCACGAGAAGCGCTTACTCGACGTAATCGTTCCTTGAGTTGACCAGTATTGGCGAAACTGAGATTCTCCCGTATTCGCACGACCAACTTTGCCATCAGCAATCCAAGACGTGAGCAAAGACTTACAACACCAGGAATCTCCTCCTGCGCCTGCTCATCCTCATCAATAGGTACCCACTCATCTGTACCAGGCAGGCGACCGATGATCTTGATTCGAGTCTGGGTAGATTTCTGAATGACGAGTACGAGGGAGAAGACCACCGAAGCTACTAGACCAGTCTGGAGGGGTCAGCTCGTCAGAGAGAGAATTGGAGATAGCTTACTTCGATTGAGAATAGTAGAGTCAGGATGAAGGTTCCGGTCATTTGTAGGAAATCTGTCCAAGCTTTCATTCGCCAGAGGAATAGCATTTCGTGTGGTGCTTCGGCGAGGACTAGGGCTCAATTCTGCTCATCCAAAGTGACACTTCTGACTCACTAGCATATACTACCAAAACGACGATTGCAGCAAGTACTGCCTAATCATCAGCTTGAGGGACCGGATTGATCGACACGTACCTTGGGTAGGAAGTACAGCCATGGGAGGAGGAAGAATATCGACAAGACGATGAGGATACCGGTAATGATACTAGACATTTGAGTTCTACCACCTGTAGAGCCATTCAGGCGTGATCCTATATCGTTAGCGAGATCTGAGAGGCAAAGGCAATGGCGACATACGGGTGACGGAACCAAACACTGGTACACAACCGGTATGCACAAAGAGTGAAGAGGTCAAATTGGCAGCACCAAGCGCGACCAGTTCTCGATTAGGTCCAACGGGGTAGCCGTACTTGGTACCATTCTCCCTTGCGGCGACAATCGAATCGACGATCCCGACAATAGCACAGACGAATGCAGTTGAAAACTGGCCATCAGCTTGAGCCAGAAAATCAAGACGATGACTGACAGTGTAGTCCGAGTACTTGATCGCCCGCTTTGACAAAGGCCAGCCTAAGGGAGAGCCATGGCCTGATTTGACCTTGCCAAGGATATCGACCCCTCTTTCATCAAGTCGGAAGATACCAGTGACAGCTGTTCAACGTCAGCTTGACGATCTCGCTAGCCTGTGAATGGGCATACCGGTGCCGATGACCACAGCGAGTAAAATCTCTGGGACGAATCGGACCCACTTTGCCCCAGGTCGGTTGACCAGCCTAGGTTTGATTGATCGAACGAATATCAAGAAAGCCAAGGAGGCTAGAGCAAGTGTCATGGTAGTCTTGTTGGTATGGTCGATATGATGGATCACAAATAGCAATTTCTCCAGTGGGCTATTTGGTGGTTCAGTCTTGGCCTCGGGATGGGATAACATTGCTGCTAGCCCAAGCATGGGGACTAGCTGTTCGATAAAGATGATCTGGCATAAGCGTCGTCATGTTTTGGAGACATACGATTCCGACTGCGGTGATGAAACCCCGTAAAAGGGGTCTGGAGAGAACGACATCGAGAAAGCCGAGTCGTAGAAGTCCAAGAGCACTAGTGATAAGTCCAATCTGGGATTAGCTAGATTCGAGAACGCTCAGAAGACGATTTACCTGGAATGTGGTGATAACAGCGATTGCCGCTGCCTCCAATTCTGGATGGCTGGGACGCGTGTGGATATCACCAAAGACCTGATCTTGTACCATCTGCCCGATCAATAGTGACAGCGCCGCTTCTGGACCCAGTGAGAGTTGTCTGCTCTGTCAATTTGGCACATGACATAGAGTGTCACATACCGACAGGTGCCGAGAATACCATAAACGAATGCTGGAATTGCTGCTGACCATAGACCTGCTATGGGCGATAACTTGGCAAGACCGTTCGCGTATGATATTGACTGGTCGTCAGTGGCTTTTCCGAGAGAGACGGGAGGGACGTACTTGTGGTATAAGTAGACAAGCAAGAGAAGTACCCGCTATCATATCACCGGAGAATTGAGACCAGCTGTAATTCGGTAGCCATTCTGTCATCTGCACATTAGCTCAGATTGAGCCTTCAAGTTTCTCGCCTCAAGACTCACGGGAACATAGTACTTCGCTCTCTGCTTGATGACTCGTCTCATCGATTTCCGCTTAGCAGCAGTGTCCACTTTTGGTCAATTGTGCTTCTACCAAGCATCACATGGAGTACTCACCACCTATCGAGGTCGAGAAAGAGGATCCGTCCGGATCATCTCCCTTCCCTCTATCACCCTGCACTTCGAGACTCCCCCCACCCTCTTCAGTCTGAGCATCATCCAAATCCGCCGTTAAATTCCGTTGAGGTGCTCGAGGTTCCCTTCCATTCCCTAGTAGGCTACTCCGCTCATCAGGAGAGCTTTGTCGTTTCGAAGAGGATGGGAAGATATTCGTTAAGCCAGATCGTAAATTTGAGCGGGAAGAGGCAGGCGAAGGAGAAATGGGGGTAGTATTCTTTGATGTGTTTGGGTCTATTGAGAATGGCATGATGTAGTCGTGATCGTAATAGCAATTCAAGCAGGTAGTCGAGCAAGCAGCTTCAGTAGGTCTATGTGGTTATATGAGTATGCTATATACAAGATATGAGTCGTGTTGTAGGCGAGGAAATAGACGAGGAAATAGACGAGTGATAGTCGTAACATCGTCACTGACGAAGGCCGGAGTTGACCGAAAGAGAGACATAATGAGACCAATCAATTCACACTCTTTTCATCAATCGTTTCACTCATCCCCAAGTCAAGGCAATCAAGAAATATGGCAGAAGAGATAGGAGATGGTAGTCTGGGTACACCAGTCCCAGGCGAAGGAGCTGGACCATCGAGACCGAGCCGAAGACCTAATGCGACTATACTACGAACTCTGACATTTACGCAGAATGTCAGTGCGGCTGTGTTTTCGGTATTTATACCTATGCACCTCGCTTCGCCAATCGCCGCTGCTTTTGGAGGTATCGGAGCCGCTGATCAGGTCTTGGTATGTCCTCTCAGTCTTGACCGTCGTTTGTCCGCATACTGATACTCACAGCTCATTGCACGTGAATATTACCTCCCAATTGAACCTCTGGCAATTTACGCTCCGATCGGTATACACATCGCCTCATCACTCACAAAGCGACTATATACAACATACTACACCCGTCGCCCACCCCCGAAAACACTCCATATATCATCAGGATACCTTCTAATCCCCTTCGTCATCCCCCATATCCTCTCACATCGAATCATCCCTTCTTGGAATATACCGTCAATACGAGCTTTATCACCAAGTGAATTTGGGTACGATTTCGTTGGATGGAATTTGAGATCATGGGGCGCTTGGGCGACTTATCTCACGTTAGCGGGTGTCGGGACATTGCATTGGGGAATAGGAACGATGAAGGTCGTTTCGTGGATGAAGAGGGGGAGGCGTAAGGATACTACGGTCGTGGTCGATGCGGATGAGGAGCAAGAGAAAGCAAGGGCTGCTATCCCAAAGACGAGGAGGATAGGCTTGAGGGGATTGATGCTGGGTTTCATGGGTTTGATCACGATTGGTTTGATCAGGATATCAAGAGATTCCCGGGGGTCAGTGAGCGCAGTGATGGCTTCGAGGTATCAGGCAGTCTATCAGCATTTACCTTGGGGTAACTTGTACAAGTAGTCAATATGCATTATGGTGTACATGTGTATACAATCTAAAAGTCTTGTCGATATGAGGATGTTATCCACACGCTACTAGTACTCCAGGTCATGTGCGTAACTTGGACAACGTAGCACTGAAAGGATCCTTGCAATGAAGATGTGTCACTTCGCCCCTGACTATCAGCTACTTTCTCTTCTAGTAAGATTTAGTTTACCGAGGTGCATGAACAGCAATAGCAGACTGTCCCAATCTCTTGTGACATTGAGGACATCTGATATCAGTTTTGAAACGCCCGAAGGTCGAAAGACGTACATTCTCTGATCAGTGATTCTCACCCTCTTGACCTCTAAGCCCATGACAACCCTTTCAACCTCTTCCTTCCGAGCACTAATCAGGCTCTTCATTACTTTCCGCTCATGTACTCGCCTGGTCCCATCGCGGAGGGTTCGGATGAAGAACGATCGGACTTCTTGCATCGTCACTAGGGGCGGTAAGAGTTCCAAGACAGCCGCTGGATCGAGTTGTGTCGAGTGATTTGCTAAGAGTGATAGAGCTGGCGCTAGGAGGAGAGTCTGATCGTTTTGTGGTAACAGGTAGATTTTCAGTAAAAGCAGGAAGATCGAGCGGTCTTGTAGATCCGAGGTGGCGGAATAGATACGTGTACAGTACCTGTCATGTCAGCTTTGAACAATCCCGGTTGTAGCAGCTCACGTTTCGGCCGAGGTATAATCCTCCAGGCGATATACATATATACGAAGGGCCTCGTCATGCCGCCCCATCCGACCCAGT
>Ga0308160_10006768_pt1 | contig 11569 bp, 10 predicted proteins | sample PhyFR1_FD_201036 | JGI IMG/M metagenome (GOLD analysis project Ga0308160, IMG submission 201036) | Phyllosphere microbial communities from UC Gill Tract Community Farm, Albany, California, United States - DLSLF.R1 | ecosystem: Host-associated > Plants > Phyllosphere > Unclassified | place: USA... | reverse complement strand
CAAGTGGGGAAGCCGGGGATTGAGGATGGTAGGGATGTCCACCGTAAGCACCGCCCATGGTCGCGGCTTCTTCTTTCACTCGTCGGACTCGTTTGACAATCTGCTCGACTCGCTCAAAGGTATCTCGAGAGCAGACCGAGTAGACGACGAGGAATCCTTCTCCATCCCTGTCAAGCATCCAGACGAAAGCTTGTTAGTCGGTAAGGTAATCCTTGATACACTCAAGAGTACTGACCGAATCCACTGATCTCGTAGAGCGGTGTATTCCTCTAATGAAGAGTAGGAAACCCACCAAAACCCTTTCAGCATTCCGTTCCCATAGCTGTTGTCAACGATACGCCGCTAAGCTCACCTTGACCAGCAGTGTCCAGAACCTCCAATAAGCAAGGCTGATCATCCACCGTCCATTGCTTTCTGTAGCAATCTTCGATCGTCGGGTCGTAGGTCTCCACAAAGGAAGCCATGGTGAACTGTGTCGAGAAATCGAACGGGAGGTGAACTTTGAATCAGGTATCTCGGCATCGAAGCAGGTTCTCAACTTCACACAGAGATGTCCGACATCAATGCGGTGGCATCGGCTTGTGAGGGGGACCGTGCACTAAAGCATCCTCCACCGCTTCCGTCGAGCATGCCGAAAGCCAGCCAATCGATTTCGATTTGGTAGACTCACCTGTACTGTCAACGCGGTCTTTCCTACTCCTCCTTCACCTAGCACAGTAATTTTGAACAACATCCTAGGTCTCTGAACAGCAGAGTTTTGGTACGACTACGGTGTTGGTAGCCGGTGATGATCAAGTAGTATGAGGGTGTAGGTTGGGAATTGTGTGAACGAGGGGATCGTGTAGGTATTCGTTTCGGTTGAAGGGTATAAGAGGGTATATCGATCGCCGTTGACGTGGTTTTCGGATTATCAGAAAGGAGGGTCGAACGGTAGTACGAGCCAAAGGGAGGAGTTTGAATTCGATATCAGGCGTGATTCGATTGGATTCCAAAAAAGTCCAGATGGATAAGGTGAGAAAGATCGGGGTGCCCCAGAAATCAAAAGCAATGGGGGGGGAAATGTCGGGTGGGGGCGAGTTGAAGGAGCAGCGGCGGAGTTGTTGCCAAGGCGTGAAGGAAGACGACCGAAAAGCACGGGAAAGGTACCACCCGATAAAGGACGTGTAGTGGATTAAGAAGAAGAATGGGAATGTGTCGTCGAGGTCGACCGAAAGTTCGGGTTCGCGTAAACGGTCGAGTTCAAAAGCCAAGGGGGTCGGCAGAGGCGCGATGACCGGGGGTAAAGGTCGGATTCGAGGGTAAAGGATGAGTTTAGGTCGTGTTGGAGGTTTTGCCCGCAGATGAGGAAAACGAGGGTGTCACGAAGGATCCGAATGAATTCGACACAACAAAGACGATGATGTGTCCACAGGCCAAGAGTTGGTTTCGAAGGGATAGTGAGCCAGGTGGATCGCGCCGAAGGGTGACGTTCCCGGGTGACAGAAGAAGAGGTTATATTCGGTTGCGTAACGAAGCCGAACCCGGGTGGAGCGGGAAGGTTAGGAGGTCGGCAAGAGGATGGTAATGATAATGTGATCGCGTGAAGTCGGTCGTGTGATGGTATGAGATGTTTGTAGATCGATATTGCACAGGTGTGGATGTCCAGGTATATATTTATTTGAGGGTTCCGGGATGATCGATAGGGTATAGCCGTGAAGAGATAGGAGGGGCGAAGAGACGAGGTTATTTTAGTGATCGGATCTTTCAAAAACGGCTCGAACGACGAAACGAGAATCGAAGGCGCCAAGGCGGGGTTGCGAAAATCGATGCTATTGTTATATGATTGACCTTGCTTGGCTGGTCGTTAGAACTCGAAAGTTGTGTCGTCCACAATCATGCCGAATCACTCATCGGATGAGCTCCATGATCTTCCTTCAATTTTGGGTTGATCCTTGTCAACTGTCCCATCTCTTGAGGAGGAGAACAAGCCTTTGGAAGCTTGGAGCTTGTCTGAGATCTGAGTTTGATTTGTCTGATCACTCTGATCACTCTGATCACTCTGATTGCCATCAACCCCATCAGATGAGAGGACATCCGTCCGCAGTGCCCATCCATTCGACTCGGTCATCCCGGCATTCGACGTGATTCACACGACCGATGCTCGATCTCATCGTCGTATGCTTCTTGAGCGTGACAGAGCTCGCAAGCGAAAAGCCATGATGACCATGTGATAACCCGTCGGGGAGAGATCCGATTGAATCACATTCATTTATCCCTTGTAGAACAAGAACATGGTGAACGGGTACCTCGCTCCCCCCGTGAGAAGGCGTTCGATGGCTAGTCGATCCGTTTTGTGCCATCTCTCTCTTCCGCCGAGAGAATCCTTTTTGTTCGTCTTTCCTCGCGATGTTCACAGCTGGAACCCACAAAAAGGCAATGACCGACTGGACTCACCATTATGACAATCACCCGCGCGAACACAAGAGGGTGTCAGATATATTATAGCTAACTCGAGTTGGTCGTGGAGTGATGCTCTGAAGGTGAGCTGGTGCTATGTCGAGGTCAGAGCGGTTGATGATGATTCGTAGGCAGTAGGAAGAGAAACAAGAGGATTGATTGATCGACCGAGGCCTTTCTTTCGGATGCTTCCGCTCGTTTACTTGGTTCCGAGACGCTTCGGCGCTGTTGACTTTCCCCGGTATCGTCGCCCTGAATGTGGCTTGGGCTTTTGCTCCGAAGGGCGAAAGTGTCGACCAGTTGGATCAGATCGTTGTCGAGGAAGATTGGGAATGAGAATGTGAGGATGGAGAAAGCCAAAGAGAGCAGTACTTGGACGTTGACTTCAAGCTTCAAAGTTGGACTATGGAATGTTTTGATATTGTTGTTATCACCGTCGTCCAAGCCTTTGTCACAAGCGAGATATCAAGGGCTTCGATTAGCTCCTACCCCTAGCGAGCTGTGGCGGTACCAGATAATTAGGGCGAGAACTCTTTGTTTTACCGAGACCCTATTTCGTCTCCCCTCGTTCCTTCCTACTCGTTCGTAATTATATATACTATGGACAGCGGTTTCGACGCCTCCTATGTATGGCTTTGCACGATTGAACCTTGAGCGAAGCATCATTTCGACAAGGTGTCATCTCGGCAAGTAAAAGGGAAAAGAATGGGGCGACTTGAATCGATGATCATATCGGCGTAGTTCGGTCTCCGGTCCGCCGAAAGGCATCGGGATGGGCCAATCGAGGGTACATGAGTAGGACCTTCCTTTCGATCGAGCCCTGTGCACAAGAGTTCGCTTCGCTTACACCCATCCATCGCTAACTTGTAAGGTTCAAGCGGAGGACAACAGTCGAACATCACCGCAGAAGACGATGATCTTCGCGAGATCAACGCAGCCCCGTAACTCCGACGACACGGAGTCTGGTGACTTATGACTACAAGCTCGTGGATCGTAATTCATTAAGCATAGATCAACCTGATCCACCTCGATCGCGGACAAAAGCCACAAGAGCAGATCGAGCGACCGCACGGACCTCTTGTCGAGAGGTATAAGGACCCTCGAATGGATATGAGAATTTGGTCCCGCACAAATCACGTTAGATTACGTGAGCGAGAATTCGGGAGCTAGTTTCATGGCGGCTTGGCTTTACAGTTTGACTTCCCGTATGCTCGGGCGACAAAGGTCAAGGTTACAATAATTCATGCAAGGCACGAAATAACACTTAGATCAATCCGAGAGCACCTCCAGCGAGTTGACCGATCTGATCGACCATCCTCCCCGCCCAGACCTTATCCTTGGTCCTCGAGAAATCGGTCCAAGCCCTGACCAAGCCTTGATATTCCCTCGCGCTCTGCCTGATCCAATCGTCCATCCCCGGATTACTCTTCCCTTCATCGGTGTCGCAACACTCCTTGGCCGATCCGATCCCAATATCCAACGTCTCGCGAGCCGAAGCGATCGCTTTATTGAACGCCAGCTCTTGCTTGGTCCACCCACCTCCATGCAAGGCTTCGAGGGTGATCACTCCAGCATTAGCAGGTGTAGGTCGAGCGACCATGGCTAGCGTGTCGATATCGTACCGAGCAGCAGCGGCTTCTTGCCAGAATTGACGGGGGTTGCCGACGCATTGAGCTAGGGCGCGTTGACGATCGAGATCAGGGGTGTTGCGTTTTTGCTTGGGCCCGCTGTGGCCAGTGGCGTGTTTGTTTGAGCTGAAGAGTCCCATGATTGAAAGATAGACTCGATCAATCCAAAAAAAGAGAGAGCTTGAACGTATCTAAATCGTGTATCGCAATCACATTTCACCAACGGTGTTCTTAGTTCATGCGAGTATATATACCCAACCCAGTCCTGTCCCCTTTCTACTCGACAAAGGTCCTTTGACAGCTTTGCTTCTCGCCAATTTGCCCCTGATCGGCAGTCAATTACCGCGCCAGCCGCAACTTCTGCGTCATATAGCCCCTTTGTATCAGAACAACAGTGCCATACAAACGAGAATGACATCACGACATTGAATTCGCGAGCTGTATCTCTAGAGGTATGTCATAGAAATCGTAAGGGAATACAGTGGCGGGAAATGATCGAGTCCTTTATTCTTCTATCTTGATGTTGGTCGTAAATATAATCTCGTCAAAGCCTCAGCGCGGCGCCGAGCCCGGCAAATCTTCCTCGATAACCCAATCGGGAAGCTCATCGAACACTGGAGGTTCTCCCTCGTCGCCATGATCCATGTCCGAACCAGAGAACTCGGCTATAACAGTATCACTCGTCTCGCTCTCGGTTGCACGGGTTTTACTGATCGTTTCGATACCATGCCGATCACGCATAAAGTCTTCAATCACCCTCGGATCGACCGGCTGAGCCGCGAGCAAATGCTCTGGCGGCAGTGGAGGTAGTTCGCTGAACACCTTTCTAGCCGCCTCAACTCGATCCAGGTATCCTTCCTCGACCAGAGCTCTCAAGAGTACCTTCTTGATATGAGCTTTCTCCAGTACGGTTTCGATGGCCCTGTATTCCTTGATGAGCTTCAAGGCTCGTTTGAAACCGATTCCGTGGATACGCTCACAGGCGTCGGTGCCGTTAAGTATCAAGAAGTCTCGATACTGTTCAGGCGTCAATTCGAGCGCCTCTCGAAGCTCCTCCCCGTCGATCGACTCGAGCGGCTTGCTGCTTGTCGCGACGTGCTTCAAGAGTGAGGCGCCATATACGAGGACGTCCGAATCTTCGGTCCCGGCAAAATCGGCTAATCCGCCCAGCACCATTGCCGAGCAGACCCCTTCAGCTTCGTAGGGCGGGGCGGCCTGGATGATAGGAACTCCCATGACTTCGAGCAGTTCCTGAGCTTCCGTCATGTCCTGCGAGGATGGCTTCGAGTGGCTTCGCTCGTAGGTCCTGGCAACCTCCTTGGCCTTGTCTTGGAGTTTCCTGAGTTCTTGCTGGAACTCGTACAAGCTCGCTTGAGAAGGGGAATCCGAAGTGATGGTTGTTATGAAATCGGAAAGAAGGTAGTTTTCCTGGATCGTCAACGTTGTCTGTCGAGGCGTCTCCGTAAAATCTGCGGAAGGCTCGACCGCGACAGTCGCGATTTCCTCAAGGTCCTCTTCTTGAACTTCTTCTCCGGGTGCAGGAGAATCAGAGGAGACCGGGACGCTCGACTTCACAGGCTGAGCGATCTCCATACGTTGAAGCGAGCCCACAAGATCCGCGCCTGCAAGAGACCCGGGCTCCTGATCGGAAGCAGCGGCGATTCCCACTTGCTGTGTTGCCTCTACCTCGGAAGCGTCAGAGTCCTCCCTTTGAAAGCGGTCTCGCAGAAATTGTACTGCGGAACGAGAAGCGTGTTTTTCTCCTGGGCGGCTGGTTTGTCTGCAGTCTCGCAAGAGCAGCAATGCTTCTTGTAAGGCTTTGTTCCCCGGCTCATCAGGTGTAGGAACGCTTTCGGCAGGGAGATCGTCCAGCTTAAGGAGCTCATTCTCAACGTCGACCTGGAGACCCGTAGGTAGTTGGTCTCGCTTCAATAGCAATCTGCTGGTCTCGAGAAGCGACGCCGTCTTCTGCAGGCGCTCTTGCCTGCTGTCTTCGAGCAGAGAACGGGAAAGGTGAAGAGCCCGAAGAGTTCGCCGTTTCTCGTGCTCCATAGCTTTCCAGCCTCGAACACCGGGCTCATCAAAGACGGCGATCGGTTTGACATCGGCCTCTCGCATGGCGTTGATCAGGCTGTGAGCAAGGTATGATCAGGTCAGCATAAATCGGGAATACGGATCGCAATCTACACATACCGGTGCCAGCCAATCACCATTCTCTTCGTCTCGAGAGGTTCCTCAGGAGTAGCCGTGTAGAAGAACCTTGTCGTGAGCAGTGTCGCATCAAGGGCGACTGTTTTGCCTTGCACGCTGGGGTCGTTCCATCTGGTATTGTAGGTCCGAATGATGTTGGCACTATAGAAGAGACGAAGAATACTTTTCAGACCTGTGAGAATGCTGTTGTACCGATAATCGACTTACTAATCTTTCTTGATGGCAGTACCGAGACCGCCGACACCCAGGGAATTCCAGGAGGGTCGCATTTTTATGTATCTTTAACCAACAATTAAGCAGCTTGAGGGATTGAGGTAATCTGTCCGCATCGTTCGCCGACCAGAAGAAAATCTAAGCCAGACAACGGTCTATATATCTGTAGATCTGTAGTCTCGACAACGCTAAGTCTTGTGAGTGCCCTGCTCCCTGGACTGGAAGTACATGGCAAGATGGCAATCAACCACTCGACCACTTGTCATTTGATCGATGTTAACATCAGGCTTCACATCGGGGATCAGGCAAGTAGTGAAGGTGGAAATAAGGAGGGACGCGGCATCGAGTCCTACCCGTCGCGGCGTTTCATGATTGTCGATCACCGGAACTGATAATTGTTCAGGGCCGATGTTCTGGCAGCAAATCACTCGACCTCTCGGGAGCTTGCTGAGAGTTCGAATGAGTCTTCTCTCGTCAGAGATGCCTCTTGCGTTCCATCAAGCTTATCCGCACGGAAGCAATGAGCTTCGCCCTCATTTAGCGAGATGCGAGGTGGAGTATGTCCATTGGCCCAACCCGCTAGAGCAGCTTCAGGAAACGTACTTCGCCTCGATGTGATCAAATGATTCCCTCGTTGACATCGGAAAGGCGCATATAATGTTCTGAGAAACCACCTGCGGGACGATCCCGAACATTCATTTGTCCCAATGAGTGCGAGACTAAAGAAGGCCCATCGATTCTCTGAGTTCATGGCCAGCAACTCAGCACAGGCATGCGTTTTACCAAGGCACAGACGAACCCAGAATAGGCTTAGCATTGCTTGGATCTCTGAACACATCAATGTGAGACCAAATACCCCCGAGCCGAGTCAGTCGTCAGATGTTGATGTCCAGGCAGGATCTGCAACTCACAGAGAGCTTCGAATACAAGGTAGGCCTCAAGAAGAGAATGTAGGAAGGCCTAGGTGACACAACGAACATGATCCCGATGGAGCTTCTTCGGGCACGATAGGGTGTTTCAGTAAGTCGAAGGTATATGAGCTATGCACGTTTGCGATGTTGCCCCATTCCTCGCATCGCCTAGTTGCTTCGAGGGTCGCTGCGAGATGGAGAATGTAGATGAGACCATGAACAGAGGCTACCATACGAAAATAATTATATCGAAATCAGAAGTGACGGAGTCCGAAATACCATTGTTACTACTACAACTGTTGTTTTGTACAAGATGAAGCCGAATCCCAAATTCAATCACTCAGTGTCATTTGCGTATTTTAGAGGCTCTCAAGGTCCACGCAGCATTGAGAGAAGGCCAACAAGCAGGCACCAGCGGTCGCGGTGTTCATCCTCTCCTTGACAAAGTCTGTCAGTTCGTCGGCGCTGAAGGTCGTGGACGAGATGGTAAGCATATTAAATCTCGGTCAAGCGATAAAGGTCTGCGGTTCACTCACTCAATTGACCCGTATACTTTGGTGACGCTCACTCCGACCTGTCCGACCGATTCCGGCCAGGATGCGAGGATCGCTTCGTCAACGGTGAAGGCCACTTGGATCTTGGCTCTCGAGGAAGGCAGCAGTATCGTGGAGCAGCTGGTGAAGTTCTTGCTTTCTTCCGAAAATGTGTACTTGGTAGGATATCTCAAGCTGATCATCTTGAACTCGCTTCGCAGTCTCTGGGCCGCGGTCCACATATGAGCGACCAGTTGTACAGTCTGCAGAGCAAGTGATGGACGGTAAGAATTCGAATCGAGTAAAGTCCTTTCGCATCGTAACAACTCACCTTGCTAAATGTCAGATTTGACCTCTTCTTTTCCACAGCCTGCTTGATCACGTCAAAGAGACTTCGAGTGGCGGAAGATTCGCCGTCTTGCGGGGCCATCAGTTCCAGAGAACATGAAGAAGCGGAAGGCCGAGATGCCGAGCAAGACGCGGTCAAGCGGATCTCCTCGTCGTAAACCAATTCGATGGCTGCACTGTTAAGCTTCTCCAGCCGCCACGAGTTGAAGGTTTGAAGCGATTTGAACTCCTCTAGTAACAGAAAGCAATAGTACTGCCGTCAGATCAGGTGTCTGATGCCTTTCGAGAAAGCTGTCACTCACGTTCCAAAGCGAAAGCTTCGCTTTTTGTAAACCCCTTGCTCTGTTCACATTCCCTTCGCGCAGCCGCCAAAGCTACACTAATCTCGTGCTTCTGGGTCTTGTGCTCTTCGAGTCGGTGTTGCAGCTGATCCAACTTCTCAGTCTGCTCCTGGTACTCCGCCGTGAAGGACGTGATTTGCGCGCTGAATGGAATCAAGAGATGAGCGCTCGACCATGCAGACTGTGCCGCTCGTCGCTTACCCTTGCTCCGCGATTGCAGTTCTCAACTCTTTGAGTTCCGCTTGATCGCATCCGGTCACCGCCTCGATTGACAATTTTTCTTGCGCCAGGATCTTTTGCAAGGCCATACGTCGTTCCCTCAAGTGGGGCAAAGACTCGGCGGTGTCCTTTCGGATTGTATCGATCCTTTCCTTATCCTACAAGGTCGATTTTGACATCAGCTGCAAGCCTGGCGATGTATCTGACATTGCAGACTTACCTCTTTGAGACTAGAGTTCATGGCTTGTATTTGCGTTTGCACTCCGACCGATAGCTGCAATCGCCATTCATACCACTTCTCCTTGGCGATCAAGCGAGCGTTGGTTTTGAGGTTTTGCAACATTTCCTAGATGATGTAGTGAATGTTGGTCAGCGGGGAAACTTTGGTCTGGACCGACAACGTGACTCACCTCGAACAAGCTCTTCTCTTCATCGCTAGCCGCAAGGTAGTCTCGCACAATCATTGGGTTGTCCACGGACGCATCTCGGTTCAGCTCGTCGAGATTCTCTTGCGTGTTCTCAATGTCTTGTTGCATTTGTTGACACGCCCAGTGGTACATCTTGTAGTAGAACCAAGCGTTCATCGCAGCAGCGTACTCATCGAGCGGATAGTCACCTGTACAGACCAGCACAGTACACCCATCAGTACCTGTCCTTACTCAAATGTTACCCGGCACTTACCGATGTCACTCTGAAGCATCCTCTGCATATACTCGGCAGGCATTCCACCGTTGAGAACGCTCTTCCTCCTAGTCGCAGTCGGCATCGATGTCATGAAGTGGATTCCGGTCATCTCCAAGAAATTGCCCAATGAAATGTTGGAAAACTCCTGTTGAGCCCATTCCGGTTCGGCGACAGTTTCCGTTCGAGCGAGTCGGGAAGGCGTAGTAGGTCTCGTAGACCTGGATGGAGTCGCCCGAGCAGGCGAACGAGGTGCCAAATGCTTGTGCGGGCTTCGTTGAGGACCTCCAAATTCGGCCAGTCTCTTGCTCGGTGTTCGGGGCCGTTCAGAAGTACTGGCCGAGGTATTTCTGGAAGGAGATTTGGGGGTCTGTATAGGCATGATGGGCGCCATATTTTCCTTGTCACCAGTCTCGGTCGTCCTTCTCGCCTTGCTGACGTCGGTTGACGGCAATTCAGTTTCGAACGATCTCTTGGCGGGTGACACCTTTCTTGGTGAAGCCGTCTTTGTGGGGGTAAAGACCAGCTTCTTGGCGACATCCTTGGCAGCGTCGATGCTTCTGCCGATAGGGTCATCTTCGGCCACGCCCTCGACCGTCCTGGGTGGGCTTGGGGAAGGTCCATATCGGTCTCGGTTCGAAGTGCTCGAGGTCGATTGACGAGCGCTCGCAGGGCTGACGGGCATGGTCGAACCACGAGAACTAGCTCCAGCTCGGTGAGAAGACCCCGGTACCGAAGGAGAAGTGACATTCATGGAAAACGCAACGGAAGGCTGGTTCTGTTGTTGCTGTTCGCTGAGAATACCTCCACGGGCGATGGTAAAGTCCATTTCCTGCTCGGCGCCTGCAGCATGATCAGAGCTGCTGAAGACACTGAACCCGGTGACATCATCATGCCTGGCAAACGACAAAGTCGGCTCTCGCGGTGGCAGCTCATCGTCATCCACACTCGAGATCGTCTGGTCTTCCCTGGTGAGGATCCCCCCGACCGCCATCGTCTCGTCCATGTCGACGCTCTCATCTCCGTTCGAACTCATTACCGGCAGGGTAAAGACCGTGCCAGCGTCGTCAACCATAGCGCTCGTGCTAAAGGGGTTGTTTCCTCCAACATTGGTCCTCAACGGAGACGATCCGGAAGCCGAGCTAAAGATGCTTCCCATGGTATGACCCGCCGAGGGATCATAACCATCCGGTAGCTCGGCAATGTATCCGATACTCTCAGCGTTCCTCCAAGCATTGACAGGCGGCAGACCAGGGATGATCCCGCCCACCGCTACGGTAAAGTCCATGGTCCTCTCATCCGGTCCGTCATTGGCCAGACGTTCCTCCTCGTCCTCGTCATCATCCGAATCTTCTTCATCTTCATCGTCTGATCGGGCAGAGACGGTGCTCGCCGGCGAACCGGTAGCACGCAATGTACCAGATCCAGCGACAATCTCCGTAATGTCCATATCGACGGTAACATCATCCCCGATACTCAATCGACCCCGCATCATCCTCTTGGCAGGCGAAGCGGGTGTCGCACCAGACGTAAAGATGGACGATCCCCTAGTGTCCTGCTCGTCGACCTCGCGCTGATCTTGTCCCATGAGCGCAAGCTCCTCGCTGAAAGCAGCATAAGGTCCGACCTTGGGTCCATTCGAGAGATCCCGTCGTACGCTGAAACGGGGCAGCTCGAATGCAGGTTGAGCGACAGGTTCGGAAGAAAAGATCGATCCGGTCGTCACTTCATCATCAACATTAGCGTTGACAGCAGAGATTGAAGTGAAATCCATAGTCTGTCCTTCAATATCCATATCCTCCTCGTCCTCGTCTCCATCCTCTTGAGAGTTGTTATCATCCCCCTCGGCTTGTTCGGTCTCGGAATCAGTCTCGATATCCATAGACATCCCACTCTCATCCCCGACCTCGACCGTCGAGCGCCTCCTCGAGCTCCCTCGCTCAGGTTCAGCGGAAACAGGTCGAGGTTGAACAAGAGTAGGTAATTCAGAGATCGAAGTGATCGAACTCTGTCTTCCATGTCTTCGACTACTTCCCGATCTCCTCCTC
>Ga0308160_10006767_pt1 | contig 11569 bp, 12 predicted proteins | sample PhyFR1_FD_201036 | JGI IMG/M metagenome (GOLD analysis project Ga0308160, IMG submission 201036) | Phyllosphere microbial communities from UC Gill Tract Community Farm, Albany, California, United States - DLSLF.R1 | ecosystem: Host-associated > Plants > Phyllosphere > Unclassified | place: USA... | reverse complement strand
GCACCTCGGGGTCCTGCCGACCGGACAGGAGCGGTTCGTCCGGCACCGCTCCCCCGCTCGTCCCGGTCGCCGGTCTCGCCGCCGCGACCGGATCGCCGGGGTGCACGACGATCTGCGCCCGCCCCTGTGCGATGAGCCGGTGGCACCCGACCGATGCCGAGGACGCGAACGCTCCCGGCACCGCGAACACGGGCCGGCCGAGCTGTGCGGCGTGGTGGGCGGTGTTGAGCGCCCCGGAGCGGGCGCCCGCTTCGACCACGACCGTGACGTCGGCCAGCGCGGCGATCAGCCGGTTCCGCGCAAGGAACCGGCGAACAGACGGCTACGCTGATCCCATGCCCCTCGCCGCTCTATACGCCCGTCAGTCCAAGGAGAACGACGAAGGCATCGACCGCCAGGTGCGGCGCACCCGCGCCCTCGCCGAGGCTCGCGACTGGCAGATCGCGGCGGAGTACAGCGACAACGACGTAAGCGCATCTAAGCCCCGCGGGCCGAAGTCTGGTTGGGCTGCCATGCTCGCTGCCGCAGAGGCCGGAGCGTTTACACACGTCGTCGCCGTGGACCTCGACCGGCTCGTGCGGTCCCAGGCCGACCTCATTCGGCTGATGGAACTGAAACTCGCCGTCGTGACGGTCGACGGTGAAATCGATCTGTCCACGGCCGACGGCGAGTTCCGCGCCTCCCTGGGAGCGTCGCTCGCACGGTTCGAGGTGCGCCGCAAGGGTGAGCGCACTCGCCGCGCAAACGAGGACCGGCGGCTCAAAGGCAGGCTTACGCCGGGGCGGCGACTGTACGGCTATGAGACCGACGGCACGACGCCACGCGATGCCGAAGCGGCCATCGTCCGCCGCGTCTACGAACATGTCGCCGAGGGTCGCTCCGTCTACGGCATAGCGAAGGCGCTCCGCGACGAGGGCGTGCCGTTCACAACGGGCAGCGCCGAGTCATGGCTTCCCGCCCGCGTGCGGGACATGATCCTCAATCGCCGTTACAGCGGGCAGGTGTTCGCTCCCGTCGGCACGACCGAAGACCTCAAAGGTTGGCAGCGCGTCCAGCAGCGGCGCGACCCCAGCGCGTGGATCGCGGGCAACGTGCCGGCGCTCGTCGAGGATACGACCGCTGAGCAGGCGCGGGCCGTGCTGAGCGACCCAACGCGCAGGACAACGCCGGGGCCGGCGCGGCGACACCTACTGAGTGGCATCGCCGTGTGTGGCGAATGCGGGGCGGGGCTCAAGCAGGTCCATGGGGACTATCGGTGCTCCGTGGCCTCCGCGCACCCTACGATCCGCGCCGCCATGCTCGAAACGTTTGTTCGGGCCGAGGTCGTCTATGCGATGGCGGCCGGTGGCCCGGGCATCGTGCAGGGCGCCGCGGATGCCTCCGGCCTCACCCAAGCGGTTGCGGCCTGGCGCGACAACGAGGCCCGGCAGACAGAGGTGCAGGAACGCGAGCGCATGGGCCTCCTGTCCAAGGCTGTCGCCGTCCAAGAGCTGATCGCATTAAGAGAGGAACGGGACGCCCTCACGGTGACGCTGGAAAGGCTCCGTACCGAGCAGTCCGCCGCGGGCGTCCTAGTGGGCCTGGCAACTGAACTACTCGACGGCCTGCCCGCCGCGTACGCAGCGCTAGGTCGTCAGGGGGCAGAGATCCGGCAGCGGGTCGCCGAGCGTTTTGATGCGCTCGACCTGGACCAGCAACGCGAGGTAGTGCGAGCGGCGGTGACGGTGCAGGTCGACCGCGGGCGCGGCACGGGACGGGTGCGGGTGCAGCACCTGCTCGCTGAGCAGTTCAACGAGTGGGTCGACGTGGACGACGACGAGCGCTGATCATTAGGGATATAACCGTTAGGACGCTAACCATTTGCGCACGAACGATAGTGACAAAAGTGACACAAGTGAACCCCTTACATCTTTCTTCTCTAGAAAGTTTAAAGCTATAGAGAAGAAGTGTTGAGGGGTTCACTCATATCACTTATGTCACTCTCGGGGTGCAACGTGACCCCTCCGCGGGGGGTCGACGTGTCGACATGCGCGCTATCGCCGAGCAATGGCAACGATCAGCCAAACCGGCAGCCACGCACCGAATGTGACAAGCGATAGCACAAGATGCAGTCCATGATTCACGGGCCGATCATGCGGGGGCGCATTGAAAACCACCGGCTGCGGCTGGAACTGATGGGGCTGCGACTGATACAACGTTCGACATGAGGCGCAGCATTGCCGAGGCCGGCGAGATACGCCATGCCCCAGCCCGGGGGACAAGCTAGCCCACAGCGTGCTCCCGAATCCACCGCAGGTCGGCATCGCCGAGAGTTTGAATCGGCAGCATGAACGCTCCCGCTCTGATGAGCGCCGCGCGGAGATCGCCGTCGAGATGTTGGCCAGGGTCGGCCGCGAGCGCTGCCTGGAGCGGCGTGGGCAACCGCGGGTACCAATCCGACGCAGGCTTGTACTCAACCGGCGGGTGGGGATTCGGAGTGGCGCCGCTCATTGCGCCAGTATGCGGTGAGACGCCAGAACACGCCAGTGCGGCCATCCCACGCCACCGCGACAACCCCCCTTCCCCAAACCCCATCCCCCCGCCCTTCGGGCTTCGTATCAATAGGTCCCACCTATAGTGTGGGACCTAATATGATACGACGAGATGCCCGTAGTTATGCGGATCGGAGGCCATTGGCCAACCTGCTCGTATCACTACGATTCTGGTGAAGTGATACGAACATTCGCTCGTAGTCATCATCTCGCGCTGGCGCGCTCGCCGCTGATACTCGCTAGAAGAGTAGGTGCACCCTCGCGCTTCGCGCTCGGACGCGGGGAGAACAGCTCGCCGTATCACTTCGTGTCAGTTCGGTGATGCCCTATTGATACAACGGTGATACGACGGTGACACGACCGCCCGTCACGCTGCCTCGGCTCGCTGCCTACCCCGGCGCTGCTCCGGCGTCGCGCAGGTGGCGAGCCGGGGTGACGACGGCCGGGACGGCCTATGTTGGCTGGTATGAGAGCACGACACGCCCGGGTTGCATATCACGCCAAGATTGTCTCAGATCCGCATGTATAAGCCGATCGAGAGGTATCTCAGGCCCGCAAGCATGCAATATGTCAAGACCGGCGGCTGAAATATGTACCTGCTCGGTTTACTCTCTCTACGACGGGATATTCGTACATCCCGTCTCGGTCGGTTCGATGCCTTGCATCCCGACCAATCCCGCCGGGTGGTTCTGCTCTCTCCACCTCGGCGGTCGCCTCTGCCCTCACTCGCATCAAGTCCTGGCCCGACGCGAGTGAGGGCATTGGTGTTCCCAAAGAGAGCCCATCGAAAAGAGCCCGCAAGTGTCTGCACCCACTATCACCCTGCCCGACGTCGCCGACCCGTTCGACGTCCCGCTCGTCCGCTTCCTCGACGTCGCCCGCGAGGTCGCCGAAGACGGCGAAGCCCCCGCCGACATGGAGGCCGACCTCGCCTTCGCCCGCTGGTACGACAGCCTGCCGGTTGCCGACGACGACCACCCCTCCGCGGGCTACCTCGCAGCCCTGGACGCCTCCGGTTACTTCCGCGACCCGACGCGCGAGTCCGATCTAGCCTTCCTTTGGAGCGACCCGCAGGTCACCTCGCTGACGCCCACGCTCGACGCCATCCTCTCCCGCGTCATCGCACCGACCGGTACGGAGACCATCGGCGCTGTGTCAGCCACCGTGGACGCCGCGTACGACCTGCTGTGTTTCTCGACCCCGACCGACCGGTCCGAGCGTGCCGAGCTGGCCGCGAGGCGGTGGTGCCGCGACAACGGCCACTCGTTTCTGGATGAGCACGACCGTGCAACGCTGACTGACGACGGCGACCCGGACGGCGACCCCGAGTTCACCGCTGCCGTCGCCGCCGAAGTCTTCCGCCGGCAGGTCCGGTCCGCTGCCGACGCTGAGTTCGCGTCCGGCGCTCGCCCCATCGAGTTCATGTCGCTAACCGACCTGTGGGAACAGCCGCGGGTCGAGTGGTTGGCCGATGGATTCATTCAGACGGCCACGACGACGGCGCTGTCCGGCGCTCCCGGTACGGGCAAGTCGTTCGTCGCGCTGGACCTCGCGTGCTCGGTTGCCACCGGGACCAAGTTCCTCGACCGGTATGCAACCAAGCAAGGGCGCGTGCTGTACCTGATCGGTGAAGGCATCGCCGGTATCCCTGCCCGCATGAAGGCCTGGACGACCGCTCGTGGTCACCGAGTCCCGCCGACCAACTTCGATGCCGTCAACGGCGGCGTGAGCCTGTCCAACCCGGCACACGTCGATCAGCTCGTAGATCGCGTCCGCGGCGGCGGGTACTCGCTCGTCATCGTGGACACGTGGGCGCAGCTCTCCGGTCTCGAATCCGAGAACGATGCAGCCGCCACGTCGGCCGCGCTGTCCGCGCTGGTCCGCATCCGCCTGGCCGCGCCGGGGTGCTCAGTCCTCATCGTGCACCACGTCGGCAAAGACGAATCCCGCGGCTCCCGCGGCTCGTCGGCCTTCCTGGGCAACATCGACGTGTCTTGGATTCTCCGGAGCGGGGACACGTTCTCACTCTCGTCGGCCGTTGAGCATGGCGGCAAGATGAAGGATGGCAGCGCACAGCCGATCACCGGCTTGACGCTGACCGACTCCCGCGACTCGGCAGTCATCACCGCCGACGACGGTTGGGTACCTGCCCGGTCCGGTCGGCGCACCCAGTCGGCCGACTACCTGGACCGGCTTCGCGAGCACTTTGGCAGCGACCGTGACTTCACCACGGGCGAGGCTGTCTCGCAGGCGCTTTCCGTCCTCCAGATCAGCGAACCAACTGCTAAGCGGTATCTCGCCACTCTCGTGCAGTCCGGCGACCTGACACAGCCCGAACGCGGCATGTACCGAGTCGGGGGCAACAAGTGAGCGACGCGCTGGACGCTCTGGACCTACGGCTCGCAGCCGCAGAGGCCCGCGCAACTGCCCTACTCGCTCGATTGAGTGACCCACTTCCGCCCGCCACCTCACGGCGGCTCTAACCCATCCACGCCCCTAGGAGGTGCCGTGCTCCCCGCCAACTCGACCACGATCCGAAATCGTGTCTACGACGCGCACGGCGCCTTCCTAGGGGCCATCTGCTCCACACACGGCGAGTATGTCCCTGCGGACGACCTCGTCCGGTCCAAGCGCGAGCCGACCGGCTTCCTGCGGATCTGCAAGCCCTGTCGCGCCGCTGCCAGCCGGGACAACCTGCCCGCGCTCCGCGCCCGGCTCCGTGAGCGTACCGACGCCGAAGTGCTGGCCGACTGGGATCGCCTGCGCGGCCCCGGCGGACCGAAGCGGTGCCGCCTATGCGGCCGCGAAAAGCCCATGCAGTCATTCGCTGCCCATCGGGCAATGCCAGACGGCAGAGCGGCCGAGTGTCGCACCTGCTTCGGCGACTACCAGAAGGCCCGCCGCAAGTAAGCCCTAAAGACCCGCTAGCCCTCGTCTTGACAGGCCGCGAGGGCTAGCACCCGCGGTAGCTGCCGTCTCGTCGGTAAGGCAGCCACCGCCCGGCCGGTGCGCCTGTGCTCTTTGGATTGTCGTCCCACAGGTTCACCGGCCCCCAACTATTCCCCTTCCCGCACGTCGCGCTCGCTGCCGCCTCGTGCACCCACGCAACCCCATGCAGCGCCTTAGGCGAATCGGTACATCGATGCCGACGCCAGCGAAAGGCACGGTTTCCCGTGACGAACAACAACAACACTCCGAAGACCATGGCCGAGCTCGACGAGATCGCGACGCGCAACAAGAAGGCGTACCGCACGGCCGCGATGGCCGCTCGTGGTGAAGCAAAGACCGAACTGGAAGACCTCGGCGGCAACTCGCGTAAGCAGCTTGACGAGGCGAAGGCAGCGCAGGACGCGGCGAACGCCGTGGCCGCAGCCGCTTTCGCTAAGCTCCGATCGCTCCAGGGCACCCCTGCGCAGTTTGACCGCTCCGGCGACGGCCCGCCCGTTCCGCTGCGAGGGCCGGGGGTTGACCCGCTCGACTTCGACAAGGCAGTGCAGGAGCACAAGGCTGCCGAGTACGCCGCAGGGCGCGCAGCGAGTGCCTACCGCGCCAAGTGGAAGGCCTTCGAGGAACGGCAGAACGTGACCAAGCCTCTTGCCGAGGCTCGCGCCGACATCGAGGCCGCTCGCGACGCCGCCCACGAGGACTGGCTCGCCAAGATCACCGAAGCCGCAGCCGCAGCCGAGCGTCTCAAGGTGCTCAGCAGTGCCCTTGGCGAGAGCATCGAGTTCGTCCTCGGCGGCAGCGGGACCACCCTCCAGCCGCTTACTGACATCGTGCCTCGCGTGGAGGATGCGCTCGTCATTGCCTACGCCCGGCGTCAGCGCGTCGCTGCGGAGATGGGCAAGTGACCGCCGACAACACCCGCGCCGCGGCCATCGCACGGGCCGTTCTCGCGCAGGCCGAGTACGCCGAACCCAAGCCATTCACCTCCCTTGGCTACGGCGCGCAGCAGGTCATTGCTGGGCACGCAGCCTCGCAGGACAAGGACGTAGACACCTACTACGCCGAGATGGTCGCCGAAGCCCGCGCCGAGCACGATCGTGCGGTGGCTGAGTCCGCAGCCTCCGACGACGCCGCGGCACTGGTCGCCAAGATTCGAGGCCACAGGTGAGCCGCACGGACCGCAACGGCGCTCCATTGAAGCAGCGCCAGCGCACCGCCGAGGACCGCGCGTCTGACCCGCGGCTCCGTCACGTCATCCCCAACGGCTTGGCACCTGCCATGCCGGCGGACGTGTTGGCTGCCGTCCTGGCACGTAGCACGCGACCTGAGGCAGCAGCACCCGAGCCCGAGCCTCAGCCCGCGCCCGAGTCGCTTGGTCGCGCTCGTGCCCGTGCGATGCGCACCAGTTGGCGTGTCGAGTGCGAGGCGTGTGGACGCTTCACCGACGCACCGTCGAGTAAGCCCGTGCGTCGCCCGCGGTGCACCACCTGTGGACCCGCGCCCAAGCGGCGCAAGCGGAAGCCCAAGCCGCAGCCTGCACCTGAGTACGCCGAACTGCAGTAGCAGCACCCCCGCTTGCCCCGCTCGACAGACCCACGCCTGTCGGGCGGGGCATCCCCTTGCCGTACCCCGGCATACCCCGGCACTGCCCCGTATCCCCGGCTGCCCCCGCATCCCCGCGGCATGGTGGCCGGGGCCGGGTGCGTGTGGCCTGGGCACACACAGGTGCACACCCCCGCACCACCCGTACACCCCACGACCCACACTCCCCGCCACCCGGTACCTACGTGGTGCCCGTGCCGTGGTCACATGCCGACAGGGTGCCGGTGCCTAGGCCATGGGCATAGGGGGTCGGGGTGTGCCATGCGACGCGATGCGTGTGCCTAAGCCATTCGATCGAATGAATCGAACGTGTTCGTCACGACGAGCGTCGCTGTGTGTGCGTCTGCGCGGTCGTCAGACCGGCGGACTCCCCCCACCCCCGTCGCTTTTTGCCGAATCGGCATAGCGCCTCCTTGCGAGAGTCCCGAAGACGACCCCGGATTCCAGATCCGCCCACCCCGAAACCCGCGCGCCACCCCGCAGAATGGATTCCCCCGAATGGCAACTGACCTTCTACTGCCCGAGCCGACCGACAACGCCTTCCGCGCCGAAGACTGGACCTTCCCGGAGCATTGGACGCCGTCTGCGGTGGACGCCGCGACCAACGTGCTGACTGCCCGCCCTGATCTCGATGGCGGGGAGCTGTCCGCGCTCATCGAGGCCTGCGAAATGGTCACGCTCGCCGACCGCCTCGCGCAGGTCGCCGCCGACGCCGGATACCTCGCATCGGGCAGCGCAGGTCAGACCGTGCTGCACCCGGCGGTCGCTGAGCAGCGGCTAGCCCGCACCGCGGCGTCCAATGTCTTCCGAGCACTCGCCCCGCTCTCCACGGCCGCTGCCCGCCGTGTCGCGAACCTTCGTCAGGGCAAGGACGGCTCGAAGTGATCCGCCCCGGCGAGGTGCAGGCCGCAGAGGCCGAACCGATCGTGCTGCCGATCCACGGCATGCCTGACCTCCGCGTTGCCCGCCAGCCGCACACCGGCGACGACGCAGCTCGCATCGCTATCGCGTACGCCGACGCACATAGGCCGTCGCAGCATCGGTGGGAGGCCACCGCCCGCGCCGGGTATCGCGCCTTGGTCGCGTATGACGGTGCAGCCATGATCGGCGGCGGCCGCTCGGTCGAGCACCCGACCTACGGCATCGGCCTGGCCGATCTCCACGCCCGCATGCGCCGCGAGCCGTCCGCCATCGACGCCGCCCTAGCGGCCCGTTGAGCGCTCGCCGGGGTACTGTCTCGACGGCGCCAGCCGACATATTAGACACCAGAGAGCCAACACACTTGACCAACACAGACACGACGGCCGCACCCGGCAAGTTGACCAACCCGACACTGCACAAGTCCGCCAACCTCGTCATGAACCTGCATTACCTGCTGGGCAGCGCCGCCGACGCCCAGTGGATGCGCTCGAAGACCATCTCGCCGAATCAACCCGACGCCGAGGTGATCGTTGGCGCGCAGGAGGCTAGCTCGATCCGCGTACAGCGCGTCGCTGACCCAACCTTTGAAGCCGCCACTGATCCCGCGCGCTTGGAGCTGCGCAAAGCAGTGAAGGCCGCGGAAGCCACGATGGCAAAACAGCACGCCGCCATGCAAGAGGCCGCAAGCATCCTCGACGCTGCCCTGGCCCGCTGGAACGGCGGCGCGTAGCGCCTACGTGCCATTCTCCGGGTCGAATAGAGCCCGACCCACATCAACCTACGCACGCCCTCTATACGGCCCTCAAATGGCCATATAGAGGGCGTCTTGCGTGTACCTGAAAGGGCCACCGTGCCAACGCTCTTTGTAAAAGGCCGTCGCATCGACGTCGACCCCGAAGTGCTCGCCCGCGCACTCCCGATCGCAAAGGCCGGGTATCCGCATTCGACGTTCTTGTACGCCGTCCTCGGCGCTAAGCTCCGCGCCGTCCTCGCCACCGAACCCGGCGATGCCACGTTGCAGGAAATCGCGGCAATGCTCATCGATGACGCGACAGGCGAGCCCTGGCCCGATTCCTTTGGCGCATCGTACGCGGCGTCAGACACCGCCTCAGACGCTCTCTAACGGCCTTTTGTAGGCCGCTCCACCCAACCCCTCACGCCCTTGTGCAAATACCCTCTACGGACCGCACAGGGGCGTTCTGCATGCCCTGAAAGGCCCGTCACCTTGCCCAATGAACTTGAACGCCTCGCCCAAAAGATCCAATCGCTCGAAGACCGCATCGGCTCACGTAACGCAACCCAGCTCGACAGCTCGACCATTGACGTGGGCGACAGCGATTCACTCGGCGTGTCCGACGTCCTGGCGGCGGCCGACGAGGCAGCCAACGTCACGATTCCCGGGCTCCAGGATGCCCTGGACCTCAACGATGCGCGCCTCCAGGCGAATGCAGAGGCCGTGGACGCCGCGATGGACGCCGTCGACGCAGCGATGCTGGCAGCCGAGGCCGCAGAAGCGGCAGGCATCGCCGCTGGCGAGGAAGCATCCGAAGCAGCTGCGAACGCCTTGGACAAGGCCCAGGAGGCCCTTGACGCCGCAGCCGCGGCCGGTGGTGGCGCTACCTACTCCGGGACCGCCCCGACGAGCACGACGCCGGGCACGCCCGGGCAGGCCTGGTACGTCTGGGATGTCAATTACAAGATCACTGCCTACTACGTCTTTGACGGCCCAACCTCGACGTGGGTCCAAACCGAGATCACGGACTCCGTTCTCGGCAATATCTCCGCGGGGTCGATCACGTCCGGCTACCTCGGTGCCGAGCGCATCGCCGCGGCCTCACTCACCGCCGCGGTTCTCGCTGCGGACACCCTGACCTCTCGCGAGATCGGGGCTGACGCTATTCTTGCGCGGAATATCAAAGCGGCTGAGATCACCGGTACGAAGATCGCCGCCGCAACGATCGCAGCGGGTAACATTGCCGCGAAGACCATTACCGCCGGGCAGATTGCCGCGGGCACGATTACGTCCGCTGAGATTAAGGCAGGCACGATCACTGCCAATGAGATCGCCGCCGGCACTATCACCGCGACGCAGATCAATCTCGACACGCTCAACGGTAAGACCATTACCGGTGCTGTCATCAAGTCTGCCGCCTCGGGGCAGCGTCTCGAAATGCGCGGGACGCGACTTGACGTCTACGGCGCAGGCACGTCGGTTGCCGCGTCGGTTGTCGGTATTCCCGGCGCCGACAACAACACCAGTGCAATTCAGCTCACTGCGCGCGACTCGACGAGTGCTGTTGCAGCCGTGAATGTGCACGGTGCGGTGACGTTCACGCCACTCAGTGGCCCGTCGTGCACGTACAACATGACGCTGGACTACGGCTTGAACGCGACGCACGTATTCGCGACGCGGGTGTTTACCCGCACGTCCAGCATTCTCCCCGTCCTGGTGATCGACGGCACTTCCTCCGGCGTCGTCGTGACCGCTGACGACTTCCGCACCGCAGACGGTAGTTCAATCAGCTCGGACACGGGATGGAAGAACCTCACCCTCCAGAACGGCTGGGCGAACCAGTCCGGCACGCGCCTGCGATACCGCATCAAGGCCGGGGTGTTCTACCTCCAGGGCTACCTGAACAGCGCGAACGCCACGGCCACGACGTTTGCGACGATCCCGTCCCAGTACACGCCGTCGCAGAACATCCGCGTGCCGGCGACGAACGGGACCGGCTCGTCTGGAGTGTGGATGGACTTCCCCGTCGGTGCGGACGGCACGCTCGCAGCCAACACCTCGCGCAACCCCAACTTCGCCGTGTCCTGGCCGTTGGACTCGTAACCCTTCCCGCGCACAAACAAAGGCCCCGGCCGTCCTCCGCTACATGCGGGCGACGAGCCGGGGCCCTTTCGTCGTTGCTGGGTTGCTAGTGCAGCAGAACCGCGACGAGGGCAACGACGGACGCGGTCAGGCGCATCAGCGCGGTAGCCGCGCCGAGCACTACGGCCCAGCGGGGTGCGGGTGAGGTAACGTGACGTCCCAAGCGTTCTCCAGGAGTGCTTGCGGGACCTGATGCTGGCAGGCGGTGGTCCCTGTATGAGAGCCGGACCGGTTGGTTCGGCTCTCTTACGTTAGGTCCGGGTGAGTAGCGTCCGCGACCGTTTAGACATTCCCATGTCAAAGTTGCGCGGCGGCAGATCCCACACACCCCGCACGAAGAACGTCCGCACAGCACCATGCGAGCACATTGGGCGTTACTGGTTGATTCCGAGCGCTGTTCGATGCCACAGGGCATGTCGAAAAAAGTGCCTCAAAATTAGTCCTCACGTCGGGCGTGTCGCGCGCCTGAACGGCGCAAGCTCGCACGCCTTCCGGAGCGCTGCAGCCAGCTCGCAGCTGTACCGCAAAGGGCAGACCGGCGGCTAACCGTCTAACCCGCGTTTCCTTGCCAGGAAACGCCACCGCGTCGGTCGCGTCCCCGGAGCCGACTCGGCGAGCAACGCCCCCTGCCGCGCCACGTTGTGGAGCAGCTGCGCGTTGCCCACCGGGTAGAGCTGGTCGATCCCACCCGCCA
>Ga0308160_10006766_pt1 | contig 11570 bp, 7 predicted proteins | sample PhyFR1_FD_201036 | JGI IMG/M metagenome (GOLD analysis project Ga0308160, IMG submission 201036) | Phyllosphere microbial communities from UC Gill Tract Community Farm, Albany, California, United States - DLSLF.R1 | ecosystem: Host-associated > Plants > Phyllosphere > Unclassified | place: USA... | reverse complement strand
CGCCAGCTTGGCCCTGAGGCGAGCGATGATTTGTTGGGCATTTTCGTTACGCTCTGACTGCGGTTTCAACGAGATAAACATCGAACCGCTGTTGATGCGCGAGCCGCCGGTGAAGCCAATAACGTTTTCCACATCCGGGTCTTGACGCACTATGGTCATGAAGTCTTTCAGCTTCTGGTGCATCGCCTGAAACGAGATGCTCTGGTCGGCTTGGATAAAGCCTAGTAGCCGTCCGGTGTCCTGCTCTGGGAAGAAGGTTTTTGGCATGCTGATGTACAACCAAACATTCAGCGCTAGCGTGGCTATCAGTATCATTAGCACCCAGCGTGCATGATTGAGCACCCAGTTTAGCGAGTGTCCGTAGCCTTGTTGTAGTTTCAGCAGTAGCTTGGTGAAGCCGCGCGCCCGCTGCGGTGTACGCGGTGGGTGTTGGCGCAGCAAGTAGGCGCACATCATCGGCGTCAGCGTTAGCGAGATAATCAGCGATAATCCGATCGATACCGACAAGGTGACAGCGAATTCGCGGAACAGGCGGCCGACTAGCCCCTCCATCAGCATTAACGGGATAAACACCGCCACCAGCGAAGCGCTCATCGATAGCACAGTGAAGCCGACTTCCCGTACCCCCAGCAGTGCGGCGTTGATCGGCTTTATACCCGCTTCGACATGGCGCGAAATATTTTCCATCATTACGATGGCATCATCGACCACGAATCCGGTAGCGATGGTTAGCGCCATCAGCGACAGATTATTCAGGCTGAAGCCGCACAGGTACATGGCGGCAAAGGAGCCGATCAACGACATTGGCACCGCCACTGCTGGGATCAACGTGGCACGGCCAGAGCGTAGGAAAAGGAACACTACCAGGATCACCAACCCGATGGCGATGACCAACGATTGTTCCACCTCGGCCAGCGAGGCGCGGATGGTCGGTGAGCGATCCTGGGCGATATTCAGTTGGATCGATGCTGGGAGCCTCTCCCGTAGGCTGGGCAGCTCGGCGCGGATGCGATCGACGGTGGCGATGATATTGGCGTCCTGCGAGCGACTTACCACCAATAGGACAGCCGGTTGAGCATTGGTCATACCGGCATTGCGCACGTCTTGTACCGAATCAATCACCTCGGCGACGTCGCTTAGCCTGACGGCGGCACCGTGGTTATAATGTACGATCAGCGGTTTATAGGCTGCTGCGGTTTTGAGGTGATCGTTGCTCTGCAGTTGCCAGCGCTTGTCCGGGCTTTCTGCCGACCCCAATGGCATGCGCAGGTTGGCGTTGCTGATTGCCCGGCGCACGCTGTCCAGTGAGACGCCTTGATTGAACAGCGCGGAAGGGTTCAGTTCTACCCGCACCGCTGGCAAAGAGCTACCACCCACGCTAACATCGCCGACACCTGGGGTCTGGGCGATTTTTTGCGCCAGTCGGCTGGAGGCGAAATCATAAAGCTGCCCCTGGCTGTAGGTGTCAGAAGTCAGTGTCAGGATCATGATCGGAGCATCTGACGGGTTCATTTGCCAATAGCTGGGGCGGCTGGGCATGCCGGAAGGTAGCAGGCTTTGTGCGGCGTTGATCGCTGCCTGCACGTCACGGGCAGCACCGTTGATATCGCGGTTGAGATCGAACTGCAAAATCACTTGAGTATTGCCCAGCGAACTCATCGAGGTCATTTCGTTGACCCCAGCGATGCGGCCCAATGTGCGTTCCAGCGGCATAGCGACCGAGGTTGCCATGGTTTCAGGATCGGCACCCGGCAGCGAGGCGCTGATGAGTATCACTGGGAAATCGACCTGCGGCAGTGGCGCGATAGGCAGCAGGCTAAAGCCCAGCCCCCCGGCTAACGCAATGGCCAGTGCTAGCAGGGTGGTGGCCACAGGCCGGAAGATAAACAGTGAAAAGAATTTCACGATATCTCCTGGAAGGCTACTTTTTGGTTCGTGCGGCGCGCCAGTTTATCGAACAGCAGATAAATCACCGGGGTAGTGAACAGCGTCAGGATCTGGCTCATGATCAGGCCACCCACCATACAGATGCCCAGAGGACGGCGTAGCTCGGCACCAACGCCAGTGCTGAGCATCAGCGGCAATGCGCCGAGCAACGCGGCCAGCGTTGTCATCAGGATTGGCCGGAAACGCAGCAGGCAGGCTTGGTAGATAGCATCGTAAGGCTTCATTCCCTGTTGGCGTTCGGCGGCCAGGGCAAAGTCGATCATCATAATGGCGTTTTTCTTCACGATGCCGATCAACAGAATGATGCCGATGATGGCGATCACGTCCAATTCGCTGTCGGCCAGCATCAGTGCCAGCAGTGCACCGACCCCGGCGATCGGCAGTGTCGAAAGGATAGTGATCGGATGGATGTAGCTTTCATACAACACCCCCAGCACGATATACATCGCTACCACTGCCGCCAGGATCAGCCATAGTGTGTTGCTGAGTGCGGCCTGAAAGGCCAGCGTTGCCCCCTGAAATTGGGTGGTGATGTCCTTCGGCATCGCGAGATCCTTTTCCACTTGAGTGATGGCGTTGACCGCCGCTTCAAGTGAATAGCCGCCCGCAACGTTAAATGACACTGTGGTTGCCGGGAACTGGTTGAGGTGATTGATCGATAGCGGCCCGTTGCGCTGCTCGATTTTGGCGAGGGTATTTAGCGGCACTAGGGTGCCGTTGCTGCTGGTCAGGTGAATATCGTTCAGGGCAGCCAGCCCCGGCGTGGTCTGCACGTCATGCTCCAGCACCACGCGATACTGATTAGCCTGGGTGTAGATGGTGGAGATCAGGCGTTGCCCAAAGGCGTTGTACAGCGCGTTGTCCACGTTGCTCATCTGAATGCCGAGGCGCGAGGCGGTATCGCGATCGACATTGATATAGGCTTCCAGCCCCTGATCTTGCCAGTCGCTGCTGACATCCTGCAATGCTGGCGTTTGCTGCAACGCCTTGACCAATTGCGGTACCCAGTGGCTGAGCTGCTCCAGCGACATCGCTTGTAGGGTGAACTGGTATTGCGTCCGGTTGGCCTGGGTGTCGATGGTCAGATCTTGCACGGGTTGCAAATACAGCTTTAAGCCGGGTAGCCGGGCTACCTGTTGCTGCATACGCTGGATGATCGTCGGTAGGCTCCCACTGCGTTCGCTCAGCGGCTTGAGGTTGATTTGCAGGCGACCACTGTTGAGGGTGGTATTGGTGCCATCCACACCGATAAATGAGGTCAGGCTTTCCACCGCCGGATCTTGCAGCAACTGGGCGGCAACCTGCTGCTGGAGGATCGCCATTTTACTGAAGGACACTGACTGCGGTGCTTGCAACGTGCCTTGGATCAGGCCGTTATCCTGGATCGGGAAGAAGCCTTTCGGGATGAACAGATAGAGCAATACCGTGAGTGCCAGGGTGCTCAACGCCACGCCGAGCGTCAACCACGGGTGGTTGAGCACGTTTTTCAGCCATTTTCCGTATTGTGCAATCACCCGCTCAAAGAAACGTTCGGATGCGGCGGAAAATCGGTTCTGCTTGCGCAGCGATGTGTGGCTCAGCATGCGTGCGCACATCATGGGGGTCAGCGTTAATGAAACCACGGCAGAGATCAGGATCGCTACTGCCAGCGTTACGGCGAACTCGCGGAACAGCCGACCAATGATGTCACCCATAAACAGCAGCGGGATCAGTACTGCCACCAGTGAGAAGGTCAGCGAGATAATGGTAAAGCCGATTTCACCGGCTCCTTTCAGCGTGGCATCGAGCGGTTTTTCTCCTTTCTCGATATAGCGCGAGATATTCTCGATCACCACGATGGCGTCGTCTACCACAAAGCCAGTGGCGATGGTCAGCGCCATCAGCGTCAGATTGTTGATGGAAAAACCAAGGAAATACATGGCGGAGAAGGTGCCGAGCAGTGACAGCGGCACTACCACGCTGGGGATGAGCGTCGCCAGCACGTTGCGCAGGAAGAGGTAAATCACCATCACTACCAACGCGATCGACAGCAACAGTTCGAACTGCACATCGCTGACTGAGGCGCGAATAGGGGTGGTGCGGTCGATCAGTACCTTGACATCGACCGATTTGGGCAGGTTTTTGATAAGCTGCGGCAGTATTTTGCGAATGTCGTCGGCAGTGGCAATGACGTTGACACCCGGCTGGCGCTGAATATTGAGCACAATTGCTGGCTGTTGGTTGGCCCAGGCCGCCAATCGGAGATTTTCCGCGCCTTGTTCAACGCGGGCGATGTCCTCTAGCCGAATAGGCGCACCATTTTTATAAGCGACGATCAACTGACGATAATCGTCGATGGATCTCATCTGGTCGTTGGCGGACAGTGTGACCGAACGCGCTGGGCCGTCTAGGCTGCCCTTGGCGGAGTTAACGTTGGCACCGGTAATGGCGCTGCGCACCATTTCGCTATCCAGACCCTTGGCCGCCATGGCGGGTGCATTGAGCTTTACGCGTACTGCCGGGCGTTGGCCGCCGGAAATGGTCACCAGCCCAACGCCGGTGACTTGGGAAATTTTCTGCGCTACGCGGGTTTCCACCATGTCTTCCAGTTGGGTCATCGGTATGGCGGTTGAGGTGACAGCCAGCGTCAGGATCGGGGGATCGGCAGGATTAACTTTGCTGTAAATCGGCGGGTAGGGTAGATCGGTTGGCAGTAGCTTGGTGGCGGAGTTGATCGCCGCTTGCACTTCTTGCTCGGCGACATCCAGCGATAGCGCCAGTTGGAACTGTAAGGTGATTACCGCAGCGCCGCCGGAGCTTTGTGACAGCATTTGTTTTAGCCCGGACATCTGGCCAAACTGGCGCTCCAGCGGGGCGGTAATCGACGATGTTACCACATCAGGGCTGGCACCGGGGTACAGTGTCACCACTTGAATGGTCGGGTAGTCCACTTCTGGCAGAGCGGAAACCGGCAGCGAATGATAACCGATCATCCCCGCCAACAGGATCGCCACCATCAGCAGTGTGGTGGCGACCGGGCGCAGGATGAACAGACGCGAGGGGCCGCCGCCAGGATGCGGTGTTATCACTGACATCAGGATTTGACCGATTTGACGTGGAGAGCGGCCTCGCCGTTAGTTGTTGTGGTCTGTGGCGTTACCACCTCGACCTTCATGCCTTCCGTCAGTTGGTCGATGCCGTCGGTGACCACTCGCCGCCCGGCGTTCAACCCGCTGGTGATGACCAGGCTCTGATGGTCTTCAATGCCCACGGCTACCCGATGTTTGCTAACCTTGTTTTCTTCGTCCAAGATCCAGACAAAATTACCTGCGTTGCTCATCTGTACGGCGGCGCTCGGCACCACAATGGCGTTTTGCAGCGTGGCGATTTTCAAACGAGCATTCACAAACTGGTTAGGGAACAATGTATCGTTCTGGTTGTCGTATCGTGCTTTCAGCTTGAGGGTGCCAGTGCTGGTGTCAATCTGATTGTCGAGGCTAAGCAGGCTGCCCTGCGCCAGCAAGCTTTTGTTGCTGCGATCCCAGGCTTCGACACTCACCGGGCCGGTTTTTTGTGCGCTGATAATATCGCTGATAGTGCTTTCTGGCAGGGTGAAAACCACATCAATGGGGTGTGTTTGAGTGATCACCACAATGGCGGTGGTGCCGCTGGTGATGTCGTTGCCTTTATCGATCTGTTTCAAGCCTACGCGGCCAGAGATAGGCGCGATGATTTTGCTGTAGGTCAGTTGTAATTGGGCGCTGTCTACTGCCCCTTGATCGGCTTTGATCGCGCCTGCGCCTTGCTGCACTAATGAACGCTGGGCATCCCATTCATGGCGCGAGATCAGATTGGTTTTCACCAACTGCTGGTAGCGCGCCAAATCGCGTCGCACATTGGCGAGCACGGCCTGATCTTTGGCCAATTGCCCTTGCGCTTGCTTCAACTGAACCTGAAATGGCCGGGGATCGATTTCCGCCAGCAGATCGCCGGCCTGCACCTGTTGCCCCTCGATAAAGTGCAATGCCATCAGTTGACCCGTGACCCGACTGGTCACGGTGACAGTGTTGGCAGCGGTGACGGTTCCCAGGCCGGTCAGATAGCGCGCAACAGTCTGCTGAGTCGCCATTGCTACTTGAACCGGAGACAAGCGCTCGCGCGCAGCGCCTCTAGCGGTGCTGGTCTGCTTGGCGGTGGCGGAACCTGTGGTGTTGAAATGATGCCAAATTGAAACAGCGGCGCTAGCCACGATGATGGCAACCAGCAGGCACAGTATCAGGGAATGACGTTGAAGTTTTACATTCATGGCGGTGAAATTTCTCTCCGAAGGGGCAGGGGGGGAACTCAACCGCAAAAATCACACTCCTTACAGGATACTCATTTGGGTCAGCGCAGGCAGCATGAAGAAAGACTTGATCTGACATTGAGCTTTGAAAGGTGAGCGTTACCGGTTTTGGTATGGGTACGTTTCTTGATATGAAGCATCAGGAAACGCGCCATGATTTATACTAACAACCCCAGTATCAAACACAAAGCGGGTTTACGGAATTTTGCAGAAGAACGCGTTGACATCCTCATTGCTCTAAAGATCAGGGCGTTACGGCACACCGGGTAAAGTAATAGGGGATCGAGCATCGTGGGAACCGCCGCCTGATGAATACCGCATTTCAGCAGGCGGCGAGTCCAAGATTACAGCAAAAACAACGTCGCCAGGCCAAGGAAGATGAAGAAACCACCGGTATCAGTCAGTGCGGTGATCATTACGCTGGAGCCGACCGCCGGATCGCGCCCCAGTTTGATCATGGTCATCGGGATCATCACCCCCATTAGCGCTGCCACCAGCAGGTTGAGGATCATCGCCAGTGTCATCACCCCGCCCATCGCTAGATCGCCATACAGCAGCCAAGTGATCACGCCCATGATCCCGCCCCATACAACACCGTTGATGAGCGCGACCCCCAGTTCCCTGAGCAGCAGGCGTGAAATGTTGCCGGCTTCGATTTGGTGCAGCGCCAGCGCACGGACGATCATGGTGATGGTTTGATTGCCGGTATTGCCACCGATGCCAGCGACGATCGGCATTAATGCCGCCAATGCCACCAGTTGAGATATGGTGTGTTCGAATAAGCCGATAACCCTTGAGGCAATAAACGCCGTGCATAGGTTGATCGCCAACCAGGTCCAGCGAGTTTTCACCGCCTTGCTGACTGGAGCGAACACATCTTCTTCCGGGCTTAAGCCCCCCAAACGGCGCAGATTGCTGTCACTTTCTTCGTTGACCGCATCGACGATTTCTTCAATGGTCAGGCGGCCCATCAACTTGCCTTTGGCGTCGATCACCGGGGCACTGATCAGATCATAACGTTCGAAAGCGCCGGCCGCTTCATCGGCTTTATCTTCTGGTTGAAAGCGGGTGGGATCGTGATCCATGACTTCGCGCACTGGCGTCTCTGGATCGTTGAGTAGCACTGCAGTGAGTGGTAATTCACCCAGCAGGGTGTTTTTACGATCGGTGACGAACAGTTTGTCGGTGGCGTCTGGAATGGTTTTGCGCATGCGTAGGAAGCGGTGCACCGCGCCGAGTGTGACATCCGGGCGCACTGTCACCAGTTCAAAATCCATCATCCAGCCAACGGTGTCTTTGCCGTAGTGGCTCATCTCTCGCACCTGAGCGCGCTGCTCTGGTTCCAGTGAGGTCAGCAACCGCCCCATCAGGTTACGCGGCAGGTATTGCGCCAGGTAGGCTTGTTCGTCGACGTCCAGTGCCTTGATCGCCTTGAGCAGGTCTTTATCGCTCATCTCTTCGATCAAGCTATCCCACACCGGTTCGGCCACTTCCACCAATGTTTGGCCGCGTTTACTGTTGCCCACCAGCCGCCATAGTGCCAGGCGTTCATCCTGCGGCAATGCTTCCAACAGGTCTGCCAGGTCGGCGGCGTGCATGTCGTCCAGCAGGCCGGAGATCTCCGCTGTTTGGTTCAGCAGTTCGTGCTGACTGAGGGCGGTTTCATCCCCCGGATGGCCGAGTATGCCGTCGACCAGATCCTTATTATTTAGTAGCAGCGAAATAATGTGCTGACGGTATTCAGCGACTTTTTTGACATTATGTGTAGCGGCAGACATGGTATTCCTTAACGGGTACTGGCTGAGGCTCTTTCAACGATAGAAGGTATTGTACAGGTGTCATTGGATGAAATGGATGAGTTTCAGGGCATGCTGTCCTGATTTTCTCGGCTGACTTTGCTGGTGTTCTGATAGGGGGCGAGTTTTTTTTCCGGATGATCAGGCACCACGACTAAGATGGCATACAGCAGGCGAGCAACCACAACGATAAAGATGATAAACAACACTATTTTCGTTATTTTTCCGGGGGTTATTTTACGCATATATCGCCTGTAGTACCGATTTTTCCATGCGACTTGATACTGAACATTGTAACCGGAATTTCAGGCGGTGGTGACAAAATTATTCATTTATTTCTGGTTGCTGTCGCTAGGCGATGTCCCCAGTTCCTCGGATCGCACCCCTAAAGCCGATACTCCGCGTTGTCGGGCTGGTACATCAGCTCTGTTCCCTGCGCCTCAATGACCGATGGGACTGCGATGGCTTCTTGACCAATGACGCCATACAGCCTAGGCTGAACATTGCGCATCCTACGTGCATTCTTCCTCAATCATCAGCTTCCAGTCCACGATGTCGCTCCAGTATGCCTTCTCGCGTCTGATTGGGGGCGAGTTTGCTTTCCGGATGATCAGGCACCACGACCAGGATGGCGTACAGCAGGCGAGCAACCACAATGATAAAGATGATAAACAACACTATTTTCGTTATTTTTCCAGGGGTTATTTTACGCATATATCGCCTACTGTGCCGATTTTCCATGTGACTTGATACTGAACATTGTAACCGGAATTTCAGGCGGTGATGACAAAATTATTCATTTATTTCTGGTTGCTGTCGCTAGGCGGTATCCGGCAATCGCCCCAGTTCCTCGGATCGCGCCCCTAGAGCCGATACTCCACGTTGTCGGGTCGGTACATCGGCCCTGTTCCCTGCACCTCGATGACCGGCGGGGCTACGATGGCTTCTTGGCCATTGATGCCAAACAGCCTAGGCTGAATATTGCGCATCCTACGTGCATTCTTCCTCAATCATCAGCTTCCAGCCCACGATGTCGTTCCAATAAGCCTGCTCGCGTTCGAGGTCCAACTGCACCAGGTTATTTTGCGCCAAATACCCGCATGGGAAACATAGCGTCCAATGGTTGTCGTGGGTGCTAAGATGCAAGGTCTCCGGTGTGGAGGTTGATTGGCGCTGGTTGTTGAGCAGGATGCTCAGGCGCAGTAGTTGAATCAGTGGCAGGTAATGCTTTTTCTTGAACAGGTTCAGGCGCGGCAACTCTTCCAGCTTGATAGCTTTGCGGTGCAAGCGCACCAGTACTGCCAGCAGCAGTTGTTGTTCCTGGTTGAAGCCCGGCAGGTTGGAGTTCTGAAGGATGTAGGCCGAATGGCGTTGCATCCCGTTTTGGTTGATGCTGAGTCCCACTTCGTGCAGCATGGCGGCCCATTTCAGTAACGCTTCCAATTGCGGCTGTACCAGTTTGGTGTTTTGCACCATCCACTGTGAATATAATAGTTCGCTGGTTTCCAACACCCGCTTGGCTTGCTCACGGTCAATGTTGTAATGATCGGCCAGGCTTTTGGCGGTGCGACTGCGGATGTCCTGATGGCGGAAACGGCCTTCCATTTCATACAACACGCCTTCACGCAATGCACCACCGGAAAGGCGCAACTCTCCGATCGCCAGCGCGTCAAATACGCCGCACAGGATGGCCAGACCCGCTACGAATACCGGCTGGCGCTCTTCTGATAACCCCGGCAGGCTCAGCGAACTGAAATTTTTATAGGGCAGCACCTGCTCGGCGAGCATCTCCAGCCGCTCCAGGGTGATCAGGCCATCTTTCTTGCCCATCGCCACCAGCACTTCGTGAGTGGCCTTGATGGTACCCGAAGTGCCCAGCGCATGCTGCCAGCCCTGAATGCGGTACTGCCAGGCTAGGGACTCGAGCTTCTGCGCTGCCGCCAGACGTGCGCGGCGGAAGCTTTTTTTGCTGATCTCCCTGCCGGGGAAGAACATCTGGGCGAAGCTGACGCAGCCCATGCGGCGGCTTTCCGCTAACAGCGGTTCAAAGTCTTCACCGATTACCAGCTCGGTGGAACCGCCACCGATGTCGACCACCAGCTTACGGCCTTTTTCTGGCTGGGTATGCGCCACGCCCATAAAGATCAGACGCGCTTCTTCCTGACCGGCGATAATTTCGATCGGATAGGGGATGACTTTGGCAGCGCGCTTGAGGAACACTTCCGCATTTACCGCTTGGCGCAGGGCATGGGTACCGACGATGGTGACATTATCCGCCGGGAAACCCCGTAGCCGTTCAGCGAACAGTGCCAGGCAAGCCAGGCCGCGTGTTATCGCCTCTTCGTTGAGCACATTGTCGCTATCCAATCCTTCGGCGAGGAACACCCGCTGTTTTAAGCGGCTCAACACTTGTAAGGCACCGTTGACGACGCGGGCTATCACCATGTGAAAACTGTTCGAGCCGAGGTCGATGGCAGCGAATTCCTGTGGTTTGGTGGTTGCAGTGCTTTTTAGCGGCATAGTGGCTGGCCTATTGTCCTGGTTGTTCCAGAGCTTTTAAATATTCATAAATAGTGACCTGAGCGCGTATCTTCCGGCGATTACCGCGTGGCACGTACTGGTTGCTCAGTTTTTTATCTAGATAGCGGGCTTTGACTGTATCGCTGAACAGGATCTCTAGAATATCCAGAACGCGCTGTTTCAACGTTGGGTCAAGTAGCGATACCGCCACTTCGATGCGGTAATCTATGTTACGGGTCATCCAGTCGGCGGAGGACAGATAAACCTGTTTGTCACCTTTGTTGGTGAAAACGTAGACCCGATCGTGTTCCAGATAGCGGTCAACGATGCTGATTATCTGGATATTGTCACTGATCCCCGGCAAGTGGGGAATCAAAGAACACATGCCACGCACCAACAGGCGGATTTTCACCCCCGCAGCGGAGGCACTATATAACCTATCTACCAATCCCTTATCCACCAAATTATTGATTTTTAGCATGATCCCGGCTTGCTCTCCAGCCTGGGCATTGGCGATTTCGTTGTCGATCAGTTGATACAGTTTCAGCCGTGAGTTCTGTGGCGACACCATCAGGTGGTTGAAGGTGACTGGCCGGTACGGGTTCTCAATAAAGTTGAACACCCGGCGCACTTCTTTGGTGATGCGCGAGTCCGCAGTCAGCAACGAATAGTCGGTATAGCTACGTGCCGTCTTTTCATTAAAATTACCGGTGCCGATATGGGCATAACGCACGATTGCTTCGCCTTCACGGCGCGAAATCAAGAATAGTTTGGCATGTATTTTCAGCCCCGGTGCCGAGAAAATAACGTGTACGCCAGCTTCGGTCAGGCGCTTGGCCCAGTGGATATTGGCCGCTTCATCAAAGCGTGCTTGCAGCTCGACCACTACCGTGACCTTTTTGCCATTGTGCGCGGCGTGGATCATCGATTCGATGATGCGTGAGTCCTTTGCCACGCGGTAAATATTGATCTTTATCGCCAGT
>Ga0308160_10006765_pt1 | contig 11572 bp, 12 predicted proteins | sample PhyFR1_FD_201036 | JGI IMG/M metagenome (GOLD analysis project Ga0308160, IMG submission 201036) | Phyllosphere microbial communities from UC Gill Tract Community Farm, Albany, California, United States - DLSLF.R1 | ecosystem: Host-associated > Plants > Phyllosphere > Unclassified | place: USA... | reverse complement strand
CTGGCGGCGGTGTGTTCGTCGCCTTCGGTGGCGTCGACGGTGATGCGGCGCTTGTCCACTTCGGCCAGGCGGTGATGCAGCGCGTCGATCAGTTTCTGGCGCCGCTTCGGGTTGTCCAGCAAGTCGTCCTGCAGGTAGGGATTGCGGCGCACCACCCAGATATCGCCCAGCACCTCGTACAGCATGCGCGCCGAACGGCCGGTCTGGCGCGCGCCGCGCAGCGCGTCGAGCAGCTGCCAGGACGACTCGCCGAGCAGGCGGATCACGATCTCGCGGTCGGAGAACGAGGTGTAGTTATAGGGGATTTCGCGCAGGCGGGCCGGCGCATTGTCGGCGAGCAGGGTATGGATATGTGCTGGGGCGTTCATGGATGAGATCGAATTGGACTGGCCCGAAGGACAACCATTCTAGCTTATTGCGTCGCACAACGCTGGGTTACGGGTGATATGCGCGGGCTGGCTGAGCAACAAAATTTGCATGGAGCGCCATCCATGCAAATAAGGTTTGAAAAAAGACCGGCGCAACCCCCTAAAATTAACCGCTAGCCGAACTCATCCAAATCTGCTGACGCTCAGCGGATGATCCCCGGCTGCAGTCCCCATGGAGAAGGACAGGCGCAATTCCAGCCCACCGGTCCGCTCCATGGACAGGCATTGACCTGGGTCGTGCACATGGCGCCCATCTGCACGGGAATCGGTGGCGGCGGCGGCAGAGTCGAGGGCAGCGGCAGCGGCTGTGCCGTTGCCACCGGAAGCAGCGCACCGCGCTGGATGCGCCAGTTCATGAATTCGTCGGCGCGGCGGCTGGCGGCGATTTCGATCGCGTCGTAATCGCGGATGTAGCGCTTGGTGAAATCGTCGATACCCCAGTTGCGGTACTGCTCGATATGCGCCAGCTCGTGCGCCCAGAGCCAAAGGCTGTTTGCTTCGCCAAAGGAGCGGAATACCAGAACCGTATCGAGGGCGATAGCAGCACGATCGCCAAAGCGGAAGGAGTTGGCTTGCAGGCTCAATTCATTGCCTTGGCCAACGCGCCAGAAAGCGCCCAGGACTTCCGGCCCATAAAAGCCATTGAACTCTGCAATGATTTCGGGGGGCAGCGGCGTGGCGCCGGCATTCAGGGCATCCTGGCGTGACGCCAGGATCAGGTTCTTGAGCACTGGCGCCGACGCCTCGACGCTTACTTCGGAAATCAGCTTGCGGCCGGCGCCGGCCACGGCTTCTTCAGCCTGGCCATAAATCGGCACCGCTTTCTTGGCCTCGCGGTTGGCATTGTCGAGCGTGCGCCCGACGTTGCCCAGGCCGACCCGGTCACCCAGCCAGGTAGCGAAACCCTGGGCCTGCGCCGAGGCATGGATGAGTATTGCGGCAACGAGAAGCGTGCAGCAGCGCGCGCTTGCATGGCGTCCTGTCGTTTTCATGATGTTCTCCGTGGCAGTGTCGAGGTCGCGCTTCGGCCGCATACGCAGCCGGACAGCCAGGTTTAGACACTGCGGAATGGGAGAAAAGTTTCGGCTCTGCGGGGATGCCTGCGTCGCCGCCACCCGCAGGAAGCAGTCAGCCGGTAATCTGCGTCAGCATGTCCCCGATCCGCTTCCAGAATCCATCAGGCACATACAGCAGCACCGCGGTCATGGTTAGATAGCGGGCGAATTTACCGATCGCCATGTAAGCCACGCTCGGCCAGAACGGCAAATGCAGCCAGCCGGCCAGCGTGCACAACGGGTCGCCGATGCCGGGCACCCAGGACAGCAGCATGGTCTTGGCGCCGAAGCGGCGCAGCCAGCCGAACCAGCGGCTCTGGCGCTCCTTGGCAAAGGCGATTTTTGCGCGGTAGCCGATGCCGTAGTTCAGCACGCCGCCCAGCGTGTTGCCGACGGTGGCCACCAGGATCGCCGGCCAGAACATGGCGGGATTCGCCTTCACGACGGCGAACACGGCCGGCTCGGAACCGAGCGGCACCAGGGTGGCGGAAACGAACGCGATGAGAAATACCGACGTGAGCCCGACTGTGGGGGCGGCGAGAACCTTGAGCAGCCAGAGGACGGCGGTTTCGATCATCGATTGGGATTGAGCAGTTAGGGCAGTCCATTATAATGAGGAAAATCTAACGCCTCGACACGATACGGCGCGCTAACACCCCAGCGCGGCGCATCGGCTGCACGCCTCGGTCATCCGCCAGGGAACACAGTCTCGCGTCACCGGAAACCAGGACACTGGCTTTTGAACTTCCTATTCCCGACCATGACTACCGACTATCTGAAAAAAATCCTCACCTCCCGCGTCTACGACGTGGCCCAGGAAACCCCGCTGGATCTGGCGCCGACCCTGTCGCAGCGCTTCGGCAACCGCATCTATTTCAAGCGCGAAGACATGCAGAGCGTGTTCAGCTTCAAGCTGCGCGGCGCCTACAACAAGATGGCCCATTTGTCGCCGGAAGCCCTGAAGCGCGGCGTGATCTGCGCCTCGGCCGGCAACCATGCGCAAGGCGTGGCCTTGTCGGCCGCGCGCCTCGGCTGCCGTGCCCTGATCGTGATGCCGACCACCACCCCGCAAGTGAAGATCGATGCGGTGAAAGCGCGCGGCGGTGCGGCGGTCGAGGTGGTGCTGCATGGCGATTCCTACACCGACGCCTACCACCACGCCCTGACGCTGGAACGCGAGCAGAAGCTGAGCTTCGTCCACCCGTTCGACGACCCCGACGTGATTGCCGGCCAGGGCACGATTGCCATGGAAATCCTGCGCCAGCACTCCGGCCCGATCCATGCGATTTTCGTGGCGATCGGGGGCGGCGGTCTGATTTCCGGGATCGGTGCATACGTGAAGGCGGTGCGGCCGGACATTCGCGTGATCGGCGTGCAGACCATCGATTCGGACGCGATGGCGCGCAGCCTGAAGGCGGGCGAACGCATCACGCTGCCCGACGTCGGTCTGTTCTCGGACGGCACCGCGGTGCGCCTGGTAGGCGAGGAAACTTTCCGCGTGGCGCAAGAGGTGGTGGACGAAATCATCCTGGTCGACACCGATGCGATTTGCGCGGCGATCCAGGACGTGTTCCAGGACACGCGCAGCATCCTGGAACCGGCCGGTGCGCTGGCGGTGGCCGGGGCCAAGGCCTATGTGGAACGCTCGCAGATGAACCGCCAGCCGGTGAAGAACGAAACCCTGGTGGCCGTGGCCTGCGGCGCCAACATGAACTTCGACCGCCTGCGCTTCGTGGCCGAGCGCGCCGAAGTGGGCGAGGCGCGCGAAGCCGTGTTCGCGGTGACGATCCCCGAGCAGCGCGGCAGTTTCCGCCGCTTCTGCTCGCTGGTGGGGCCGCGCAATGTGACGGAATTTACCTACCGCATCAGCGACGAGCGCCAGGCGCATGTGTTCGTGGGCGTGCAGGTGGGCAACCGCGGCGAATCCTCGCTGCTGGCACGTACCTTCGAGCAGCACGATTTCCGTACCCTGGATTTGACGCATGACGAGCTGGCCAAGCTGCACATCCGTCACCTGGTGGGCGGCAAGAGCGCGCTGGCGCAGGATGAGCTGCTGTATCGCTTCGAGTTTCCCGAGCGGCCGGGCGCGCTGATGCGGTTTTTGGACAGCATGGCGCCGAATTGGAATATTTCGTTGTTCCATTACCGGAATCAGGGGGGCGATGTGGGGCGGATTCTGGTCGGGCTGCAGGTGCCGGGCGGGGAGATGGATGAGTTCCGGCAGTTTTTGGCGACGCTGGGGTACCGGTATTGGGATGAGACGGCGAATCCGGTGTACAAGTTGTTCTTGTGATGGGGTTGGATGCAGCATCCCATGCGTGAGGACGTGGGGCTGTTGCCTGTGACGTAGTTGGTGTGTTGAATCCGCGTGGGCACCCCGTGCCCACGCGGACCATGCGAACCAATAACCCAACAGGCAACAGCCCCACATATCCTCGCAATCCTTCCCAAACGCCACACCTCCCGCCACGTCCCTTCCCGCCCCAATCGCCCACCGTTCAGCAGAAAGGTGTACGATACGCCGCTTTGCCGCCGCCGGGCCGGCAAGCATTCGCGCGGGCAACACTGCGGGCAACGCTGCCCAGGCCGCACACGATGCCGCACCGGCCCATCGAGACCAGATCATGACCAATACTCCCGATCAATCGCCACTTGGCAAATCTTCCGCCTACCAGACCCAGTACGCGCCGGAACTCCTGTTCCCGATCGCGCGCAAGCAAAAACGTGACGAGCTGGCCATCAGCGGCACCCTGCCCTTCTTCGGCATGGACATCTGGAATGCCTACGAATTGTCGTGGCTGAACATGCGCGGCAAGCCGCAGGTGGCGATCGCCACCATCAGCGCGCCGGCCGATTCGCCGAATATCGTCGAGTCGAAGTCGTTCAAGCTGTATCTGAATTCCTTCAACCAGACCCGCGTGGCCGGCCCCGACGCCCTGCTCGCCCTGCTGCGCGAAGACCTCTCGAACGCTTTCGGCGCGCCGGTCCACATCACGCTCACGGAAGCAGAACACTTCGGCAAGCTGAAGATGGGCGAACTCGACGGCCTGCTGCTGGACCGCCTGGACATCGACATCGACGCCTATTCGCCGGCGCCGGAACTGCTGAAGGCCAACTTCAACGAAGCGCCGGTCGAGGAAACCCTGGTCTCGCACCTGCTGAAATCGAATTGCCTGGTGACTGGCCAGCCGGACTGGGGCAGCGTGCAGATCCAGTACGCCGGCCCGCAGATCGATCAGGAAGGCTTGCTGCGCTACCTGATCGGCTTCCGCGAACACAACGAATTCCACGAGCAATGTGTCGAGCGCATCTTCATCGACGTGCTGCGCCAGTGCAAGCCGAGCCAGTTGTCGGTGTATGCGCGCTATACCCGCCGTGGCGGCCTCGACATCAATCCCTGGCGCGCCAACTTCAGCACGGGCCGTCCGCACAACTTGCGCGGGGCACGCCAGTAAAATGTGCGTTTGACGCCACAGCGGTCAAGCCAAAAAACAACAGCGCACAAAACCCTGCGGTTTTCGGAAATCGTCCCCAGATACGGTGAAAACACGGTGAAACGCGGCGCCTGCCCCGCTTTCACCCACGGGATAGCGTTTTTCATTACGGAAATTGCGTAGGTCTTGAGAAAGCGCAAATCGCGCTGCAACTCTGGCCTGATCAGGGATCAAACTGTGTGCTGACAGGGGTAGGATACCGACGCGAAATCGAATGTCATGGCCTTTAAACCGGCCTATAATTCCGCACCGCAAGCTGCCCATGTTTTACTTTTGTGCCGCACCACCAGAAGCATTTATGACCAACCTTAGCAAAATTCTTTCGCTTGAAAACGTCCAGCTCGACATCGAGGTATCGAGCAAGAAGCGCGCTTTCGAGCAGGCCGGACTGATCTTCGAAAACAATTGCGGCATCGCGCGCTCGACCGTGACGGACAACTTGTTCGCCCGCGAACGCCTCGGCTCCACCGGCCTCGGCCATGGCGTGGCCGTCCCGCATGGCCGTGTAAAAGGCAGCAAGAGCCTGAAGAATCCGATCGCCGCCTTCGTGCGCCTGGCCTCGCCGATTCCTTTCGAGTCGCCCGACGGCCGTCCGGTCAGTTTGCTGTTCTTCCTCTTGATTCCGGACCATGTAACCCAGCAGCACCTGGAAATTTTGTCCGAGATCGCGGAACTGTTCTCGGACGAAGCGATCCGCACCGCGCTGGCCAGCGATCCCGACCCACGTTCAGTGCACGAACGGATTATCAACTGGCAACCAAGCTTGCAAGCCCTGGGTTAAACTGAGGGGTCCCTTTCCCCTCGACCGCCCGCTATGTTGCAGACTCCGCTTACCATCCAAAGGCTGTACGACGATAACCGCGACAGCCTGCAACTGGGCTGGTTTGCCGGCTTTCCCGGCGGCGAGCGGCTCATTTCCGGCGACGTGGCCTCGGCCGCCGACCAGGTCGGCCACCTGAATTTGATCCACCCGGGCCGCATCCAGGTCTTCGGCCACCAGGAACTGAACTATTACCACCGCCTGAAATCGAGCTCGCGCACCCATGTGATTGGCGAGCTGATCGGTGGCGGCCCGCCGGCGCTGATCATCGCGCAGGGCCTGGAAACCCCGCCCGACATTCTCGCCATCTGCGACGAGCAGAACATCCCGCTGTTTTCCACGCCGCTGCCCGCTGCCCAGGTGATCGACTTCCTGCGCGTATATCTGTCGAAGAAACTGGCGCAGCGCGTGATCATGCACGGCGTCTTCATGGACGTGCTCGGCGTCGGCGTCTTGATTACCGGCGACTCCGGTCTCGGTAAAAGCGAGCTGGGCCTGGAACTGATTTCGCGCTCGCATGGGCTGGTGGCCGACGATGCCGTGGAGTTCTCGCGCATCGCCCCGAACATGATCGAAGGCCGCTGCCCGCCGCTGCTGCAAAACCTGTTGGAAGTGCGCGGCCTCGGCCTGCTCGACATCAAGGCGATCTTCGGCGAGACCGCCGTGCGCCGCAAGATGCGGCTGAAATTAATTGTTCATCTGGTCAAGCGCGGCGTGCTCGACGAAGAAGTCGAACGCCTGCCCTTCCATTTCCCGACCGAGGAAGTGCTGGGCCTGCCGATCCGCAAGGTCGTGATTCCGGTGGCAGCCGGCCGCAACATCGCGGTGCTGCTCGAAGCCGCGGTGCGCAACACCATCCTGCAACTGCGCGGTATCGATACGCTGCAGGAGTTCATGGAACGTCAAAGACAAGCGATGAGCGGCGACTAAAACCGCCGCAACTGGCGCGATGTTCCCGTATGTACGCGGAACACCGACATTCGGCAAGACGTCGGGCGACAAGGCGGTACTGTTGCGGTATCATCGCGCCATGCACATCGTACTCATTACCGGCATTTCCGGCTCGGGCAAATCGGTTGCCCTGAACGTTCTCGAAGATGCAGGCTATTACTGCGTCGACAATCTGCCGCCGGCCCTGCTGCCGCAGCTGGTCAGGGCGGTCAATGCCGAGCGCACCGCCAAGCTGGCGGTGGCGGTCGATGCGCGCAGCGCCGAGTCGCTGGCTGAACTGCCGATCAATGTCCGTGCGCTGAAAGAAGAAGGCCACGAGGTCAAGGTGATGTTCCTGACCTCCAGCACCCATTCGCTGGTCGCGCGCTTTTCCGAAACCCGGCGCAGCCACCCGCTCTCGCACGCCCTGCGTCCCGGCGAAAATCCGGCCTCGCGCCGCACCTTGATCGAATGCATCGCCGAAGAACGCGAGCGCCTGGCGCCGATCGAGCAGCTCGGCCACGTGATCGATACCTCGGAAGCGTCGGCGAATAAACTGCGCGCCTGGATCAAGGAACTGGCCGAGGTCAAGCACGCCCCGCTGACCCTGTTCTTCGAATCGTTTGCCTTCAAGGTCGGCGTGCCGCTCGATGCCGATTTCGTGTTCGACGTACGTGCGATTCCGAATCCCTACTACGACATCGCGCTGCGCCCGCTGACCGGCAAGGATGCGCCCGTGATCGCCTTCCTCGATGCTCAGCCGAGCGCCACCGAGATGCTGGAAGACATCCGCAAGTTCGTCGAAAAATGGCTGCCCTCGTTTAAGACCGACAACCGCAGCTACCTGACGGTGGCGGTCGGCTGCACCGGCGGCCAGCACCGTTCGGTGTACATGGCCGAGCGCCTGGCGGCGTATTTCGGCGACAGCGAGCGCGTGGTGCTGCGCCATCGCGAACAATCCTGATTCTTCCTTTTTAATACGGCGCCTGCACAGGCGCCGTCTCTCCCCTCGCAATCGTTAATTAGATATTCATCTAAATGTTTTGGCATTGTTAGATGCTTAGCGAATAATGCAATTGTCGTCGACAAGACATCCATTGTGGCGCCTCTCTCCGGCGCCTTTAACAACGGTTTCTCTCTCACGGAGAACGGTATGCGCAAGACCATGCATTCGCTTCTGCTCGGCTGGCTTTTCCTGTTTTCGCTCTCTGCTGCCGCACAATCCGCGCAGTCAACACAACCGCAACTCTGGCATGGCGAACTCGCCACGCCAAGTGGCAAGCTGATGCTGCTGGTGCGGATCGATGCCGCCCAGACCAGCGGCGACCTAGAAAGTATCCACCAGGCGCCCGGCCAGAAGATGGCGCTCGGCGCCGTCCAGGCCAGTGCTGCCAAACTCAGTTTCACGATTCCGGTGATCGGCGCATCGTACGAGGCAGCCTGGAACGAGGGAGAGCAAGCCTGGGTCGGGCAGTTCCGCCAGGGCATGCTGCTGCCGCTGACGCTCAAACGCGGCGCGCCGCCGGCGGCGGCCACGGTCGACGGACTCGATGGCGACTGGCGCGCCGTGCTGCGCCGCGATGGCCGCGACCTGCGCCTGGTGCTGCACGTCGTCACCGACACCCTCGGCACCCGGGTGACGCTCGATTCGCCCGACCTGGGCGCCTTCGGCCTGCCGGTCGAGGGTCTGGTCCGCATCGGCAACAGCGTGCGCTTCGGGGTGCCCAGCACCGGCGTGCAATTCACCGGACAGCTCGGCGCCGGCCTGGGCAGCATGACGGGCGCCTGGTCGCGCGATGGCCAGACTACCTGACGCGGCGCGGCATCGCGGTGCTGCGCTACGACGACCGCGGCTTCGGCGCGTCCACCGGCAACTTCGAGACGGCAACCTCCGCCGATTTCGCCAGCGATGCGAATGCCGCCTTTGCCTGGCTGCGCCAGCGGCCCGGGATCGACCCGCGTGCGATCGGCTTTGCCGGTCACAGCGAAGGCGGCCTGGTGGCGCCGCTTGCCGCCGCCGCCAATCCGGATCTCGCCTTTATGGTCCTGCTGGCCGGTCCCGCCACCGATACCGAACGCCTGATCCTGGCGCAGCGCCGCGCCGCCGGTCTGGCGCAGGGTTTGAGCGGCGACGCCATCGCGCGCGCCGAACCGATGGTGGCGCACGTCATACGCGTGGTGCGGGATGCGCCGGCTGGCCAGGACTCTGGCCCCGCCCTGCGCAGCGCCCTGTCGCCCACGGCCTTGCAGGCGCTCGGCCTGAGCGAAGCGCAGCGCGAGCAGGTGGTCGCCCAGTTCGCCAGCCCCTGGATGCGCTACTTCCTGCAGGCCCGGCCGCAGGAGAACCTGCGCCGCCTGCGCATGCCCGTGCTGGCCCTGGCCGGCTCGCTCGACACCCAGGTGCCGGCACAGGAAAACCTGGCCGCCATGCGCACCGCGCTGGCCGCGAACAATGGCGCAACCGTGCGCGAACTGCCCGGCCTGAACCACATGTTCCAGCATGCGCGCAGCGGCACGATCGGCGAAATCGCCGACATCGAGGAAACCTTTGCGCCGGAAGCGATGGAGACCATCGCGCAATGGATAGAGCAGCGCTACGCCGCCCCCTCCAGCAAATAGACACCGCTTTGCGCTGCCCACGTGCGGGCGGCATCGGCAATCCCGGGCTCGGTAAAGTAGAAGGGATACGTGTCGTCCCAGCTTTCGAACAATGCGCAATGCAGTGCCGGCAGAACGACACGGAAATGGCGATGCTTCAGCATCCTGCCACCACCTGGCGTGCAGTAGCGGGCAGCGGCAGACGTCGATACGAAACGCCTGAAGACCGCGCTTCGCTCACGACGTCCGCGTGAAGAAAATGAAACGACCTCGGTTGCGGCCACGAGCCGCGCACAAAAATCGGCAAGCAGGGCATCGCGGCGCGCCTGCTCGTGCGCAGGCACGTTCTCCAGTTGCTGGTTGGCTTCTTCCCGTGTCAGCCAGTGATCGAATACCGATACCGACAGCATCTGAACGTGCGCCGGCTTCTCATTGACATACACCCGCATGAGCCAGGGGAACTGGTCGGCGAGCGCACGCTGCCGCTCCTGCGGGACATTCACGATGTGGCGTCTGGACATATATCTCCGCTGAAGATTTTGCGCGCGATGTCAATCCAGATGCCGCAGCGGATGCGCGCATGCCGGCCACACCGGCGCGAAGAACGCGTCCACCATCTCCGGCGTCACCTCGTCGAGCGTCGCCGGCTGCCATTGCGGCGCATTGTCCTTGTCGATCACCAGCGCGCGCACGCCTTCCAGCACTTCGCCATGCTCGAAATTGCGGCGTACCAGCGAGCGCTCCATGCGCAGGCAATCGGCCACGCTCATGGCCGCGCCGCGCAGCAGCATCGCGTAGGTCACGCACATCATCAGCGGCGAGCGTTGGCGCATCGCCTTCAGGGCTTTTTGCGCGAACGGGTTCTCGTCGCGCGACAGGGATGCCATGATCGCCGCCACCGAGGCCGCGCCGAAGTGGGCGTCAATCGCCGCACGCTGGGCCTGCAGTTCGCTCGCGCCAATGTCACCCGCAAAACCGGCGGCAAACGCACGGATCGCGTCAGGCAACTGCGCACCCGGCGTCGACGCGATCAGCGCATGCAGCTCGCCCAATTGCGCACCCGGCAGGAACACGTCCGCCAGGCCCACATACAGCGCGTCGGCAGCACTGATCGTCAGCCCGGTCAGGCCCAGATAATTCCCCAGCTGCCCCGGCGCATGCGACAGGAAATGGCTGCCGCCCACGTCCGGGAACAGGCCGATGTTCACTTCCGGCATCGCCATCTTGGTGCGATCGGTAACGATGCGCAGGCCGGTGTCGGGGCCGCCCTGGGCGATGCCCATGCCGCCGCCCATCACCACGCCGTCCATGATGGAAATGTACGGCTTCGGATAGAAATGGATCAGGTGGTTCAGCGCGTATTCTTCGGTGAAAAAATCTTCCAGCAGCGCGCTGCCCCCAAGCGGCGTGGCGTGCCCGGCTTCGTGGAAGAAGCGGATGTCGCCACCCGCGCACAGGGCTTTTTCGCTGCTGCTGGTGAGGACCACGGCGTCGACCGCCGTATCGTCGCGCCAGGCCAGCAGAATTTCGGTGAGGCGCCGCACCATGCCGAGGTCCAGCGAATTCAGGGCTTTCGGACGGTCGAGGATGATCAATCCGGTGCCATTGGCAATGCGGGTCTGGACGTAGTCGGTCATGGTCGGGAGTGGTCGAAAAAACATGCATTCTACCCAAGTAGCACGCTGTCGGGGTATTGACGGTGGAGAGGGGAAATTGGATCGCCCATTGAAAAGGGCGCCGTGAAGGCGCCCTCGTTCAGATGGTGCTGGCCGGCCGATCAGGCTGCGGCAGCTTCTCCGTCTTCAGGGAGACGCTTGAGTGCGTCGCGACTATGACTCTTCATCATGTCCTTGTACTTCATCACTTGCCGGTGCAGCCTGTCCATCAACAGATCGATCGCAGCGTACAAATCTTGCGCCACACTTTCCACGTGCACGGTCTTGCCGGACACGCGCAAGTTAATCTCGGCCTTCTGCCTTTTTTCTTTTTCGGTGAGATTGTCGATCGCGAGGATCACGTGGGAATCGATGACCTGATCGAAATGGCGGGTAATGCGCTCAAGCTTGCTTTGTACGTATTCACGGATGGCTGGGGTGACGTCGAGGTGGTGGCCACTGATGGTGAGATTCATACACACTCCTTTGAAGAGGTGGCGGCTGCCGCGCCGCGCAAGGAACGCGTGGGTGCCGCCGTTACAAGGATTTGCGGAGACTGACTGGAGGAATTTTCAACGCCTCGCGGTATTTG
>Ga0308160_10006763_pt1 | contig 11573 bp, 12 predicted proteins | sample PhyFR1_FD_201036 | JGI IMG/M metagenome (GOLD analysis project Ga0308160, IMG submission 201036) | Phyllosphere microbial communities from UC Gill Tract Community Farm, Albany, California, United States - DLSLF.R1 | ecosystem: Host-associated > Plants > Phyllosphere > Unclassified | place: USA... | reverse complement strand
TCGTCGTCGTCGTCGTCGTCGTCTCGTGGTCGCTCGGCGGCGCCGTGGTCGGCCTTGGGCGCCGCCTCGTCGGCCCGTTCTCGGGGCGGGTCGTCGTCGCCGAGCCAGACTGGGTGGCCGACGAAGGCGAGGTGGTCGACGACGAGCTCGAACGGCTGGTCGCACAGCTCGCGCGAGGGCGAGAGGAGCGAGGCGAGGACGTTGTCGGGGAAGCCGAGGAAGTGCTTCGAGTCGGGCGCGTGGTCGTCCTGGTCGTCTGTCGAGTCTGAGCCCGAGTCGGAGTCGCTGCTCGAGGTGTAGGCCTGGTACAGGGCGCGCTGTCGCCGACTGGCCGAGTAGACGGGCTTGTGGGTGCGCGGGACGGGGCGAGGGTCGGGCGGGTAGGCGTAGACGAGCTGCGAGCCGAGGCTCGACTTGGCCACGATCATGACGGCCAGCAGGGACGCCATGATGGGCGGGCGACGAGCAAGAGCACGAGCGAGCCTGCCGTCGTCCCCACTCTCGGAGGAGCAAGAGGGCTCGGCTCTCGACCTCTCCCTCGCTCTCGCCGTGGCTGGCTGTTCCGTACGCTAGCTCCAGTAACCGCCCTCGAGCATGCCCGCCAAGCACGTCGTCGTCCTCGGAGCCGGTGAGCCCTCGCCCTCTCCTCCTCCAATCCTCATCTTGACTCGGCTCATGCTCGCTCTCCTCCAGGTGTGGTCGGCCTCTCGACCGCCATCAAGCTCCTCGAACGTGGCTACAACGTCGACGTCGTCGCGCGCGACCTCCCCGACGACCCAAAGTCGATCGCCTTCACCTCGCCCTGGGCCGTAGGTTGTCCTACCCCTCCTCTGCCGTGCGTCCTCGCTCAAGCTGACCCTGTGTTCCGCGCGCAGGGAGCTCATCATGTCAGCGTCGCGACGGGAGCCGACATGCGCATGCACAGTGCGTCTCCTGCTCGCTCGCCCGCCCCGACCACGTCGTGCTGACCTTTCCCCCTTCGCCTGCTCGCAGGTTTCGACAAGCGCACCTTCGAGGTCATGTCGACGATGATCGAGCAAGGCCATGAATCCCTCTTCTTCTGCACCCAGACCGAGTACCGCGAGCAGGTGCGCCCCATCCGCTTCCTCTTGCCCCGGCTGAACGTCTCGCTGACTTTGTGCTCTCTCTGCAACAGTCACGACCGACCGGCGACGCCGACGAGCTCTCGCAGCTAAGCTTGATGTCGCGCTACCACCCAGAGGTGCGTTCACCGCATTCGGCTGCTCCAGAAAGCCGCTGACTCACTCCTTCGCGCAGTTCCGCTGGCTCGACGAGCACGAGCTGCCGCACGGCATCGCACATGGCGCCACCTTCAAGGCCATCCTCATCGACACGCCGACCTACCTCTCGTCGCTCGTCACTCAACTCGAGAAGCTCGGCGGCCGACTGCACCGCTGCGAGTCGCTCTCGAGCCTCGACTCGGTCCTCTCGGTCGACCCGTCCTTCGCTGCGGCCCACCTCGTCGTCAACTCCTCGGGACTCGGAGCTCTCAGCCTCGTTCCCGACGGCAAGGTGTTCCCAACTCGAGGGCAGCTCGTCATCGTGCGCGCGCCGTGGGTCAAGGATGGCAGGACCCGGCTCGGCGACGGCGTCTACACCTACACGATCCCGCGGCCCAAGACGGGTCACGTCGTCCTCGGTGGATGCGCCGAGAAGAACAACTGGTGCGTCTCGTTCAGCCTCGCTCGCCTGCACGTCGTCCTCGTCGAGCTTCAAGCTGATCGACGCCCGCTCCTCCTTCGCGCGCAGGGATCCTGCACCTCGACCCGACATGGCCAGCCAGATCAAGGAGCGCTGCCTCGCGCTGTGCCCCGAGCTGCTCGCGCCCGACAAGCGCGGCAGCGGCACGATCGACGACCTGGACGTGGTCGAGGATGCGGTCGGGCTGCGGCCGACGCGCGAGGGTGGGATCCGGCTCGAGCTGGGCGCGCTCGAGGGCGAGGCGAGGCGGGTCCCGGTCGTGCACAACTATGGGCACGGCGGGTACGGGTTCCAGTCGAGCTGGGGGAGCGCAGAGGCGGCGGTCGAGCTGGTCGAGGAGGCGCTGTCGCGGCGAGCGGCCAAGCTGTAACCCGCCGAGCCCGTTTCTTTGAAGAGCCCTGGACCAGCCTGAGAGTGTGCTTGTCGAAAGGAAAGGTCATCCTTGCGCGAGGGCGAGCGGCAGGCGCTCGTCGTCGCCTCCCCACCTCTCTCCGCCGCGCGAGCCTCGTCCTCCTCCCCTCCGTCCGCCCACACCTGTCGCCCCGCCCGGCAGGGATGGCCTCGCCAGCATACGCCACCTACACGCCCAAGCGGCACCACTCGAGCGCGTCGTCCATCTCGTCGCTGCAGCAGCTCGGCTCGACTCCGCCGTCTCATCACCCCTCGCCGCTCGGCACCTCGTCCCCCTCGGCCACCCGCACCCTGGGCACCTTCGCCCGCCCGCAGAACCACTCGGCCGACAGTGGCTCGTTCCTGCGCGCACCGCAGCCCTCGCGACCAGCGCTCCCCGCCCAGTGGAGCGGCCTCTCGGGCTCGTCTGCCATCTCGTCCACCTCGACCGCAGCCGCACCACCAGCAGGCGCAGCATCGCCCGCACCACGGTCCCACACCTCGTCGACGGCGACCACGACCGGCGCGCGCTCGCCCCCACCCCCTCGCGCCTCGGCCGCCTCACCCGCCCGCCCGGGCGGACCCACGCCCCCACCCTCCGCCTTCCCCTTCGCCAGCGTGCCGCCGGGCCACTCGCCCTTCCCCTCGGCGAGCCCGAGACCCGACCGCGTGCGCTCGCCCGATAAGGTGCCCGCGCCCTACCACGCGCAGCAGCACGGCGCAGCAGGAGGAGCGGGCGGTGCGGGCGGGACGGTGGCGCGCAGGATGCCGTACCAGGCGGGCTTCCAGCCGCAGGGGGTCAGGCGGGACCGCAGCGATGTGTTCCTCGCGCAGCGGCACAAGTGCAGCGAGGCGAGGAAGCTCGACGAGGGCAGGCTTGCGAGGCGGCTCGAAAAGGTGCGTCCATCTCCTCTTCCCGCTCTCCACCATGCTCGCTCGCAGTCGGCTGACTCATGCCTCTGCGCGCAGCTCGTCACGCTCCACTTCCCGCCCGAGGACGAGAAGGGCAAGGCGAGCGCGCCGGCAAAGAGCTCGCCGCTCGCCTCGCTGTCGTCGCTCGGCGACTCGCTGCGAGGGCGCACGGCCAAGGAGCTTTGGCGCACGGCGGTCAGCAACGTCGACGTCGACGTCGAGCGAGGTGCGTCCTCGCTCACTCCCCTCGGCGGCTCGACCCTCGCTAACGCTTTTCTCTCGTGCGCGCAGCCGAGCAAGCCATCGTCAAGTGGCAGGACGACAAGGACGCCACCCATTGCCCGATCTGCACGTGCGTCCATGCCTCCCCTCTTGTCGCCGTGCGTCTGCGCCCGCTGACCATGCGTGTTCGCTCGCAGAGCCGCCTTCGGTGTCCGAGTTCGTCGTCATCATTGCCGCCTCTGCGGCCGCGTCGTCTGCTTCCTCCCGCCCACCCCTCTCGCGCAACACCCCGAGCCGCTCGCCGTCGCCCCTCCTCCAGCGGACGACCCGTCATCCGCACCGACGCCCAAGCCCGTCCGCCGCGAGCGGTGCTCGACCTTCTTCACCTACGAGACGCAGGCGCTCGGCGAGGAGAAGACGCGCATGGGCGTCGTCGTCGAGGTGCCGCCCGTCGAGCAGGACCTGTCGATCGACGCCGTGCTCGGTCCGCAGGCGCAGGCCAAGAAGGACAAGGACGAGCGCAAGAAGGTGCGCGTGTGCAGGGACTGCCTCGGGACCGTCCTGTGCGTCTCGCTCTCTCTCTCTCGCCCCTCCTCCCTCTCCTCGCGCAGCGGCTGACTCTGTACATGCTGTACGCAGGCGGCAACAGCTCAAGACGCTCCCTGTGCGCACGCCGACATGGCTCAAGCTGTACGACGTCCTCGTCCAGCTCGAGAAGGATATCGACGAGACGTTGCCCGAGTTCCAGGAGCTCGCTGTCGTCCTCTCGTGCGTCCCGGCTCTCTTCTCCTGCCCGCGATTCGCCGAGACTGACGCTACCGCTCGTCCCTCTGCAGGAATCCCGCCGCCGCCGCCCAGTCGGCCTCCCCTCCCTCCGCCAAGCACGCCAAGACGCTCCGCAAGCGCCTCCTCACCGACCTCGCCTCGTACGACACCGTCTCGAAGCGCATCCGCGACCTGCCCCTGCCCGAGGGCGCGCCGCCGGGCGGCTCGCAGGACCGCCTTCAGCGCGCGCTCGCCGCTCGCGGGCAGCTCTACCTGAGCGACAAGCTCGGCCTCCTGCGCAGCCTCGGTAACGTCGAGGAGCTGAGCGGTTCGAGCGCGGCGGGCAAGGGCAAGAAGGCGGCGGGCGGAGCCGGCAAGGAAGGCGAGTACACGGTCAAGACGCTCGCGAGCCTGCTCGACAAGGACGATGTCGACCGGGTCACGGAGCGGGTCGGACCCGAACTCGAGGCGGCAGCACAGCTGAACGTCCTGCGCGAGTGCGTCCTCGTCTCCCTCTCTCGGACTCTCGAGCGAGAAGAGCCCCGACCTAACGAGAGCCCCGACCTAACCCTGCATCTCTCCTCCTCTTCTCTCGCGCGCGCAGGCAAGAAGCGCTCGTTCAGTCGTACGTCGACGATGCCAACTCGCGCCGGCAGTTCGAGGACGCCGCGGCGCTCCAAGCCAGCCTCGATGAGCTGCGCGCCGAGATTGCCGCCGTGAGCGTCGCCTTGCCCTAGATCTCGCTCGCGCGGCATCCCTCTCTATCCGCGTCAGCTGCAACTCGTTTTCTTGCGCACGTGCTCTCCCTGTGCTCGCGAGAGAGCGAGAGCGAGAGGACTGAAAACATAAAGGCGTGACAAGAGGCGAGAGGAGGAAAGGAGCACTGCTCGAGAGGAAAGAGGGGAAGCTACGAAGAGGAGCCGGAGAGAGCGAAAGCGAGACGGCATGCGTCGCTCAGAAATCCATCGAGGCAAAGGCGCTCGGCGGCAGCGACTGCGTCTTGCCCCATCCCTTCCTCAGGCCGGCGACCCGCCTCGCCTGCCCGAACCCGCTCATCGGCGCCGGCACGTCGTCGCCCTCGTCCTCGACGTCGGTCGCCGCCATCTCCTCGTCGTCGACCTCGCCCTGCGGCGCCGCCGACGCCGCCGCCTCGCCGTCGAACGTGCGCTTGAACCGCTGCGTGACGGCGTGCGCGGTCGAGCCCGAGCCCTGCGAGGCGTCGTTGGCCGGCGCCTGCGCCGTACCGCCGAACCCGGCAAAGCTCATGAGGCCGCCCTTGGCCGGGCCGAACGCCTCGTCGAGGTCGAAGCCGTCGCCGTCGTCGTCCGCCGCCTGCGCCTGCGGCTGCCCCTGCTGCGCCGCGCCTGCGCCCGCCGCGCCCCAGAACCCGCTGTCGCCCGCCCGGAGGCTCGCCGCGCGCGTCGAGGCGGCGTCGCTCGCGCTGCCCGTCTCCCACATGGGCCGCAGCTCGTCGGCGCGCTTGCCCGTCGCGCTCGGGGCGGGCGCGCCGTGCACGGCGGCGTAGGCCTCGTCGAGGGCGTCCTTGGACGACTTGAAGTAGCCGGCGTAGGACGGGACCGAAGGCTGGGCGAACGAGAGGATGGGCTCGGTCGCGGCGGGTCCGAGAGGGCGGCGGTGGGAGGACGACGCGGAGGTGGTGTGGCCGCGCGAGACGGCTGCGGGGGAGGGTGCAGGGTCAGCTCGAGCTCGACTACAGTGGACCAGAGGGAGGGGGACGCACCCATGCGGCTCTGTGCAGGCTTGACGCGGAGGAACTCGTCCCACTGCGTCTTCGGGCGGAGCGAGCCTCGCAAGTCGGACGCCTCGGGGACTGCGGGCACGTCGGCCGGCTTGTAGGCCTTCTTAGAGGGCGAGGGAGCACCCTGGGTGGGCTCAGCAGTCGCCATGGTGCGTGTGAGACGAGAAGTCGCGCGTCGGAAGGAACCACCTCGCGATGAAGCGCGCTTCCTCGAACCGACTGGTAGCTCCGGCGACGGCACATGCTGAGCTTGCGAGACTCGCAGATGCTGCTCTCGGGTCCTGTGCAGCTGCCTGGGCCCTTCGCCGCGCGGCCCGCTGTGAGGTCCCCCTCGGCCTCCTCCGGCTCGAGCTCTGAGTCGCTCGACTTGCTCTCGCGGCCGTCTCTCGCTGCAGCTACGTGGTGCTCAATGATACTGCAGGGTCTTCTTTTGTACTCAGAGCTTCTCTTTCTGCGACTTGGCCTTCTGGGCGTGTAGGGTGCGGACTGCGGCGCGAGGAGGAGACAAAGGAGGACGAGTCAGCGGATCCTCAACGACTGACCCCACCGACGACGACGATGACAAGCAGGCGAGGAGGGGAGGCGACGCACGGTCACGACGGAGGAGCTTGCCGCTCGGCGTCTTGGGGATCGCGTCGATGAACTCGACCTCGGCGAGCCACTTGTACTTGATCTTGTGGTCGCTGACGAACTTCTTGATGCTGTCGACGAGGGCGCTCTCGGCCTTCGAGCCGCCCGACTTGATGCGCGACGCTGCGCCGGGCGAGACGACGACGTAGGCTGCGAGCGCGAGAGGGAGAGAGGGAGGTCGTCAGAGAGGAGGTCCGGGCGCGAGGAGGATGGGCACGACGACGCCAGTGCTGGCTCGCAGACGCTCGCACTGTCTCGTGAGAGAGAAGAGAAGAGGGACGCACCCTTGGGGACCTCGCCCTTCCTGTCGTCCGGGATGCCAATGACGCAGACGTCCTGGACGTGCTCGTGCGCGAGGAGGTGGCCCTCGAGCTCGGCCGGGGCGACCTGGAAGCCCGAGCACTTGATGAGCTCCTTGATGCGGTCCGTGATGAAGAGGCGGCTGTGCTCGTCGATGTAGCCCTCGTCGCCCGTGTGCAGGAACCCCTCGTCGTCAAACGTCTCCTTGGTCGCCTTGTCGTTGTTGAGGTCTGCGGGGGAGCACAGCGTCAGCAACTGAGTGCGTCGAGGGAGGGAGGGAGGGAGAGAAGGACGCACAGCCGAGCGCGATCGAAGGCATGCGTGCCAGGAGCTCGCCGACCTGCTTTGGCGGGAGCGCCTTGCCCTCGGGCGAGACGATCTTGGCCCTGTAGGCGAGAAGAGAGTCAGTCCGTAGCCATCGACAGCGGGACCAGGACCTGAGGGGAGGGACGACGCACTCGACGTTCGGCAAGAGGTAGCCCGCCGACGCGCCCGGGAAGTCGTGCGAGGCGTCCATGGTCGAGATGATGGTGCTGCTCTCGGTCATGCCGTAGCCCTGGCCGATGGCGACGTGCGAGAAGCGCTTGCGGAACGCCGAGATGGTCTGCAGGAGCAACTCGAGTCAGCCTGCGGGCGCAAGTCGCAGGTCGAAGAGCGAGGGGAAGGAGCGACACACCTCGTCCGTGAGCGGCGCAGCGCCGGCCATGACCATCCTGACGCTCGACAGGTCGAACTGCTTGACGAGGTCGTCCTGCTTGACCATGAAGATGACCTGGGGCGGCACGAGGTAGAGCGTCGTGATGCGGTGGTTCGAGATCGACTCGAGGAAGAGCCGAGGGTCGAACTTGGCGTGGATGACGACGGGCGTGTTCTGCCAGATCGAGTGGTGGAGGATGACGACGAGGCCGTAGATGTGGTAGCTGCAGAGGGGAGAGAGAGAGAAAGAGCGTCAGGCCTGAGCGAGCACCTCGGACGGAGAAGAGGGGACGCACAACGGCAAGCAGCCCATGACGACGTCGCCCTTCTTCGTCTTGGCGTCGTACGGCACGAAGTTGTTCGACTTGGACCAGTGTAGCGCGTCCTGCAAGCTGCAAAGGGAGAAGAGGAGGATCAGCTGGACCTTCTCAAGAACGGGTCGAGCGCTCGAGAGGACGCACACGTTGCTGATGACGGCGTAGTGCGGGATCATGACGGCCTTTGGGACGCCTGTCGTGCCGGACGAGAACGAGAGGAAGGCGAGCCGGGTCTTGGCCTCGTCCTGCTTGAGCGAGAACTTGGGCGGCATCGGCTCGGCGCTCGTCGAGGACACGAGGTCGTCGAGCGTCGGGAATCCGCTCGCGAGCGACTTGACGTTGGCGGGAGAGTCGGCTGCACGGTCCGGTCGTCAGACTGTCCGCCCAGGGCGCGGGTCGAGAGGAGGAGGAGGACGCACAGGGAGAGCGGATGAGGACGATCATCTTGGTCGACAGGCCCGACTTCTCGCACGCCTTGACGGCCGTCTCGATCGAGTCCGGGTGCACGACGAGGAAGCGGACGGGGTGGTGCTTGTTCACTGCGGACGAGCAGGAAAGAAGGGGTCAGCGTCGGCCCGCGCGAGAAGGGAACCGTGTCGAGCGCGAGCGGACGCACCAATCTCGATCTGCAGAGCCAGCTCGTCGGGCAGGTAGCTCGGGTTGGCTGCCGACACGACGCCGCCCTGACGGAACGTGCCCCAGAGCGCAGGACCGTAGTCGAGGTCGTTGGGCGAGAAGACGAGGACCGTGTCGCCGGCGGCGAGGCCCCGAGCGTGGAAGGCGCGCGCGAGGTCGTCGGTGCGCTTGCGCGTCTGCTCGAACGTGTACTGTCGCGAGCTCGAGGCGTCGATGAGCCAGGTGCGGCCGGTCGGGTCGGGGCGCTCGAGTCGTGCGCCGGACGAGCCCTCGAACGCGCTCGGGTGCGGGTCGAACAGGAAGTCGTAGATGGACAGGGCCTGCTGAGGGAGGGCGACCTTGGGCAGGTCCCTCGTGTAAATGCCGGTCTGCTGGTCGAACGGCATGGCGGTCGAGGACGACGAGCGGGGCCGGAGGTCGGGGTGCGGGGATGCCGACGGGGCGGACGGGCGGGTGGGCGGTGCTGGAGCGGTGGAGGTGAGCCGGCTGGTGCGAGCTGCAGAGGCTGCTGCAGTTGAGACTGCCGAGTTGAAGGAGGGAGCGAGGAGCGAGGAGCGAGGCGAGGAGCAAGCGGAGCGGACGAAGGGCGCCGCCCGACGGACCCGCGCTTCGTTACGAACCGCAGTCTCGGCGACTCGGCGAGCGAAAGAGGAGGCGGGCCCGATCGGCCAGCAAAGTGGGGCGGCGCCTCGGCTCCGCACGAGACGGCATCCCAGCTCGCGCTCCCTCCTCGCGAAGCCAGCGCGTGCTCCATCTCCCTCGTCCACACGCCGCACCCAGCAGCATACCGACAACAGCCATGCTCACTCAGCGAGCCATGCAGCAGCTCGCCCGCTCGGCCGCGACCCGCTCCCTCTCGTCGTCCCTCCCTCGCTCCTCCCCCGCCAACTCGCACACGGCCGTCGCCGTCCCGCCGACCGTCGCCAACTCGAGCCTCCTCCTCACCAACCGCGACGAGGCGCTGTGGACCCCGGGTTTGCGGTGGCGCGACGAGGAGCAGGTCGGTGTCGGGTTTGCCGGACCCGAGGCGGCGACGGAGCTCAAGGAGAGCGACCTGCGCGCAGAGGACGAGGGCGGCCGAGTGACCGAGAAGATGAAGTGCGTCCCTCTGTCTACCTCGCAGCGCACGACAAAGGAGCTGACGCCCTGCGCCCGCCCGCAGCATGTACCAGGCCATCCGCTCCGCCCTCCAGTGCGTCCCGCTCTCTGCCTTCTTGCGGTCGTGCACACGCTCACCCACTCTCTGCAGCACTACGCTCGAGAAGGACCAGTCGGCGATGGTGTTTGGCGAGGACGTGAGCTCACGCCCCTCCTCGCCGACTACGCGCGCCCGGATGCTGACTCCCTCTTCCCGCTCGCAGGTCTCGTTCGGCGGCGTCTTTCGCTGCACGATGGGTCTCGCAGACAGCTTTGGCGAGGAGCGCGTCTTCAACACTCCTCTGTGCGTCCCTCTCGGCTCGTCTGTGCAGCTCTCGACGATGCTGACCGACTCGCTCGAGCAGGACCGAGCAGGGCATCGCGGGTTTCGGCATCGGCTTGGCGACGATGGGTCACACGGCGGTGGCAGAGCTACAGTGCGTTCTCCTCTCACTCTCTGGCCTCGACGTGCAGGGCTGACCGAGCCCCCCCTTGCAGGTTCGCCGACTACATTGTCCGTCCCGTCCGGCTCGGCTTCGCCGGCTCTCTCCTGACGCCTCTCCCTCCTGCAGTTCCCGGCATTCGACCAGATCGTTAACGAGTGCGTGCACATCCTCCTCAACTCGCCAAGTCCCAGCATCTGACGCCCTGACCTTGCAGAGCGTGCGCCCGGACCTCCTCTTCTTTCTCGAGCCTCGACCGACCTTCTCATCTCGCAGCGCCAAGTACCGCTTCCGATCTGGCGGCATGTTCAACTGCGGCTCTCTCACTTTCAGGAGCCGTGCGTCCCCTCCCTCCTCGTCTCCTGCAGCGCGCCGAAGCTGACGTGCCGCTCGCGCAGCCTGTTCTGCGGTCGGACACGGCGGTCTCTACCACAGCCAGAGCCCCGAGGCGTACTTCCTGCAGGCGTCGGGCGTCAAGGTTGTCGTGCCGAGGAGCCCGATCCAGGCAAAGGGCCTGCTTCTCGGTCCGTCCACTCTCTCCTCTCCTCGAGCGACCTTCTCAAACCCGAGCTTCGCTGACTTTGGCCTCTGCGACAGCCGCCATCCGCGACCCGAATCCCGTCCTCTTCCTCGAGCCCAAGATCCTGTACCGCTCGGCCGTCGAGCAGGTCCCGACGGGCGACTTCGAGCTGCCGCTCTCGTCGGCCGAGGTCCTACGCGAGGGCGCCGACCTGACGATCGTCTCGTACGGCCCGCCGCTCTACACGATCGAGACGGCGCTGCACCACCTCAAGCACCCGAGCGAGGAGCTCGCGGCGCTCATTCCCGAGAGCCTGCGCAACCTCAGCATCGAGCTCATCGACCTGCGCACCATCGTCCCCTACGACGTGCGTCCGCCTCTCTCCTTCTCCGTCTCCCCACCGCCGATCTCTCGGCTGACGACGTTCTCCCACAGATCGAGACGGTCGTCAAGAGCGTCAACAAGACGGGCCGGTGTATCATCGTCCACGAGGCGCCGCAGTCGGGCAGCGTCGCGAGCGAGCTCTCCGCAGAGATCCAGCAGCGGTGCTTCCTGCGCCTCGAGGCGCCGGTCAAGCGTCTCACCGGGTGGGACACGCCGTTTGGAGTACGTTTTCGTTCTCTCTGTCGGTCGAGCGAGAGCGACTCGAGGCTGACGAGCCGCTCGGGCCTCCTCCCGCGCGCAGCTCGCCTACGAGAAGTTCTACCTGCCCGACCACATCCGCATCGTGCGTCCTCTCTCTCTCTCTCTTCTGCTTCGAGCTCGAGACGAGGCGCAAGGACTGACGCCGAAATGCTGCGACAGCTCGACGGCATCATCGAGACGATGCGCTACTAGCCTTCTCGCGCTCGAGCCCCTCCCTACCGTGCTTTCTCCTCTCTGTAGATCCAGTCGAGCAATAAGATGTGTGCAGTGCAGCGCTATGACCAGGAGAGAGTACAGCAAATCGGCGAGAGGCAAAGCTAGAAAGGAGAGAGAGCATCCTCCCTCCTACTGCTCGTCCTTGAAGACGCGCATGTGGATCGTGACGGGCACAGCCTTGCCGAGGTTGGTCGTCGCCGTCGTCGAGTTGCCCCAGTCGTCGAGTTCGGCGAGCTGCAGGCGCGCGAGAAGCCGAGAGGAGG
>Ga0308160_10006762_pt1 | contig 11573 bp, 12 predicted proteins | sample PhyFR1_FD_201036 | JGI IMG/M metagenome (GOLD analysis project Ga0308160, IMG submission 201036) | Phyllosphere microbial communities from UC Gill Tract Community Farm, Albany, California, United States - DLSLF.R1 | ecosystem: Host-associated > Plants > Phyllosphere > Unclassified | place: USA... | reverse complement strand
GAGAATACCACCAACAACGATCCAGATGATGAATAACATGGTTGCTTCCTCCTCAAGTTGGAAAACATACTCCAGGCCAATTGATTGCCGAGGCCATGAGCAAAGTCTAATGATGGGAACACCGTGGGGTCGGTGCGGCAACGAACGTTAGACGCGCAAAGCGCAGAGGCGTTCTTTCGACTTTGAAATCTTCCGAAAAGAGTGCGTCAGCGAACAGAGTCTACTGTTGTGCAGGCATATCGTGGCTCCACTTTGTAGCACCCGACGTAACGCAAACGCTTTACACATCGACCTTTGAAAGGACTCATCATGAGCATGTTCGACTCCAACGATCAGAATAAACAGAACCGCATGGTTACCGGCCTTTTCCCCGACCGCGCCAGCGCCGAACGCGCATACAGCTCGCTGTCTACCCGCGGCTACGGCAAGGACGACGTCAACCTGATGATGTCCGATACCACGCGTAAAACGCATTTCGGCGACACTGAAACCGAACTGGGCAGCAAGGCCGCCGAAGGCGCCGCCGCCGGTGCCGGTATCGGCGGCACCATCGGCGCCGTGCTGGCCGGCATCGCCGCGCTGGGCACGACCCTGGTGATCCCGGGCGCAGGCCTGGTGGTGGCGGGCCCGCTGGCCGCGGCCCTGGCCGGCGCCGGCGCGGGCGGCATTACCGGTGGCCTGATCGGCGCCCTGATCGGTGCCGGCATCCCGGAAGAACGCGTCAAGCACTATGAAGAAGGCATCAACCAGGGCGGCATCCTGATGGGCGTGAACGCACGCTCGGATGAAGACGTGACCCATATCCAGAACTCCTTCACCGAACACGGCGGCTCGCACGTGATCGGCACTGGTGTCGGCGCCGCCGCAGGTGCCGCCACCGGCGCCGCCATCGGCTCGGCCGCCGGTCCGATCGGCACCATCGCCGGTGCCGCGATCGGCGGCATCGCCGGCGGCATGGCCGGCAAGGGCGTCGGCGAAGTCGTGAACCCGAAAGCGGGCGACGACCTGGGTGAACACTACATGGCCAAGGGCGTGGGCGCCGGCGCCGGTGCTGCGGTCGGTGCCGCAGCCGGTGCGGTCGCCGGTCCGATCGGCATGGCCGCAGGTGCGGCAATCGGCGGCCTGGCCGGCGGTGCGGCCGGCCGCGGCGCGGGCGAAGTGGTGAATCCGCATTCGGAAGACCGCCTGCATGAACACAACCTGGCCCAGGGCACGGGCGCCGGCGCGGGCGCGCTGGCCGGTGCTTCCATCGGCGCGGTGGGTGGCCCGATCGGTGCCGTGGCCGGTGCCGTCGCAGGCGGCGTTGCCGGCAGCATGGCCGGCAAGGGCGCGGGCGAAGTGGTGAACCCGAAGGCCGGCGACGAGCTGCATGAGCACAACCTGGCCGGCGGCGTCGGCACCGGTGGCGGTGCGGCTGCCGGCGCGGCGCTGGGCGCGGTCGGTGGTCCGATCGGCATGGCGGCCGGTGCGGCCATCGGCGGCATCGCCGGCGGCATGCTGGGCAAGGGCGCCGGCCACCTGGTCAACCCGACCGAGGAAGACAACTACTGGCGCAACAACTACCAGACCCAGGCCGGCTACACCCCGGGCTATACCTACGACGACTATGCGCCGGCCTACGCGCTGGGCTACAACAACGCCCGCCGCTTCCCGAACTACGACACGGCCGAGCCGCACTTCGCCGACGAATGGGACCGCGTGAAGGGCAGCTCGCGCCTGTCCTGGCCGCAGGCCAAGTCGGCCAGCCGCGCCGCCTGGGACAAGGTCGAGCGCGCGATCCCGGGTGATTCGGATCGCGACGGACGTTAATCGGTAGTCAGGTTCGCGGATCGCGTAATGAAAAGCCTCGGGGCCTGTGAAGGCCCCGAGGCTTTTTGTCTTCTGCTTTTTTGAAGAAGCGGATTACTGCTTCTGGCCTTCCACCTGGATCGCCAGCTTCACTTCCGGATTGAAGCCCATCTGGGTGCCGTAGCTCACGCCGAAGTCGCTGCGGTTGAAGGTGGCCGATGCATCGGCGCCGCAGACTTCCTTCTTGGTCATCGGGTTGATCATGCACTTGAACTTGTTGATGGTGAGCGTCACCGGCTTGGTCACGCCGTGCAGGGTCAGTTCGCCGTTGACGGAAGCCGGGTTGTCGCCCTTGAACACCAGCTTGCCCTTGTAGGTCGCGGTCGGGAACTGGGCGACGTCGAACATGTCCTTGCCCTTGGCGTGCTCGTTCATCTTGTCATGGCCGAAGTCCAGGCTGGTGGCGTCGATGGTGATGTCGACGCTGCCGGTCTTGGCGGCGCGGTCCAGCACGATGCTGCCTTCGGTCTTGTTGAACTTGCCGCGCCAGGTCGACAGGCCGCCGAAGTGGTCGGCTTCGAAGCTCGGGTAGGTGTGGTTCGGGTCGATTTTATAGGTGTCGGCGGCGAATGCGCTGGTGGCGAAGGCGGCGGCCAGCAGGGCCAGGCTCAGTTTGGTTTTCATGGGTCGTTTCTCTCGGGTTGATGATGGGGGGTTAGGAATACTGTTGCGCTTATTGTCCCGCTGCGACGCGGAACTTGATGACAACTTCATCGGCGACCATGCTGGTGTCTTTCCACTCGCCTTCGCCGATGTTGAAAGCCAGGCGCTTGATCGGCAACTGGCCTTCGAAGACTTGCTGCTTACCTTGCGCCTTGACGCTCAGCGGGAAGCTGACGTCCTGGGTGCGGCCCTTGATGGTCAGCTTGCCGCTGACGGCCAGCTTGCCGGCACCGGCCGGCTTGATCGCCGTGGACACGAAGCTCGCCTTCGGGAACTGGGCCGAATTGAACCACTCCTTCTTGGCGATTTCCTTGTTGTACTCGGGCGTGCCGATGTCCATGCTGGCGGTGTCGATGTCGACGCGCGCCGTGGCCTTGTCCGGATGCGCGGCGTCGTAGTCGATCTGGGCGCTGAAGCGCTTGAACGGCGATTCGACCGGCACGTCCATCTGCTTGAACACGGCCGAGACACTGCTGTGCGCGACGTCGGTCTTCAGCGGGACGGCGGCGGCCACCAGCGCGGTGGCGGCGAGGACGGCGGCGAGCAGGATGCGTTTGGGTGTCATGCTTTCTCCTTCAGTGTTCTTCAGTGGGAACGGCCGGGCAACATGCGGCGCATGGTGCCGTCGCGGTCGACGATCGTATGCTTCAGCGCGGCCAGCACGTGCAGGCCGACCAGCGCGGCCATGGACATGTTCAGCCAGTAATGCAGGCTTTTCAGGGTCTCGGCCAGGGCCGGGTTTTTCGCGATCAGGACCGGCAGCTGGAACAGCCCGAAATACACAACCGGGAAGCCGGCCGCCAGCGTGTAGAAGTAACCGGAAATCGGCACCGCGAAAATGAACACGTACAGCAGGTGGTGCAGGCCGTGGGCGGCGGCGCGCTGCCAGGCCGGCATCGCCCCCGTGAATTCGGGTGGACGGTGGCCCAGGCGCCACAGCAGGCGCAGCATGGCCAGCGCCATCACGGTCACGCCGGCCCATTTATGCCAGGCGTAATAGCGCAGCTTGGTCGGCGAAAAACCCGGGATGTCGGTCATGACCAGGCCCAGCGTGAATGCCCCGACGATCAGGATGGCGATCAGCCAGTGGAGCACGATGGCGGTCGTGGTGTAGCGCTGCATGGTGGCTCCATCGGTGGTTGGGTTCGGGATGAATCTTAGCAAACAAGTCCGCCGTATTGACTGGCCTTCTGGAAAGTATTGCAGCGGCGATGGACATGACTGTAAACGTTCCATCTTTTGCTTGGAAGCTAGGCCAGCGGATAACATTGTTCAACCAGCGGCACAATCACGACAGTTTCGACAAGTATTCATGTCAATTGTGTTCACACTGTTGCGATCCTGTCTAGGGGGCGCCGGGCTGGAGAAGGTAAAATATTGAAGAGATATATTTAAAAAAGATAATCGTTGGATATGTTAATTTCCCGTAAGGCTAGACATAGGCTCGCTGCGGCCGTGTTGTCGTGCATGCCGCTGCTCGCGTGCGCCCAGGCCGGCGGCAGCGGCCAGCAGCAGACGGCCGACTTCGCCGACCTGTCGATCGAGGAACTGGCCAACATCGAAGTCACGTCCGTGTCGCGGCGTCCGGAGCGCCTGCAGGATGCCCCGGCCTCGGTGTTCGTGATCACCGCCGAGGACCTGCGCCGCGCAGGCAGCCGCAGCCTGCCGGAAGCGCTGCGCCTGGCACCCAACCTGCAGGTGGCGCGCCTCAGCAATACCGGGTACTACATTTCGGCGCGCGGCTTGAACGGCACCAGCAACAGCCCGGCGAACAAACTGCTGGTGATGATCGACGGCCGCTCGGTGTATTCGCCGCTGTTCTCGGGCGTATTCTGGGACGAGCCGGACGTCATGCTGGAAGACGTCGAGCGCATCGAAGTCATCAGCGGTCCGGGCGGCACGCTGTGGGGCGTGAACGCGGTCAACGGCGTGATCAACATCACGACCCGGCATGCGAAGGACACCCGCGGCGACCTGGCCGTGCTGCGCGCCGACGAGGATGGCGCCCAGGTGGCGTTCCGTCATGGCGCCGGCAACGAGACCAGCAGTTGGCGTGTCTACGGCAAGCTGTTCGGCCAGGGCCACGGCGAGCTGGGCTCGGGCCAGGCGACGGACGACGACTGGACCCAGGGCCAGGTCGGCCTGCGCGCGGACTGGCTGCGCGGGACGGACCGCTACAGCGTCAACGCGAACGCCTGGCGCGGCCGCCAGGGCCAGCCGGCGCCCGGCCTCATCGCCGCGCCCGGCGCCAGCGTGGGCCTGGGCGACATCGACACCCACGGCGCCAACGTCACCGGACGCTGGGAGCGCACGCTGGACGACGGCGCCAGCTTTGCCGTGCAGGCCTATTACGACAGGCGCTACCGCAAGGTGCCGCCGACCTTCACCGACACCGTCGACATCGCCGACATCCAGTTCCAGCACGCGCTGGCGCCGCTGGGGATGCACTCGGTGGTCTGGGGCGGCGAATACCGCTACAACTGGGACCACGTCGACAACACCCGCTTCGTCGCCTTCCTGCCGGCCAGCGCCCGGCAGGCCTGGGCCAGCCTGTTCGCCCAGGATGAGATCGCGCTGCGCGAGACCTTGCACCTGACCGCGGGCGTACGCTACGAGCACAATCCCTACACCGGCACCGAATTCCTGCCCAGCCTGCGCCTGTCCTGGCGCGCCACGCCGGCCCACGCCATCTGGGCCGCGGCCTCGCGCACCGTGCGCGCGCCGTCGCGCCTGGACGTCGACAGCTACATCCCCGGTGCGCCGCCCTACGTGCTGGCCGGCGGCAGCGGCGTGCGCGCCGAAGTCGCACGCGTGTTCGAACTCGGTTATCGCGGCCAGGTGAACCAGGTGCTGTCGTACTCGGTCACCGCCTTCCGCAACCTGTACGACCACCTGCGCACCCAGGAGCTGGCGCCCGACGGGGGCAGCATCGTGTTTGGCAACATGATGACGGGGCATTCGCACGGCATCGAAGCCTGGGGCAGCCTGCAGCTCAGCGATGCCTGGCGCCTGTCGGCCGGCGCCACCGCGCTGCACGAGAAGTTCACGCTGGCCGCCGGCAGCCGCGATCCGGTCAGCCCGCTGACCGCCGGCCTCGATCCGGCCTACACGGCACAGCTGCGCTCCAGCTATGCCTTCGACGGCCGGCGCGAGCTGGAAGTCGCGGTGAGGCGCACGGGTGCGACGCTGCCGGCGGTGCCGGCGTATACGGCGCTCGACGCGCGCTTCGGCTGGCGGGTGAATCCGGGCGTGGAGGTGTCGGTGATCGGGACCAACCTGAATGGCGGTCACGCGGAGTATGGTCCGGCGTCGGTGCGGACGGAGGTGCCGCGCACGGTGGGGGTGAAGGTGGTGTGGACGAGGTAAACGAAGGTCGCCCCCGCAGGGGCGACGTTTTATGTGCGCAGGCTAAGCGAACGTGTAATCAGATCGCCTTGGCCAGTTGCGCCGCCAGGCCGATGTAGTTCGCCGGCGTCATCGCCAGCATCAATTCCTTGGCTTCCTGCGGCACGGCCAAGCCGCCAATGAATTCCTGCAGCGCCTCGCGCGTGATGCCCTTGCCGCGGGTGAGTTCCTTCAGCTGCTCGTACGGGTTGGCGATGCCGTAGCGGCGCATCACGGTCTGGACCGGCTCGGCCAGCACTTCCCAGTTGGCGTCCAGGTCCTGCTCCAGGCGCGCCGGGTTCACTTCCAGCTTGTTCAGGCCGCGCAGGCAGCTGTCGTAGGCCAGCAGGGCATAGCCGAAGCCGACGCCGATGTTGCGCAGCACCGTGGAGTCGGTCAGGTCGCGCTGCATGCGCGAGACCGGCAGCTTGTCCGCCATGTGGCGCAGCACCGAATTGGCCAGGCCCAGGTTGCCTTCCGAGTTCTCGAAGTCGATCGGGTTGACTTTATGGGGCATGGTCGACGAGCCGATCTCGCCGGCCTTCAGCTTCTGCTTGAAGTAGCCCAGCGAGACGTAAGTCCAGATGTCGCGGTTCAGGTCGAGCAGGATGGTGTTGGTGCGCGAGATCGCGTCGAACAGCTCGGCCATGTAGTCGTGCGGTTCGATCTGGATGGTGTAGGGATTGAAGGTCAAGCCCAGGCGCTGCTCGATCACGTTCTTCGAGAACGCCGGCCAGTCGAAGGCCGGATACGCGGACAGGTGCGCGTTGTAGTTGCCGACCGCGCCATTCATCTTGCCCAGGATCTCGACGCCTTCGATGCGCTTGATGGCGCGTTGCAGGCGGGCGACCACGTTGGCGAATTCCTTGCCGAGGGTTGTCGGGCTGGCGGTCTGGCCGTGGGTGCGCGACAGCATCGGCAGGTCCGCGTTGGCGTGGGCGATCTCGGTCAGCCTGGTGATGATGGCAGTCAGCGCCGGCAGCAGCACGCCGTCACGCGCGGCTTTCAGCATCATGCCGTGCGAGGTGTTGTTGATGTCTTCCGAGGTGCAGGCGAAGTGGATGAATTCCGAAGCCGCGACCAGCTCCGGCACATCCTTCACCTGTTCCTTCAGCCAGTACTCGACGGCCTTGACGTCGTGGTTGGTGACGGCTTCGATTTCCTTGATGCGCGCGGCGTCAAGTTCCGAGAAGTCGGCGGCCAGCTTGTCCAGCAGGGCGGACGCTTCCGGCGAGAACGGCTTGAGCTCGGCAAAGCCGGCTTGCGCCAGCGCCTGCAGCCAGGCGATCTCCACCTTCACGCGGTGGTGCATGAAACCGGCTTCCGACAGGATCGGACGCAGTTTGTCGGTCTTGGCGGCGTAGCGGCCGTCCAGCGGGGACAGGGCCGACAGGGTGGAGTAGGGTGCGGTAGAAGTCATGGCGGGCGCTCAGGCTTGAAATAGCAAAGACCGCGATTCTACCATCGGCCGCCCGGCTGGCGCCGGGTTTGTCAAGTCGCATTTTGACGGGCGTTGCAAGGACTTGCGGGCCTGTCGGCGGGTGGAAGGCCGATGCTATACTGTCTGCCACCTCCCTAAACTGAGCATTTATGAAACTCATCGGTTCTGTCACCAGTCCCTATGTGCGCAAGGTGCGCGTCGTGTTGGCAGAGAAGAAGCTCGACTACGTGTTCGAGATCGAGAACGTGTGGTCGGCGGACACCAAAATTTCCGCCTCCAACCCGCTCGGCAAGGTGCCCTGCCTGGTCATGGAAGAGGGCAGCGCCATGTACGACTCGCGCGTGATCGTCGAATACCTCGATACCCTGACCCCGGTGTGCAAGCTGCTGCCGGCCAACAGCCGCGACCGCGCCAACGTCAAGGTGTGGGAAGCGCTGGCCGACGGCGTCGGCGATGCCGCCGTACTGGCCTTCCTGGAGCGCACCCAGCGTCCCGCCGAGCTGCAGAGCCAGGCGTGGGTCGACCGCCAGCTCGGCAAGGTCCGCAACGGGCTGCGCGTCATGTCCGAGAACCTGGGCGAGCAGCCGTTCTGCATGGGCATCCACTACACGCTGGCCGACGTCGCCGTCGGCTGCGTGCTCGGCTGGCTGGCGCTGCGCTTCCCGGACATCGACTGGCGCGGCGACTACCCGAACCTGGCCCGCCTGTTCGACAAGCTGTCCGAGCGCACCTCGTTCAAGGACAGCGTGCCGGTCCTGCCCCAGTGAGTCCGCACGCCATGACGGGCGCGCCGTCCACCATCATCTTCGGCGAAGCGCTGGTCGACGAATTCCCGACCGGGCAAGTGGTGGGCGGGGCGCCGTTCAACGTGGCGCGGCACCTGGCCGCCTTCATGGCGCCGCCGCTGACCATCACCCGCATCGGCGACGACCGCAACGGCCTGGCCGTGCGCGCCGAGTTCGAGCGCTTTGTGATGCCGGACACCGGCCTGCAGCTCGACCCGATGGAGGAGACCGGCCGCGTGGTGGTCGAACGCACGGCGCAAGGTGCGGGCCACCGGGACGCCGGCCATCGCTTCACCATCCTGCCGCGCCAGGCCTACGACTTCATCGACCCCAAAGCGGCCGTGGCCAGCCTGGCCGGCACCCGGCCCGGGGCGATCTATTTCGGCACGCTGGCCCAGCGCGAGGAACGCTCGCGCCAGGCGCTGGACGCCGTCCTCGCCGCCACGCCCGCCACCCGCTTCCTCGACCTCAACCTGCGTCCCGGCCAGCCCGGCGAAGCAATCGCCACCCGCAGCCTGCTGGCGGCCGACATCGTCAAGGTCAACGAAGAGGAATTGCAGTCGCTGTTCCAGTGGTATTTCCAGATCGGACCGAACGACGGGCAACTGTCCACGGACGAGGTGCACGCGGCCTGCCGCGCGCTGATGGATCGCTTCAGCCTGCAAGGACTGGTCGTGACGCTGGGCCACCGCGGCTCGGTGTATTTCGGTGCGGACGGCAGCCTGCTGGCCAACCGCGACAACCTGGCGCCGCCCTTCGTCATCGACACGGTGGGGGCGGGCGATGCCTTCTCGGCGATCTTCTTGCTGGGGCGGGAGCGGGGCTGGCCGCTCGAACTGACGCTGGCGCGCGCGAACGAGTTCGCAGGGGCGATCTGCGCGGTGACCGGGGCGGTACCGCAGGATATGAATTTCTACGACAAGTGGGTGGGGCGCTGGCGCTAGCACGTCGTTCCCGCGAAGGCGGGAACGACGTGTGGCGATAACTCAGTCCTCGCCCATCTGGCTCTGCAGGTAATTCTGGATCCCCACCTTCACGATCAGGTCCAGCTGCGTCTCCAGCCACTCGATATGCTCTTCGGTATCCGTCAGGATATCCAGCAGCAGGTCACGCGACACATAGTCGTGCGCCACTTCGGCCGCCGTGATGCCTTCCTTGACCGTGACCTGGGCCGCGCGCTCGAGCTTGAGGTCGCATTCCAGCATTTCCTGGGCCGATTCGCCGATCAGCAGCTTGTGCAGCGCCTGCAGGTTGGGCAGGCCGTCGAGCATCAGGATGCGGTCGATCAGGCGGTCGGCGTGCTTCATTTCGCCGATCGATTCGTCGTATTCCTTCTTGCCGAGCTTGGTGAAGCCCCAGTGCTTGTACATGCGCGCATGCAGGAAGTACTGGTTGACTGCGGTCAGCTCGTTGGTCAGCTGCGCGTTCAGCAGCCGGATGATGTTGGGATCGCCCTTCATGGATTGCCTTTTCGGTTGTGATGGCAGCATGATAGCAAACAGGAAGCTTCGGTTTTACATTAAATTGCCGCCAGCGCCAGGCTCCCCGCCGCCAGCAGCGACACCGCGCCGATCGCCACGCCGATGGCGCGCCGCCTGTTGGTCAAGGCCCACAGCACCACGCCCGACAGCGACAGCAGGATGATCGAACCGGCCAGCGTGTCGACCAGCAGCACCCAGGCCACACCCATGCCGGCGCCCTTGTGCAAATTGGACAGGGTGGCGAAGACCTTGTTGTCCAGGCGCTTCAAGCTCACGTAACTGTTGCCGACCCAGTACTCGGCCTGCACCTCGCCGGAAGGGGAGCTGAAGCTGGCGCTCCAGCGCGCCGGCTGGACCACCGATTGGTCGCCCCAGGCCACGGGCCGGGCCGGCTCCAGGCGGATCGCGCGCGGATCGGGTTCCAGCTTGAGCGAGGATTGCAGCCAGGCGGCCAGCGCCTGCGGGTCGCCTGGCGCGGGTTGCGGCAGGGGCACCTGGACCGTGGCTTCGCGCGCCTGGGCCGCGGGCATCCTGGGCACGGCGCGGTGGTTGAGGAGGATGGCGGTGCTGCCGAACAGCAGGCCGAGCACGGCGCCCCAGAGGCCGATCCAGCCGTGCATCCTGCGCAGCCAGGCCAGGACGATGGCGCGGCGCGAAGGGACTGGCGGGGGCTCGACCTTGAAAGGGCTTCTTGGTGAGCGGAACGGGATAACAGGCATAAGACGGGCGGCTTGGCTGCTATGAAGATCACATAGTACCAAGACGCGCGCCACCCGGCCGTGCACACGCATCGATATGTGCAACGCAAGATTTCGATGCGGAGAGGGGTGATTCGGCCGGGAAAATGCTTGTACGGCCGGCATCGCCGCTGCGCATTGCGCGGCGATGGCCGGGACAGATCGGGAAGGGAAGTCTCAGGCGACCAGGCCGCCAGCCGGCGCGCGGCGCAGTTCGGTGACGGTGGTCTTGCTGTCCAGGTGTTCGTTCATCACTTCGCGGGCGTAGCTGACGCATTTGCCGCAGCAGGTGCCGACGCCGAGTTCCTTGTACAGGTCGGCCATCGAGGTGAGGCCGAGGTCGACCGCCTGGCGGATTTCACGGTCGGAGATGTTGTTGCAGACGCAGACGATCATGGTGTCGGTTTCGAGGTTGTTTGATCTATGATGCGAATCATTCTCATTCGGTTTTGTATTCTCCTGAAGTCCGCCAGCGAATGCAAGTGTTTTTGTTGTGTCTGTGCGCGGAATCAGCGTTAACCCAGCCGAAGTAGACAAAGCGCAAATAGAAATAATTCGCATTTAGGTTTATGATGCTCATATCTGTCTCATCAGCGCTACATCCAACCGGAAGCGACACCATGACTCTTGCACCCACCCTGACCACGCTGGACGCCCTGAAGGCCGGCCAGAGCGCCACCGTCATCCATCTCGCGCCCGACGCGCATGGCAGCGCCGGCAGCGGCCCGGATCGCAGTGGCGACATCCAGCGCCGCCTGATGGAGCTCGGCTTCGTCCCGGGCGAACGCATCCGCATGCTCAAGGGCGGCCTGCCGGGCGGTCCGCTCGCCATCAAGGTGGGCCAATCCACGTTTGCCCTGCGCCGTTTCGAGGCGGCGCTGATCTCGGTCCAGCCCGAATAACGGAAGCTATGCAATGGGAGCAGTAGAACAGCAGGTCCAGGCGGCCGCCAGGACGCCACTCATCGCCCTGCTGGGGAATCCGAACTGCGGCAAGACCGCCCTGTTCAACCGCCTCACCGGTTCGCGCCAGAAGGTCGCGAACTACGCCGGCGTCACCATCGAGCGCAAGGAAGGCCACTTCACGCTGCCCGGCGGCAAACCGCTGCGCGTACTCGACCTGCCCGGCGCCTACAGCCTGTCGGCCCACACCCCCGATGAAGCGATCACGCGCGACGTCGTCGCCGGCCTGCGCGCCGGCGAACAGGCGCCGGATGCCGTCGTCTGCGTCGTCA
>Ga0308160_10006761_pt1 | contig 11573 bp, 11 predicted proteins | sample PhyFR1_FD_201036 | JGI IMG/M metagenome (GOLD analysis project Ga0308160, IMG submission 201036) | Phyllosphere microbial communities from UC Gill Tract Community Farm, Albany, California, United States - DLSLF.R1 | ecosystem: Host-associated > Plants > Phyllosphere > Unclassified | place: USA... | reverse complement strand
TCTCGATCACCGAGATCGGGGACGAGCTCGGGATCTCCGCCGCCACCGCCCGCCGCGACCTCGCCACCCTCGCCGACCAGCGGCTGGTCACCCGGACCCACGGCGGCGCCGCTGCCCTCGGCGCCGGCTACGAGCTGCCGCTGCAGTACAAGATCGCGCGGCAGGCCGAAGCGAAGACCGCGATCGCCCGCGCGACCGCCGCACTCGTGGCCCCCGGGGACACCGTCGGCCTCAACGGCGGGACGACCACGACCGAGGTGGCGCGGGAGCTCGGCAAGAGCGAGCGGTTCATCCGCGCGGACGGCGAGTACGGCATCACGATCGTCACGAACGCGCTGAACATCGGGTACGAGCTGTCGGTCCGGGCGAACGTGAAGATCGTCGTCACCGGCGGAGTCGCACGCCGGCAGTCGTACGAGTTGATCGGGCCACTGGTCCGGGACACGCTCGACGAGTTCGCCCTGGACGTCGTCGTGCTCGGCGTCGACGGGCTGACCGGGCAGTACGGGGCCACGACCATGCACGAGGGCGAGGCCGAGGTCAGTCGGCACTTCGCCTCGGTCGGTCGTCGGGTGATCGTGGTCGCCGACTCGACGAAGATCGAGCGTTCCACCTTCGCCCGGATCTGCCCGCTCGACCGCATCGACGTGCTCGTCACGGACCGGGACGTCCCGGCACGGTTCGTCGCGGACCTGGCCGCCGCCGGCGTGGAGCTCGTCGTCGCCGACTGAGCGCCGACCCGCACGCCACACGGGGCGGCCCGCACGGGGTGCCCGGGCGAGCCGTGTCGGCAGCCGGGCCGGCCCCGGGGACGCACCCCGTGCCTCCCGTCCGAGCGCCGTCACGTTACCGGCGTGTTAAACCCTCGCATCTCACTTCCGTGAGCGATCCGTGAGCGCATATTGTGCATTCATGATCGATTTGGCATCATGGCCGTCACAATCACGCAAGGGAGCGAGATGAGCATCACGAGCACGCGCACACTCCGAGTCGGCGTGGTCGGCATCGGTCAGCGGTCGTACATCGCGAACCACGTCGCCGCCGCCGGACTCGACGCCGACGGGGTCGACGCCCTGATCGTGGCCGCAGCCGACGTCACCGGACCCGGCCGCCAGCGCGCCGCCGAGGCCTGGCCCGCCGCCACCGTGGTCGACGGCCACCGCGCACTGATCGGCACCGACGGCGCCCCGAACCTCGTGGACGCCGCCATCGTCACCACCCCGGACTGGACCCACGCCGAGATCGCGATCGACCTGCTCCGCGCGGGCATCGCCGTCTACCTCGAGAAGCCCCTCGCCATCACGGTCGAGGACGCCGACGCGGTCCTCAACACCGCCGCCGAGACCGGCACCCCGCTCTACGTCGGCCACAACTTCCGGCACGCGGCCGTCGTCCGCCTGATGCGCGACGTGATCGCCCGCGGCGAGATCGGCGAGGTGAAGGCCGTCTGGGTCCGCCACTTCGTCGGCAACGGCGGTGACTACTACTTCAAGGACTGGCACGCCGACCGCAGCCGGGTGAACTCGCTCCTGCTGCAGAAGGCCAGCCACGACCTCGACGTCGTGCACGCCCTCGCCGGCGCCTACACCAGCCGGGTCGTCGGCATGGGGTCGCTCTCCGTCTACGGGGACGTCACCGACCGCCGCGACCGCAGCGACGAGCTCATGACCGACTGGTTCTCGTTCGACAACTGGCCGCCCGCCGAGCAGACCGGCCTGAACCCGGTCGTCGACGTCGAGGACGTGTCGATGGTCATGATGACGCTCGAGAACGGCGTGCAGGCCAGCTACGAGCAGTGCCACTTCACGCCCGACTACTGGCGGAACTACACGGTCATCGGCACCCACGGGCGTCTCGAGAACATCGGGGACACCGGGGGTGGCGTGGTCAAGGTCTGGAACCACCGCCGCAACTGGGACGTCGCCGGGGACGTCGAGTACCCGATCGACGGCGTCGAGGACGGCCACGCCGACGCCGACCTGCTCACCATGACCGAGTTCCTCCGGTCGCTGGCGTTCGGTGAGCCGACCACCCTGTCCCCGATCGCCGCCCGTGCCGCGGTCGCCGCCGGGGCACTCGCCACCCGCTCGCTCCGCAACGGCTCGGTCCCCATCGACGTGCCGCCCCTCCCCGACGCCACCCTCCGACACTTCGCGACCACTCCCGACCGCGACGACGTTCCCGAAAGGACCACCCGATGACCGCTCCGACCGCCCGCCCGGGCCACGGCCGCCGCCGCGCACTGCTCGGTCTCGCCGCCGCTGTCAGCGCCGTCGCGCTGCTCGCCGGCTGCAGCACCTCGTCCTCCGGCAGCTCCGGCGGCTCCGGCGAGGTCGCGAAGGACACCAAGGCGAACCTGACGTACGCCGTCTGGGACCAGAACCAGGTGAAGGCCATCAAGGCCAACATCAAGGGGTTCAACGAGGAGTACCCCGACATCAAGGTCAACGTCGACGTCACCCCGTACGCCAGCTACTTCACGAAGCTGCAGACGCAGGGTTCGAGCAACACGCTGCCCGACCTGTTCTGGATGAACGGCCCGAACTTCCAGCTGTACGCAGCCAACGGCAAGATCGCCCCGATCACGGACGAGGTGAAGTCCGGTGCGATCGACCCGGACAACTACTCGGCAGCGCTCAACAAGCTGTACACGTACGACGGCACCCAGTACGGCGTCCCGAAGGACTTCGACACGATCGGCGTCTGGATGAACAAGGCCCTGTTCGAGAAGGCCGGCGTGCCCATGCCGTCGAAGGACTGGACCTGGAGCGACTTCCAGAAGACCGGCGCCGAGCTCTCCCAGAAGCTGAAGTCCGACGGCGCCTACGGTGCCGCGGCCGGCATGGACGGCCAGACGACCTACTACGACACGATCTTCCAGGCCGGCGGCTCGGTCATCGACGGCGAGAAGTCGGAGTACGACTCGAAGGCCGCCGAAGCCGGGCTGGCCTACTGGACCGACCTCATCAAGTCCGGCGCCTCGCCCTCGATCAAGCAGCTGACCGACACCACCGCAGACCAGTGGTTCACCTCCGGCAAGGTCGCGATGTACCAGGGCGGCAGCTGGTTCCGCTCCGCGCTGATCGGCTCCGACATCGAGAAGGACGTCGTCGCCTACCCGCTGCCGAAGGGCAAGGAGCAGGCCACGGTCATCCACGGCGTCTCGAACGTCGTCGCCGAGGGCTCGAAGGACAAGGCCGCCGCGCAGGCACTCCAGGCCTACCTGGCCAGCAAGCCCGCCCAGCAGCAGCAGGGCGACATGGGTGCGGTCATCCCCGCCTACACGGGCACGCAGGACGCCTTCACGAAGACCATGCCGGACGCCGACCTGCAGGTCTTCCTCGACGCGGTCGAGTACGCCAAGCCGCTGCCGGTGTCGAAGAACACCGCCGCGTGGAACACCCTCGAGACGAACCTGCTCCCGAGCGCGTTCGACGGCTCGGAGCCGGTCGACCAGGTCGCGAAGGAACTCGCCCAGAAGATGGACGCAGCACTCGCCAAGGAGTGACGACGAGCCGGCCGGTCGGGCACCCCGCCCGACCGGCCGGCCGTCGCACGCCCACCATCCGCACCGCCCGGACCACCCGATCCGACCGCCCTGGCCGAGGAGCGACCTGATGACGATCCACACCCAGCGACCCGACGCCGCCGAGGCGTCCCCACCGCCCGAGACCCGCCCCGCCGCCCGCTCGCGACCGACGCGGGCCCCCCGCACCGACGGCTTCTGGCCGTGGCTGTTCGTCCTGCCGCTGCTCATCGGCGTCGGCACGTTCTTCATCTGGCCGATCCTGCAGACGTTCTACTACTCGTTCACGAGCTGGGGCGTCTTCGGCGGCTCGAGCTTCACCGGTCTGGCGAACTACACCCGCCTGATCGCCGACCCGCAGCTGTACCAGTCGCTGCTCAACACGATCATCTACACGGTGATCGTCCTGCTCGGCATCCCGATCGCGGTCTGGCTCGCCAGCCTGCTGAACACCCCGGGCCTGCGCTTCGCCCAGTTCTACCGGGTGCTGTTCTTCCTGCCCTACGTGGCGATGCCCGCCGCGATCGCGCTGGTCTGGCGCATCATGTTCAACGGCGACTTCGGCATCGTGAACTCGTTCCTCGGGCTGTTCGGCATCGCCGGCCCGTACTGGATCTCCACCCCGGGGTTCGCCCTCGTCGCCGTCTCGCTCGTCGGCCTGTGGTCGTCCCTCGGCTTCTCGATGATCATCCTCGGCGCCGGCCTCAAGGACATCCCGCCGGAGCTGTACGAAGCAGCCGAGCTCGACGGCGCCAGCCGGTGGCGGCAGTTCCGCTCGCTGACCGTGCCGCTGCTGAGCCCGAGCATCTTCTTCGTGCTCATCGTCACGACGATCTCGAGCTTCCAGCTGTTCGACCTGCTCTACGCGATCCTGGGCCCCCTCAACCCGGTGATCCCGAAGACGATGTCCCTCGTCTTCTACTTCTACAACTCCGGGTTCGTCGACGGCGACAAGGGCTTCGCGGCGGCGATCGCGATGGTGATCTTCCTGCTCATCGGCATCATCACGGTCATCCAGTTCCGTGTCCAGAAGAAGTGGGTGCAGTCATGACCGGCATCATCGAAGCGCACGGCAGCAAGCTGTCGGCGGCGACCAAGGCCGCCAGCCGCTCCCGTGCCCGTGGCCAGGTCCGTCCCGGTCGTCGCGGCGGCAGCCACTGGTGGATCCACGTGGTGCTCGGCGTCGGAGGGTTCGTGATGGCGTTCCCGTTCCTCTGGCAGATCATCATGGCGCTGTCGACCAACGCGCAGGTGACCTCGCCCACGCCGGTGTTCTGGCCGGGCCAGCTGCAGTGGCAGAACTTCGCGCAGGTGTTCGAGCGGCTGCCCTTCCTGAGCCAGCTCGGCACGTCGATCTGGGTGACCCTGATCCGCACGGCAGCACAGATCGTGCTCTGCACGCTGGCCGGGTACGCGTTCGCGAGGATGCGTTTCCGGGGCCGCGGACTCATCCTGGGCATCGTCCTGTCGATCCTGCTGGTGCCGTCACAGGTGTACCTGATCTCGCAGTACCAGATCGTGCAGGGGCTCGGCTGGCTCGACACCCTGGCCGGCATCGTCGCGCCGGGCCTGTTCAGCGCGTTCGGCACCTTCCTGATGCGGACCGCGTTCCTGAGCATGCCGGCCGAGCTCGAGGAGGCCGCGCGCATGGACGGTGCGAACCCGTTCCAGACGTTCTGGCGGATCATGCTGCCCCTGGCCCGGCCGTCGATGAGCGTGCTCGCGATCACCACGGTGCTCTGGTCGTGGAACGAGCTCCTCTGGCCCCTGGTGGTGTCCACCCGCGCCGAGGCGATGCCGCTGGCCGCCGGGCTCGCGACGCTCTCCAGCGACCGGACCGTGGACTACCCCGTGCTCATGGCCGCCAGTCTGATGGCGATGGCCCCGGTGCTCATCATGTTCATCGTGCTCCAGCGCCGGGTGATCGACGGGCTCGCCTCCTCGGGTCTCAAGTGAGTCCGGCAGCCGTCGGACGGGAGGCGCGGCCCGACCCCGTCGCACTCCTCACCGCCGCCGTCGGGTCGCGGCACGAGCCCGCGGGGCTGGCCCCGGCGCTCGAGGCGGCCGTGCAGCACCTCGGCCCGGCGGGCCGGGAGGCCGCGCTGCTCGCCGCCCTCCGCGCGGTGCTGCCGGTCACCGAGCGGTGGCTCGTCACGCACGGCTGCAGCGCCGAGGACGCCGCCGCGAGCGTCGCGGACGTGGACCGGAAGGCCGACCACTACGGGCTCGACGGCACCGGGCTGGACTGGCTGGCGCAGGTCGCGACCGGACGCGTGGTGGCCGTGGGGCGCCTCCAGTTCGAGCGGGCCGCCCACCTGCCGGACGGGACGCCCGCGTGGGGCGTGCACGTGCCGGAGGCGGGTCCGCTCGACCCGGCGGCCTGCGACCGGTCCTTCGCGGCGGCACCCGCGGTGCTCCGGCGGCTCGACCCCGACCTGGCGGTCGACACGTTCGTGTGCTCGTCGTGGTTGCTCGACCCCGAGGTCACAGCAGTCCTCGGACCGTCGTCGAACACGGCGCGGTTCGCGGCACGGTTCACACTGCTGCCGGAGTCGGACGACCCCGACGAAGTCCACGAGGGTGACGCCTCGATGGCGAAGTTCGTCTTCGGCACCGACCTGGCCGCGGCGCGGCGGGCCGTCCCCGTCGGCCGACTGCAGCACGCCGTCCAGGAGCGGTGGGCTGCGGGCGGGCACTGGTCCGAACGCACCGGGACCGCCCCGGTCGGCGTACCGTTCCGGACATGAGCGCACCGGACCGAGACCACCTGGACGACGGCGTCGACATGACCTTCGAGGAGCGTCGCCACGACACGTTCCGCCGGATGTCCGGGTCGGACGAGCACGACGAGGCACCCCGCGTCGAGGTCGAGGAGACCGAGTCCGGCGACGTGCGCATCGACGTCGCCGACAGCGCGGCCGTCCGACCGGGCGACTGAGCACCTCCCTGCACCGACACGGACCAGCTCGCCCTCGTCCACTGAGCGGAGCCCGCGTCCACCGGTGACGGCGGCGCACGGCAGAATCAACGGCGTGCACCTCGTCCTCGCCCGTGTCGACGGCGGCCTCACCGCAACGCCGCTGACGGACGCGGGAGCGCCGGACGGTCAGCCGACGCGCCTGGACGAGTCGGGCCTCCCGGCCTTCGTGGCCGCGCACGACGGCCCCGGCGTCCGCTGGGTGTGGTCCGACACCGCGCGCTGGTACCCGGCCGTGCTGGCTGCCGGCGGACGCGTGGCACGGTGCGTCGACCTGCGCCTCGGCCACCGCGTGCTCCGCACCGCGCTCGCCACCCGCGGATCCGCGCTCGCGCAGGCCCCGGTCAGTGCGTGGGACGCCGCCGCCGCTCCGGAGGCCCGACCAGCCCCCGCCACGCAGGCCTCGCTCTTCGACGACGACCTGTTCACGATCGCCGCGGCCGACGACGACCTCGACCCGGTCGCCGAACTGCGGGCACAGCTCGACGCGGTCGCGGGAGCGACGGAGCCGGGAGCGCTGCGGCTGCTCCTGGCGGCGGAGTCCGCCGGCGCGCTCGTCGCCGCCGAGATCAAGCACGCCGGACTGCCCTGGCGGACCGACGTGCACGAGCGGCTCCTCGCCGACGCCCTCGGCCCGCGCGTGCCGTACGGGGTGCGGCCCCGGAAGCTCGAGGAACTCGCCGTCGTCCTCCGCCAGCGACTCGACGACCCCGAGCTGAACCCGGACTCGCCCGCCGACGTCCTGCGCTCCCTGCGGCGGGCCGGACTCGTCGTGGACAGCACCCGGAAGTGGGAGCTCGAACGGCTGGAGCACCCGGCGATCGAACCGCTGCTGGAGTACAAGCGCCTCTACCGACTGCTCACCGCCAACGGGTGGACGTGGCTGGACGAGTGGGTGCAGGACGGCCGGTTCCACCCGGAGTACGTCGTCGGCGGGGTCGTCACCGGACGCTGGGCGGCGAACGGCGGCGGCGCGCTGCAGCTCCCGAAGCAGGTGCGCGGCGCCGTGGTCGCCGATCCGGGCTGGGAGCTCGTCGTCGCGGACGCCGCACAGCTCGAACCGAGGGTGCTCGCGGCGATGTCCGGCGACACCGACATGGCCGCCGCCGGGGACGGGCAGGACCTGTACGACGGGGTCGTGGCCTCGGGCGCGGTGCAGACCCGGCAGCAGGCGAAGATGGCGATGCTCGGCGCGATGTACGGCGCCACCCAGGGCGAGGGCGGACGGTTCGTCCCACGGCTCGCCCGGGCCTTCCCGCGGGCCCTCGACCTGGTCGAGCAGGCGGCCCGGGCGGGGGAGCGGGGTGAACCGGTGACCACCCGGCTCGGTCGGACGTCGCCGGTGCCGGAGCAGTCCTGGTTCGAGGCACGGAACCGGGCGTACTCGGTGGACGGCGCTCCGGCGATGCAGCGGGCCGTCGAGTCCCGAGCGCGGAGCTGGGGGCGGTTCACGCGGAACTTCGTGGTGCAGGGGACGGCGGCCGAGTGGGCGCTGTCCTGGATGGGCGGCCTGCGCACCCGGCTGGCCGCGCGGACGGACGGACCGGTCACCGCGGGCCCGCACATGGTCTTCTTCGTGCACGACGAACTCGTGGTGCACGCGCCGGCCGCCGACGCCGAGTGGGTGGCGGAGCAGGTGCGGGCCGCGGCGGTCGACGCCGGGCGGATCATGTTCGGCGGGTTCCCGGTCACCTTCCCGCTGACGGTCGCGGTGGTCCGGTCGTACGACCAGGCGAAGTAGCCACCCCGGCCGTCCTCGCACAGCCACGGACGGGCAGGGTGGTCGGATGGAACAGCACCACGCCGACGGCCGCCCACCCGGGACCGGCCGCGCACCTGCGATCGGGGGAGTGGAGCGCGAGCGCGTCGACCGGACCGTCGGCGACGTCGACCTCACCCGCTGGCGCACCCGTGCCGGCCGGACGGTCGCCGACTCGTGGGCCGCCCTCGGCCGCCGCTTCGGAGCGCTGCCGCTGCTGCTCGTCACCCTGCTCGTCGGGATCGGCATCGCGGCGATCGCGACGTGGGTGGCGTCCGAGGTCTACGACGCCGTCCGCGAGTCCGACGACGTCGCCGTGCTCGACCGTCCCGTGCTCGACTGGATGATCGCGCACCGCACCCCGGCGCTCGACCAGGGCGTCACGTGGTGGACCGACATCGCCGGCACCATCGGGATGCCGATCGTCGCCGTGCTGTTCCTGGTCGGCCTGACGATCCAACGCCGGGCGTGGACGCCGCTCGTGCTCCTCGTCGCCGCGAGTGCCGGCTCCCTCGCCATGACGATCGCGGGCAAGGACCTCATCGGCCGGGCCCGTCCCCCGCTGTCCGACGCCGTCCCGCCGTACGAGCACTCGCCGTCGTTCCCGTCCGGGCACACCCTCAACGCGACCGTCGTCGTCGGCACGATCGTGTACCTGCTGCTCCTCCGGCAGAGCCGCGTCGTGACCCGGGTCTGGACGATCGTCGTCGGGACGCTGTTCGTGCTGTCCGTCGGGGTCTCGCGGGTGTTCCTCGGGCACCACTGGACCACCGACGTGCTGGCGGCGTGGGCACTCGGGCTGGCCTGGCTGGCGCTCGTCGTCACGGCGCACCGGCTGTACCTGACGGCGCTGCACCGGGGGGCGGAGCCGACCCCGGCGTGACGCGGCTGCGCGCCCTCGTCAGGTCGGCCCGGTAGGTTTCCCCGCATGGAAGAACGGCTGATCGGCGGCAGGTACCGGGTGACCGGGACCCTCGGGCACGGGGGGATGGCATCGGTGTACCGCGCCGTCGACGAGCAGCTCGGACGCGAGGTGGCGGTCAAGCTCTTCCGCATCGGACCCGTCGACCACGGCGAACGTGCGCGCGCCGAGGCCGAGATCCACGTGCTCGCCGGCCTCCGCAGCCCGAACCTCGTCACCCTGTTCGACGCGGCCCTCGACACCGACGACGGCGACTCGTTCCTCGTCATGGAGCTCGTCCCGGGCAGCGACCTCGCCACCCGTCTGCGCGAGGGTCCGCTCGACCCGACGACCACCGCCCGCGTGGGTGCCCAGGTCGCCGAGGGCCTGGCCGCCGTGCACGCGCAGGGCATCGTGCACCGCGACGTGAAGCCCGCGAACGTCCTGCTCGAGCAGGACGGCGAGCACGTCAAGCTCGCCGACTTCGGCATCGCGCTGCTCCGCGACGCCGCCCGCGTCACCGGGACCGGCACCGTCATCGGCACCGCCGCCTACCTGGCCCCGGAGCAGGTCCTCGGGCAGTCCGTCACCGGCGAGGCCGACGTGTACGCGCTGGGCCTCATGCTCCTCGAGGCCCTCACCGGCAAGCAGGCGTTCCCGGGCAGCGCGGTCGAGGCCGCCACCGCCCGACTCGCCCGGGCCCCCGAGATCGACCAGCACCTGCCGACGGCGTGGCGCACGCTGCTCCACGTCATGACGGCGCAGCACCCGGGAGACCGCCCGTCCGCCACCGAAGCAGCAGCACGTCTCCGCGCGCTCGGTCGGGACGAGGTCGCGCCCGCCACGCAGCTCCTGCCGGGAGGCCCGGGGGCCGTCACGCGCGCCGCCGCCGGTGCCGGGGTGGCCGGTGCCGCCGCGGCAGCTGCCGCCGCCGGGGGTGACCCCGCGGACGCGGCGACGCGTCAGATGCCGGTGAGCAGTGCCTCCCGTCCGGACGACGCCACGCGACGGCTGCCGACCCAGTCCCAGCCGTCGCGGAGCGCGGACGACGACGTGGCGACCACGATCCTCGGCACGCCCGGAGCCGCAGCGGCGGGTCCGGGTGCCGGTGGTGGTGGCGGACGCTCCGGCGGCACCGCCACCCCGGCCCGGCCGCTCGCCACCGACCCCGACGAGCCTCGGCGGAAGCGATGGGTGCTGCCGCTGATCGTCCTGGCGGTCCTCGTGGTCGCCGGCATCGTCGTGGCGGCCCTCGCGTTCAACCGCGACGACAGCACCACGCCGAACCCGACCGAGTCGACGCAGCAGACCGCGCCGACGGACGACCAGCCGAGTTCGGAACCGTCCGACGAGTCGAGCGAACCGGCGCAGCAGCAGCCGAGCCAGCCGGCCGAGCAGCCGTCCCAGCAGCCCTCCGAGCCGACGCAGGAGCAGCCGTCCGACGAGCCCTCCCAGCCGACGGACGAGTCGAGCGAGCCGACGGAACAGGTGCCGACGACCGACCCGGTGCCGGGCAACGACACGACCCTGCCGGTGCAGGACCCGCTGGACACCGGGGTCGACACCACCTCGCAGCAGGGCCCGGGTGCCGGTGGTGCTGGCGGTGGGACCGGTCCCGGCAAGTCCGGCGAGGCTCCGGGGCACAACAAGCCCTGAGGCTGACCTGTCGTTCACCTCGGCGGAGCACACTCGACGAATGTCGATGAGCGCACCGTTCGATCCCCAGCAGCCGGGCAGCGACGTCCCCGTGGACGGCTCCGACCAGGACGAACTCGAGGTGGAGGAGTCCCGCGGGACGGCCTCGGGCTCCGAGCCGTCCGGTGCCGACGTCACCGGAGCGGACGCGACCGGCGACCCGGCGGACTCCCCGGTCCGGCACGACGACGAGGACGAGGCCGGCGGCGGCCCGGTGTTCCGGCGCCCGCAGCCCGGCGACCGGCTGCACGCTGACGACCTCGACGGCTAGTCAGTTCGACAGCTCGACGGCTGGACAGGCGACGTTGCGGGGACTCCCGGGTCTGCCGTGCATGCTCGTCGGATGTCGATGAGCAGCGCGTTCGACCCGTCGAAGGGTCTCGCCATCCCCGAGGAACAGGTCACCGGCGACGGTCTCGAGCTCGACGAGGACCCGGCAGCGCTCGGGATCCAGTTCGAGGTCGTGTCCGGCGGCACGGCGGACCCCGCGGCGGCCGCGGTGCCGACCGACCGCATCGCGGCTTCCGACTGCGACTGAACGCAGCGTCGCGGCCCGTGGTGTCTGGTCAGATTTCTGTGTAGATTCCTACCATGATCACGATGAGCATCACGGAAGCATCGCGCGCCGGCATCTCGGCGCTCGCTGCCGCTGCGCAACGCGGGGACGACATCGCCCTGGCCCGCCACGGGCGAGTGATCGCCGAGGTGGTCGGCT
>Ga0308160_10006760_pt1 | contig 11574 bp, 15 predicted proteins | sample PhyFR1_FD_201036 | JGI IMG/M metagenome (GOLD analysis project Ga0308160, IMG submission 201036) | Phyllosphere microbial communities from UC Gill Tract Community Farm, Albany, California, United States - DLSLF.R1 | ecosystem: Host-associated > Plants > Phyllosphere > Unclassified | place: USA... | reverse complement strand
TATATGCTAAGCGGGGCCAGGCTCGGTAAGTTCACAAAGACGGCTTCACCGCCGGTAGACGGTACACGGTCCGCATCAAGTCCGCCCTCGGTGCGAAGATCGATCTGGCTGATCTTCTCCTCGCCCCCTCCAGTGTTGCGGATGACCCATGCGGGCTCCATTTTTGTGATTTACGAAATACAAAGCCACAGGCACACTAGTGACCTTGCCTTGGTCGTTTCCGAGAATAGTAACTGCCCTGGCTTGATTCGGATATTCACTCCGGCTAAGCGGCTGAGAAACTCTCCGAGGTCGGAGCCCAAAGCTAAATTGGCAATCTCCTGACCATGCGCTTGACAGGTGCTTCGCTTGGCATTGACAAACGATTGTTGGTCGTTGCGAATCATGGCCCTCGGCAGGTATTTTACAGTTGATACAGCCTTATCTTCGGTCCCTCAAAGATCGATGAGCGTATCTTGGATGTGAGCGATCGGGCTATCGGTCCGGCGCTTGCTAGCTGTTGTGGTCTGCTCAGTGGTCTCGCGTCGGAATGACGCCAGTCCTTTCCTCCCGAACTTTCTGCCGACTCCGAGCCATCTAGCGTATGCAATCCCTCGTGTACACTTGCTATACAGCTAAGCACAGAGACGTTCAAGAATCGAGTCAAGTCCAAGTCAGCTATGTCTGCCTTATACCTCTATCGACTGCGCGAGCGACTCTGAATGGTCAGGCTCAGCTATTCAAGGATCCAACCTACCCAGTCACCAATTTCGACTTTCCATATTGACGCCATATGGAGCAAAGCCGGCCAATGATTTCAAGAGGGCATTACAAGACGCTATTCAGCCGGCACTCGATCCGTCAAAAGGCGACTTGAAAAATCGGACGGGGGGTTCTGGTTCCCACCGAATAAGGCGAGTCTGTATGAGGGCATGACTGGCGGTGAACACGTCTTCGTGATGTTGAGCAAGCTGTCACAGGATGAAAACATATCAGGCTGAGCGCGAGGGGGAGATGGTCGTATATGTGATCAATCTTCATTTGGCATCTAGTAGTAATTTACAACTTCGACCTTGTCGTTGATCGCTTAATCATGGATTCCTGAGCAATACTGGTAATCTCTTCGGCCACCCCCAAACTGCATTGATACCTAAAGTCAGCTCAGATCCGCATATTCGACCCGACTCACCCTGCTCCTCCGAACCCATACGCATGTATAACGGCTCCATTCCCGTTCGCCTTGGCGGTGAGCGGACTGCCCAAAAGATCCTTCCTCTCCTGCAATTCAAGCCTTGCCCCTCCCTCTCTAGCTGGACGATGTCCGACATTGTGCGAGACCACTTCGATATCCTTCCAGCTTGTTCCTGATGATCCGGCAAGTTTTGGGTCTAGCTTGTAGCAATCCCTCAAGATCCTTTCCGATACCTTCAAGTCGGGCAGTGGGGACCAATTGTCTCTGATGTAGGTCCCACCGAGAACGACTAAACCGTCTGGACCTGGTCGAGGAATGATATAGGCGGGCTCAGGGGGTGTGTCTAGCGGCATGTTAGTTGTGGAACGACCAGGGAGCTTGGAAATTACTCACCTTTGCCCTTCTCCTTGGGTGCATTGATGAATGCCTCACAATGCATTATACATTGCGACACTTCCGGTGCCTTGACCAGAACAGTCTGTCCCCTCGCAGGATAGACCGCAGTATCCTCGACGCCGATCAAAGACCTCGCTCCGAGACCGGTTGCATTTACGACCAATGGCACTTTGCCAATACCAGGTATTTCGAAAGCCTGATCCAGCGAAGCGAGGCGTTTACGTTGTATCTGTATTCCCATATCTCTAGCTGTTCGACCGAGATACGCTAGATACTCGGGCACGTTGATGATGTAGGAGGAGAATGAATGTCCAAAGGGTATATCCGCGGGTAGACGGCTTGAAGAGGTGATATATTCGTACTAGATTCATCAGTCAGATTCCATGCTGGTAAGACATAGACACTCACATCTCCAACCAGATCCTGGAACCATATTTGAGTAGCTCGAGCTTCGTCGGTCCATACATTCAAGAAAGGTATCCGTTTACATAGATCAGGTTGTTGGGAAGCTAGGTCGGCCAGGCGATTGTAAGTGACACGGTCCCATCCAGCTTGGCGGGTACTCGATTCGGTCTCGAAAGAGTGCCAATTACATCCCTTACATATCAGCGAGAGCAGCAAATGTATCATAGGACTCACAGCCCATGGTGATGCAAATCCGACACTCTCGGTATCCTCAGGTAGATCCTTTGCGACTATCACGACATTCAATCCTTTTCGCCTGAGCTCGATAGCAGCCGACAAGCCGATCACTATGCATCAGCGTAATCCTTTCCGAATGTGTACCTCCAGCTCCTACTACAACGACGTCGACCATATCGACCGACTTGACCGGGGTAGGACGAGTAAGGTAGATTGAGTGACCTGCATGAGAGACGCGCTTATCATGTTCAGGGATCCAATCTCTTGGCAAGCCTAATTGTGATCCCCGTCTTGACAAATTCTCGTCAGGTCTACCGAGGTGATACCTTACCGAGCATGCTCATTCAGTTGTCAGAGGTCAGAGCCCAGACATGTCCATTCAGTCCTGTCAGTATATATCGGACTTGACTGACTCCTGTCCTAGGGGGAAACCGTGACACATTCATAAACTCAAATCGGGCGCCTTTCTCATCCACGACCATAGAATCTAGAAAATTCCGCATCCCGTCCGATCTGCGCAGACAACCTGGATATCGCCCAGTTAGTAGCAAGGTGGGGGACCACTTGCGAATCCTGTTAGGTGTTGTGGTTGACATCTTTTTGACCCCTCTGTACAATCACGCAGGATGATTGATTCACGGCAACTAATCCAAGCAAATATTTGCTTTCTCAGCTATTCTTGTCGTCAGGGGAGTTTTCCATCTAGACGAGCATCGCCAGTCTCTCACAGGTGCTGCTTTAAATATCACAGCTGGCTCGTCTGAGCTGGCTTGAGTTTTGTACAATCTGGAGACGGAAACGGGACGCGTCAAAATCCTCGTTTTCTTGGTTCTCCAGCGATCCAGCAATGTTTTCACACCTTGGCACCTACCACCATTTCGTTGCCTGCAAGTAGTGCATGATATGTAGCATGAGAGTCTGTGATCCAACCACGTATGCTTGATGCCAAGCAGCGGTGCTGGTGCTGAGGCGCAATTGGTACAGCAATCCGCAGGCCTCGGAAATCCCCCGACTGGTTCCAGGATCTTCGGTTTGCTTCAAAGGAAGCTGTGTAGAGCTATATGTATATAGGTCAAACCTGCTTTCGTATTCATCAGTACTAATATTCCACCGCCGTAGCACTAAGCATTATCACACTCACACATCTAATAAAATGGGCAAAGAGAAACATCAACAACAATACAGTGAGTTTTCTTCATCCCGGAGTTGACCGATATGCTTATTTTCGTAGATAACGCACAATACTATCAACCACAGCAACAGGGTCCTTATGGAGCTCAGTACGGTGCACCTCAATATGGACATTATGCGCCTCAGTAAGTCGACTCTGCTCCTTGTCACATGGACTGATGAGCAGACCACAACCTGTTAGTCAGGCAGTAAAGATGAGAAGGGGTTCACTGACTCCGTAGCAAACGATAATAATCAAAGAACCCTCGAGAGAGCGCGGTGGAGGATGCTGTTCGGCTATAACATGTTGTGGGATTGGAGCATGCTTTGCTTGGTTGTGCGAGTGTATATGTTGTCCGTGTTGTTGCTGCTGCTAGGGCTCGAAGCTTTCTAGAGTGACGTGACATCATTTCGTGAGATTCAAACTTGTATCGTTCTGTATGTATGCATCTCAATTCTATTCGTACGTATGTACAACTCGGCGCTAAACAAGATTCACCTGATACTTATTACTTCTGTTCCAAGGCGGCTTCGAGTCCTTTGCCGAGATCGCTGTGCACCTTGGCGAATTGCTCTACATGTCTCAGCGGGATGTCTTTGCTGTGCTGCCTCGGACTCACCGATAGCTCCCTTTTGTACCTCCTTGCTTGCGGTTCCCAGATGACCGGCGACGTTGCTGATGAATGTTTCTTGCTGCTGGGCTTTACACAGCAGAGCCCACATTCCCCTCGCTTGGTCGTAATCCGCATCAACCATCTCCGAGGCATACGACTCGACTTTGCCCCATACCCATTTATCATGGTTACCAATATCGTAGCTTTGGCCGTTTGCGCCGACTTTACCTTTAAAGTTCACAGTTTTAGTACTAGCGCCAACATAGTTTGGATCGTTGCCGTAATTCTTGGTTGTGTTCATAGCGCCATCTCGTTGGTATGGCGAGTACACTTCCGAAACCGGTCGGTTGACCGGGAGTTGCTGGTAGTTTGCCCCGAGTCGATATCGCTGAGCATCCGGATAGGCAAACATCCTCGCCTGGAGGACTGGACGTCAGTGAAGGCCAACGATCAGGACGTACTGGGATCGGCTGAAGGAGCAATCCCGGGTACATTGGTACTGGGCGAGAAAGCTGCTTGCTCGACATCCGCAAAATGGTTGGCAGGCTGATGTCAGCGATAGGTTACTGCCGAGGTACCAAACCCACATTTCGGTTCAGAGTCAATTTGCCCAATGGTCTGAGAGGGTAGTCTGAATGAGGCCAGACTTTTGTGTTGTCAAAGATGTTGATGTGGTACTTTTCGGCTTCGTCCGCAGTCATGACTTGAACGTTAAAAGTCCAAGTCGGCATGTCACCGCGCTCGATGGCGTCCCACATGTCTTTCGAGTGATAGTCTGGTTCCTGCCCAGCAAGTTTCTTGGCGTCGGCGCTAGACATGGTCTTGACTCCCTGATCGGGAATTAGGTGGAACTTGACGTAAACGAACGAGTTGTCCTCTTTGGTGAATTTGTACGTGTGGTTACCGTATGCGTTCATGTTTCGAAGTGAAGCTGGTGTACCTCTGTCGCTGTAGAGCATCATCAATGTGTGTATACCTTCGGGGTTGTTGTTGTGATAGCTGTGAATCAGCACCCGTACTGCAAACCAGCGATGATTAATACTCACTCCCAGAACTACGTCGGTCAGCTATTGGTAGTCCCGAAGTAATCGCAAACTCACCATGCTTGCGTCAGGTGTATTCTTGTCGGGAAGACGTTTATGTGCCCTGTTCAAAGACGGAAATTTGATAGGGTCACGAATGAAGAACGCTGGCTGGGATCTGAGCACTCGCCCTCACTCGCTGGACTCACCATGCTGTTGAATACGAAATCTTGGTTCCCTTCTTCCGTAAAGATCTTCCACGAGAAACCCCTGACATCTCGAATGGTCTCTGCACTACCCTTGTTCGCTCCTACCGTCGAGATCCTGGAAATGACCTTGCTCTTCTTACCGATTCCATTCAAGAAAGCAGCAGAGGTGATATCCGAGTTATCGTGGGTTACTTCGAATTCTCCCCAAGCTCCGACGGCGGAGGCATGGACAACACGTTCCGGGATCGGTTCTCGATTGAAATGAGCAAGTGTCTCGAGTAGCTGGGTATCTTGCAATAGCATCAGACCGCGGACTGGTCCGCGACCCACCCGTTGAGCCGTGGTGGCATCTGCGACGGGGGCTCCTGAACATCAGCGAGGAGTCGGACTCGATACACACCTTCTGCGAGCGTATATGTGGGAGCTTGAGACATTTGTTATAAGATGGTTCAGTGTACAGACTCTGGATCTTGACTCTATTATCTTTCGACGATCTCGAGTACCATTGTACATCGTCCATATGTCAGCGACGCGTCATACCATCTCAACTCATTGGTCAGCAATCAAGTCAAGTCACCGGTTGTAAGAGGTTTGCATGTCAGCTAGATTTCCCGATTTCCCTTGATCTGCGTCGGTGCTATTCTAGCGGCCGCGGTACTTGAGGATGATGTGTGAAAGAATAGAACGAAGTCAGCAATAAACGTCATGTATCACCCTAGGAACGATTACTAATTAGTCGTTTAGTGGAGGTCATGTGCCTGGGTCGAATCTTCTGCTGATGTGAGAGCCGGCATGTATATATTTTAGATACATTAATCAGCATGTAGTTTCCGTAAGCCCCAAGTTATTGTCATCGTCAATACCATGGTACACGCCAACACGCATCCCAAAGACGCAGAGTCAAGTTACGATTTCATCGTCCTCGGTGGAGGTCCTGGTGGGAGTACTGTTGCTGGTCGTCTAGCTGAAAATCCCAATGTTCGGATTTTGCTTGTAGAAGCCGGTGATGGGTGAGTCCATGCCCCTAATATCTACTGACGAATAGGAATACCAGCGAGATCCCAGAAGTCACCACTCCCGCGCGAGCCATGTCAATCCGTCACGGACCTCACGATTACAACTACAAAGCCACATTCATCGACCGGGAGGATTATACTCGAGTCGAGCACGAGTACACTCGAGGTAAAGTGCTTGGAGGATCTACCTCGATCAATTACTATACCTGGCTCCGAGGCTCCGCAGCTACCATCGACGAGTGGAAGCAGTACGGCGGAGACAATTGGTCATATGAAAACACCAAAGCCTACTTTGATAAACCGGCAACTTACCACGATGACAAGGGTTTGTTCCCGAAATCTCTTTTCAGTATCGGTGATCAGGGAGGTCCGATTCATATTGCTCATCCCCAACCTCTTCCCGAAATTGAAGAATGGCGGAATTCGCTCGAAAAGGCTTGGGTCAGCAAGGGAGGAGAATTATCGGTAGATGTGTATCATGGAGAACAAAAAGGTGTGCTGATGTGTCAATGTAGAATTCGGCCTGATGCTGATTGCCAGGTTTGTTCCGATGTGTCAACACGGTATACAATGGTGTTCGATCCAACGCTAGTTTCTTTATCGAGGGAAAATCCAACATCACTCTCCTCGCCAATACTGTATCGAAACAAATCATATTCGATAAAGACCAAACCGCTACCGGAGTACGTGTAATCGGACCCGATCACAACGAGTACACCTTCTCGGCCAAGCGAGAAATCATCGTCAGTCAAGGTGCGATCGGATCCCCACAACTTTTGATGTTGTCTGGTGTAGGTCGAAAATCCGACCTTGAAGCATTCGGTATTGACTCTGTCATTGATTCTCCCCATGTCGGTCAGAATCTACAAGATCATCCCGTCATGACCCAAGTATTCAAGATCAAAGATGGATTCGGTCTCGATAGTCATATTCGTCATTCTGGACCCGAGCACGAGGCGGCATTACAGCAATACGCCAAGGACAAAACTGGACCTTTCAGCTCGGCGTTGCTCGAACTTGTCGCCTTCCCGAGGATTGACGAGAGGTTGATGAAATACGAAGTGTACAGAGAGGCCAAAGCGAAGAATGGAGGAAGGGATCCGTTCGGACCAGAGGGTCAGCCGCATTTCGAAATTGATTTCTTGCCAATGTTTGCCGATGCTTTTCAATTCCATTTCCCCCCTCCTGCGTCCGGCGATTACATGACGGTCATTGTCGATCTCCTTCGACCATACTCCAAACCCGGTGTCGTCAAGCTACTTTCAACCGACCCCGCCAAGAACCCCTACATCAATTTGAATTTCTTCGCCGACGACCTCGACCTCATTTGTATCCGAGAAGGTGTGAGGTACATTAACGACATCCTAATGGATGGAGAGGGGATGAAGGATCTTATCGAGGGAGATTATCCATTCCCCCTACCTAGAACTTCGGATGAGGCGCTGGATAAACAGATCCTGGAGCGATCTCAGACGGGTTATCATCCTTGTGGATCTAATCGGATTGGAAAGGATATCATGCACGGTGTCGTTGATGGGGAATTGAAAGTATACGGAGCCAAGAACTTGAGGATATCCGACGCTTCCATTTTCCCTCTTATTCCCGATTGCCGAATCCAGAATGATGTTTATATGGTCGGGGAGAAGTGTGCGGACATGATTAAAGCCAGTCATCCCGATCTGTATGGGTCGAAATGAGAGGCTAAGGATAGAAATGATCGAAGGATAAATAAATTAGATAGGATAGAGTGATAGAGTGGACAGGCAGCATGTAGCATATTAGGCCGCACCGCGTTAATCGATGTTGACTCTTCTGGAAACCATGGCAGCCGCAGTCGCTGTTCGTAATATCTGAAAGCGACTTTCCTTCCGGCTGGGACAAGCCTTGATAACGAGGCTCGAATATCCCAATTAGAGTCAGGCGGATTGTGAAGCGGATGATTGTGAAGCAAAGATCGGCTATTTCGGCAGGAATCAATCAGTCGGGATCTAGGCGGAGCAAATGCCGGAATCGTTTCTCCACTGTATTCAATACATGTAATCTAGTCGTACAGTATGCATCCACTTACCGACCAACTATCCGAAGCACCATGCCCGACTCCAATATCACCCTCTATTTCCTCAATTCATCTCGAGCGATCCGAGTCGCATGGCTCCTTGAAGAGCTGGGTTTACCTTACGAAGCAATCTGCGCCGACAGAGCACCCAACGGTCTAGCTCCACCTGAATTCAAATCCCAAATCCCAAACGCACTCGGCAAGAGTCCAACTATCAAGGACGGTGAACTGGTGATCACGGAATCAGGAGCTATCTTGGAATACCTTTGCGAAACCTATGATAAGGAATCCAAATACCTGCCTAAAGACGGAGGTACAAGAGCGGAGGTGAGGCAATGGCTCCATGCTGCCGAAGGGACGTTTATGAGTCATGCGCTGGCTATTTTATATGCGAGGTGGCAGATGCCTGAGGAGGGAAAGTGGATGTTGGAGGGGATGGAAGAGAGATTGAGTAAGAATGTGAAAAATGATCTAGGGTGGTTGGAAGGGACTTTGACGGACCAGAGAGTGAAGGGCAGGGAATGGATTGTTGGGGAAAGTATCACTATTGCCGATATTCAGATGCAGTTCAGGTATTTCACTTGTTTACTCCAATGGGCTCAGTCATTGGCCAACGGCACTGATATCCAGTATTGAATTCATTTTTGAGAGGAAGTTGGGGATTGATCCCGCCAATAAGGAGTTCCCCGAGATTGAAGCTTGGATGACGAGGACGAAAGAGGAAGCGGCATACAAGAAGGCAGTAAAGAAGACGGGGTATACGCTCGAGGGGAATTTCAAGAAGTAGTTCCTGGTCTACTTAGAAGGGATGTAACGGAACAATAGCCTGCGGTCTATACTCAGACCGCTGGCTCTCCATCATCCTATCTCTACGGATGATCTCGGAGACATCGTTTCCGGCACTCACGGACTACTGATGCGGAACACGCCATGGCGTATTGAGACTCTTCTAGTCTCTTCCTATCCCTCTATCCGACTCAATCGGATGTCGTGCGTACACGGCCGCGGTACCCTTGATATCCACGAGCAACCCATATCCCAAAAGGAGCGGGTGTCGATGCGATATCTGTAATCCCATCAAAGAGATTTGTAGAATGCGTAGAAACCGGGGTACCGGCCAAACCCGAATTTGTAGAAATTAGCCAAGGATTTGTATTTTCCATTCGTTCAATTCGTCATACTTCATAGCCGGTATCTTCTATTCTTCCTTCTATGAAGTCATACGAGATTGACTGAGTATGGGTTGGCTGTGGGCATGTCGGACTGATACTGGAGGTACTGATACTGTGCCTTTCGTACGGGGAGTTGACGGACGGGTGTGATACTCACGTAGGAACTCGGACGGGTACGGCTGTCTCTGGCGATTCTGTCCGGTTGGTTGAGGTATAAGAAGGTCTGCAAAGAGGGCTATGGAGAGCATCAACACAAACATAACTTCATACCAATACTCATACCAAACACACCTCGCTCAATACTACAAAGATGTCTTTCATACTCGCCATCAACTCCACGCGTCAAGTCTTCGCTCGGTCATTACCTCGATTACCATCACCGACTCGAGCTTACTCGACTCCTTCCACCTCTAATCCAGTAAGCTACCCTTCGCCTGATATTTACCTTGGCTGACATTTAGGTACGACAGTTCTTCGCTCATGGAATACCGATTGAATGTTATCCCATCATTGGCGTTACAGCCTGTGTATTGAGCTTTGCTACTTTCTCCATATCAAGACATGTCATCCAGGACCGTGATCATGTAAGTTACCCCTCCTACAGTGATAGTAGGCTGATATCTAGCTTCGTTGGTTACCTGGAGGAGGGGGCGTAGAATACGTCCCAAGTCAGTAGACGAGTTAAATCTCCTTCCCGAATGGTTTTCCCTTTTCGCCATCCCGTTTGAATAGCAGTATTATAATATGAATGAAGGAAGATATATGATATGCTCCCTTAGCATCACTACGGCGTTATCTCTTGTATTACTCCCTATTACCGTTGTCCTTACTTGTATATTATCGTCCCTGTCGACTATACCCTATTTACCACGTGTCATACCCCTGAGTGTATCTTTCAAGTCTCTCCGCCCCGGTCCTGGTTCACTCAACACCATACCATAACTGTTCACTTCACTTCTCTTTGCCTCACCGAAAACCGCATACCACTGTATAGCTCCCGGTCTGGATTTCCCTCTTTTAGTCGAGCAACAAGTCATATCGATCCCGGGCTCGAAAAGCAAGCAACAAAAGCTCACAACTCGTCACAATGGCTGGGTCAAAGACGATCTTTGGTAAGTTATCTCACCTCCAAAGCCGTTCCGATCCCCCTTATATACTCCGAGTATGTAATCCGAGGATGGAACCAGAGCAGCGGGGGAAAGTTTAGGCGTAGATTCCATCGCGGAAGAGGGCTGTTGGGGTCATCTGGATACATTATCAGTTAGTGGACATAGCTGACAATCACAGTCGCCAACATTCCCTTGTAAGTCACCAATCGGGAACACTTCCTATATCGATGCGTTCACTCTGCGCTATACCTTATGGACGAGCTTCATTCTGGCTCAGTCGCGAGAATGATTGATTTCGAAAGCTAATCTCTCAGTGATACATCAGAAGAACAGCTCGCTCGAGTATTCGCAGAAGCAGGTCCGGTGCAGGGAGTAGAGTAAGTCTTTCTCCCCCATATCTATCCTCCTCCTCCTCCTCTTCGCGCATAGTTTAGAGGATCATGCTGATGATACAGTATCAAATTCGGACCTGATGGTAAACCTAGAGGATTTGGATTCATCCAATTCTACGGTTGGTACCCCCTCACCTGAATATCGAGTCTGTGCTGAATACCTCTCTCTCTCTTCATTCTTCACCTCTCTTTCCGTCTTTCACTCTTGTACCCTTCTTGATAATATATCCGCAATCATGGATACCTATACTCAACGCCCCTCTTTTACTCGACTACACTTCCATCCTCTCCCACCACGACCTCCACCTCCACAACAAACAGATGAAGCAGCAGCAGCTTCTGCCGTACGGAATTTGAATGGGGTAGAAGTGAACGACAGAGCACTCCGTATAGAAGCATCATCCGATACCCCAAATCATAAACAAGCTGGTCGATCAGGAGGAGGAGGGGGCGGTGGAGGAGGTGGAAGAGGAGGAGGAAGAGGAGGAAGAGAAAGATCATCCCCACCACCTCCATTTAGACCACCACCCCCAGGGGCTGGGTATGGTGCGCCACCCATGGGCGGGCCTGGACCTGGGTATGGACCTCCTCCACCTATGGGAGCA
>Ga0308160_10006759_pt1 | contig 11574 bp, 13 predicted proteins | sample PhyFR1_FD_201036 | JGI IMG/M metagenome (GOLD analysis project Ga0308160, IMG submission 201036) | Phyllosphere microbial communities from UC Gill Tract Community Farm, Albany, California, United States - DLSLF.R1 | ecosystem: Host-associated > Plants > Phyllosphere > Unclassified | place: USA... | reverse complement strand
CCACCCTGCAGCAAATACGGCAGGTTGCGCGAGGAATCCGTCAGGCCCTGGGCGACCCAGACGCCGAACAGGTTTTCGGTGAAGAAATCGGTGGCATTCAGCGGGTCGACATCGGCGCGGATGGAGGCGCCGAGGGCGCGCACCAGCGCTGCCTTGTCCTTGATCGCGGCGATCTGCGCCAGCATCGGCTTGATCGGCGCCAGGCCATGCTTTTCGATGGCGGCTTCGTCCATGTAGGCGGCATAGAAATCGGCCACCTTGCGCGTGTCGCCGGTCGTGCCCTTGGCCGCGCCCAGCTCTTCGATCATTTTGGCGATGCGGGTGTTGGTTTCTTCGGCCAGCGCCCCCATGGCGCTCCAGGAACCTCGGTCGGCCGGGATCTCGGTCTTGGCCAGCCAGTCGCCATTCGCATAGGCGAAGAAATCGTCGCCCGGCAGTACGGTCATGTTGGCCGGCTTCGCTGCGGCGTTGTTGGCAGCATTATCGGTGCCGCTTTTCTCGGCGCTCTTGCCGGCGGCCGGCGCGGCGACCTGGGCGGCGGCAAAGCCTGACGCGCCCAACGTAGCGCCGCACAGGGCAAGAGCGATGGCGGTCCTGGTCATGGTCCAGCGTGTGTTCATGGTGCTCCTCAAAATAGTCGGCTGTCGCGGCGCCGGCGCAGCGCATGTCTAACTCCGCATGCCGAGCTTCGACCGGGATATCCGGACTGAAGTTCTCGGCCGTCTGGTCCTCCATCATAGCCGCATGATGCCGATCAGAGGAAACACCCTCGTGCGGGCGACGCGCCGGCTGGCGGAACGCCGGACGCCGCGTATCGACAAAAAAATTTTCTATTTTTTTTGCAAAAGGGCTAAAGTTTCCGAAAGCCCTGCCGTAAAAGGAAGACAACCGGTCATCCGTCCGGAAAAAAATTGTCGCGGTGTCAATATGAAGCAGAACGAAGTCCTCGCCATGTACGAAAATATTGCCGGCTTGACGGGCCAGATGGCCACCGCCGCGCAAACGGGTGACTGGCATGGATTCGACAAGCTGGAAGGCCAGTGCGCCAGCCAGGCCAGCGCGGCCGCCAGCGGCGTCCCTGCCCTCGAAGGCGCCCGCCGCCTGCGCAAGATCGATCTGCTGAAGCAGATCATGGCCAACGACCGTGCGATCCGCGACATCACCGAGCCCTGGATGGGTCAGCTGGACCGCGCGCTGTGCGCGCACTGAAGCGGTTCATGCATTCATGAAACAGCGCCTGCGGGCGCTTTTTTATTGGCCCTCGGGCATGATCGCCGTGATCTGTCCAACAAAAAAGGCGCCCACGGGCGCCTTGTGCATTTGCTGCACCCGGAAACGAGTCCGTGTGCATGAATTCGGAGAGCGAACACCAGGCTAGTCCTGGTGCCGCCTCTTTGCCGGTTGCATCCGGCGATGCCTGCCGCTGTTGGCAGACAACCGCTTCCGTACTCAGGCGCCTTGCGACGTACTTCCGGTTCCCGCGCCACGCTATCGGTGGTGGCTGCGCCGGACCCTGGGGCCGTTTTTTTTGTGGTTTTATTAACCAGTGAATTCAGTATAACCGAATTTTCCAGCTTGTGTAGACCAATTCGTGCATGTCTTTTTTTACACGTTTTCCAGCGGAGTGACAGGCTGTTCCGCAGCAGCTTCCGGCTCCACGCGCAAGGTTTGCGCCGGGCGTTTGCCGAGGCGCACCGCCATCAGGCGCGCCTTGACGGCCGACATGAAGCCCGGTTTCGCGGGCGCTCCGGCAACACCGTCCTGCGGCAGCACCACCACTTCCGGTTCGCGCGCCGTCTTCAGGTCCCTGGCCGCCGCTGCACGGCGGCGGCGCAGGAACATTGCCAGGCCGGTCAGCGCCAGCAATCCGGCAATCGCGCCGCCGATTGCCAGCCAGGGCATCGGCTCTTCCGGCGGCGCGGGGGCTTTCGGCTTGCGGTGGATGCGCGGCGCCGACTTCGGCTTGCCGTCGGCCTGCGCGGCAGGGTGAGCCGCAGGCTGTGCAGCGGGATGCAGGTCGGGCTGGGTGGCGGGCTGGGCGGCTGAATGCGGGTCGGGCTGTGCGGCAGGTGGCACATCGCCATGCGCATTGTCTTGCTCATTGCCATGCGCATCTCCGTGCATACCGGGCTGTGCATCCGTCTTCGCTGCCTTCGCCGCCGTCGCCGCCGTCGCAACATCGACTTCGCTGGCCGGCTTCACGCCAGCCGCCACCTGCAGCACCTTGACCTTGCTTTCGAGCTGGCCGAGCTGCTGACGCAGGGCATCGTTTTTCGCGCCCAGCACGGCGCAGGCATTTACTTCGGCCGCGCTCGGCGCCGAAGTGCAAGTGGGCGTGTTCGCATCGGCAAGTCTGGCAGCAGCGATGAGCGGCTTTTCGGCTGGCTTGACGGCGGACACGGACGGTTTGGACGCCGGCGCCGCATGCTCGCCTACACCGGCGTGCTCATCGGCTTCCGAGTGAGCGGCGGCAGGTGCAGGGCGGCGCTTCGGCGCCGCCGGTTTGCGTACGGGTGGCGGAGCTGGCTTGCTGGCCTTGGCCGGCTCCGGCGCCAGCAGCACAGGCGCAGGCACAAGCGGGGCAGCAGCCAGGGCCGGCGCAGGGACTGGCGGGGGTGCTGGCGGGGGTGCCGGATTCGGATCGGGCGTCAGCCACAGCGTCACCAGCCGCACCGAGCGCTGGCCGCCATCGACCAGTTCCAGGTACACGTGCAAGTGCTTGCTTTCAACCGGCTTGAGCGAAGCCAGACGCAGGAACTGTTTGCCGCCCTGGCGGATCACAGCAATGTCGAGGCCGGACAGCACCGGCGGCATGGCGATGTTCGCGCCGCGGTACACATCCGGCCGCGCCAGCGATGCCTGGACCGGCTTCGCACCGTTCTCGACCAGCGTCAGTTCGACCTCGGCAGACAGCGGCTGGCCGATGTGTGACAGCACGCGCGCCTCGCCGAGTTCGGCAGCGTGGACGGGGCCGGACGCTGCGCAGACGAGCAGCAGGCCAGGCAAGAGAGAGTAAGGGCGAATTGCCATATGCAGAGGTAAATTTGTAGCTTCAGCGTAATTAACGGGTGTTGCGCTACACTCTTTAGCTCCCCCTTCGAAATAACAGGACCCGGCAATGGAAAACCGCATCGAAAAAGACAGCTTTGGCCCGATCGACGTACCTGCTGGCCATTTATGGGGCGCCCAGACCCAGCGTTCCCTGCACCACTTCCATATCTCAAATGAAAAAATGGCGCCGGAACTGGTGGCCGCGCTGGCCCAGGTCAAGCGCGCTGCCGCCGCCGTCAACCGCTCGCTCGGCAAGCTGCCCAAGGACAAGGCCGACGCCATCATGGCCGCCGCCGACGAAGTCCTCGCCGGCCAGCATCCCGAGGAATTCCCGCTCGCCGTCTGGCAAACCGGCTCTGGCACGCAGAGCAACATGAACATGAACGAGGTACTGGCGAACCGCGGCTCGGAACTGATGGGCGGCGAGCGCGGCGAGGCGCGCCTGCTGCACCCGAACGACCATGTCAACATGGGCCAGTCGTCGAACGACATTTTCCCTACCGCCATGCACGTGGCAGCGGCAATTGCCGTGTCAAAAGAGGTGCTGCCGGCGCTGGCGCGGCTGCGCGCCACCTTCACGGTGAAGTCGCGCGATTTCGCCGACATCGTCAAGATCGGCCGCACCCATTTGCAAGATGCGACGCCGCTGACGCTGGGCCAGGAATTCTCGGGTTACGTTGCCCAGCTTGAATTTTCCGAATCGGCGATTCGCGCTTCCCTGCCCGGCCTGCTGGCCCTGGCGGCTGGCGGCACCGCGGTCGGAACCGGCCTGAACGCGCATCCCGAGTTCGCCCCGCGTATCGCCGCCGAGCTCGGTTCGCGCACCGGCATGTCGTTCAAGAGCGCGGCCAACAAGTTCGCGGCCCTGGCCGGGCACGATGCGCTGGTGGCGGCGCACGGCGCCTTCAAGACCCTGGCGGCGGCGCTCATGAAGATCGCCAACGACATCCGCTGGATGGCCTCGGGTCCGCGCTCGGGCCTGGGTGAAATCACGATCCCGGAAAACGAACCGGGCAGTTCCATCATGCCGGGCAAGGTGAATCCGACCCAGTGCGAAGCGATGACCATGCTGTGCTGCCAGGTGTTCGGCAACGATGTGGCGCTGACGATTGGTGGTTCGCAGGGCAACTTCGAGCTGAACGTGTTCAAGCCCATGATCGCGCACAATTTCCTGCAAAGCGCGCGCCTGCTGGCCGACGGCATGCGCTCCTTCGACGAGCACTGCGCCACCGGCATCGAGCCGAACCGTGCGCGTATTGGCGAACTCATGGAGCAATCGCTGATGCTGGTGACCGCACTGGCGCCGCACATCGGGTATGATCGCGCCGCGCAAATCGCCAAGCACGCCCAGCACGAAGGCATCACGCTGCGCGAAGCGGCCCTGCAATCGGGCCACGTCAACGCGGAACAGTTTACTCAGTGGATCGTTCCGATCGATATGACGCGGCCGGACCCGGCGTAAGGGCTGGTGGGGCGATGCGCGCAGCCTGAAGTGGCGTTCTCAACCGTACGCCCCACAATTTTTCCCGAGGATAGAATGCAAAAGACAACTTTCGAACTGACATCCGAGTTCGTCGAACTCAACCAACTGCTGAAACTGGTGGGTTTGTGCGACAGCGGCGGCGCCGGCAAGAACATCGTGGCCAGCGGCGTGGTGTCGGTCGACGGCAAGCAGGAACTGCGCAAGACCGCGAAGATTCGCACCGGCCAGCGCGTGACCGTGGGCGACGTGCAGATTTCTGTGGAGTGATGGGGCTGCCGGCATGCGCTTCATGCGTTTGCGATCAGACAAACGCGACCGGTGGTCCTTGTTTATATTTTAAGAGCGCTTGAACGAACCTTGGGACAACAGCTTGCACCTTCCCACGGGTTTTTTATCAGGTACTCCACAATGTGATCAACCGGCTTGAGGTGAACGCTATGGATACCCCGGAACAAAACTACCCGCAAACGCAGGAGCGGCTGATCGGCGACCTGCGCCTGGTGATCGAAAACGCGGAAGAGCTACTGAAAAACACCGATCACTACACCAGCGTGCTGTACCAGAGCGCACGCGCCAAGCTGGCCATGGCGCTGACTGCCGCCAACGAAGAACTCGAACGTTGCGAAGACGCGCAACTGAACCGCATGATGGAAGCCACGCGCGTGGCCAACGAACAGTTTGCCGATTACTCCGGCGAAGCACGCATCCTGCGCGCTTTTCACTGAGCGGCGCCTGCTCCGACGCTGTAGCGTTCACACCAGGCAGGAAAGATACTGCGACTGCGCTCGCCGCAGTATCGGGCCATCAGTCGCTCAGGCAGTGGTGTTGATCGTATTGCCCAGGTGCGCCGGCAAATTTTGCGCCGGCTGTGGCGGCTGTATCGCTTCCAGCAACTGGCTGGCGTGGGCTTTCTGCATGTCCTGCTGCTTCTTGAGCATGGTCACTGCAACTTCCTGCTTGGTGCCGGTCTCTGCGATGGTGGTAGACAACTTGGCGATGCTCATGACGTCCATGACGGTCTCCTGGTGAGGGCTATCCTTCCTTAACGGCTTGATCCCGGGAAACTTTAGGCTTTGTCATCATCCAGTTGCTGAGCCAGGACAAGACGCTGTCGCGCGCATTCAAATCCAGCCATGCAGGTTCCGGCCCCACATCGTCAGGGACCGGCGCATCGGACGCGACCGCCACCACCAGCGGATCGTCCGGATACAAAGGCGGACGGCCGAGCGACGGACGGAACACTTCCAGCTTCGGCAGCGCTTCCCATTTATAGCCCTCGACCAGGGTCAGGTCGGCCGGCGCAAGCCGCGCCAGCTGCTCGGCCAGGCGCGGCTCTTCGTCCCCACGCAGTTCGCGCATGATGGCGTAGCGGTAGGGCGAGGCGATCATCACTTCGGCCGCGCCCGCCATGCGCAGGCGCGCGCTGTCTTTCTGCGGCGGTTCGAGCACGATGTCGTGGTGGCTGTGCTTGACGATGTTCACGCGCAGCCCGCGCCCGGCCAGGCCGGCGACCAGGAATTCGAGCAGGGTCGTCTTGCCGCTGCCCGACCAGCCGACCACGGCCAGTACCGGCCCGCGCTCAGTAGCCGACACGGTAGCGGGTGCCCCGGTAATTCATCACCGCGTACTTCGGCATCAGGCGCTCCAGCACCAGGCCGGGCGCCAGTTCCTCGCCTTCGCGGCGCAGCGTCTTGTCCACCAGCAGCAGGCGGTCGGCAGGATTTGGCGAATAGATGTAGCCGCCGACACTGACCCGCGGCACTTCGCGCTGTATCGCCTCGGGCAATTGCTGCAGAGTACGCAGATTGTCCTCGGCCGGCTCGGGCGCACGCGTGATCGGCGCCGGATCGGCCGCACGCGCCGTTGCGGGCGCCGGCAGGTAGACGGCTTGCGGGCTGTTGCCGACTGGCGCGGTAACCGGTGCCGCCGGCGTGCTGCGCGCTGCGGGCGCCGTGGTGCTGTCCGGCTGCGCGCTTTTGCGTGGGCGTACGGCAGGCTCGGCGGGCGCAGGCACGGCTGCAGGTGGGCGCGACTGTGCCAGCGCCGTCCGCGCGGGAAGCTCGCTACGAGCCTGAGACGGGGCGATTACCGGCGCCAGAACCGGCGCAGCGGCGGATGCTGAAACCGGCGCCGGGGTGGCGGCCGGAGCCGGAGCCAGGGTCGCGGCTGGCGTGGGAGCCGGCGACGGCACGGCCGGCACCACAGCCGGCACCGCCGCTGCACCGCTGCCCTGCCCCTGCCCCTGCCCCTGCCCCTGCCCATTAGACGCCAGCACCACCGCCGGTGCAGCCACAGGTGCTTGCGCGCGCCAGACCAGCACGCCGGCGATGCCGGCAATCACGATCCCGGCCGACAAGCCGACCAGGAGCGGCGTGCGACTGGCGCGGGTAGCGGCGACCGGCACATGGCTGGGGGCAGGTGTGTGGATGTCCGGGGCGCTGCCCAGCTGGCGTTCGGCCTGCGCCTTCTTGAGTGCTTCGAGAATGTACGACATTTATTGTCCCGTCCTGGCGGCGGCGAGCAGGCGCGGCTCGTCCACGCCGCCCAGCTGATTCAGGCGCATGAAGGTGCGCGGACCGGCCACGCCATCGGCCTTCAGGTGTTGCTTGGCCTGGAAGGCGCGTAATAATTCCTGGGTATGGGTGCCGAAGGCCTGCTGAGCGGGCGGCGGCGCGGCGCCATCCAGGCGCGCGAGTTGGGCCGCGAGCCAGTCGACGTCCGGCCCCTGGTCGCCGGCGGCCAGCTGGTCGCGCAAGTTGCGTGGGGCTTTCCAGAAGGTGGTGAATTCGCCCGTGAAACGCAGCGCCAGCGCCGCCAGGTCGATGCGCTCGCGCTTGCCGTTCGCCTCGAACGTCGCAGCGTGCTCGTCCATGCCGGTCAGCACCGCGTAGGTGGTTTTCCCACCTTCGCGCAGCGTGAGCACGGCCGGCCGGTCCAGCTGGCGCAACTCGAACAGGCCGCCCTTGCCCTGGTGGCAGCGCAGGTTCAGGCGCAGCGCCGCCTGGCAAGGTTCGCCGGCCGGCAAGGCCTCGCCCCACAAACCGGCAAGCGCGCGCAGCGCCGATGCTTCATCGGCGTGGCCAGCCGGCAATCCAGCCTGTGCCGCAGAGGCAGCGGCCGGCAAGGGCTTGATCTTCACAGCAGGCGCAGTGACAGCGGCAGACGTCACATGCTGCGCCGGCCCATGCGGCAACACTTGCCAGGCCGCCGCGGCACTGAGCGCGGCGCCGGCCAGCACGCCACCCGCCACCAGCGGCCAGCGCGATGCACGGGCAGGCGCCGCTGTCTCGCCCGCGAACACTTCCGCCGCCGCGGTGCGCAGGATCTTGCGCGTGACTTCGCGGCTGTTCTCGACATAGGCGCCAAGCAAAGCGCGGTCGCACAACAAGTTAATGCGGCGCGGCACGCCATGGGTCAGCCGGTGCACGGTCGGCACAACCGAGGCCGGAAACACCGGCGCGCCCTGGAAACCGGCCACCGCCATGCGGTGCGCGATGTAGGCGCCGGTTTCCGGCTCGGAGAGCGGTCCCAGGTGGTAGCGCGCAATCACGCGTTGGGCCAGTTGTTCCAGTTCGGGACGGGCCAGCATGGTGCGCAGTTCCGGCTGGCCGATCAGGATGATCTGCAGCAGCTTGCGCTCGCTGGTTTCGAGATTGGTCAGCAGGCGCAATTGCTCGAGCACGTCGGCCGACAGATTCTGGGCCTCGTCGATGACGAGCACGTTGTTGCGCCCCTGGGCGTGCGCAGCCAGCAGATAGTCGTTGATGGCGTCGACATAGGCCTTCACGCCGCCCTGCCCGGCCGGCACTTCAATCCGGAACTCTTCGCAGACCGACTGCAGCAACTCGGCCACGGTCAGCTTCGGGTTGAAGATATAGGCCAGCCGGCAATTGTCCGGCACCTGCTCGATGAAGCAGCGGCAGACCGTGGTCTTGCCGGCGCCGATTTCGCCGGTCAGCAGCACGAAGCCGCCGCCGCTGCCGATTCCGTACAGCAAATGCGCCAGCGCCTCGCGGTGGCGCTCGCTCATGAACAGGTAGCGCGGATCGGGGGCGATCGAGAACGGCGCTCCCTTCAGGCTGAAGTAATTGTTGTACATGGAAAAGCTAAGGTGCCGGCGGCAAGGGTTTGTATCTTGCGCAGTATATTTTGGATTGGTTGTTCTGATAAGCGATGACGCTGCCGGGGTTTGATACGCGTAAGGGATACGGCGAGGCGTCGACCGCGCGGTGGCGGATGCCGGCGCTGGTGCGGATCGCTTCGGCAAGTTCTTCCGGCTTGCTGTCGGTCACTGCAGCAACGAAGACCAGTTCGCTGGTGTCGTCGCTGACCATGACTTCCTTGACCGTCTTGCCCCACAGGGTGCCGTCGAGCTTGAACCAGTAGGCGCCCTGCGCGTGCTTGTAGGCCGGGCCGAAAGCGGCGGTCAGGTAGGCATGGAAGTAGGCATTGTCGAGCTGGCTACGGCAGAGCAAGGCGCTGCCGACGGTCGGCTCGAAGGTGGACGGCAGCGCCACTGCATGCGCGCAGGCGCCGGCCAGCGCCAGGCCGGCAAGGATGCGCCCGACGCCCACGCTCACGCCTTCGACAGCCAGTTGCGGTTGGCGGCGATTTTGGCCTTGGCCGTGGCCGGCAAGGCTTCGTAGCAGCCGGGGTGCTGCTTGAGCGCGTGTTCGCGGACCTCTTTCTCGAGGCCGTTCACGATAAACACGTAGACAATGGCGTTGTTATCGCTCTTGCTTTTGCGCGTGCCCATGTAACGAATCACTTGTTCTTCCTCTCTCTCGCTCCTCGCTGCGGAACGCACATTATGACAGCTTGCCGCCCCGGCAGGCAGGACGGCGAACGGCTTATGCACCCGGGGCCCGCACCGGGCGCCAGGACGCGCTATTGTCTTGCAGCCAATCTTCGATCAGCTTGCGGTTGTCGTGCCGCCATGGATGGAAGCGCGGCGACAAATATTCCAGCACCGGTTTCGCCAGGTGCCAGGCCAGTCCGCTGCGTCCGAACCAGGTGTCGAGGGCACTACCCCAGGTACGCAAACGGAATAATTGCCCATCGTTGCGCAGGTTGTGCAGGGTTTGCATGAAGGTATCGTATGCAAACACCATGCTCGCATGCAGGTACCAGGCCACCCGGCGCCGGTAGCCGCCGCCGGCAGCCACAAAGGCATCGAAGGCCACGCCCTTGTGCTCGGTTTCCTCCACCGCGTGCCAGGACCACAGGGTATGCATCTGCGGCTCGGCGCCATCGAGCCAGTCGGGGTGGCGCAGCACGCCGTCGGCCAGCACCGCCGTATAGTGTTCCAGCGCGCAGGTAATCGCCAAACGGTCGAGCACACCCAGCTTATCGACACGGGCCAGGCGTTTCTTGAGTTTTTCTTCGCGCGTATAGGGCAAGCCGTGGCGCTCCAGTTGCTTGTTGTACAGCACGTGCAGGTAGCGGTGGGTTGCCTCCTGGCCGATGAAATCCTTGACCTCGGCGCGCAATGCCGGATCGAGCAGGCGTTCCTGCGGCACGTCGCGCACCGCGTCGATGAATAGTTGCTCACCGCGGGGAAAACTCATCGACAAGGCGTTGAACAACTGGGTGCGGTAAGCGTCGCCGCCATTCCAGTGGCGGCCGAAGCCTTTCGACAAATCGACATCGATCTTGCGGACAGTCAGTGTGGACATGCGAACTCCTCGACAATACAGGCATCCCAGATGCAGGCAAACAGTTGCAGAAACAAGATCCGCCGGGTACGGCTCAGTGCCCTGCTTCGACCGTTGAGGCGTGCAATTTGTTCGTTCGTCGGCTGGAGCGCATATGGTCCGTTAATTTCGCCTATCGTGGACGCTGTGTTCGTCACAAAAACAACAAGGAAGCCATGAAAAGCCATCTCAAGCACACTGCCACCGCCGCCCTCGCCCTGTGCGCTGGCCTCGCCCTGTACGGAAACGCCGCCGCCGAGGACAAGCACAGTGCCCACACCACCGAAAAGCGCACCGTTTCCACCTTCGACGCCATCGAACTGGCCGGGCCGTTCCGCGTGATCATCAGCGAAGGGCCGCCGAGCCTGGAACTGTCGGGCGATCCGGCACGCCTGGCCGACATCGACACCACCGTCCGCAACGGCAAACTGAGCGTGCGCCAAAAGTCGCGCTGGAATGTCCAGTTCAGTTTCGGCAAGAAACATGACGAGGTGGTGATACGTATCGCCACGCCCGGCCTGCGCAGCCTGGACACCAGCGGCAGCGGCGACGTCGAACTCGAGCAAGTGGGCGGCGCACGCTTTTCCCTGCAATCCAGCGGACCGGGCGACGTGCGCGCCCGCGGCGCCGTGCGCGACTTGACGGTCGCCAGCAGCGGCAGCGGCGACCTCGACTTGCGCGGCGTCCGCGCCGACAAGCTCGAACTCGCCATGTCCGGGCCGGGCGACGTGCAGGTGGCCGGCGTCGGCAAGGAACTCTCGGCGCGCCTGAGCGGCTCGGGCGACCTCGAGGCCGACGATGTGCGCGTCGAACGGGCGGCCGTGCACCTGAGCGGACCCGGCGACGCGAATCTGCGTGGCAGCGCGCGCGAACTGCGCCTCGAGGTGCGTGGCTCGGGCGACGTCGATGCCTGCAAGCTCGACGCCGAGCGGGTCAACACGGTGCAGAACGGGCCGGGCGATGTGTGCGTGGCCGGGAATATCCGCGCATTCGAGGGCGAGGTGCATGGTTCGGGCGACCTGGAAGCGCGCGGCCTGCAGGCCAACCGCGTCGTGCTGCGCATGCGCGGCCCGGGAAATGCCACACTGAGCGGCAGCGCCGAGGAGTTGCATGCCGAACTGAGCGGATCGGGCAGTTTGCAGGGGCGGCAACTGAGCGTGCGCCGCAGCGACATCGATGTGCGGGGGCCGGGTAGCGCGAAGGTGAACCAGGTGCGCGATGGGCGTAGCGAGGCGGTGGTGGTGGAGCGGAATGGGCGCTATCGCGGCGGCTGAACCTGGCGCTGCCAACGCGATGCACATGTCACGCGTGGGCACGGTCGGTTTGATGCCCCCGGCCTCAAACCCC
>Ga0308160_10006758_pt1 | contig 11577 bp, 13 predicted proteins | sample PhyFR1_FD_201036 | JGI IMG/M metagenome (GOLD analysis project Ga0308160, IMG submission 201036) | Phyllosphere microbial communities from UC Gill Tract Community Farm, Albany, California, United States - DLSLF.R1 | ecosystem: Host-associated > Plants > Phyllosphere > Unclassified | place: USA... | reverse complement strand
TCCTCGTCAACATCCGCAGGTCGCTGCGAGAGCGTGTTCGCAGCGGAGAGGGCTTTTTGGAATGTTATCCGCAGAGCGACCAAAGAGTCGAACAGAGCCTGCGATCAGTGTCGGTCAGATAAGAGCTCACTTTTTGCCGTTTGATACCTCGACCCTTTTCGACGTCTTTTTGGCGCGATTCCCGAAGAGATCCGAGTGGATCGAGCGCTTGGGGCGTGGACCGAGTCGCCGATACCGAAGATTGTTGGATAGCTCCCTTCCCTCTCGCTACAGCCTGTCCAGCTTCAATCTCATCCTCCTCCTCGGATGGTCCCTCTTCGTCTTCTCCGCCCTCCTCTTCATCTTCACTGTCGTCCTCGTCCTCATCATCGTTCTCGTCCTCGTCCTCGTCGTCATCCTCATCACTACCGTAGTCGTTGCCGTTCTGCCCATTGTTTCCCGAGTCTTCGTCTTCGTCTTCATCGTCGTCGTCGAAGATCTTGACCCTGCCGCGAGATTGTCCAGCGTACTTGTCGCTAAGAAGAGTCTGTCCAAAATCGTCTCTGCTTGCTCTCATTTTCGAAGGACCGACATCGAGGTAATGCTCTCTGCCTTCGGTACCGGTGTTTCGCGACTGCACCGTGTCCAAAGAAGTGTAGGCAGACTCTGGATCAGCGGAGGTTGGAACATCCTCTTGAAGCTGCTTGAGCTGCTGAGCAAGTGTGAGGCGCGACATGGAGGATGTGTGTATGATGAGTCCGACTAAAAAAGTTGAATGTATCAACGCAACCGGCGGCGATGTCCACCTTGACCGAACCTTGTTGATCCCATCGTCATCCTGCCGTCGCGATTGACTGCTTCCACAAAACCATGCTGCTATCGCCAGCGTCATGCCACGATCAGCTCAAGTCTCTGCTTAGTAACGACTCAGGACCACATACTGCGCTCTTAGCCACGCCCGAAGGCCAGCTAGTCTGTTGCGCGTCCATCGAGCGACTCGATGAGCCTGAAGACGAGGCATCCGCGGAGCCGTGGCTCGATGAACCGGAGAGGATTCGTTTGCTATTGGGTCTGCTGTCTCAATGGGAGCAAGAAGAATCACCCAGAATAGAATGCGAAGTAAGCAGGTTCGATGTTTTGAGCCATCCTGATGAGCTAGCTAGGAAGGCTATACGTGCGCAGCCTCTCCCTTCCGCCCGTCGAAAACACCTCCGCAAACGCGCACATGCCGCAGGTGCGATCGCAGGTCACCAATCGTCTGGTTTTGCTCGTCAATGGAGCTGTTGGGACACCATGGTCGGCTCTCGAGCAGAGAGTGAGTCCGAGGTTGATCCGATCACTCAGAGTACTGACCCCCTAGGCGGAGAAATTCTCTATCTGAGTCTCAAACGATCGTACATGCATTATCATTCTAGCTCGAGAAATCGCTGACACACTCCCAGCCCTGTCCGACCCCTTCTTTCCATAAGCTGACCTTGCCATCTCCGCAGCTGACAGCCAAAATGTTGCCGGCCAGAGACCAACTGACCCTCCAAACGGCATCCGGGAAGTGAATGTCCTTCGATTCAGGAGCGTTAGGCAGAAGGTTGACAGTAGTCCATGGACTGGAAGGAGATGGACGGGAGTGAATCAAGACTGTTCGGTCCTAGGGGTCAGGCAAGCTCCATTGGCGCAATTGACTCACTTGTGAGGCTGAGGCAATGTACATTCCCGGCAATCCGATATTAGGCGCCCATGCAACATCGCGGACCCAATCTTCGTGCCCTCGAATGACCTCCTCTTCCGCCCATTTCTTTGCGTCGTCGTCAAAGGTCCAAATACGAATGAGGTTGTCGGATCCAGCTGAGACGAAACGCTTTTGCGGTACCAGACCCGGCTGTGGTTCCGTAGTCGATATCACAGAAGGCGCCCAGGACACAGCGTTTGCACCAGTCCCATGAGCCGGGAATATAGAAGCCTCGGTCGATCCATCGTCTGAGGTTAGATGGGGACTTTTAAAATGCTTACTTTGGAAACTAAGGACTGAGATCTTTCCGTCGCTCGAGGCGCATGCAATGATAGGACCCAGCTCATACGGCGCCCAAGAGATCGAGTTGACTATCGTCAACTTTGTCAGTGCTCTGTGCTCACCACTGGCGGTATGCAGCGTGTGCTCTTTGATCCTTTCCCAGCCATCTTGCAACTCGCCTCCTCCGCCCTTTCCACCCGTCTCCTTCCAGATAAAGACCCGACCGTCGTACGAACAGGAAGCAAGGATGGATCCGAAAGAGGGATGAGCCCAGGCGAGCTGCCATACAGGTGCAGTGTGACTGGCAATTAGCGGAGAGATCAATCATCCTCACCCTTTGAGCACAATTGGCTCCCCCTTCGCTTCGCCCTTGACAACGTTGAAGATGCGAATGGTCTTGTCGGAAGAGCAGGTAGCGAGCCGTTTGCCGTAGAAATCTAGTTGTGCGTCATGCTACATGTCAATCTCATACGAGAGCACAGAGCGCGCGGTACATACGATCATGTCCTCGTGTTGTGTTTCGACCGGCACTGGCTTGGAGGCCGTGGCATTGGGGGCTGCGGATGCCTTTTCTATGTCAGCGTAGTCCTCCGATTACCAGAGTATACTGCTCACCATTATCAGGGCTATTCGATAGTGATGTCAAAACGACAACGACAGCGGACTAGTTGGCGCAGCGACACGGGGAGCGGTGACGGGCGTGGAAGTAGTGGACGTTTACGTAATGATCCTCCCACAGATTGCCTCGACCATTTGTTGGCCGATCACAACAACATCGTCCGTTATCCAGTCATGTCTGTCAGCAAGGAGGACATCATCCAGATAGCTCTCAGAGAGCACGAGGATACATCTGGTCTGTCAGATCGGCCAGTCACGTTCGCACATGCTCATATTGTGTATAGACATACCGCAGGATAGCACACTTTACACTTCATCCATTTTGAACGAACTTTCCTCACAGCGGGTGTGTCATGTCTACAGGTGTCAGAGCTGAGGCAAGATACCCTGCTACAGTCATGATTCTCCACAGTTGACCCTGGTTTCGTTCCAGTGCATGCTGCAGGATACAGGCTATTCGATGGAAGTCTACCTGCCAGAGGGAGATAGCGACGATACAAGTCGGCTGCAGGAGCGTTGGATCGGCTGGGGTGTCGAGTGAGTCATCTGGCGCCGTTCCTGTTGACTTCGAGGATCCCAGGACTCCAAGAATGGGCGAAGGATGCGCATAGCGTGGGTTCCGAAGCAAAGACTTTGCCCGTTGCGGCCCACGCAAAGTTCCCGCTGCCAGAAATGCAGAAAGGCTACCTTGGTGCCTTGATCAAGGTGAGAGACCGGCATGAATAGCTGACATAAAGGTGTATGGCGATGTGTCGTTCAAGCCGGCTACGTTGATCAGTGTTGTCGGAATCTTGTCGACTTCCATGCTCCCTACTGGCGATTCCGAAGATGTCGTCATTGTGCCAACGATCCACGCTCTACACGTCCCACAAGAAGCTGTGATTCCCGCGTTTGAACCAATTTTCGATATAGCGGATGCTAGGACGAGACTGATCGATCATCTCGCCTCGGCGTTCGAGCCCGCAGATCCCGTGGCGGCAGAGCTCCTCATGCTGAACCTGATCTCTTCCCCCATGGGTCGACAGGTGGGGCAAGACGCACTGGGCACACTCTCGCTCAATTTCGTCACGACACAATCGACTGCATCGTCATCGACCTTAATCCAGACGATACAAAGCCTCATGCCAATGGTTGTCGCTCTCCCGTTGTCCGTCTCGCTCCTGCACTCGAGTTCATTTGTGCCCACGTCGGCAGATGCGACCTCACTAGATGCTGGATTATTGCAACTCGGTAATGGAACTGTTCTCGCCGTTCAAGAGGGAGAAATGGGAGAAGGGGGACAGCTCAACGAGAAGGCTATAAATAATCTCAAGGCGCTCATTGATTGTCTACAAACGCAAACGTTGCGCTACGCTTACCCTTTCATGGACAATTTACGGATGGACTGTGCGATCCGGGGCATAATCTTCAGCGAGGGCAAGAGTCTCGTTCCAGTATGTGTCCTGGTCAAACTCTGCTAAAATAAGGTGGATGTCATTGTTCCGGTCACCGCCAGCAGTGCAGCCCCAGTGGCGACACCGGTTGATATTTCCCTTTTTCGATCGTTTTTGGCAGATCGAGCTCGACAGTCTTCGCGAGTGACCATACCAGACGACGTCGCGCAGACTATCCAAGACGATTTCGTTGCAAGTAGGCAAGAGCCGGCTTTGCTTTCGGGAGAAATCGCCGCAGACCGCCTGAAGAGGAGGATCCGTATCGCCCGGTTAGTCATACTGCCCGCCACCGCTGATATCAGGATCTTGGCGCAAGCAAACCCGGAGGTCAAGGTGACACAAGATACGTGGCAACGAGCTGTCGCACTGGAGGACGAGGTACGAGCTCGGCTAGAGGCAAGGTCGAGTGCTCTTTAGATCATATGGACAAAAGTATACATCAAACACAACTCCAAGTGTTGAGCAGTGTTAAGCGTCTATAAGATTCTCTTCCTTCTTAGGCTCATTCTTGGCAGGCTCATTCTCCGTAGTTTTGGACTTGCGCGTGTAGAACTCGTTCAGAATCTGACGTCAGTGACGTCTATCACAGCGACTTGCCTTGGGGTTGATTCGGTTCAACGATTCCTTCGGGAAAATACGCAAAAGCTCCCAAGCGATATCCAGCGACTCGAAGATCGTTCGGGCCTCATAGGCGCCCTGTCCGACGAACTCCTTCTCGAAACGGTCCAAGAACTCGAGAGCAAGCTTGTCATCGGCCGACAACGCCTCTTCACCAACGACAGCCTTCATCGAAGCGGCGTCTTTTCCAACGGCGTACTTGGCGTACTGACTATCAGTGACCGCAAGGCAGGTGACGGGCGACAAGCTTACCAGCTGGTTGGACACATCTCCGTGGTCCTTTCGGGTAAGCTTCTCGCCGATAGCGCTCTTCATCAGCCGAGAAAGCGAGGGCAAAACGTTGATTGGTGGGTAAATTTGACGATTGTAGAGTTGGCGATCGACGAAGATCTGTCCCTCTGAGTTGTCAATAACGGTTCTGACATTGTAGCAGACCGCTCACCTGTGATATACCCGGTCAAATCTAAAGCGTCAGTATGAGTGCCCTCTTTGGTTAATGACCGAATGACAAACCTGGGATCGGGTGCGTGATATCTACCATCAGCCAAGCTCAAATGTTGTAATCTCACCGTCGTTGGGCATGGTCAGAATTGGCACCTGTGTGATGGATCCGTTACGACCTTCGACTCGTCCAGCTCGCTCATACAGAGTCGACAAATCGGTGTAGAGGTAACCTGGGTAACCTCGTCGTCCGGGGACTTCTTCTCGGGCAGCGGAGACCTAATGTCAGACGTTTTCCCGCGATGCTACTTACTTCTCGCAGAGCATCGGCGTAACTGACATCAATAACGACCCTTTCTCAACCTGAGCAGACTGACCTTGACATGTCGGTCATGACGACCAGGACGTGCTTCTCAAGTTGGTATGCGAAATACTCCGCGGTCGTCAAAGCCAGTCGTGGGGTGATGATACGCTCAATACTGTATGTAAGATTCGTGTCAACTTCAAAGCTCACGTTGGGTCGGAAGCCAAATTGACGAAAAGGGTACTGTTACTGATACTGCCGCTCTCCTCAAAGTCTTGCTTGAAGAATCGAGCGGTCTCCATGTTGACACCCATAGCCGCGAAGACGATCGAGAAATTGTCTTCGTGCCCGTCGTGGACACCCTTGGTCGCGCCTGGTCGAGTGACCAGACCGGCTTGCCTACAAATCTGGGCAGCAATCTGGGGTCAGAGTATTCCTGAAGTCATATTCACCTCGTTGTGGGGAAGACCTATGTATCAGCTTTGTAGGCAGCAATCGATATTGCAAACGTACCGGCAGCACTGAAGATCGGAATCTTCTGACCACGAGCGATCGAGTTCTTTCGTAAGCCGGGCAAACTACTGAACATACCATTGTGTCAATGGTGGAGATACCAGTCTGAATCATCTCTTCGGGGTAAATACGCGAGTAAGGGTTAATCGGAGAGCCTGCTGTCAACCTGCTGACCATCGTGTCGACATACCGTTAATGTCAAGGTAGTCTTCGGCAAAGACTTTCGGTCCCTTGTCAATCGGGTTTCCACTTCCGTTGAAGACTCGTCCCAACATGTCTTCGGAAACGGCGAGCTTCATCGAAGAGCCAGAGAAGGAGATACGGGTAGCAGAGGTGTCGACACCTGAAGTGCCCTCGAACACCTAGAGTGAGCGATAATTGGAAGCCGGCCTCACCTGCACGACAGCTTTCTTGCCGCTGACTTCGAGAACTTGACCACCTCGAATCGTTCCATCGGGAAGGGTGAGCTGTACGATCTCATTGTAGGACGGGAACTGTCCATCAGATTGACGTGCACGTGGATGTCAAAGCGCACGTACAGAGACGTTGTCGAGCACGACCAAGGGACTGTACGTCAGATTGGTCCGAGAACCTAAGCTTACCCATTGACAGCTGCTACAGTTCGATAGTCTAGACGTCAGCGGTGTGGACGATGTACCGAGGACATACCAAGACGAGGACGGACGCCATATTCCTTGACGGCAGCAGCCTTGAAAGTCAGCGATATTCGAGACAGTTAGGTCGCGATAGACACGCACAGCGTTGATCTGAGCAAGCTCGCTGTCTGAGATCTTGTGAGACATGACGATAGGGGAAGCGATGAGATGAACAGAACCAAGGGAGGTGAAGGGAGGATGATGATGATGCTCCGGGGCCGGTAGGGTTATCTCCAACGGGAGTAATGTTATCGGCCAGACACGTCATCAACCTCACGTTGCCCCGCATGTCCACTCACCTCTATCCCATCATGCATTGTTGTTGATTAGCAGCCCTACGACTAGACCGACCGCATCCATGAACGCCTCACAGTCCGAGGCAGGGCCATCAAGATCGACATCTCCATTATCGTCCTCTGCGTCTTCGCAAGGACGGACACCGCGTAGAGCCGCTCGTTCTGGAGCTTCGGCCCGTGCCCTGTCAGAAAGCAGCGACAACGAAAGCGAGGGGGATCTGACTAGCTCCAGTGGAAGTCAAAGCCTGAAGAATGGAGGCAGCCCAGCTGCAGCGGCGGACGCAAAGCTCGGACATGCTCTGTCTGACGACGACGAGGAGCTCACCGTCAGACACGACGCTGTAGAAGCAGAGAGCGAGGGAGACGAGGAGGAAGAATATGACGAAGAAGACGAAGAGGATGAAGAACCGTAAGTCCATAACATGCATACTACGGCTGACATCCAGTGTTCTCAAGTATAGCCGCTTAAAAGGCCGTCTTCCAGAGGTGCTCGCAAGAGATCAGGTGTCTGCCATCGCAGTGGGATCCCGCTTCATCGTGAGTTCGACTTCCTCAAGGTCTCTGACCACAGGCATTGGGCACTCAAATAGGCATGGTACACGTCTTGTCATACGAAGGCGAGAAGATCAACTCTTACCGCGCGCATTCGGCGAATATCACCAGCATACGGTTAGAGGATGATGACATTGTCGCTACCGCCAGCTTCGAAGGTGGGTCAGCCCACGAGCTCCGATACTGACGAAAGGTAGAGTAGTCATCAAGTCTCTGACAACTCCCGAAACCCACGCATTCGACTATAATCGCCCTCTACACAGCCTGGCCTTGGAGCCAGACTACAATAAGAAAGCGAGCAAGGCTTTCGTTTCCGGTGGCATGGCAGGCAATCTGGTTTTGCAAGAGAAGGGATGGCTAGGTTTCAAGCAGCAAGTACTCCATTCAGGCGAAGGACCCATATGGGCCATCGAGTGGAGAGGAAACTTGATAGCCTGGGCCAATGATTTGGTGAGTTGCTCTTGCCGAGTGGGCCGAGTAGAGCTGATTCTCAGGGAGTGAAAATCTACGACACAGTCAGCGGACAGCGTATCGGTTACGTGGATCGAGGCGCCAACGCTCCCCGTGCTGAGCTCTTTAAGTGCAGTCTAATGTGGAGAGACGACAAGACATTGGTCATCGCATGGGGAGAGCACATCAAGGTGATCCGCGTCCGCTCGAGAACGCGGTCCCAAGTAGACAGCGGTCTGCCAACTTTGACCATCGAAATGACCGGAATCTTCCAGATAGACTGCATGATCTCCGGTATCGCACTCTACGGTTCGACATACGTCGTTCTTGCGTATGTGGCACCCGACAAGTTTGACAACGAAGCCATCGACGATCACGATGCGCAGCGACGGAAGGCCGCCAATCGACCAGAAATACGTCTCATCGACAAAGGCGAGGAAACTATGGCAGATGCCCTGAGCTTGTCGAACTTCCACACTTACGGATGTAACAGCTACATGCTGGCGAGATCAGGTCGCCCGGAGGATGACCTATTCCTGGTTATCAGTCCGGCCGAGATCATCCAGGTCAGGCCGCGCGATGATGCCGATCATATCTCCTGGCTGGTCGATCATGAACGATTCGAGGAGGCCCTACGCGCAGCGGAATCCATGCAAGCCAAACATGGCAGTGCTATGGACGTGAAAGCTATAGGCGCAAAATATATGCACCACCTCGTTGAAAAAGGTGAGCGCCGAGGTAATGTGGATCGCTAACCCAAGGTGAACACGAGAGGGCAGCTGATCTTGCACCCAAAGTCTTCGCGACAGACGCCGAGGCTTGGACGTCAAGTATACACATGTTCCTAGATCATGGCCAGCTACAGGTAGGCTCATCTACTTGTCTGGAGTCTAGGATTGACGGTCAGGCAATACTCCCGAAGATACCGACTTCCAGCCCACAATTAGGAGTGGAGATTTACGGCACCATCTTGGATCGGCTACTTCAGACAGATCGGGAGGTGTGTATTTGAGCAAAGGTACAACACTGCTGATGTCAGGCTATGGTGCGCACTCTTCGCAGCTGGCCTGGACAGGTTTACGATGTTGCTACCATCATGGGGAACATACAAGGGGAGTTGGAATCGTCTCCACGCGATCCTCTGCTACTGGAATGCATGGGCGAATTGTAAGTGTGAACAAACTTGAACGATGAGCTCATCGCAGGCTACTTGCTCAGAAACAGCCGGGCAAGGCGTTGCCTTTCTTCTTGCGGCTGAGGCAGCCAAGGGTCTTTGACCTTATCCGGGAACACAACCTCTTCATGGCAGTGCAAGACCAGATTCTTCTGCTTGTTGACCTCGATGAAACGGACGAAGTCGCTGTCCAGATGTTGGTCGACCACATGCACTCAATACCCGTAAGACTTGGTGAAATGGAGCGTGAACCGACGACAGATTGCCCGCGTGGTGCGCCAATTAGAGGAACGACCCAAATACCTGTTCCACTACTTGAAAGCGTTGTTCGACAAAGATCCACAGCTTTGTTTCCCATATAGCGACAGAATGGTAAGGCGTATTGTCAAGCCTCACTCATGACAGATCTCGCTGTCGGCCCAGCACGACCCTAAGCAGCTACAACCTTTTTTGAGGGCCAGCAATTCCTACGATCTCGAGAACGCTTATCGTACATGCGAGGAGCATGACTTCGTTCCCGAGATGGTATTCTTGTTGGGCCGCATGGGCAACAACAAGCAAGCTCTCATGTTGATTATTGAACGTCTTGGAGACGTCCAGAGGGTGAGATCTCCTCATGTGCTGCTGGCCAGAGCTCGGCTAACGTCAGGCAATAGACTTCGCCAGCGAACAGGCTGACGACGATTTATGGGAGGATTTGCTGCAATACTCCGAATCGCGGCCAGGTGAGCATATTCGATTGATTATCCTGATCGTAGCCTTCATCCGAGCGCTTCTCGAGCACGTCGGCGCCGAGATCAACCCGATCCGTCTCATCGGCCGTATCAAAAACGGTATGGAGATCCCAGGACTGCAAGCTGCTCTGATCAAAATCGTACAATCGTCGAATCTTCAGGTGAGTTTTGGATCAGGGGGAAAGTTCTGATCTCCCAGGTCGCCCTGTCGGAAGATTGTTATCGAATATTGAACGGAGACTGCAGCGGCCTGGCCGAGAAGCTTCAAGGCCGACAGGCTTATGGCGCACAAGCATCTCGTGGGTGGATGATCATCGCAAGCGGCTGACGATTAGCCACCAGCGCGTGTGCAGTGTGCGGGCTAGCGCTTTTTGCCGAAGTGTCGCTGATGTACTTGTGTCGACATCACGTTCACGCTACTTGCGCGCTGTCCAATGAGGACCTGGAGCTGCCGGACAGGGGCGAAAGTTCGTCTGTCAGCTATTTGTTGTCGGGGGACCGGGTGAGAACGCGGCGGCGAGAGCTGGGGAACAAGTTGTCGCATGCCGCAGCTGTAAGAACGCGAGTAGGCAGATGTCCTGTTTGTGTAGCTTCGAGAGGAAGTTTGACATGCTAGACTTATGCATGATGATTTACGACCCTGTACAAACACCAGATGCGTAAGTTGGGTGCGTGAAACCGAAGCCAGTGAGTGAGATGTTACTCGCCCAAACTGACGCTGCGGTAAATCCGCAACCGAGTCCTAGCCTTGTTAGCATCTGCAACGCGCATTGCTCACTTTTCTCGGACCAGCTCCGCAGTACTCGCTTGGTCGCCCGAAAGCTCATAAGCATTGGCTGCCTCTGACCAGCTCGAAATGTCCCATCTGATCCATCCCCATCCATCCTTGATCTTCCGTCAGCTGTGGGCCTCTCACAGCCGGCAAAACTCACTTCTGGCTTTTTGTGCGGCGCAATCACTATCAGCCATTCAGTCTTCGAGCTGAGTTCGTACAGCAAGTTAAAGAGCTCGCCAGCGGAGGGGACGAGATGAAGAGCGAAGGAACAGATTGTGATATCCCACACTGGGCTCACGGAGACGTCCACTCCGGGCGGGACTTTTCCGTTCGCGAGATCGGCAAACGAAAGATCGTGACAGGGCCTTTTGACTCTGGCAGTATATGCGGGCGCAGTGTACTGTCGTCAGTGAGCTAGCCTCACAGCGGCGTCCGCGCATAGGGCAGTAACGAGAAGCGTACGGGATCTGTGGCCGTTATGTCGAATGCGAAGTCTGCGGGCAGAGAAGGCGGCTGTCCGGATCTCGCCCGAGCCTTGGGCGGGATGAACGCTCTACTTGGAGCTCCAGCATTTGCAAATGCCTGTCCCGTCTTGCCCAGCTGCTCCCACTCGTCCAGACATTCGGTTACCTCTCCACTGTTGTCAGCTATCGCGGGAACGCGTGTCTACCTTCCAGCAGCCATATCTAGTATCCGCACAGGCCGCGACTTGGGCTCATGTCTCCACCACTCGTTCATGATCGCCCATACGACCTGCGATCAGGCTATGAACCCAGAATAACCTACCTGTTTGATGGACGGGAAGAAAGGATTCCGATAGCTCGATGCAACTTTTCGGTAATACTGCACCATCTCAGCGCGGCGGAAATGCCAAAGTATCGTTGCATACCTCGTCCACTCCATACTCGTTGTAATTATCTCGCATTGCGAGGGAGATATTTCCGTGGACGTCCATGATGAAAGTCAGAGATGAACGATCAATTTCCGGCGGAACATGATGATAACATTAAACTCATTAGGCTAAAC
>Ga0308160_10006757_pt1 | contig 11578 bp, 9 predicted proteins | sample PhyFR1_FD_201036 | JGI IMG/M metagenome (GOLD analysis project Ga0308160, IMG submission 201036) | Phyllosphere microbial communities from UC Gill Tract Community Farm, Albany, California, United States - DLSLF.R1 | ecosystem: Host-associated > Plants > Phyllosphere > Unclassified | place: USA... | reverse complement strand
GAATGCAAAAGTATTGCAGGCCAGTACAAGCGAGGTATATGGCGATCCGCTGGTTCATCCTCAGACCGAAAACTATTGGGGTCACGTAAATCCGATAGGAATTCGTTCCTGTTATGACGAAGGTAAGCGTTGTGCCGAAACTTTATTTATGGATTATCACAATCAGAACAAAGTGGCCATTAAAATTATCAGAATCTTTAACACTTACGGACCCAATATGAATCCTGCAGATGGCAGAGTGGTTTCCAACTTTATTGTACAGGCTTTGCAGGGAAAAGACATTACCATTTTTGGCGACGGACTGCAAACGCGTTCTTTCCAGTATGTTGACGATTTGGTAGAAGGAATGATAAGAATGATGAATTCCGGGCCAGATTTTTTAGGACCTGTAAATTTAGGTAACCCAAATGAATTTACAATGCTGGAGCTCGCTGAAGCCATTATTCAGCTGACAGATTCCAAATCAAAAATTATACATCTGGATCTTCCACAGGACGATCCGAAACAAAGACAGCCCGATATTGCTCTGGCTAAAAGCAGACTCCACGGCTGGGAACCAACTATACAACTACGAGAAGGTTTGGTTTCTACCATTACTTATTTTGACCAGTTATTGCTAAATGAGGCAAGAACTTCTTTTTTACAAAATACCATTATTTAGTTCAGCTGTAACTTTCCTTTTTTCCTCAATTTCCTTATTAAGGAACTAATTTGCTGCACCTTAAAGTTTCAAGTCTTCGTTTTTGTGCTTTTAACGAGTATTGTGGTGCTTCATCGAGAACATTTTTTAGTAAAACACCTTTGTTTTAATTTTAAACTGGAATTGGGAAATACAGTAAACTATGGCAACTATTTATAATTTAAAAAATAAATATTATGAGAGTTACTATAATCACAGTATGCTACAATCGCAAAAACACTATTGCAAAAGCAATTCAAAGTGTTTTGGAACAGAATTATAATGATATAGAATATATTGTTATTGATGGAAATTCTACAGATGGAACAAAAGAAATTATTGAGACTTACAGAGATAAAATAAGCCAGTATATTTCTGAACCGGATAAAGGAATGTATGACGCTATTAACAAAGGGCTAAAATTAGCGACCGGAGATATAATAGGCCTAATGCATTCTGATGATGAATTTTATGATAAAAAAGTTATCTCAAGAATTGCATCCCGTTTTGATTCTGAAAAATATACAGAAGGAGTTTATGGCGACGGAGTTTATGTTTCAAATGACAAACAGGAACGTTTGATCCGCAACAGGATTGGAGGCATTTTCAGTCTTAAAAAAGTCAAAAAAGGATGGCTGCCCTTACATCCGACTGTTTACTTAAAGAAAAATATTATTGATAAATACGGTTTGTACAATCTTGATTTTAAAATAGCGTCTGACACCGAATTTTTGCTTCGCTATTTGTACAAATATGAAATTAAGATGAGTTATGTCGACTCCTATATCGTCAAAATGAGAATGGGAGGTATGAGTACCAGTTTCAAACGTGCTTTTGAAGTTTTACAGGAAGATTACAGAATTTATAAATTTCATGGTTTAGCGGCTATGGGAACTGTATTTCTAAAGAAAACAAGTGCTTTAAAGCAATACATAGTGCATTAAAAAGAGGAAAAAAAGAACCTTCGTTTTAAATGTATACGTCGTTAACAAGATTAGATTATTGAAAATCAAAGTAATTAAGAATACTAATATATATAATATAAAATGAAGAAAATTTACCTTTCGATAATTCTATTGCCTTTACTGATGCTGGAGTCTTGTACAACCAAAAAGCAAATGTTGTATTTGCAGGATTTAGACAGCTATTCGAATTCGACAGTAACCTACACATCTCCAAAAATACAGCCTAATGATATTCTTAAAATTGATATTGGTGATCTTAATCCCGTCGTGGCAGCTCCTTTTAATATGAATTTTGGAACAGCGGGTGCTCAAAATTCGGTAGAAATCATGAAATTGTCAGGGTATCTGGTTAATCCTCAGGGAAATATAATGATGCCGATTTTAAACGAAGTAAAAGTAGGCGGACTCACGCCTGCAAATGTAGAGATCAAAGTAAAAGAACGTCTTATAAATGAAAATTATCTCGTTAATCCGACCGTGCAGGTTAGAGTTCTCAATAATAAATTTACCATTTTGGGAGAAGTAAATGCTCCGGGCGTTATTCCGTTTAGCGAAGAATCGATTAGTATGTTAGATGCAATCGGATTAGCAAAAGACCTTACCTATTCTGCAATCCGCAAAGACGTAAAACTAATTAGGGAAGTAGATGGAAAACGTCTGGTTTTTCATGTGGATTTAACTACAGCTTCCTGGATGTCGAATCCCAATTTCAGAGTGAGACAAAATGATGTCATTATTGTGACAGCAAATAAACTGAAAGTAAATAGTGGCGGTTTAATAAAAGATCCGATACAATTGATGGGTATAGCGGCCTCTCTTACCGCAGTAATTTTACTGATTACTACAAATTAACTTTCATCTGGAAGACAGATATAATAATTGAAATAGTTATGGATTTTAAAAAAGAATTTTTAAAGTATTTACAATATTGGCCCTGGTTTTTACTCAGCCTGATTGTATTTGTTGGTGCGGCTTATGTCTTTATAAAAGTGGTTCCGCCAACTTACGAAACTTCGGCTTCTATTTTCATTGATAAAAAACAAGAAGACAAAACAAAAATTATCACGATAAGCACAGATAAAACAAGCGAAAAGGATAATCTGGAAGATGAAATCCGACTGATGACTTCTAATGAATTTTTGTTGGATGTGGTAAAAAATCTGAATTTAAATTTCAGCTATTATGAAAAGGTGTATACAGTACAAAATAACTACGTAAATGTTGTACCGTTTGTTGTAATTCCGACCGTTTCTAAAGATTCGTTACCCGAGATTTCATACGAAATTAAAATAAATAAGGACGGTTTTGTAGTAACAGAAACGGGTACAGAAAACAGCTATAATGTTAAAGGATATCAAAGTAATACCTCTGTTAATGATTTGCCATTTAAAATTCAGTTATCAGCGAAAGCGAAAAAAAATCCGTCTGCTTATTTTGAGAAGGAATATAAAGTGAGTCTTGAACCGACAGCAACGGCATTAAAAAAACTAAAATCCTCGCTATTTGTTGTATCCGACGAAACAGCAAAAGGGGTTTTAGAATTAAAACATATTGGCTCGAGTCCTGATCGTTCGAAAAAAATATTAAACGAAATCATTGTTTTGCTGGATAAAAACATCGTGCTGAACAAACAACAGGTATTTAGAAATACGGTTTCTTATTTAAATCAAAGAATTAAAAGTTTTACCAAAGAAAAAGATTCAATAGAAACGGTAAAAGAAAAATATTTGCAAAATAACGACATAGCTGTAATGGACAATTACGTGACGGAAAAAACAGCGGACAGAAGTCAGAAAAAAGAAAGTGCCACTTTAAACGAAAGACAAATTGGGCAGGCTGTCTTTGCTATAAACGACATCAAACAATCTGGTCCTGCGCAGACTTTAGGTACAGATTACAATTTAGATTCGCCAACGGTCAATCAAATGCTTGTCAATTATAATTCGAAGCTGATGGAAAGTCAGTTGATTTTAGAAAGAGCACAAAAAAATAATCCGGCCTATATTAGTTTAATGACTCAGCTTAAAAGTCAGAAACAGGAGATTTTGAATACTTTACAAGGCTATTTAAATTTTCTGAATCAGACCAATAATGCGAACCGAAATGAGCAGAGTATTGCCGATGCCAAGGTGAAAAATATTCCAACCCAGGATAAAATATTAGGTAATATCAATAGTAATCTTACCCTAAAAGAAGAGACCTATGTAGCGTTATTACAAAAGAGAGAAGAAGCGGTTTTAAACGGTGCCATTTTAGAATCGAATTTAAAAACTTTAAATGCGCCCGAAACCAATTATTCTGCTATTTTTCCGCAGCCGAAAGTTTTTATGTTAGGAGCTTTTATGTTTGGTTTATTGCTCCCTTTCGGAGTTACTTATGCCCGTTTATTCTTTGATACCAAAATTCATAACGAAGAGGACATTCAGAAAATAATCAGCAATATTCCTATTTTGGGACACATTCCTAAAATTAGTCTCAACGACAGATTAGACAATACGGCAACTTCGCGCTCTATGATTGCAGAATCATCACGCGCGCTGGTTTCAAACGTATCGTATTTACTGCCCAAAAAAGAAGAAAATAAAGGAAATGTAATATTGTTTACGTCTTCTATACAAGGTGAGGGAAAATCCTTTTGTGCCGTGCACAACGCAATAACTATAAGTAATCTGAATAAAAAAGTGCTGCTGATTGGTGTAGATTTGAGAAATCCGCAGTTGCATGATTATTTTAATATCAGCAGAAACGGATTAGGACTTTCTAATTTCCTGGCTAATAAAAGTGATGACTGGAAAGGATTTGTCCAGAAAGACAATAATTTTTCTAAAAACCTGGATGTTCTTTTCGCCGGAGAAGCGCCTCCGAATCCTTCTCAATTGATAACCAATTCCAATTTTGAATCATTGATTGACGAAGCAAAAACCTTATACGATTTTATCATATTGGATACGGCACCGGTGCAAATAGTTTCAGATACACTTAATTTTAGTTATCTGGCAGATGTAACCGTATTTGTGGTAAAATATGATTATACAGATAAAAGCAATTTGGTTCAGGTGAATAATTTCATTAAAAAAGATCAATTAAAAAATGTGGGAATAGTTATTAACGGAGTAAATATGAAAACCTCATACGGATACGGTTACGGAGCAAGTTACGGCTATCAGTATCAGGAGGCAAAAATCAAAAAACCCTGGTACAAAAAAGGACTAAGAGTGAAAGAAGCCTAAACGCAGCAATGCTTATTTGCTAAAATAAATAATTATAAAAATGTCTCACAAAATAGTTCTGTTACTATTAATTATAGTGGTTGTTTCCGTTTTATACTTTTCATGGCTGCCGGATCCCGGGTTCTCAAATGAAAATTATTTGCCGGGATGGCTTATAAAATGGAGTAATGAGTATTATAATTTGCGAACTGCGGTCCCTTTTTTAGCTGTTGGTTTTTTATTGGAAGTATATACAGGATCAAATCCAAACGATATTAAAAATTTGAATTTAGCACAAAACTTAGGAATTGCAGCATTGATTGTATGTGTGGCAGAAGGCGGACAATTTATTATCGAAAGAAGAAGTCCCGATTTTATAGATGTTTTTTATGGCATTGCAGGAAGTTTAATAGGAGCAGTAAGTTATAACTTATTGAAAAAAATAAAAAATGCGTAACAGACATAAATTTACTTTCATCATGTGTTGTGCTATTGCAGATATGATTGCAATGGTTTTGGGCACAATGGTTTTTTTGAATTTTGCAATTGAGGAGAAAGTCGGCTGGAATACGTTGTTTCTCAATAAAATGATTCCTATTACAATTTTAAGCTGGCTGTTTTCAGTTACTTATTTTCAATTGTACCGCGTAGACGTTCTTTTTAGTTTAGATGAATTTTTCCGTAACAGCTGGCGTGCTTTCTTTACACAACGGGTTTTATGGCACAGTTACATTTTTATATTTCAGGATGATGTGCTGTATTTTTTTGGAACAAAAGCTAATTTAATTCAGTTGAGTTTTTTACTGTCTTATTTTTTGCTTTCCAGAATATTGTTTACTGTTGTAATTGGAAAGATAAAAGGCTGGGTTTTTAAGCAATACACCGTTGCAATCTGGGGATTTAATAAAACCAGTATCGAATTGGCTTCTCATTTAGAAAATAATTCTTTCTTTATCAATTTTGTAGGCATATTAAACGAAAATTCTTCGGTCGAATATACCAATAACAGGGCTTTTACAGAAGCACTTTGTGAAGCCATTCATGCCGCATCCAAAGACAATATAAATGAATTATACATTGTTTCAAAACCCGATTTTATTTCAGATTTAAATGATTTTTTTGAACTTGGCGACAAGTACTGTATGCGTTTAAAATTTGTTCCGGATTTTTCCTCCATTTCAAAAAAGCATTTCAATTCCAGTCATTTAAATAATTTTCATGTTATAAAACCCCGTTTTGAACCCTTACAAAATGCGTATAACAGATTAACGAAAAGAATATTTGATCTTGTTTTTAGTATTCTGGTAATAGTTTTTATCTTATCATGGCTGTATCCGATCCTGGCAATTATTATTAAAAAACAAAGTAAAGGTCCTGTCTTGTACAGGCAAATGCGGACAGGTAAAAAGAACCAAAATTTCTGGTGTTACAAATTTAGAAGTATGTATGTAAATGTTGGCGACGAAACCCAGCAGGCGCAGAAAGGAGACAGCAGGATTACGCCAATTGGAAAATTCATCAGGAGGACAAGTTTAGATGAAATGCCACAGTTCTTTAATGTCTTAATTGGTAATATGAGTGTTGTAGGTCCTCGCCCACATATGGTAAAGCATACAACTGATTATAATGGACATATTAACAATTTTATGGTCCGTCATTTTGTAAAACCCGGAATTACCGGTCTGGCACAGGTTTCGGGTCTGAGAGGTGAAACCAAAAAAGTATCTGATATGAAACGACGTGTTACCACCGATATTGAATATGTTCAGCGCTGGAGCCTTATAAAGGATGTAAAAATTTGTTTTCTAACAGTTATTGTAACTTTAAAGGGAGACAAAAATGCATTTTAATTAATTTGAAAAACCTAAAAAATAATATCTAATAAACTAAAAAATAAACTAAACTAACTTAATTATGGATATCAACAACTACCTAATTGGTCTGCTTACTGTAACAACCTTTTTTATCGGAAAAGAATGGTATAAATACTATACAAAATATACTATTCAGCAAAAACAACTGGATAGAGTTCTTAAGCTGAACGACAAAATTAAAAAGGTAAAAAACATGAATACAGTAGAAGCTCCAAATGTAAACGTTGGCGTTTAGTATTTTAGTTACCTCTTTTTATGGTTGCTGCTGGATCAACAATCCATTAAGCATGCTGTGTTTGTGGAATGGATTACTATTTTCCATTTTGGTATTTTACTTATCGCCTCTAATAAGTTCAAAAAAAGCAACAGCAAAATGTTACATGATGTGTAGTAAAATCTAAAAGTATTTTGCCCAATAAAGTATGTGCTTAATACTTTTAGATCTTTTTTTTACATTGTTGTAAACTTTTCACTTCCCTAAATTTTATAAATTCCTATCATTTCAAGATTGTATTTTTTTGCAGTCTCAAATTGCTATGGATTTTCCTGTGTTATTCCCCGCTTTAAATTCTTTAATTCCGAATTCATTTTAGTAATTCGAAATTCATCAATTGTACTTTTTGACAAATTAAAATTTATGCTCTTAAAAAAAACCACAATAAGTGCATGTCCCTTAATCTGTTTATCCTATCCCTAAATCGCGTAAAGTTAAAAACAGTAATAAAAATGACATTTGCTTTCGTATCCGAGAGAACAAAAGAATTTTTTATACTCATTAAAATTTTCGGTGTTTTATCGAAATGATGCAATGAGCCAGGTGAACTGTGTATAAGAATAAATACTAATTTTTAAGAGATGATTAAAAAAGAAAAAGTTTTGGTTCGCGATAATAAAGGTATTTTTTTAAAAATGTTTAAAAGAAAATTTAAAAGCGAATTTGAATTTTCTGAAGATTCCTTTTTGTTGAAAAATGAAAATAAAGCGACCAGCTTTGATCACTCTGTATTTGTAGTATATGAGTATTCTGAATTATTGGATTTTTTTGAACTCGAAGGTATACATTCCAATTTTATAGTTTGTTTATTTAGTAAACATCTCTATAATGGTTTATCTATGATTGAGGAAATCAAAGACGTACTTTTGATTGATGCTTCCAAAACAAAAACTGAGATTTTTGAAGATTTAAAATTGTATTTTAAAAAGCCGTCACGAATACTTCCTAAACTTTCAAAAGAAAAATTTGATAAGTCACAAACAAATGAAAAACAACTTGAAGTGCTCCAAAGGGCTTTGTTTTTTATGATGTAATAAATAAGCCAAAAAAGATAATTTGATTTGTAAAAAGTCTGTAGATATTTAGTTTACAGGCTTTTTTTGTTATGATTTGGGTCTTTTTTTAGTAATTTCTTAATAGAAAAATTGCGTAATTTTGCATGACAGAAATCAAAAAAATGAAACGTTCAGGCACAGCAGATCTTCCTTTACATTATGGACATGTTCCATTATGGCTTGCCGAACGCATGTCTAAACTTGGTTTTGCGATTGTCGAAACTATTGCGCTGGAATTTTCAACTTCGGAAGTAATCAGTAAACTAAGTAATCCTTTCTGGTTTCAGAGTTTTGGTGCCGTAATGGGAATGGACTGGCATTCTTCGGGAATCACAACCTCTGTGCTAGGAGCTTTGAAGAAGGCTGTTAATCCGCATTCAAAAGAACTCGGAATCTACATTTGCGGAGGCAAAGGCAAACATTCTATGACAACCCCGCAGGAGCTTTTATTTGTGGGTGAAAAAACAGGTCTCGACGGCAATAACCTCGCAAATTACAGTCGGTTAACGGCAAAAGTAGATAATACAGCAATCCAGGACGGATTTCAATTGTATCAGCATAATTTTATTGTTGACAATAAAGGACAGTGGGCGGTCATTCAGCAGGGAATGAATGCGAATTCGCAGACGGCACGAAGATATCATTGGCATTCACAGGATCTGAAGTCTTTTATTAATGAGCCCCATACTTTTATTTATGGTGAAAATCAGGGCAATATTCTTAATCTTACCGCTGGCGCTGCAGAAAAATCAAGAGAAGGTATTTTAGAATTGATGAAGGAATCGCCAGCCAAAATTATTAAAGAAATGCAGCATCTTTCTATGCCTGCGCATCATGATGTGAGGATCGAAGATGTAAACATGAAAAGACTGGGCGCGATGCTCTGGACAACGCACGATAACAAGCCCGAAGATTTTGAAGAATTATTGCTTCTGAAAGGAATGGGACCAAGAGCCTTACAGTCGTTGGCATTAGTGAGCGAAATAATTTACGGCACTCCGACAAGATTTGAGGATCCGGCACGTTTCTCATTCGCACACGGCGGAAAAGACGGACATCCATTTCCTGTACCGGTAACCATTTATGACGAGACAATTGATACTTTGCAGAGAGCCATTAACCGGGCGAAGATAGGAAACAGCGATAAGATAAGTGCAATTCAGAAATTATCTGAAATTTCCAGAAAAGCAGAAGAAAGCTTTACGCCAAATTCAAATTTTGACGCGCTCGTTCAGAGAGAAAGAGATAATTCCTATAAATATGGAGGGAAAACTATTTTTGGAGATGCAAAACCACCAAAAAGAAAACCAATGCCTCCCAACAACCAGCTTGAATTGTTTTAATTTTAAATAGTATTGCTCTTCGCAATTATTACCAATAACAACATAATGTCACAAAACGAAAAATCAATATATACTTTACAATTTATTTTACTTTGTTTAAGTTCCCTACTCTTCTCTTCAAGTTTTAACATGATGATACCGGAACTTCCTAATTATCTAAGCAGTCTCGGAGGTGCAGAATATAAGGGTTTGATTATTTCGTTATTTACGCTGACAGCTGCTATTTCGCGTCCGTTTAGTGGTAAACTTACAGACAAATGGGGTCGTGTTCCTGTTATGGCAATCGGATCATCGGTTTGTGTAATTTGTGGTTTTCTTTATCCTGTTTTAAGTTCCGTTTCGGGTTTTCTTCTGTTGCGTTTGGTTCATGGTTTTTCTACCGGTTTTAAACCGACATCGACATCAGCTTATGTTGCAGATATCATTCCGCAGAAAAGATGGGGTGAAGCATTAGGGATGCATGGTTTGTGTTTTGGAATTGGAGGCGCTCTGGGACCGGCATTAGGAAGTATGATTGTGAATTCTTACGGAATGAATGTGATGTTTTACAGTTCGTCGTTTCTCGCTTTTCTATCCATTATTATTGTATTCAATATGAAAGAAACCCTTGCTGTTAAAGAAAAACTCAACAAAAGAATGTTTTATATTGGTCGAAATGATATTGTAGACAAAAATGTTTTCCCGGCCGGAATTATTACGTTTCTCTCTTATACGGCATTTGGTTTAATCTTAACTTTAATACCAGACTGGAGCGAACATTTGGGCGCCACCAACAAAGGCCTGTTTTTTACCGCTTACACCGTGACTTCGGTCTTAGTACGTTTTGGAGCAGGAAAGGTTTCTGACAGACATGGACGCCCAAAAGTAATCATGGCGGGACTGATTATAACCGCAGTGGCGCTATTTGTAATAAGTGAGGGCAGGAATCTCCAGATGCTTTTGGCCGGAGCCGGAATCTACGGAATGGGAACAGGTATTTTATCACCTGCAATAAGTGCCTGGACAATTGATTTGAGTAATCCGGAACATCGGGGAAAAGCCGTGGCCACCATGTATATTTCAATGGAACTCGGAATCGGAAGCGGGGCGCTTTTAGGAGGCAGTTATTACAATGACCAGATTATGCGGATTCCTCAGATTATAAAGTTTGACATATTAATATTTGCAATAGGAATCTTATACCTTTTGTATTGGGCCAGAAATAAAAGAAAACTTAATCAGATTTAATCAGGTTTATTTTTACAGTTCATTTTTAAAACTTAAAAGTTCATTCTTCAACTTCAGCGAAAGCTTAAATATGTTCTTTTATAATTTCAGTATTAACACATTAGCATATTTAATTTATTGTTTTATAAGAATTAAATAACATAATTATGCTTAAACTTTGTTCAGAAAGATTTAACTTACGTTTCAATTAGTGAAGTTTAATTTAAAACTTACAAACATGTCTGTAAAATTATTTACCATAGGCGACAGTATTTCCCAGGGATTTATGTCGGGCGCGGCTGCGAAAACAAATCAATCTTATTCTACGTTGCTTGCTAAGATTTTAGGTTCAAAAGATTACAACTTTCCCGAATGGGATAAAGGGGGATTGCCTTTAGACCTCGAAACTGTTTTTCGCCGTCTCGAGCGAAAGTTAGAAACCAATATTTCCGGACCATTTGAATGGATTAAGGCCGTATCGATAATTGATGGTTATCTGGACGAAGTAGAAGATTATTATGAACGAGGAGCCGGATCCCTCGAGAAATCGAAAGGGAAAAACGCCTACCATAATGTTTCTGTCAGAGGTTTTGATGTCTCGAATGCATGGCAGCTCAGTGCCGATATCTCCAAAAAATATGTAGAGAAGTCAGATAAAAACGGAGATAACCGTTTTGGTATTGTCAATGAATCCCTGCACAGAACAGCTTACAAAGTATTAGGATCCGGAAATGCAGATAATAAAGACCAAACCCAATTTGGATGGTTAAAATACCATCACAAAAAAGAAGGAGTAGAAAATCTTGTTTTATGGCTGGGCGCAAACAATGCTCTTGGAACCGTAACAAATTTAACCATCAAACAAACATCTCCAGACGGAACTGCTTTTGCAAATGGACCACAAAATGTAAGTTATGATACACGCCGCGAACAAGACTGGAATCTCTGGCATCCCGAAGACTTTAGAGTAGAA
>Ga0308160_10006755_pt1 | contig 11581 bp, 9 predicted proteins | sample PhyFR1_FD_201036 | JGI IMG/M metagenome (GOLD analysis project Ga0308160, IMG submission 201036) | Phyllosphere microbial communities from UC Gill Tract Community Farm, Albany, California, United States - DLSLF.R1 | ecosystem: Host-associated > Plants > Phyllosphere > Unclassified | place: USA... | reverse complement strand
TTCCCGCCGCAGATCGCCGAGCGCCTGGCCAGCATCGCCGTGCGTGGCGACGTGTCGCCGCAGTCGCAGCTCGACGAGCGCGGCCTCGAGATCTTCAAGCTGATGGCCGAAGGGATGACGAATGCCGAAATCGCCGAGCGCCTGAATTTGTCGACCAAGACCATCAGCAACAGCAGCCAGGCGATCAAGGAAAAGCTGGGCGTCGAGCGCCAGGCCCACATCACCCGCTTGGCCGTGAAGTACGGCCTGATCGAACCGTAACGCGCGATGCGCCGCGCCGCGCGTTTCCTGAGCAGACTGGCCGCCGGTCTTGCCCTTGGCCTGACCTTGGGCCTGGCCGCCTGCACCGCCACGGCTGCGCCGCAGGACAAGGCGCAAGGCTACCGCTTCGAGATCGTCACCGGCGATGACAGCGCCGTCACCGCGCGCATCGCCGAGGATTTGTACCGGCGCCTGGTGCCGACCTTTGCCGCCTTCCGCACCGAGCTGGCGCAAAAGCGCCGCATGGTCACCATCGCCATCGGTCCCGACGCCTTGCGCCAGGCCGCGGCGCGGCGCTGCGACTGCGTGCTGATCGCGGCCTTTACCTCGAGCCAGGTATGGCGCGCGGTCACGGGCACGCTGCCGCCCGCGCGCGCGGCGCTCATGACGGCCGTGTATGCCGAACCGGCGCCGCTCGATCAGCTGCAATTGGCCAGTCTGCTGTACCGGCGTCCGGTGCGCGTGGCGGCCATCCTGGGACCGGATGCGGACGTGTTCGTCCACAGCCTGCAAGGTAAACTCGATCTGGTGCGCGCCGCGCCGGGCGACGACATCGGCGAACTGCTGGGCCGCATTGGCCGCAGCGAAGCGCTGCTGGCGCTGCCCGACAGCGCCGTCTACAACCCCGAGAATGTGCGCAGCATCCTGCTCGCCACCTACCGCCGCAAGCAGGCCGTCATCGGTTTTTCGGGCGACATGGTAAAGGTGGGTGCGCTCGCCACCACCTATTCCGACATCGAGGACATCAACGCCCAGGTGGCGGAAATCGCCGCCGAATTTGTCGCCAGCGGCGAGCTGCCGGCGCCGCAGTTCCCGCGCTACTTCCGCACCGCCATCAACGAAGGCGTGGCGCACTCGCTCGACATCGTGGTGAGCAAGGACGCGCGCGCGTTTGCGCGGCCACGGCCATGAACCTGCGGCGCATCGTCCAGCCCTGGCGCAGCTGGGGCATCGGCCTGCGCATGGCCTTCATCACCATGCTGCCGGTGGCCTTTCTGTTCACGTCTTTCGTCTGGTATTCCTGGTACGCGCACCGCGCCCAGGTGGCCGAGGAGCTGGCGGAACGCGGACGTATTCTGGCGCGTGCGCTGGCCGAGACCAGCGAATACAACGTCATCTCCGGCAATCTGACCGACCTGCGCCTGACCATCAACGGCCTGGTGCAGTCCGATAAAAGCATCTACCGCATCGACGTGCTCGACGCCAGCGGCAAGCGCGCCGTGCGCGTGACGTCCGAGAGCGCGGCGGACGCGGAGCCGCATTACTACGAAGTTCCGATCCGCAAGCAGGTGGTGTGGATCAACCTGTTCACGGACAACGGCATCCCGCACGTGTCGGCCTCGAGCGACACGCGTCCGCCCACGCTGACCACCGAAGTCGTGGGCGCAGTGCGCGTGACGATGTCGCCGGCGAATTTGCTGGCCAAGCAGACGCGCCGCTTCCAGATCGAGGTGGCGATTGCCGCGCTGGCGCTGGCCGCCAGCGGCGTGCTGGCCTGGGTGCTGGCGCGCTCGCTGATCCTGCCGCTGCGCGACGCGATTGGCGCCCTGCGCGCGATCCGCGGCGGCCACTACCTGATCGAGCTGCCCGTCACCACCGGCGGCGAGGTCGGCGAGCTGCAGGGGTCGATCGGTGAGATGTCGGTGGCGCTGGCCCAGTCCAAGCAGGACCTGGAAAACAAGGTGGCGGCGCGCACGCAAGACCTGCTCGAATCGCGCAACGAAGCCCTGCGCGCCGACGCCGACAAGCGCAAGCTGATCCAGAAGGTGAACAGTATCATCGAGGACGAGCGCAAGAGCATCGCGGTGGAGATCCACGACGAACTGAATGCGTCGCTGATCGCGGTGCGGCTGGAAGCGCAGAGCATCGCCACCCTCGCCGGCAGGGCCGCACCGGGGCCCGAGGTCGAGGAGATTCGCGGCAAGGCGCAAGCCATCACCAAGCTGGCGCTCGACTTGTACGCCAACGGGCGGCGCCTGGTGCGCCGCCTGCGCCCCGAAGTGCTGGACATGCTGGGCCTGCACGGCGCCGTGGAAGAGATGCTGCGCCACTACGACAACGGCTCCGGCTGCCGCTTCGCCTTCCATTCCGAGGGCGATTTTTCGCGCCTGGGGAACGAGCTGGCGATCTCCGCCTACCGCATCGTGCAGGAAGCACTGTCGAACGTGATGAAGCATGCCGATGCCTCGTTCGCCCAGGTGCGCCTGGTGCTCGACGAAGAGCAGGACGTGCTACGCATCGCGGTCGAGGACGATGGCCAGGGCTTCGAACCGGCCCTGCGTTCCGAAGGCATCGGCATCATCGGCATGCGCGAACGCGTGTATGCGCTGCGCGGTTCCATCGAGGTGCGCAGCGCGCCCGAGCGCGGCACCACGGTGGTCATCACGCTGCCCCTTTCGTCGGCAAGTGCTGTATCGTAGCGGCTCGATTTCTTCTCCAGCCGGAACCCTTATGTCGAACGAAATGAAGACGCCCTACGAACTGGGCAACCAGAACCAGACCACCACCCTGAACGACTGCGTCGCCTGGTACGAAACGCTGGCGCGCGATTATCCGGGCGTGCTGCGCTTCGGCGTGATCGGCACCTCCGACGCCGGCCTGCCGATCCACGCCGGCGTGGTGAGCGCCGACGGCGTGTTCGAGCGCGCGCAGATCAAGGGGAGCGGGCGTCCGGTCTTCTTCAACAACAACGGCATCCACCCGGGCGAACCGGAAGGCGTGGACGGCTGTATGGCGCTGGTGCGCGACTTCTGCACCCAGCCTGCGCGCCTGGCGCCGCTGGGCGAAACCGTGTTCATCTTCATCCCGCTGTACAACGTCGACGGCAGCATCAACCGCGCGAACACCTCGCGCGTGAACCAGGACGGCCCCGAGCAGTTCGGCTTCCGCGGCAACAGCCGCCACCTCGACCTGAACCGCGACTTCGTCAAGTGCGACACGCTGACGGCCCAGGTGTTCAACCGCTTCTTCACGGCCTGGGACCCGGACGTGATGGTCGACACCCATACCTCGAACGGCGCCGACTATTCGTACACCATGACCCTGATCCACACCCAGCCCGACAAGCTGGGCGGAGAACTCGGCGGCTTCCTGCGCGACACCATGCTGCCGGCGATGTACGCGGGCATGGACGCGCGCGGCTGGCCGACCTGCCCGTATGTGAATCCGGTCAAGGACAGCCCGGACCACGGCATCGCCGACTTCCTGGAAACCGCGCGCTTCTCGACCGGCTACGCGGCCCTGCACCACACCATCGGTTTCATGCCCGAGACGCACATGCTGAAGCCCTTCAAGGACCGCTACGACTCGATGCGCGCCCTGGTGGAAACGGCGCTCGACTTCACGGTGCAGTACGCCGCGCAGATCCAGGCCTTGCGCCGCGCCGCCAAGGCTGCGGGCCGCACACGCGCCGAGTGGCCGATCCACTGGACGATGGATGAGGAAAACGTCGGCAGCTTCCGTTTCAAAGGTTACGAGGCCAAATACAAGCCGAGCGTCCTGGGCGGTTACACGCGCCTGCACTACGACCGCAACAGCCCCTGGGAACGCGACATCGCCTGGTACAACCGCTTCAACGCCGATATCACCGTGCCCGCGCCGAAGGCCTACGTGATCCCGCAAGCCTGGCGCGAAGCCATCGAGCGCCTGCAGATTAACGGCGTGCAGTTCGAGCGCGTGGACGCCGACCGCATGCAGGCGGTGGACTACTACCACATCGCCTCGGTCTCCTCGCGCCCGCATGCCTACGAAGGTCACATGTTCCACGACGACGTGCAGCTCGAGCGCCGCCACGGCGAAGTCCTGTTGCGCGCCGGCGACGTCATGGTGTCGCTCGACCAGGACGCGGCGCGCTACGTCGTCGAAACCCTGGAACCGCTGGCCCACGACAGCTTCTTCCGCTGGGGCTTCTTCAACAGCGTGCTGGAAAAGAAGGAAGCCTATTCCGACTACGTGTTCGAAGACGAAGCCGAGCGCATGCTGAACGACGAGCCCGAACTGGCATCGCAGTTCGCGGACTGGAAAGCCGCGAACCCCGGCCTGCTGGCCAACCAGGAAGCCGTCCTCGACTTCATCTTCGCCAACTGCGCCAAGTACCGCGAACCCGAATGGCGCCGCTACCCGGTCTTCATGATCGCGTAAAGCTGAACCAACTGCGCCGCGTGACCGACACGCGGCGTTTATTGTGGCCCGCGGCGTATCTCTTTCGACACGCGGCGCTTCCCGTACGGTGGGCACCCCGTGCCCACGCGGATCAAACATACCGACAACGGCACAGGCAACAGCCCCAATACCGCCCGCACGCCGGTCTAACCTGAACAAGAACATAATGAGACACACCACCATCGCCGCCCTCGGCCTGGCCCTCACCGCCACCGCCCACGCCGCCCCATCCCCCGGCCAAACCTTCTTCACCCAAAACTGCGCCAGCTGCCACACCGTCGACAACAAACTCTCCCCACTCGCCGGCCCCGGCCTGTTCAACGTCGTCAACCGCAAAGCCGCCTCCGCCCCCAACTTCAACTACACCGACGCCCTGGCCAAGGCCGGCGCCGCCGGCAAAACCTGGACCCGCGCAGAACTCGACATCTTCCTGCGCGACCCCAACAAGGACGTCCCCGGCACCGCGATGCCGATCGGTGTCGCCGACGCCAAACAGCGCGCCGCCGTCATCGCCTACCTCGCCACGCAAACCGGCCAGGCCGCCGCCCCAGCCGCCGCCGCGACCAAGACCAGCACAGACCAAGCCGGCGCCTGGACCGGAGACAAACCCGGCGACCTGCACCACATCAAGCCCCATGAACTGATCAAACCCTATGCCAGCGACAGCGCCGGCAACGGCCCGAAACTCGCCCCACGCCCGAACGGCGCCATGCCCGCCGTCCCGCCAGGCTTCACGGTCAGCATCTACGCCGATAAACTCGGCAAACCGCGCCTGCCCCTGCGTGCGCCGAACGGCGACATCTTCCTGTCCGAAGCGGCCAAGGGCCAGATCACCATCCTGCGCTCGAAAGACGGCCAGCAAGCCGACACCGTCAGCGTGTATGCCAGCGGGCTGTCGCGCCCTTACGGCATGGCCCTGTGGCCGGCCGACAAACCGCAGTACCTGTACGTCGCCAACGTGAACTCGGTCGTGCGCTACCCCTACAGCGCCGGCGACCTGAAGGCCAGGGGCGAACCGGAAACCGTGATCGAGAAGATCAGCGACACCAGCGGCGGCCACGTCACGCGCACCATCGCCTTCTCGAAAGACGGCAAGACCCTGTACCTGTCGGTCGGTTCGGCCACCAACGTCGCCGCCGGCATCGGCGCCCGGCCGCCGCAGCCGCTGGCGCAATGGGAAGCCAAGTATGGCGTCGGCGCCGCCTGGGGCGAAGAGACCGAACGCGCGGCCGTCCTGGCATTCGACGCCGACGGCAAGAACCGCCGCGCTTACGCCAACGGCCTGCGCAACTGCGTCGGCATGCTGGTGCACCCGACGACCGGTGAGTTGTTCTGCAGCGTGAACGAGCGCGACGAACTGGGCGACAACCTGCCGCCCGACTACATCACGCGCGTCAAGGCGGGCGGCTTCTATGGCTGGCCGTGGTACTACATCGGCGCCAACGAAGACCCGCGCCTGCAGGGCATCCGTCCCGACCTGAAGAACAAGGCCATCGTGCCCGACACCCTGATCCAGCCGCACTCGGCGCCGCTGGGCATGGTCGTCTACCAGTCTCCAAAGGGCGCGCGGCACGCCTTCCCGACAGCCTACGAGGGCGACATCTTCCTGGCCCTGCACGGCTCCTGGAACCGCGGCACCCGCACCGGCTACAAGGTGGTGCGCGTGTTCATGAAAAACGGCGTGCCGACCGGGCAGTACCAGGACTTCATGACCGGCATGGTGCTGAGCGACCGCGACGTGTGGGGACGCCCGGCGGCCGTGGAAGTGGCAGCCGATGGGGCGCTGCTGGTGGTGGACGATGGCGGTGGGGTGGTGTGGCGGATCGCGCCGCAGAAGTAAGCCTGCTGCCGGGGCGAAGTTTGGAAGCGTCGGTATCCATCGCTATTTACCGACGTTTTCGAACATAGCCTGCCCGGCAGGACCAGGCAGGTACGATGGATTATGCAGGACGCGTGATGCGATTCATGCATAGCGCGTAGTCCTTGACACGCCCCATCCGCAATGCGATGTTCTCCCCGCTGTACGTTAAAAAATGTCACATTTTGACGCGAGACGGCGCCGCTATTTCCGGCGCCATCTCGTGTATTCGACTGTTGATTCTTTTTGGAGACCGCGCATGAACAAGAAGTTGGCGACCCTGTTGTTTGCAATTGGTATCGGTATTTCCGGTGGTTCCGCAATGGCGTTCGATCCGGACGATGTGCCGTCCTGCGGTACCCAATGCTTCAGGTCCTTCCAGGCCTGCAAGGCTGCGGGTGTGCCACAGGCCCAGTGCCAGGAAGAGTTCTCCATGTGCCGGGACCGCTGCGGCATCTGATCGGTAACCCATCGGCCGCAACCGCGGTGACAATGCGTGAGTTTTCCAGCAGGCATCACAGGGCATAATGCGCCTTCAAACGCATGCTGCACTGCGGGACCGTTGGACAACCCACGCTGTATCCGGTGTTCTCCGGCATCTACCCGTGCCACCTTTTCGGAGAACACCATCAATCCGCCCATTCGTTTCGCGCACCTTCCGCGCGCCCTGGTCCTGACAGCCGCGCTGCTCGCCGCCGGTTGCGCCGTACAACCGAACAACCGCGGCGGCGTCATGATCGGCGTCGATACGGCGGAGCTCTTCGGCAAGCAGCTGGGCGGCTTCCGCCTGGCCGACGGCACGCCTGGTTCGCTGCGCCACGATCCGTCCACCGGCGCCTTTTCGGTGAAGATCGGCAGCTACCGCGTGGTGCCGATTCCGAACGTGGTGTCGGCGCGCATCGCGATGGTGGCGCAGGTAGAATCGCGCCTGGTGGTGATCGTCGAAACCCAGGAACGTAACTGCAACTACAAATACACGCTGATGGCGATCGAAGGCACCGACGTGCTGCAGTGGGGCTTCGGAAATTGCCGCGACCGGCCCCAGGCCACGCTGGACGCGGATGGCCGCGCGATCTACATCGACTTCCCCGAGCATAACAGCCTGAAGCGCTACAGCTACATGGACCAGCGCCTGTACTCGGGCCGGGCGCCGGCGCCGGCCGGCATGAACCTGGCCGCACGGCCCTTCGCCGACGAGAACCTGCGTCCCGCCTATCCGCTGCCGCCGGTGCGCAACGATGGGCGGCCGACTCCGGGGAATGTGCCGGGCCGTCCGAACGTGGCCGGGGCCGGCGTTGGCGGGCGCGTGATCCCGGCGCCGCCGCAACGCGCCACCACACTGGCCAACGGCAGCGTGCCCGCGCCACGCGAGAATCCGACTCCGCGCGATACGCTACGCGATACAGCGCGCGATACCGCAGCCGCACGCGACACCACCGCATCGCGCAAGCGTGCGGACGAACTCCCGCGCAGCCGCCTGACGATTCCGGACGAGGAAATCAAGCCGGTCCGCATCGACCTGCGGAAGTAAGCCACCATGCGCGCGCTCCAACTCAAGCAACTGGTCTTCCTGATCCTGCTGACCCTGGTCTACCTGTGTTTCGAACTGGGCTTCAATGCCCGCCTGCTCGACGTGGTGGGCGGGAATGCGAGTCCGGCCGATGTCGAGCACCTGGAAGTGCATGGCCGCACGCTGTCCGGCGTGGCCGCGGCGCTGGTGCTGCTGCAGGTGCTGTTGCGGCGCCGCCTGCGCAGCCAGTCCAGGCGTCCTTCGCTGCTGCGCATCGCAGTCGGCTGCCTGCTGGTAGCCGGCGCCGTGTTCGGCACCATCAAGATCTTCGTCGACGTGCTGGTCGCCACGCGCGACGCCGAATTCCGCCGCGTCGCCTACAACACCATCCTGCTGCAGCGCTCCCTGGTCAACGGGCAAGCCGAACTCGATGGCCTGGTGGACGACAAGACCTTGTTCGCCCAGCCCGAAGGGAAGGCCTTCCTGGCGCTGTTTCCGTTCCTGGCGCTGTCCAACCAGACGCTCGACGAGCGCATGAAGGGCACCAAGGACCAGGTCATCGGCAACATCGTGCGCTCATCGAAAAGCGGCCAGCAGTACTACGACGACTATCTCGAGGCGATCAAGCGCACCCATACCAACTGGCAGCGCTACGCGCGCATTCCCTCGGCTTCGAACGACGACTTGCAGCACGAGCAGGACAAGGCCTGGAACGACTACGTCGATTCGCTGCGCAAGCATAACTGGACGCCGTACACGGTGCCGGGTTACCGCCGCGCCGCCGTGGTGAAGAAGGTGCGCCAGAAGGTGCCGGTGAGCGCGCGCTGGGACCCGTCCGACGAAGTGGCCTTCCGCGACGCCGTCGAACAGCGCTACCGCAAATCGACCAGCGGCATCGTGGTCGGGCGCGACCGCATTCCACCCGGCCTGTCGTTTGCGCAGTTCGTGGCGCGTCCGGGTGTGCAGGGAGAACTGCGCGATGCGCTGGCGCTGCCGTCCGGCGTGGGCGTGGCGCACGACTATGGCAGCGCGGCCGAGTTCAAGCGTTTGTACGAAGCGATGGTGGGCAAGGCGGTACGCGACAAGCGCGCCAGCTACGATTCCGACGCCGCGCAGTTCGAGCACGGTGCGCGCCTGTTCAAGGACGGCAACGACGCGGCGCGCGCCGCCATCGTGCCGCCGGTGGCGCTGGCCTTTTCGCTGCTGGGCGCGATCGGCCACTTCTCGAAGCTGCTGTACCTGGTCGCGACCTTGGTGCTGCTGCTGCACGCACCGGGCCAGGACACGCTGCCCCGGCGCTCCGCCCTGATCGCCACCTCGGTGCTGCTGGCGGCGTTTGCCGGCGTCTGGAGCCTGCTGTCGCTGGTCGAGAACCGCATCACGCGCAGCGAACTGTTTACCCAGATGCTGGAGCAGGCACGCGCGCCGGAAGAAGGCGACACCGGCTGGACCCGCACCCGCAAGGCCGTGGTGGCCAACGTCACCCACGTGGTGGCGGTGGGGCAGGGCTACAGCTATCCCGTCAACGAAGCGATCCGCGTCCATCTCTTGCAGGACCTGAACTATGGCTATGAACCCAAAGAGTAATCCGCGCCTGGCGCGTTCCCTGAGCGCGGCGTTGCTGGCCGTGCTGGCGGCGGCCGGGCCGGCCCACGCCGCCTGCTTCGGCATGCAGATCCATTCGCACCGCGGCAATGGCCTGGCGCCGGAAAATTCGCTAGCAGCCCTGCGCAGCGCCTACACAGGCGGCTACGACGGCGTGGAAACCGACCTGCAAATGCTGGGCGACCGCGAGTGGGTGGTGCACCACGACCAGGCCACCGGCCGCGTGGTGCGCACGTCGTCTCCGGTGCCGGTGAACAGCCTGCGCAGCGCCGACTGGCGCGCGGCGCGCATGACGCTGCGCGGCGCGCTGACCGGCGAGGCGCCGCCGTTTGCGAGCGACCTGGCGAGCCTGGCGGCGAACTACCCACAGGGCACGCTGAATGCCGAGATCAAGACCGTGGCAAGCTGCCAGGATGTGGGTGCGCTGGTGCGCCAGTTCCAGGGCGAAGTCGGGCACGGCAACTGGTTCCTGACCTCGCCGGTGGAAGCCAACCTGCGCTGCGCGCGCCAGGCCGACCGCGAGGGTTATCTGGGCCTGATCGTGTTCGACCCGCGCCATGCGCAAGCACTCGGCAATTCGCGCGCGACGCGCTTCATCGCCAGCCGCGCCCAGGCGCCGCGCCTGGACCGCAACTGGCTGAACGGCATGCAGGGACGGGTCGGCGCGCCGGTGGGCGTGCACGTCGATGCGCGCACCCTGGACGCCAACGGCAAGCTGCTGATGGATGCGGCGGCGCTGGCGATGCCGGTGTTCGTATATGCGGTGGATGGCGACAGCGCGCTCGCAAGCTCGCTGCAGCGCGCGCGCCGAGCCACCGGGATGTGGCCGAGCGGCGCGATTATCGATGGGACTGCCGAAGCCTTCTGCGCGAAGCTGCGGTAGGGTGGGCCGGGCCACGAAAGGCGGCTACGCCGCCCACGCGTCCAGCCAGCACATGCATTGCCACGGAGCGCTTCCAGTTGAACGCGTGGACGGCAAAGCCCGTCCACCCTACCAAATCACATCTCCGCCAGCACGTTCCCGCGCGCATCCAGCAGCCGCACCTTCATCACCTGCAGCTTGATGCGGCGCTTGCTCGGATCGGCATCCTGGGCAAACGCATAGGTCTCGAGGCGCAGCGGCTTGTACGCGCTCAGGTAGGACTCGATCTCGCGCGCCCTGGCTTCGTCGCTCACCTTGAAGGCGGAAAAGTCGCCCGCGTTGGTGGTGGCCAGCGTGTACTGGCTGTTGTCGTTGAAGAAGGTGTAGCGGTCGTCCGAGAAGTCGTTGAGGGCAAAGGACTTCTTCTCGAAATCGTAGCGCTGCAGCAGACGGCTGTCCTGCTGGTCGACCACGACGTAGCGGCCGTTCTTCGCGCCCGCGATTTCGCCGTCGATGCGTGGCTGCAGCGCCTTCAGGATGTCGCGCTGCTTGAAGCTGTCGCTGGTGCGGCGGTATTCGTCGGAATAGGCCTGGGCGATCTCGTCGTAGGGTGCCGGCATGTTCGACAGCGCGTAGTACATGAACATGACCTGGTGGCCGCTGTCGATCTTGCGGTAGGCAGTCAAGGGCGTGGCCGGATCGCCTTTCTGCAGGGTAGAAGCGACGGCCTTGTCGACGGCGTCCGGGTTCTGCAGGTCGGCCAGGCTGGGCGTGGCGGCTGGCGCGGCCGCTGCGGCTGGCGTGCCGGCGGGTGCGTCGTCCGCCTTCTTGGAGCAGGCGGCAAGGCTGAAGGCGAGGGCGATCTGGACGGCGAGGATGGCGGTGTTTTTCATGGTTGTGGTCACAATGGTGGAAGGTGGATTAACGTTGACGGAATGCGCGCAGGCCGATCCAGGCCAGGTACAGGGCGGCGACCAGCGACACATACACGCCGAAGCCAACCGAGACAGCCTGCATCACTTGTTTCATCATGGCGCTGACGATGTCGCCCATGCCGCTGCCACCCAGGCTGCCCATCTGCTGGGTGGCGGCGCTGGCCATGGCGTTCATCTTCATGTAGATGCCGAGAGCGACTGCGGCGAGGAAGGCGAGCGGCGCGAAGTAGCCGAGCGGCGCCAGGCGGTGCTTCCACAGCGCCGGCAAGGCCGGAGCGGCCATCGCCAGGATGCACAGCAAACCGTAGATGCCGGCGCTGCCGCCGCGGCCGAAGTCCTGCAGGCTGGCGCCGGCGTTCACCATGCGCAGCACGTCGAACATGGTGGCG
>Ga0308160_10006753_pt1 | contig 11585 bp, 3 predicted proteins | sample PhyFR1_FD_201036 | JGI IMG/M metagenome (GOLD analysis project Ga0308160, IMG submission 201036) | Phyllosphere microbial communities from UC Gill Tract Community Farm, Albany, California, United States - DLSLF.R1 | ecosystem: Host-associated > Plants > Phyllosphere > Unclassified | place: USA... | reverse complement strand
GATCCGCAGCCGGCGTCCACCGAGAAGATCGACCTCGCGGAGAACGCGAAGCCCACGATCACCGTCGTCGGAACCACCCCTGTCGTGCTCGACGCCGACGCCAAGACCGTCTTCGCAGCCGGGCACCGCACCGAGCTCACCGGATCCGAGGTCAAGAACCTCGACGCGGCCGTGCTGCAGCAGCCCTCCGCGGAGAACGGCTCCGCCGTGCTGGCGACCGCCGACGCGCTCGTGTCCGTGCCGCTGGACGGATCCACGCCGTCGGTGCAGGACGCCGGGGGAACCGGGGCGCCCGCCGCCCCGGTCTACCTGAACGGCTGCACGTATGCGGCCTGGGGCGGATCCGCGAAGTTCCTGCGCGACTGCATCGGGTCCGACAACGACCTGAAGTCGTCGATCGAAGGCGCCGAGAGCAGCACGACCCTGGTGTTCCGGGTGAACCGCGACGTGGTCGTGCTCAACGACACCGCGAGCGGCGCCGCGTGGATGGCCACGGACAACCTGCAGCGCGTGGACAACTGGCAGGACATCGTCCCGCCGGAGGGCGAGTCCGAGCAGCAGGACGAGACCAGCGACGACCAGGTCGAGACGACGCTGCCCAAGCGCACCCCGGAGAATACGGCGCCGATCGCGCATGACGACGAGTTCGGCGTCCGGCCGGGTCGCACCACGATGCTGCCCGTGCTCGACAACGACACCGACGCCGACGGCGACGTGCTGGTGGCCTCGCTCGCCCAGGAGCAGCCGTCGCTCGGAGACGTCAAGCCGATCAACAACGGCGGCGCCCTGCAGGTCGCGGTCGCGGAGGACGCCACAGGATCCGGCTCGTTCCAGTACCAGGCGGACGACGGCCGCGGCGGCAAGGCCACGGCGAACGTCGCCCTCAGCGTGCACGACTGGAGCACGAACGCCGCCCCGAAGCAGAAGCGCACACCGGGCCTCCTCGTCGAGGCGGGCGGGGCGGTGACCTACAACGCGCTGCCCGACTGGATCGATCCGGATGGCGACGACGTGTACCTGAAGGACGTCGAGGCGGCCCCGGGCGACGAGGTCGACTTCACGCCGGACGGCCAGCTCAGCTACCGCGCCGTCGCCAGCCTGCCCGGCCGCAAGGAGATCCGGATCCAGGTCGCCGACGCGATGGGCGAGCTCACGAGCGGCACCATCCGCCTCGACATCCGCCCGGCCGGCACGACCGCGCCGAAGACCAACGCGGACCACTACGTGACGCGCGCGGGCGAGCAGGTCACCGCGTCGCCGCTGCTGAACGACTCCAGCTCCGGCAAGGAGCAGCTGCGCCTCACCCGGGTCGACGAGACCCCTGGTGCGGTGATCACGCCGAACTTCGGCGAGGGCACCTTCACGTTCCAGGCGGAGATGCCCGGCACCTACTACATGCAGTACCTCGTGAGCGCGGGACCGAACGCCGTGCCAGGGCTCGTCCGGGTGGACGTGCTGGACAAGACCGCCGAATCGGCGCCGCCGATCGCGGTGCGCGACGTGGCGCTGCTGCCGAGCGGCGGCGACGTGCTCGTGGGCGTGCTGAACAACGACGTGGACCCGGCCGGCGGAATCCTCGTCGTGCAGTCGGTGACGGTGCCGCCGCACAGCGGCGTGGCGGTGTCGGTGCTGAACCACGAGACGCTGCGGATCACCGATCAGGGCAACCTCGACAAGGAGGTGCGGATCAGCTACCGCATCTCGAACGGATCCAAGTCCGCCGACGGCGACGTGATCGTGATCCCGATCGCCGCGCCGAGCAAGCTCGATCCGCCGACCGCGAACGACGACACGGCCGTGGTGCGCGCGGGCGACGTGGTGACGATCCCCGTGCTGGCGAACGACAAGCACGCTCCCGGGACGACGCTGCACGTGGCGCCGAACCTCATCGAGCCGCTGGTCGACCCGAAGTACGGCGAGGCGTTCGTCTCCCAGGACACCGTGCGATTCCGCGCCGGCGACACCCCGCGCACCGTCTACGCGACCTACGAGGCGGTGGACTCGAACGGGCAGAAGGCCGCCGGCTACATCACGATCCAGATCCTGCCGGTCGATGAGAAGACCAACACCGCGCCCCGCCCGCACGATCTCACCGTGCGCGCGCTGAGCGGCACGAGCGTCCGCATCGCCGTGCCGCTGGACGGGCTGGACTCCGAGGGCGACTCTGTCGAGCTCGTCGGGCTGGACTCCGCGCCGAAGCAGGGCCAGGTCACCGAGGTCGGCGCGAACTTCCTCACGTACCAGGCCTTCGAGAAGGCCAGCGGCATCGACACCTTCACGTACAAGGTGCGCGACCGGCTCGGCAAGGAGGCGACGGCGGCGGTCCGCGTCGGCATCGCTCCCGGTGCCAACATCAACCAGGCGCCGTACGCCGTCAAGGACTCGATCGTGATGCGGCCGGGTCGCACGGTCGCCGTCGCGGTGCTGACGAACGATTCAGACCCGGACGGCGACACGATCGGCCTGGTGAAGAACGGCATCGAGACCGCGGCGGGCGTCGACGGCCTGAAGGCCGAGGTCTCCGGCGACCGCGTGCTCATCACGGCGCCCAACCGGGCCGTGCAGACCTCTGTGCAGTACACCGTGGCGGACTCCCGCGGCGCCACGGCGACCGCGCCCGTGCAGGTCACGGTCGCCGAGGACGTGCCGCTCGTGGCGCCGATCGCGCGCGACGACCGGATCAAGGCCTCCGACGTGAAGGGCGAGAGCCTGCAGGTCGAGGTGCCGGTGCTGGACAACGACGAGGATCCGGACGGCACGGTCGACGCGCTCAAGCTCGGCGTCTCCGACCCCACGGCCAAGGTGCTGCCCAACCGCAAGATCCAGGTCACGGTGACCGAGCAGCGCCAGCTCGTGCAGTACTCGATCACCGATCAGGACGACCAGACCGCCTCGGCGTTCATCTTCGTGCCGGCGCTCTCCGAGCTCGCGCCGACGCTGACCTCGACCAAGCCGGTCGAGGTCAAGAGCGGCGAGACCATCGACATCCCGCTCTCGAAGTACGTCGCCGTCGCCGGCGGCGGAGAGGTGCGGATCACCGAGGCCGGCAAGATCAGCGCCGTCAACAGCAACGGCGCCCCGCTGCTGAAGGACGAGCACACGCTCGTGTACACGTCCAAGCAGGGCTTCTTCGGCGACGATGCGCTCACCTTCGAGGTGACGGACGGCACCGGCCCCGACGACCCCAAGGGGCGCAAGGCCACGCTCAGCCTGCCGATCACGGTGCTGCCGCCGGACAACCAGCCGCCGGCGTTCACCAACGCGCAGGTGTCGGTCGCGCCCGGCGAGGAGGCGCAGAAGGTCGACCTGGCGGCGCTGACGAAGGATCCGGATCCGGGCGACGCGAAGAAGATCAGCTACAAGATCACCGGACAGCCCGACGGCGGCATCAAGGCCAGCCTGGACGGTTCGACGCTCAAGGTCGAGGCCGACTCGTCGACGCCGAAGGGCAGCGGGTCGACGGTGCAGCTCAGCATCACCGACGGCAAGACGGAGCCGGTCACGGGCACGGTCGCCGTGACGGTCGCCGCCTCCACCCGCCCGATGCCGGTCGCGAACGAGGACACGGTGCCGCAGGCCGATCAGGGCAAGGCCGTGACGATCCCGGTGCTGGAGAACGACGTCAACCCGTTCCCGGACAAGCCGCTGAAGATCCGGTCCGTGAGCGTGCAGACCGGCGACGCGAACGCCTCCGTGCAGGGCGACAAGATCGTGGTCACGCCCGACGGCAAGTTCGTCGGGCAGGTCGTGGCGACCTACCGCGTGCAGGACGCGACGAAGGATCCGGACCGCGAGGTCGACGGGCGCATCGTCGTCACGGTGCAGGGCGTGCCGGACGCACCGGGCGCCCCGCAGGTGACCAGCGTGCAGGACCGCACCGTGGTGCTGAACTGGAGCCCGCCCTCGAACAACGGCGCCGAGATCACCGGATACACCGTGCGCGCAACGAGCGGCGGCAGCTACACCAAGCCGTGCACCTCGACGACGTGCACGCTGGACGGCCTGACGAACAACGTCGAGTACACGTTCGCGGTCACGGCCACCAACCGGGTGGGCGAGGGCAAGCCGTCGCCGACCTCGGCCGTGGCCCGCCCCGACGCGCGTCCTGACACCCCCAACCCGCCGACCCTGAAGTTCGGCGACAAGTCGCTGGACGTGTCGTGGACCACCCCGACGACCCCGGGGTCCCCGGTGTCCTCGTACAACCTGGAGATCTCGCCCGCACCGCCCAGCGGCGCCGCCACGAAGACCGGCGTCACCGGCAACTCGCTGAAGTGGGACGGTCTGGAGAACGGCGCGAACTACCAGGTGCGCGTGCAGGCCGTGAACCGGGCCCCGGAGCCGTCCAGCTGGTCGGGCTGGTCCGCCTCGGAGATCCCGGCGGGCCCGCCGACCGCGCCAGGCACCCCGCAGGCGCAGAGCGCGCCGTCGGTGGGCAACCAGTCGCAGATGAACGTGACGTGGACGGCCGCAGGGCCCAATGGCGACGCGATCTCGAGCTACGAGCTCCAGGTCATCCGTGGTGGATCCGTCATGAACACCGTGACCGTCGCCGGCACGCAGACCTCGCAGACCGTGGTGGTGGACAACTCGACCTCGAACTACACGTTCCAGGTGCGCGGCAAGAACAAGGCCGGTCCCGGCGCGTGGTCGGCGATGTCGAACGCGCAGCGCGCCTTCGGGCAGCCGGGGGCCGTGACGATCACCTCCGCGAAGGAGGGCGACAACAACATCTGGGTGGACTATTCACTCGCCGGCACGAACGGTGCCAATGACACCGAGATCCACTACGAGTATTCGACGGGCGGAGGCTGGAGCCGCAGTTGGGATGGTCATAACATCCCCGCCTCGAACAACAACACCTACACGGTGTCGGTGCGCGCGTACTCCGTGGTCGGCGGGCAGGAGTCTCAGCCCGGAGGCGCGGGCTCCAGGAGCGGGCTGCGGCCGTACGGACCGATCGGCAGCCCCAGTGTCAGCGCCACGAACAACGGCCAGAGCGTCACCTTGCGGTGGAACGCGCCGCCCGAGAACGGGCGCGACGTCACCATGAAGATCAGTGTGGACGGCGGTGGCTGGCAGTCCGTCGCTGACAGCGGATCGGTCGTGGTCGGTAACGGGTATGACCAGACCCACTCGATCAGCGCGCAAGCGTTCACGAACATCCCGCAGCAGTCCGGCGTGGTGTCTGACCAGGCCAGAACGAACAGCCCGCCTGCTCCGCGCGTCTGGGTGACCCAGGGCGATGCAGCCGGCAACAATTGCGTGAACGGGTGCCGCCTGTTCGTGGTGCATTGGGAGAACCTGAACATCGGCAGCCACGGCGTGACCTGCGCCTCCGATGCGCGACCAGGCGGATTCAGCTCGGGCAACTCCGTCAACTTCAACGGCAATGGACAACAGCAGATCTCGTGCTGGCAGGGGCGAGACGGCGTCAACGTCTGGATCGACATCCAGGGCTGGGGAGGTTCCGTGGACACCGAGAAGAACTTCTGGCCGAGACCGTAGCCGGGCGCCGTCCCGGCCGCGCGGCACCGCAGACGAACACAGATCAGAGGAACGACAAGAGATGACGATGACCCCCGAACAGGCGGCCTGGTTCCAGGGCACCTTCACCCGCCTCACCGACAACGTCGACCGTGCGCTGCAGGGCAAGCGGGACGTGGTGAGCCTGGTGCTGGCCTCGATGCTCGCCGAGGGCCACGTGCTCCTCGAGGACGCCCCCGGCACCGGCAAGACGAGCCTCGCGAAGGCGCTCGCGGCGACCGTGCAGGGAACCAGCTCGCGGATCCAGTTCACGCCCGACCTGCTTCCGTCCGACGTGACCGGCGTGACGATCTACGACCAGAACGCGCACACGTTCGAGTTCCACCGCGGTCCGGTGTTCGCCTCGATCGTGCTCGCCGACGAGATCAACCGCGCCTCGCCCAAGACGCAGTCGGCGCTGCTCGAGGTGATGGAGGAGTCGCGGGTCACGGTGGACGGCGTCGCGCACGAGGCGGGCCGCCCCTTCCTCGTGATCGCCACCCAGAACCCGATCGAGCAGGCGGGCACGTACAAGCTTCCCGAGGCGCAGCTGGACCGCTTCCTGATCAAGACCTCGATCGGCTACCCCGACCTCGATGTCACCGCGGCGATCCTCGCGGGCGCGGCCGATCGCAACCCCTCCGCCAAGCTCACGCCGGTCATCACCACGAGCGCCGTCGCCGACATGGCCGACCTCGCCGCGGCCGTGCACGTGGAGCCGGCGGTGCTGCGCTACATCGCCGAGCTCGTCGAGGCGACCCGCGCCGACTCCGCGATCCGCCTCGGCGTCTCGGTGCGCGGCGCCCTCGCGATGGTCCGCATCGCGAAGGTGTGGGCGGCCGCGCACGGGCGGCACTACGTGCTGCCCGACGACGTGAAGGCGCTCGCCCGCCCCGTGTGGCTGCACCGTCTGCTGCTCGACCCCGAGGCGGAGTTCGCGGGCACGACCCCCGAGACCGTGATCGCCCGCGTGGTCGAGAAGATCGCCGCCCCGCAGGCGCGCGCCGCGGCCTGAACCGCCCCGCCGGTCCCCGAGCTCGTCGAAGGGGCCGGGACCGCTGGAAGACAGAGAGCACGAGAATGACCACGACCGCCCAGGTGCGCGGCACCGACCGTCCGGCCGGGTCCGACCGCGAGGCCGGCTGGCGCGACATCGCCGCGCTGGTGCTCGCGCGCGTCGGCGCGCGACTGCGCCTGATCGCGTCCGCGGTGCGGCCCCTGGCCTGGGTGCTCGGCGCGATCGCCCTGGGGTGCCTCGTGATCGCCCTGCTGCTCGGGTGGCTCGAGGTCGCCGTGATCGCGCTCGTGATCGCCGTGGTGCTGGTCCTGTGCGCGCTGTTCCTGATCGGACGCACCGCCTACGACGTCAGCCTGGACCTCGCCCGCACCAGGGTCGTCGTGGGGGAGCGCGCCGTGGGTGCGCTCACCCTCGCCAACCGCGGCTCCAGGGCGATCCTGCCCTCCCGCGTGGTGCTGCCGGTCGGCGCCGGCCGCGGTGAGTTCGGCATCAAGCGGCTCGCTCCGGGCGAGGAGGCGGAGGAGCTCTTCGCGATCCCCACCCACCGCCGCGGTGTCGTCTCGGTCGGACCGGTCAGCGTCGTGCGCGGCGATCCGCTCGGGCTCTTCGAACGGGCGCACCGCCGCGACGACCCGATCGATCTGTTCGTGCACCCGCGCACGATCGTGTTCGACGGGCAGTCGCTCGGGTTCCTGCGCGACCTCGAGGGTCTTCCGGCATCGGACCTGTCCCGCGACGACGTCTCGTTCCACGCGCTGAACGAGTACCAGCCCGGCGATGACCTGCGCCGGGTGCACTGGCGCTCGTCCGCGCGCACCGGCGTGCTCATGGTGCGCCAGTACGAGGAGACCCGCCGCTCCCACTTCGTGATCGGCCTGAGCCGTGCGGCGAACGAGTACGCGGAGCCGGACGAGTTCGAGCTGGCGATCTCGCTGGCCGGATCCGTGGGCCTGCGTGCGATCCGCGACTCGCAGCACGTCGATCTGCGCGTGCAGGGCAGGGCGCTGCCCTCCGGCACGGGCAAGCAGCTGCTGGACTCGCTCGCCGGGGTCGAGGAGGGGCGTGCCAAGGAAGGCGGCCTGGCGACTCTCGCCGGCACGGTCGCCGCGCACATGCCGCTGTCGAGCGTCGTCGTCCTCGTCGGCGGCAGCCGCACCACGCCGGAGGAGCTGCGCGCCGCCTGCGCCCGGCTCCCGTTCGGCTCCCGGGTGCTCGCGATCGTCGCGGACCTGGGCGAGGCGCCCTCGCTGCGCCGCATCGGCGAGGCCGACGTGATCACGGTGGGGGCGCTCGAGCAGCTGCCGCTCGCCCTCGGGAAGGTGCTCGCATGACCGCGCCAGCGCAGGCCGGATCCGACCGCACGGCCAAGACCCCGAAAGCCCCCCGCGCGCCCCGTGCGCCGAAGGCCGCCCGCCCGCCGCTCTCCCCGCGGCGCGTGGTCATCGACCTCGTCGCGGTCGTCCTGCTCATCGGCGTCGGCGTCGTGGGCTGGTGGCCCTCGTTCGCCGGGGGCTCCTACCTGCCCGCGGCGATCGGCGGGATGCTCCTCGGCGTGGGCGTCGCCCTCCTCTGCGCGTGGCGCGGGTGGGGCATCCTGTCCACGGCGGGACTCACGCTTCTCGTGTACTTCCTCTTCGGCGGCGCGCTCGCGCTGCCGCAGACCACGCTCTTCGGCGTCGTGCCCACCGGCCAGACCCTCGGCGCGCTGTCCGCAGGAGCGGTCACGAGCTGGAAGGCCATGCTCACCACGGTCGCGCCGGTCGCGATCGGCGACGGCTACGCCCTGGTGCCGTTCCTGTCCGCCCTGGTGTCGAGCGTGGTCGCCGCCGCGCTGGCGCTGCGTCTGCGCCGCGTCGCCTGGGCGCTCATCCCGGCGGCCGCGCACCTCATGCTCGTGATCGCGATGGGCGTGCCGGATCCGGCCGCCCCGATCGCCCAGGGCGTCGTGTTCGCCCTCGTCTCGGTGGCGTGGCTCGCGCTGCGCGGGCTCGGCGAGAACGCCGACGCGGCCGTGTCCGTCGCGGCCGACGGATCGCGCTCCTCCGCCCTGCGCCGCCGGCGCATCCTGGCCGGCGCCGCGGTGCTCGTCGTGGCCGGCCTCGCCGGCACCGGCGTCGCCGCCGCGACCACGCTCGCCGAACCGCGCCATGTGTTCCGCGATGTGGTGCTGCCGCCGTTCGACGTGCACCAGTACGCGAGCCCGCTGCAGTCGTACCGCGGGTACGTGAAGGACCACCGCAAGGACACCCTGTTCACGGTGAAGGGGCTGCCCGAGGGTGCCAGGATCCGGGTCGGAACCATGGACGCGTACAACGGCGTCGTGTACGACGTGTCGGACAAGGGCATCGGATCGTCCGGCGCGTTCAGCCCGATCCGCGACAACATGTCCGCCGACGCGACGGGATCCCCGGCGACGCTGGACTTCACGATGGACCACTACGCGGGCGTCTGGCTGCCCGACGCCGGCCGGGTGAGCAAGATCACGTTCGACGGATCCGGCGCCGACGCGCTCCGCCGCGGCACCTACTACAACGAGTCCACGAGCACGGCCGTCGTCACCTCGAAGCTGCGCAAGGGCGACTCGTACACCGTGGACACCACGATCCCGAAGACCTGGACCGACAAGCAGCTCGAGGATCTGGACTTCGGCACCGTCGCCATGCCGAAGCAGGCAGAGGCGCCGGAGAGGCTCTCCGCGCTCGCCTCGGACACCGTGGCCGACGCGAAGACCCCGATCGCCCAGGTGCGGGCGCTGGTGAAGAAGTTCTCCGAGGAGGGGTTCTTCAGCCATGGCCTGGACGGCGAGGCGCTGAGCCGCGCCGGGCACACCGAGGAGCGCATCTCCACGCTGATCGGCGGAGAGCAGATGATCGGCGACGACGAGCAGTACGCCGTCGCGATGGCGCTCGCGGCGCGCTCGCTGGGGATCCCGGTCCGCGTCGTGATGGGCTTCTACCCCGACAAGGGCCAGAAGGGCACGTTCTCCGCCAACGGCGACAACCTGCACGCCTGGGTCGAGGTGAACTTCGAGAAGGCGGGCTGGGTGGCCTTCGACCCGACCCCGCCGAAGGACAAGGTCCCGCAGGACCAGATCACCAAGCCCAAGGTCGTGCCCAAGCCGCAGGTGCTGCAGCCCCCGCCCCCGCCGCAGGAGCCGGTGGACCTGCCGCCGAGCGTGCCGGATCAGCGAGGCAATCAGGACGGTCCGGACAACCTGCTGAACATCATCGGCACGATCCTCGCGATCGGCGGCGGTGTGCTGCTCGTGCTCGCGATCCTCGCCGCCCCCTTCATCGTGATCGGCGCGTGGAAGGCCGCCCGCCGGCGCAAGCGTCGTGCGGCGGCGCTCGCCGCCGACCGCATCAGCGGCGGATGGGACGAGCTCACCGACCGGGCCGTGGACTACGGAGCGCGGATCCCCGCGGGCGGCACCAGAGCCGAGGAGGCGCAGACGGTCGCGACCGCGCTCACCGTGCCCGCCGTCACCGCGCTGGCCGACCACGCCGATGCGCAGGTGTTCGGCCCCACCGAGCCGACCACGGAGGACGTGGACGCGTTCTGGCGCGAGGTCGACGGCATCGTCGCGGGCCTCGGCAGCCAGGCGAGCTGGCGGCGACGCACGCTCGCACGCCTCAGCATGCGCTCGCTGCTGGGCGGGTCGCGCCTGTCCGCGGGCGTGCAGGGCCTGCGCGACGCGGCGGCGGAGCGCATCCGGCGCCCCGGGGCGGGCTCTGGCGCCGCGGCCGGCAGTACTGGCACGATCGAGAGCACTGCAGCCAAGACGGGCGGCACCCGAACCGCACGCCCCGGATCCGAGAGCGAGACCCCATGACCATGAGCCAGGCCGGGCCCATCGCTCCCCTCGCGCGCCGCGCGATCGCCTGCGCGATCGACCTCGCCATCATGGCGCTCATCCTCCTCGTCGGCTACGGCGTGACCGCGGCGACGACGCTGTCCGGGCTCACCCCGGAGAACGCGGCGTCCAAGGCCGCGGGGCTGATCGTGGGCGTGGGGCTGACGTTCGCGATCGCGCTGGCCTGGTTCGTCGTGTTCTGCTTCCTGCAGGGATCCGGCGGATCGATCGGCATGCGCATCATGAAGCTCCGGCTCGTGCGCGAGGGCAGCGAGGCGCCGCTGGGCTTCGGCCGCGCGCTGCTGCGCAACATCGTGTTCGGGCTGAGCGCCGCGATCGTCGTCGGCTACTTCACGCCGCTGTTCGACGGATCCGGCCGGTTCCAGGGCTGGCACGACCGCGCCGCCGGAGCGCTCATGCGCGACGCGCGCGGTGCGACGGCCCCGGCGCCCGCCGCCGCGACGCCGCCGGCGGCTGCGGTCCCCGCGGTCCCCGCGGCCGCCCCAGCCGCCTCGGCCGCCTCCTTCGAGCCGTCGCCGCAGGGCGGGCTGTTCCCGGCGTCGGAGCCCGGCTCCCTGTTCCTTCCCTCGGCGGAGCCCGTCGGCCCGCAGGACGGGCACACCGGCTTCACGCTTCCGCCCGCGCCGAGCGCGGCGGTCGCATCGCCGGCCGCGGCAGCCGCGCCGGGCGCCGACGGATCCGTCTCGGCGGGAGCGGTCGCCCCTGCTGAGGCCGACCCGCATGATGCGACCGTGCTCTCGCCCGTCGCGCAGGCCGCGGCCGACGCCGCGCACGAGGGCGCCATGATCACCGTGGTGCCGGGGGTCAGCCCGTCGGTGCCCGCCCCGGCGCCCGTCCCGGTCTCCGGGCCCGAGACCGTCGCGCCGGCGCGACCGCCGGTGCCGGCGGCTCCTCCGGCCTCGGTCGAGGCCGCGATGGCGCTCCCCCCGGTGGCGCAGCCCGTCGAGGACGAGGACCTCGAGGAGACCCGGATCTCGATCCCGGGGCACCGCCTGCAGTTCGTCTGGGACGACGGCGCCCGGGCCACGGTCTCCGGGCGAACGCTCTTCGGCCGCAACCCCGCACCCGAGGCCGGGGCGACCGTCGTGGTCGTCCGCGACGAGACGCTCTCCCTGTCCAAGACGCACTTCGAGGCCGCGGCCGAGGCGGCCGGGGGCTGGGTCATGG
>Ga0308160_10006752_pt1 | contig 11586 bp, 10 predicted proteins | sample PhyFR1_FD_201036 | JGI IMG/M metagenome (GOLD analysis project Ga0308160, IMG submission 201036) | Phyllosphere microbial communities from UC Gill Tract Community Farm, Albany, California, United States - DLSLF.R1 | ecosystem: Host-associated > Plants > Phyllosphere > Unclassified | place: USA... | reverse complement strand
CGCCGGCGAGGAGCGACACGCGCTGGAGGGTCGGGTACAGGGCTGGTGGCATGTAGTGGTGTAGTCGGTGTGCACGTCTCCAGCTGGGGAGGAGCTGCTTGTTGGCGAGCGAGAGAGGGGCAAGTCGGTCGACCGGATGATGACGGTGAGCGGTCGACGTCGCCGCTTTCCCTCACATGACTCTCTCGCACGCCGCAGAGCACACAGCGAGTCGCACGATATTGCAGTTGCACGAAGACTCGGCCAGGGAGAGAGCCCCAAGGTACGGAAGAGAGACAGCTCCGAGGCGGCCGCGGAGACGGCGCCCGGGCCTTTTGGCGAGGGAGAAGGAACTGCGAGGGAGAGGGGATGCGGCTCGAGGGTGATGCTGGAGATGCGAGTGACTGAGATGGGCGAGAGAAAGAGAGAGAGAAGAGGGGAGGGAAAAGGCGTGGCTGAAGAGGCGGATCGGCAGGATTTTGGGGGCGAGGTCGACTCGTCGCACGAGGCGCTTTGTTGCCTAGTCGTCCTCGAGGATCTGCGCGGCGACAGAGAGGACGGATTAGTCTCGATGCACACGAAGAGCTGCGCAACGAGAAGGAGAGAGGGGACGCACGTCGCCAAGCTCGTAGCACCCGGCGCGCGACCGGCGCGCCTCGTCCTTGGCGCGCTCGAGCGCCTTGACGACCTCGGGGTAGGCGTCGCGGAGCCTCGAGCGGCGGTCGATGCGGGCGAGGCCCTCGCGCACGAGCTGCACGTTGAGCGAGTTGCCCGGGCTCGCGAGCGAGTTGGGGTCGGCCGGGTCGAACAGCGACAGCGAGAGGAGGTGCGGCTGGCGCTCGTCGACGTTGGCGACGAGCTGCTGGCCCTCGCACAGCTCGCGGAAGCGGTCCATCGCCTCGTCGCCGTACCCCTCGACGCGCCAGTCGAGGAGCGAGACGAACGACAGGGTCGCGTCCTTGGCCTGGCCCTCGAGCGTCTTGAACTGGGCGGCGAGAGGGCGCAGGCGCGTGTATGGGATGATTTCCGAGTTGCCGTCTGCGTGCGAGGTGAGAGCAGGGTCAGCTCGTGCGCGAGCTCGCAGGAGAGGAAGCGAGAGGGGACGCACAGTCGATGTAGACAACCTCGGCCTCCTTCTTGGCCGGGTTGGACCTGCGCACCTTGGCGCGGTACCAGGCATTGTCGACCGAGAACTTGGCGCTGACGAGGTCGCCCGAGCGCGGGACAAAGTTGCCCGGGACGGGCGCCTGCGCGTCGTCCTGGTGGAAGATGGTGAGGTCGCCCATGAGCTTCTCGAGCGCGGGGATGCCGCCGTCCTCGAGGACCTGGACCGAGAACGAGAACGGGACCGTCTCGGTGCCGCCGCGGACCTCGCTCACGACGACGTCGAGGTACTCGGTGCGCTTGGGCGCCGGCGTTGATGCGCCTGCGGCCGACGAGTCGGCGCCGTTGGCGGCAGCGGCGGCGGCGGCAGGGTCGAACGAGGACCAGATCTGCAGGACGTGCTCGAGCGTTAGCACGGGCTGTACGGCGAGGAGCGAGGCGAGCGAAGAGGGAGAGGGACGCACGTTGCGGCGAGCGGCCTGAGCCTCCTCCTGAGCGGTCCAGAGCTCCTTGGCGTTCGAGTACTCGTCGACCTTGGCGAGGCCCTCGCGCACGAGCATGGTCGCGACGTCCTGGCCGTTGTAGAAGAGCTGCGCGCAGAGGAGGAGGGCAAAGTCGTCAGCCTGCGGCTCGGTCGGGCGGAACGAGGACGAGGTCGAACGACGAAGACGCACCCTGCCGATAAAGCCACCGCTCTTGTCGGTCGCGTCAACCGAGAACTCGACGTCGCGCTGGAGCAGGCGGCGGCTCGCGAGCTGGGCCGCCTCCTGACCGTACGGGTCGCCCTTCTCGCTCGGGTTGCGGGCCGTGCGCGGGGCGCGGATCGAGCCGAGGACGAGCGTGAGCTTGACGTCCTGCTTGGGAATCCAGATCTGCGACGAGCGACGAGGTATCAGGGTCGGGTCGGGCTGGGTCGGGTCGAGGAGGTCCGTGCGACAGGAAGGGGGAGAAGGAGGAGAGCGAGAGACGCACCTTGAAGCGCGAGCCGCTCGCGACATAGTCGACGACGCCCTGGATGCGACCCTGGCGCTTGAACGAGCTGAGGAACGGCGCCGCCTTGGTCGCCGACTCGCTCGCGTCGACGATCCTCGGCGCGGGCGCAGCGTCCTTGCCGGCGTGCAGGCCCTTCTTGTCCTCGATCGCGCGCGCCTCGGCGGCCATGAGGCTGTCGTAGTCGCTCGAGCGGTTGTCGTCGCCCTGCTTGTGGCGCAGGACGCCGAGGAGGCCGCGCTCGACGAGGAAGGCGGCGACGTTGATGCCGGCGCCCGGGACGCGGACGGTCGCGCACTCGCGCTCCTCGTAGTCGCCCTCGGCGGGCTTGACGTAGTCGATCGTGACGTGGACGGGCTTGCCGATGAGGCGCTTGCGCAGGAGCTCCTTGCCCTCGAGCTGGAGGCCGGCGAGCTTGGGGTCGGTCGGGCGCGGCTGGCGCACCGAGGCGAGCTGGACGCGGCGCTCCTTGGCCGACGCGTCGCCCTCCTTGACGATCGAGAGCATGTCGGCGCCCCACACGCGCGTGACGGTCGCCGTAAAGCTGCGGCCCGAGGCGGCGGCCTGCTGGGCGGCGACGCGCGGGTCGGGCAGGTCCTTGAACAGGCCGCGGCGGTGCGAGCGCGCGTCGAGCTCGGCGCGGCGCAGCTCGGACATCATGGTCGGGGTCGGCGAGGACGCGAGGAAGCCGGCGTGCCAGTCGACGATGCGCGCGAGGCCGACCGAGACGACGAGCGCGGCAATGTTGCCGGCCGGGTGGTGGACCGTGCCGAGGAAGAGGTTGACCTGCTGGGGCGCGGCGGGCGACGACGAGCCGTTGATCGAGGCCGGGGCGGGGGCCGGGGTCGGGAGCGAGAGGAGGGTGACCTTGACGAGGCGCTGGAGGAGGCGGCTCTCGACGAAGAAGCGGCTCTCGTCGCCGAGCTCCTCGGCCATCTGGTTGTCGTCGCGGCCCGAGAGGTTGCCCGACTTGGGGGCGCGGATGCCGGCGACGCCGAGGTTGACGTACTGGTGATACTCGGGCGAGACGAGGAGGCGGGCGCGGACCTGCGAGCCGTTGGTGACGCCCTCGACGATGGCGTCGAGCGGCTTGGCCTTGTACTGGGCGAGGAAGGCGAGCGGGTCGGTCGGCATCGAGTAGTCGACGCGGCGGTTGGGCGGGCGGTCGGGCGAGTGGAGCCCGCGCGCGAGGATGCGGGCCTCCTCCTCGAGGTCGCGCAGGAAGGCGCGGCGCGAGGACGTCTGGGCCGACTCGTCGTCGTCGCCGGCCTGGTCGCGGCGCGGGGCATCGCGGACCTTTGCCCAGCCCGCGCGGACGAGCTCTGCGGCGACGTCGAGGTCGTTGTTGTCGTCGTCGTCCGAGTCCGAGTGGGCGTAGACGATGCCGAACTCGAGGTTGTTGGCGGTCGGGATGGTGTAGCTGACGGTGAACGAGACCTCCTTGCCGACGACGAGGGAGCGGAGGTAGTCGCGCGCCTCGAAGGCCCACGGCTCGTCGTCGCGGTCGCGGGACCCGAGGCGCGGTGCGGTGAGGTCGGCGAGGTGGAGGACCTTCTCGCGCGGGAGGGCGTCTGCCTGGACGACGGGCCCACGGAGGACGAGCTGCGGGGAGGGAGGGCGAGGCTAGTGTGAGCGACGAGAGAGAGAGCGGGGGGGGGAAGGAAGGGAGCGAGTCGTGGCAGGGAGAGGGAGCTGACCGTGTCGCCCGAGAGGACGCTCTTGACGATGGCGGCGAGGGGTTGGTGGGTGGCCATGGCGGGTCGGGTGCTCCTGTGGCTGTCTCTGGTGGGCCGAGAGCGAGCGGGAGCAGTGGTCGAGGAGCAAAGGGGAGGAGGAGGAGCGGGTCGCGCCTCGACGAGGTTCCTGCTCTGTCCCACCACAGCACAGCGAGGCCATGCTGAGCCTGTGTGGCTGCTCCCGCTCTCGCTCCTACTCGCCCATGCCGCACCAACCCCGCCAGCGACTCGCACCGCTCACCGACTGGGAGCTCCTCGCCTCGTCGGCCTCGTCCGGCCGCCCCGTCCACCTCGCCCTCACCCCAGACGGCCTCGCCGTCGTCAAGCAGCGCACAAAGGGACCCCCACACTCGCTCAAGCTCGACCACGGTGCGGCCCTCTGCCTCCTCGCGCATCCCCACTCACTCTCTTCCTCGCGCTCACCCCCACTTGCCCGCGACGCAGCCTCGTCCACCTCGCACCGCATCATCCCCTACCGCAACCTCCTCGCCGCACGAGCCACCGCAGCCGGCTCACCGACCAGCTCCGCGACCCGCATCTCGCTCTCGGCCCTCGTCCCCTCGGACAAGCGCAAGCCCGACTCGGCCCTCGACCTCTGGCACCTCGACGCCACCGTGCACGACGTCGGCCGCACCGTCGACCACCACGACAGCCTCGCGAGCGCGACCACCGACGCCGAGCACCCAGCCGCCGCCGTATGGTGCGCCGAGGCCGAGCGACGAGCCTACGCCGGCGTAGAGCGCGAGCGCAGGCTCCACTGCGTCGTCAACCCGCACGGCGGCAAGGGCAACGCCAAGCGCGTCTGGGCCGACACGGTCAAGCCCGTCTTTGACGCCGCCGGCTGCTCGTACCACGTCTCCTGTGCGTCGCTCGCTCCCCTGTTCCTCCGTCCCTCCTCTCCCTCGCGCTCTCCCTCTCTTTCTCCGGGCTGCCTTCCTCTCCTGGTTGCACCTGCACGTATTGACTCTGCTCCCAATTGCTCGCAGATACCGGCGCTCCCGGCACGCCGTCCAACGCGCGCGCGCTCGGCTTCGCACACGACCCCTCGCAGTACGACGCCCTCGTCTCGCTCTCGGGCGACGGCATCGTGCACGAGCTCTTCAACGGCCTCGCCGCCCAGCCCGGCACGGGTGCGCGCGCCCTCCGCGAGACGCCCATCGTCCACGTCCCGTGCGGCAGCGGCAACGCGCTCGCGACGAGCGTGTACGGGCCCGAGCGCGCGTCCGACCTGCGCTACGCCGCCCTGTGCGCCCTCAAGGGCTCGCCGCTCGCGCTCGACCTGTCGTCCTTCTCGCAGGCGTCGTCGGCGAGCGACGGCGAGGCCGGGCCCGAGCGCACGTTCACGTTCTTGAGCCAGGCGTTCGGGCTCATGGCCGACCTCGACCTCGGGACCGAGCACTTGCGGTGGATGGGCGACGCGCGCTTCACGTGGGGGTACGTCCAGGGCGCGCTCGGGCGCCGGCGGTACCCGTGCACGATCGAGGTCAAGGGCGCGAGGTGGAACAAGGGCGAGATCGCGCGGCGGCACAACCAGGCGCTCCTGCGGCCGAGGCGGACGGCCGAGGCGTCGGCGAAGCATGCCGAGGACGACATGCCGGCGCCGGCGCCGGTCGAGCGGCGAGAGGACGGTCGAGGGCGGCGGCGGGTCGACCACCTCCCGGTCGACGGCGACTTTGGCTCAAGCGCCGGCTCGAGCGGCGACGGCGACGACGAGTGGCTCACGCTCGATCTGTCGAGCGAGGGCGTCTTCTTCGCCTACGCCGGCAAGGTCCCGTTCGTCTCCAAGGACGTGAGTCGCTCTCCCTCGTTCCCTCCTCTCTGGACCCGCTCGAGCGCATGCTGACGCTCCTCCCTCTCTTCCTCTCCCTCCTCCTCCGTCGCCGCCGCGCGCAGGTCATGCTCTTCCCCGCCGCAGATCCCAACGACGGCCTGATCGACCTCGTCCTCGTCGCGCCCATGTCGCCCCTCAAAGCTCTCACGGTGCGTCGACTTTCCCTCTCGCGCTCTCGTTCTCTTCGCTCTCGTCTCCTGCACAACGCTGACCCGCCTCGACTCTCCCTCTCCCTCTCTTCGTCGCTCGCAGGCTATGGACAACGCCTCGACCGGCGGCCTCCTCTCCCTCCCCTCCGTCACCTACCTCAAGTGCACCGCCTACCGCCTCTCTTTCCCGCCGCCTGCGCCCGGCACCAAGGAGGGCTTCATCTCGGTCGACGGCGAACGCGTGCCGTACCGCGCCTTCGCAGTCGAGTGCCACGAGGGGCTCGCGCGCGTCATGGGCTTTGACGGGAGGTGGGGAGGGAGGAGCAGGATCGACGGGTTCGACAAGGGCGAGGTCGTCAAGGGGAGGTAGCTGCGTCGCTCGAGGGTCTGCAACTACTCCTGCTCACCCTCTTATTCTTTCTCTCGCTCGGTGCGACGCTGCGACGACCGAGAGACGGCGCGAGCGGGACGGCCGACGAGAGGGGTACGGCACGAGTTACAGCGATAGACAGGGAGGAAGGATATACACAGAGAGAAGGGCACAGCAACGACGACGAGCCTCGAGCTGCCTTACTTCTTGCCCTCGCCCTCTCCCTCGCCCTCGCCCTCGCCGTCCTTCCTCACCTTGTCGTGGTAGCCCTGGAGCCCATTCTTGAGCTGGTCGAAGCCCTCGCCGCCCATCATCTGGAGCGCCTGGAGCGCCACCTTGGGGTCGACCTCGACGCCTGCGTTCCGGAGAGCCGCCATCAAGCGCTCGGCGGCGGCGCGCAGCTCCGGGTCGCGCGCGAGCTTGAGCATCATCGACATCGACGGCTTGTCGCCCGCCGCCAGGTCGACGCCCGTCTTGTCGCGCGTCACGCGCGCCATGTCTGCGAGCGAGAGCGAGCGGAGGGAGTAGAGAGAGAGGAGAGAGAGGAGGGAGGGTCAGCGCGTGGGTCACGAGCACCCGAGGACGAGGAGAGGGGGGAGACGAGACGCACTTTCAATCGCCTTGATCACTTCTGGGCTGTGCGACACACGCTCGAACAGCGGCGTCGTCTCGAAGAGGTCGTCAGGCGCATGCTGCGCCGGCGCCGCACTCGTCGAGGCGAACCCGCGCACGTGGCTGACCGGGTAGCGCAGCGAGGGCGTCCATTGTGCTGCACTGCTGCTGCTGTAGCTGTAGCTCGTGCTCGGCGAGGGGTAGGTGGCAGTGCCGGACGAGGAGGGGCTGGAGGGAGATGAGGACGGGGTGGCGAACGGCGAAGGCTGCGACGCCTGGGTGCGCGGCGCTTGGCGGAAGACGTTGGCGCGGAGGACTCGCGCCTGCATGATCTGGACGGTGGATCGTGGTGAAGCCGAGCTGTGGAAGCGAGGAGGAGCTCGTCGTCGTCGTCCGGCACGATCGGCTCGCCCTCGCCCTTCCTGCTCACAGCTCGCCACTCGCTGCTGCGCTGAGACGTGATATCGCGTTCGACCAGTCTCAGGAGCCTACCCCACCGTCCATGCGGCGTTCGCAGAGGGCGCCTCGCTCCCCCGCTCCTCCCTCCTCCTCTCGCTCTCGGCACGCTTGCTGAGCCACCCACACCGCTCTACCTGCTCTCTGAGCCGCTCCTATCGCTGCATGTCCTCCTACCGGGCGCTCGGAGCGAAGTAGCCGGTCAGGATGGGGCCAGACGGTTGTCCAGAAGACCGCCGCAGCACGTCGCTCATCTCGAAGGCATCGTGCGGCCGTCACCTCTGCTTCCTGGGCTGGTTCGGGCACTCTGTAGCTCGCTTCAGCTTTGCTTGCGCGATATGCCGGTTCCAGACTGACCGAGGCGACATGGTGCTGGGCTCGTGCGGCCCGAGGACGTGCGCCGCAGCTGCGCGAGCGGACTTGTGCGTCGGCTCACCTTTCCCCTCGCAATCAAGGTGCTTCGCGCACGCTTCAGGGCTCGCTGTCTACCTTGCGCGAAGAGAGGCAGCTTTCTGATCAAGGCATGCTGCGCGGAGCCCTCCTTTCGAACTTGAGAAGGTGGGCGACGAGCGAGAGCGAGAAAAGGGCACGGGCTTCATAGCAACACAGGTACGGCACGTGCGAGATCTACGAAAGAGAGAGACGACAACAAGTAAGGCACTGAGCGGAAAACACAGTCTAGACGTGACGCGAGGTCCGAGCGGCGCGACTCAGAGGAAGCCGAGCCGCTCCTGCACCGCCGCGACGAGGTCCCACGCCGCCGGGAGCCCGCCGAGCTGAGCCTTACCGTACGCGATGCGGCCCATTGCCCACACGCCGTCGCGGTACAGGCCTCGGCCGAGCCGGATCGCCGAGTAGGCCGTCGAGGCGCCGCCGAGCGCCCGAGCGACCAGGCTGCGGTTGGCGCGCATCTCGCGGCGGCGGCGCTGCTCGGCCTCGCGCTCGTCCTTGAGGCCCTGACGCACCGCCTCGGCGACGAGCGCCTTGAGCGAGTCGGGTTGGGTCGTGTCGGCGGCGTACTTGGCCTCGAGCTGCGAGTGGACGGCCTTGAGCTCGAGGTGAGCGGCGAGGAGCTCGGCGTACGTCGGCGTCGACGACATCATCTTGTCCCTGCGCAATGAGCCGAGTCAGTACTGGATCGGCGACGAGGGACGAGGGATAGAGGAGGGAGAAGGAGACGCACTCGCTCGAGAGGTTGCTTGGCTCGGTCGGCTCGTCGAAGAGCGTGCTCGAAGAACTCGGGGTCGGCGACGGCGGGAACGGCGCCATCTTGCACTCGACGTCCTTGGTGCGGCTGCTCGAGCGGTTGCGGATGTCGACACTGCGAGGATTTGGAACCAGACTGGGTCAGCTCGACGTGTCGAGGAGGAGGAGGACGAGGCGAGGGAGAGGGACGCACACGACGCGCTTCTTATTCGGGGACGCAGCACGGCCATCGTACTTCTTCTCGTCGTCCTCGGCGTCGTCCTCGTCGACCGACTTGCGCTTGCGGATGGCGGGAAGGGGCGATCGACTCGGCGAGGTGGGCGGCGAGGGCAGGTACGACGAGGTGCCGACAGGCTGGGCGCGGCTGCGAGCGACGGAGAGAGAGTCAGATTTGCTTCGAGTGCGAGAGGAAGACTGTGAAGAAAGCGAGACGTACCTCGTCGAGAGGCTTTGCGAGCGAGCCATCGGCGGCGAGGAGGGGAGCTCGACGGCGGGACCAGCGCCCTGGTGGGCGCGCGAGCCAGACTTGAACGCCGTCGAGACCGGCTTGATGGTCGACTTCTGGCTCTTGGCGACGCGAGGGGGGAGGAGGGCTCAGGTCGAGCGACCTTGGAGGAGTTGCGGAGGAGGCGAGCGGCGTCGCGGTCCTCCTTGCGGGTAGGGTAGGGGCGCGTGTAGGGGAGAGTGTTCATGGTAGTGTGCTTAGCCATCATCTCGAAAAGAGAGTGAGGCGTGAGCGTGAGGGAGGAGGAGGAGAGAGAGAGAGAGGAGGAGGAGGAGGAGGGGGGAGGAGAATCTCGCCTGCGCCGCCGCCTTCCCGCCTGTGCGAAAGGTCAGCAGGTATTGGACAGGTGCGCAGGACGCGTCGGCGAAAACTCCTCCCTCGCTGGGCGGGACGGCGTCGCGTAACGGAACCCGAGCGGGGGCTCAAGTCATCGCGCGTCGTCGTCGCCCCTGCGCGTCCCACCGCTCTCATGCAGGCTCGCACGCCCCCGCACGTCCTTCCGACGACGAACGAGCCCGGCGCGAGTGCCAAAGAACAGGATCTACAGCGCAGCACGATGAGGGGAGGGACGACGAGACGGAGCGGTTGCTGAGAGCGAGCTGCTTCCGCTGAGCGAGCATGATGAAGGATCGCCCTCGTAGGCGCAGCTTGGGCGCTCGATCGCGGTCCGGCAGATAGAGGTGGGGAGCACCGGCATCCCGAGGTCGTAGTCAGCGACCCAGCTGCAGGCGCGAGGCTGCGGACGAGGAGGAGCGCGTGGTGAGTACTGCTCCGGGCCGGCTGTGTGGAGCGATAGAGGGTTCACTGACAGGGTGTGAACATGAGCCGCCTGCTGGCCGAGTAGCGCGCGAAGAGCTCGAGAGCCAGCCGAGCGGGGAGGTGGGACGAGCCGAGGTGGAGGGAGGAGTAGGACGACGACGAGCTAGCTCGTCCCACCTCGCATACCAGCTACAAAGCGACTGCTCGCTGCTGTACGACGCGCGTCTGCCTGCTCCTTCGCCACTCAGAGCAGCCTGGCTCCAGGTGTGTCCCCTCTCCTCCTGTTCACCCCTCCTCCCACACTGATGAAGCCTTGGCGGGCCCATCGCTGCTCGGGGCCGAGGCAGCATGCCTGCAAGAGTGGAATGAGCTGACTCTTCGTCTCGGGTGCCCCCTAGCAACAGCTGTCTCGACGCCCTCACAGCCAAACACCCCTGTCTCCGCCCTCTCCTCCCTCGCGACCCTCTCGGCACGTCGACCCGCTCGGCTCGCGCACAGACCGGACCGTCGACCAGGTCCAGCTCTCACAATGAGCTGCACGGCATCGCAGATGCCCAGCCTTCCGCCTCGCCTCTGCCTCGTACCGCCCACGACCTCGGCCTCAAGCTCGCCCAGCTCCCCGCCACCTCCTCGCTCGACGTCGCGCCCCGCTCGCCTTCGCTCGCATCCCCTCCGGCGACATCTCCGCGGCTTCCTGCCGAGGCGCGTAGGCTAGGGCTGCCGTGCGATCGGCCCTCTCGTGCCGGCGAGCTTGGCTCGGCTACGAGTTGCTCCAGCTGCTCCAGCTGCTCCGGCTGCTTCTCGCTTTTGCTGCCCATCCGCTTCTGCTCTACTCGGGGGCGATGCAGCGTCTCGGCTCGCCGCCGCGACAGGACGGGCATGCCTTCTCGAAGGCGACGAACGCTGCATGCGCCGCGGGGCTCACGTCACGGCTAGCTCGACGAGCTCGCGAGCAGCAGCGCGACGAAGTCGGAGCTGAAGCGCCCTGCGCGCTTTGACCCTTCTCTCTGTCGTCCTTGAGCAGAGGCTGGACGCTATTTCTGGCGGCTCGACGTTCTCGCCGGGAGAGAGAGCGACAGGATCCTGCGTGCAGCAGAACGGCAAGGCTCGCCTCGTGTGCATCTGCGGCTAGTCAAGCTCAAGCGCAGCGTTGGCGCCAACGAGCTGAGGTCGCAGCTCGAGCCGATCGAGCGCGCACCCTGCGACGGTACCGGTGCGGCTCGCCCCGCACAGTCGATTTTCTCGCTCCCTCGCCAGCTCGGTCGGGCAAGCTTCGTCCGGAAGAGCGGCCGAGTAACACGCCCCGCTTTCTCGCTCGCGAGCAGGGACAGAGTCAAGCTGCAGCTGCTCGAACGGCTACGGCGGCCGGGAGAAAGCGGACGTTCGCTCCCACGAGCCGCTCGAGCCTGCGCGAGCTTCGTCATGCACGCTCGTCGGCGTCGGCGGCGGGCGCTTCGGTCGCACGAGCCGGACCGCCAGACGGGGTCCGGGCACGCTGCGTCGGCGAGGTGCCCGAGGCTGCGGCTCGCGCGGCCGGCCGCGGGTGGAGGTCGTCGGCGCGCCGGCGGCGGTTCTCGAGAGGGGCGAGCAAGGTGCGAGGACGTCGAGCGCGAGCGGTGTGGTGTTATGTACAGCAGCGCAGCTCGGCAGAGCGAAAGATCACCGCGCATGGTCGAGAGCGGAGGAAAGGCGAGACCTCGTCGCGGAGCGGGGCGACGGGCGCAACTTCCTCGCCCTCGCACGCCGCGCACAGCACACGAGCAAGGACAGACCACCGGGCAGCCAGAGCGTGAGTCCTCTCGCTCACCCACAGCGTGCGCCAGCCCGGCCAGTCGCTCACGCGCCGCTCTCCCTCCCTCCCGCCGTCCGCTCGTCCATCTCGCAGGCCC
>Ga0308160_10006749_pt1 | contig 11589 bp, 9 predicted proteins | sample PhyFR1_FD_201036 | JGI IMG/M metagenome (GOLD analysis project Ga0308160, IMG submission 201036) | Phyllosphere microbial communities from UC Gill Tract Community Farm, Albany, California, United States - DLSLF.R1 | ecosystem: Host-associated > Plants > Phyllosphere > Unclassified | place: USA... | reverse complement strand
ACAAGGCGACCTACGACATGATCTGCGCCGCCGACACGGTGGGCGTGTTCCAGATCGAGTCGCGCGCGCAAATGAGCATGCTGCCGCGCATGAAGCCGCGCGTCTTCTACGACCTGGTGATCGAGGTGGCGGTGGTGCGCCCCGGACCGATCCAGGGCGGCATGGTGCATCCTTACCTGCGGCGGCGCCAGGGGCTGGAACCCGTGGTGTATCCGAGCGACGATATGAAGGTGGCGTTAGAGCGCACGCTCGGCGTGCCGATCTTCCAGGAGCAGGTGATGCAGGTGGCGATCCTCGGCGCCGGCTTCACGCCGGGCGAAGCCGACCAACTGCGCCGCGCGATGGCAGCCTGGAAGCGCAAGGGCGGACTCGAACATTATTACGACCGCATCGTGCGCGGCATGCTGGAGCGCGGCTATGAACTCTCGTTCGCCGAGCAGATCTTCAGCCAGATCCAGGGCTTCGGCGAATACGGCTTTCCCGAGTCGCACGCGGCCAGCTTCGCCTTGCTCGCGTATGCCAGTTCCTGGGTCAAGTGCCACGAGCCGGCCGCCTTTTTGTGTGCGCTGCTGAACAGCCAGCCGATGGGTTTCTACAGTCCTTCGCAACTGGTGCAGGATGCGCAGCGCCACGGCATCGAGGTGCGGCCGGTGGACGTGAACATCAGCGGCTGGGATTCGACGCTGGAAGAACTGCACGACCGCACGCGCCAGCCGGCCGTGCGCCTTGGCCTGTCGCTACAGCGCGGCATGCGCCAGGAGACCGTCGCCCGCATCGAGGAAGCGCGCGCGATCAAACCTTTCGAGAGCGTGGCCGACCTGGCGCGCAGGGCAGGGCTGGACCGCAACGACTTGCAGGTGCTGGCCGGTGCGAGTGCCCTGCGCTCGCTGGCCGGGCACCGGCGCGAAGCCATGTGGCAGGCGGTGGGCGCGGTGCCCGACCGCGACCTGCTGCGTCCGACCACGGTGGACGAGGAGATGCCGGCATTGGCGGCGCCGAGCGAGGGCGACGAGATCGTCGGCGACTACCGCGCGCAAGGGCTGACGCTGGGACGCCATCCGCTGGCGCTGTTGCGCAAGCAGTTGCTGAAGCAGCGCTTCATGCCGGCATCCGTGCTGAACGAATACGCCGACGGCCAGCTGGCGCGCGGCTGCGGCATCGTCACCGTGCGCCAGCGGCCCGGCACGGCCAAGGGTGTGCTGTTCGTGACGCTCGAAGACGAGACCGGGAACGTGAACGTGATCGTCTGGCCGGACCTGGTGGAGCAGCAGCGGCGCGAGGTGCTGGGCGCGCATCTGCTTGGCGTGTACGGGGTGTGGCAGAGCGAAGGGCAGGTGAAGCACCTGGTGGCCAAGCGGCTGGTGGACATGTCGCATCTGCTGGGCAGGCTGGCGACGAGCAGCCGGGATTTTTGTTGAAGCAAGCAGCCAGGAACAGATCTGTGATTCGGGGCCTGTGATTCTGACACGGCTTGGATTCGATGCCAGCTTTTCTCGACCGTGCCAAAGTCAAGCAGAGCTTGTATCCGGCTTGCCGGACCTGCGTCTCGCTACACGCACTGACTCAGGTTCGGGCGGCACGCGCCTGAGCGATTGATTTTGCCAAGTGCGCCGCGTTAGCAGGGGAACTCAACAAATGGACAGTCTCGATCAGACTGCTGTAGTGCGTAAAAGACATGATGACTGCAGCTGGCGCATCGTCGCGCGAGATAACCGTGACATCGGCATCGTCAATCACTTGGTCGATGACTGAGCAAAGATCGCCATCCGCATCGGAAAAGTCGATGATTCTCATTTTGTACTCCATCGTTGATCGCGTCACTTCATTGCCAAGAAATTCTTCATCGTGATTATCGACCAATTGAGTGTGGCATGGGCGCTTAGTCCTGGTTCGCTCCCTGCGTTTCTTCAGGCAAGCGCGCCACCACCTTGATCTCGAACTGGAAACCATACAGCCAGGTCACGCCCACCGCGGTAACGGTGGGATGGGGCGGGCCGCCCCAGAATTCCTGGGCCACGCTCCAGATCCGTTCGAAGCGCGTCTCTGGATCGACGATGAAGATGGTGACGTCGACCACGTCGTCGAAGCCGCATCCCGCCGCATCCAGCACCGCGTTCAGGTTCCGGAAGGCGCGCCGGACTTGCGCGTCCAGTTCCGGCTCGGGCGAACCGTCCTCGCGGCTGCCGACCTGGCCCGAGACGAACAGGAAGCCGCCCGAGCGCACTGCCGGCGAATAACGGTTCTTTTCATATAAAGCCTGGGGTCCTGCCGGGAAGACCACGTCGCGTACTGTCATTGCTGTTCCCCTTCATCATGCCGGCCACTTGCCGGCGCATGACAAACACTGTAGCTGCCCAGGGATCGCGGATAAACAGGCAGTTTCGATCTAGACTGTTTGTATAATCCAAACAATCAAGAGGAGGTGGCGTGGACAGGTTCGACGCGATGCGGGTCTTTGCCAGGGTGGTCGAGACGGGCAGTTTTACGAAAGCGGCGCAGACGCTGCACATGAACCGCACGACGGTCACGCAGCTGGTGCAGGGGCTGGAAGCGCGCCTGCGCCTGAAGCTGCTGCACCGGACCACGCGCAAGGTGGGCGTCACGGCCGACGGCGCGGCCTATTACGAACGCATCGTGCGCCTGCTGGCCGAGCTCGAGGATGTCGAGACCAGCCTGCCGAATGCGCTGGCCGCGCCGGGCGGCGTGCTGCGCGTCGACGTGCCGAGTCCGTTTGCCACCATGCTCCTGATTCCGGCACTGCCGCAGTTTCATGCGCGCTATCCCGAGATCCGCTTCGATCTCGGCGCCAGCGACCGCAAGGTCGACCTGGTGGGTGAGAACATCGATTGCGTGGTGCGCGGCGGCGCCGTGACCGATGGCTCGCTCGTCGCCCGCCACATCGGCGATTTGCGTCTGGGCGTGTACGCGGCGCCGGCCTACCTGGCGCAGGCGGGCGTGCCTGATCACCCCGATGAATTGCTGGACGCACGGCACAGCATCGTGCGCTTTCGCTGGTCGCGCAATGGCGGCTTTCCGTATGCGATGCACAAGGAGGGCGAGACCGTCCAGATCGGCGGGCGCCATGTCTTGTCGATCGACGACGGCAATGCGTATCTGGCCGCGGGCCTGGCCGGACTGGGTATGTTGTGGCTGCCCGACTACATGGCGCGCGGCCATGCCGAGGCGGGCAGGCTGGTCCCCTTGTTCGAGGACTGGCGCATCGACCCGATGCCGCTGTACGTGGCGTATCCGCCGAATCGCCACCCGAGCAAGAAACTGCGCGTGTTCATCGACTGGATGGAGGAGTTGATGGCGGCACATGCGCCGCTGCAAAATCGCAGGACCTGACCTTGGCTGTCTCTTGAGGGCGTTGCTTTTTACCGACGCAGCGGACGTCATGCTTGTTTACCCGTCCTATACTGGACCTCCACCAGTCTTCATCGGGAGCCAGTCATGAAAGCGATGTATCCCGTATCTGCGGCCCTTGCCGCCGCGCTTGCCTTGTCGAGCGGCGCCGCATCCGCCCAGTCCCTCAAGAAAATCGACGGCGTGCTGGCCGACGCCTCGGGCATGACGGTCTATACCTTCGACAAGGACAAGGCCGGCTCGGGCAAGAGCGCCTGCAACGACGGCTGCGCCAAAATGTGGCCGCCGGTACCGGTCACGGGCGACAGCGTGACATCGCCGTACTCGGTGGTCACGCGCGACGACGGCGCGAAGCAGCTGGCCTACAAGGGCAAGCCGCTCTACCTGTACGCCAAGGATGCCAAGGCGGGCGAGCGCAAAGGCGACAAGGTGATGGATGTCTGGCACGTGGTCAGCGACTGACCCTGGCGAACCGGATCGGATCGACCACGAACGCGTGCGCAAACATGCACGCGTCCTTAAATCGGCGATCAGCTTTGCTCGGCCAGCGCGGCAAGATGGCGCAATTCGGCCAAGGTACGGCCCTGATGGCGCCGAACGTGGCCGCACATCCAGCAGCTGCAGGATTTCGGCGTATGCAAGACCAATCCGGCCAGGCGCGGATCGGCGGGATCGTGGCGGCCGCTATACAAGCGACGTGCGTGTTTCAGTCGAGCAGCGTGGTGGCGCCGAATGGCGCGCAACATCTTTTTCATGGCTTACTCCAGTGACCCCGGCGGCACGATTGCCACCGGGGATAGGTATGGAGTAACTCGTCCAGCGATACAGTTTCATTTCAGTTCCTTTACTGCGCCCAGTAATCCAGCACCAGCGAGCGCGCCAGGCTCGCGCCCAGGGTGTCGACGAAGCGCTGGTGTGCCGCATGCACCAGGTAGCCGTCGCGCGCCTCGGCGCTGGCAAACGTCAGCGTGAAGCAGTGGGTAAAGCCGTCGTTCAGGCCTTCCGGGCTGACGTTGGTGCCCCATTCGTAGGACACGATGCCCGGAATGGCGGTTGGCAGGGTGGCGAAGTCGGCCACCACGGCGTCGATCTGCTCGGGCGTGGCGGTTTCCTTGAAGGCGAACAGGACAACGTGGCGCAGGGTGGCGGATGGGTTGGCGGCCATGGCGAATGGTATGGGTTAAAAGACAAGCAATCTTACACGCCTGTGCCAGGGCCGTGCGCGCATGCTTGCGCGTGACGCGACATCGGCGATCGGTGTAGAGTTCCCGGACCATCCTGCGAAAGGGAGTTCCCATGTTCAGCATTGACGAGTTCGCGCAACTGCAGTTCCTGGTTGGCCGCTGGCGCGGCGAAAGCGCCGACGGCAAGGTCTACTACGAAGAGTACGATCATCCCGAGCCGAACGTATTCCAGTCGCACCGCTACGCCGACGAAAGCTTCGTCGAACGCACCGACGGCAGCACCATCTCCTTCAAGGATGGCGAAGTCACCTCGCAATGGGGCGACTTCACCTGGCGCGCGTCGAGCATCGGCCGCGACAGCGCGGTCTTCGAGCCGGTGAATGCGCCAAGCCGCTTCGAGTGGCGCCGTGTCGACGAATCCACCCTGGAAGCCCACCAGCGCTGGACGTCCGAGGGCAAGGAGCAGCAGCATACGATCCGCTTGAACCGGGTGATTGCCATCTGATCCTTTTGCGTGCCGGCGCGCGTCCAGCTGGGCGGATCGCTGGACATGAAGGTGTCGGCCTTTTCCCGGATGGGTACATCGCCGGAGCGGCGACATCGTCACTGCCTTATTCCAGCCCCAGCCACCTGCGATACGAGCCGTAATGGTGGATCACGAAGCCGCCGAACGGCTGCATCGCGCCCACGCTGCGCGCGGTGGCATCCAGCTCCCGTTCCATGTCGGCTTCCTTCAGGTGGTGGAAGGAGACCTTCCTGATCGCGTTCGGCAGCGTCTCGACGCCGATCAGCACGCGGCGGTCGATGCGTTCGGCGTACCGCAGCTCGTCGAGCGCGTGGCTGACGATGCCGTCGCCGCCGTCCGCATGGTCGCGGTAGTCCATCAGCGCCACGTAGTCGTAGATGTCCTGCACGTGCTGGCTCACCGGTTTCGTTTGCCCCTTGTACTCGAGGCGCATGCCGTCGAGCCAGAAGGGAATCGCCGGCCCCAGCGGCAGGGTCTGGCCGGATGCGCGCTTGGCCGCCATCAGCGCGTCCGACAGCGCGATGAATTCGCCCAGCAGCGCCATCCTGCGGGTCGACCATTCGTCGAGGATGTGCGGTTCGATATCGACGTTGATGCCGTCGAAACGTTCCTCGGGTGCGGCGGCCTTGTTGTAGTCGAGGACGCGCTGCAGCATGGCCAGGGCTTCCTGGCGGTGCCGGGGCAGCACGTAGCGTTCGGTGTGCAGGTAGCCCGAGCCGAGCAGGGCGTAGGCCTTCATGCCGGAGGCGTGCAGGCGCCGGATCAAACGCCGGTACGCCTGGGGCTGGCTCACGATCAGGTTGCGTCCGTCAAACGCGTCGGCATACAGGAACACGGTGTCGATCGACTTCGACTTCAGGAAGTCGATGGCGCGGCCGGCGGCGGCCGGGTCGTCCAGCATCGCGTACGAATCTTCTTCCCAGGTCCAGATGGCGCGCGGGCCGATGCGTTCCGCGGCATGCACTCCCAGGGTGGACAAGGCCAGCAGAAGGGCGGCAAGCAATTTCATAAGCGGGTCTCCACGTGGTATTGGCCGACGCCGAGCGGACGGCCGGTGTCCGGATGCGAGGGCAGGACCGACACGAAATAGCTGCCCGGAGCCGCCTTGCGCACATCCGGACGCAGGACGATCGTCACGGTCTCGCCCGGCGCCAGCGTGCGTACCGGCGCGGCGGTTTCGTTCAGTTCCAGCCCGTGTTCGTTGGCAACGACCAAGAGCGGCACGAACGCGGGCGAGGTGTCGACGCCGTGATTGGTGAAGGTGGCTTCGAATGCCACCTCCTTCGTGTCGGCGATGCGCCGCAGCTTGCCCACGCCGAGGTCGCCGGCGTTGGCCGCCAGCGCGGTGCCGCGCAGGGTGCGTTCGCCGCCGTAGCCGGCCAGGCGTGCATCGCCCTGCGGCAGCAATGCCGTGCTGCGTCCGGCGGTGCCGTTCGCTTCCAGGAAGTCGCGGAACTGGGCCTGGGCGCGCGCCAGGGCGCCGGCGTCGGTATTCGGATCGAGCTGCATGCCGTCGCCGACCGTGTAGAGCCGGCCCTGCGCCAGGTAGGCGGTGCCGGAGACGAAGTCGCTCATCTCGGTCTTGGTCTGCTTCAGCGGAATCACGTGCAGGTTGCGGAACGACGGCTCGGTATCGAGGCCGGTGCCGATCCAGGTCACCTCTTTCGGCGTCTTCAGGCCGTGGTTGTTGGCCAGGTAGGCCAGCAGCGAGGGCGCGATGTCGAACTGCGAGGAGATCGCCTTCACCGACAGCGGCGCCTTCAGCATCGGCGAATACACGATCAGCGGCACATGGTAGCGCTCGATGCGCGTGTCCATCGGCAGTTCGGGCAGGCGGTGGTCGCCGGTGACGATGAAGATGGTGTTCCCGTAGTCCGGCAGCTTGGCGGCGCGCTCGAAGAACAGGCGCAAGGCGTCGTCGGTGTACAGGATGCTGGCGAAGATGTCGCGGCCGTTCCGGTAGACCGGGGAATCGGGCAGCTTCAGCCCGGCCATGCGCTCGTCGACGCGGCGCAGCCAGGCCTCCTTGCCGGGGAAGGTGAAGGGGCTGTGCATGCTGGTGGTCTGGACGATGGTCACCGCCGGGCCGGCCGGGACCCTGGCTTCGCGCTCGGATGCCACTTCCATCAGGTCGCGGTCGGCATAGCCCCAGTCGTTGCTGCGCCCATAGGGCGGGCCGAAGTCCTTTTCGCTGACCAGGCTGTCGACGCCCTGGCGGCGCAGGAAGATGCCTTCGTTGTCGAACTCGAGGTTCGAGCCGGAATAGAAGCGCAGCCGGTAATCCTGGCTTTTCAGGATCGACAGCAGCGAGGCGTGGCGCGGCAGCTTGTCGCCCAGCGCCGCCAGGCCGTTCTCGCCAAAGGGGAGGGAGCCGAAGACCGTGGTCAGCACGCCGAAGGTGCGGCCCTGGCCGGCCAGGAAGTTCTCGAAGTACAGGCTGCGGCCGGCCAGCTCGTCAAGGAAGGGCGTGAAGCTGCCCAGGCGCGCGTTCGGTCCCGAGAAGCTGCGGCCCAGGCCTTCGACGATGATGAAGACGAGTTTGGGCGGCGGCGCGCCGGGACGCGTGTTCATCAAGGGGCCGAGGGTGTCGGGCGTGCGGTCGACGTGGACGAAGGGGTAGCGCGGGTCCTGGCCGGACCAGGGTGTCTGCGCCTCCGTGCGCGGCGCGGCGGCGCCGGCGCCATGCAGGTGCGCCAGGTTGCTGTCGACGAAGAAGGCGGTCTTGTTCAGCAGGTAGTCGACGTCGGCATCGGTGCGCGCCACGGCCGGCGCGAAGCGCTGCGGCAGCAGGGCAAAGGCGCACAGGCTCACGGCGAGGGCGGCGTAGCCGGCACGGGCGCCGGGACGGAACCACCAGTCGCGCACGCTCATCGACAGCAGCGCCCACAGGCTGGCCAGCGCCGCCATCACCGCCACGCCCAGCATCGGGCTCAGGGTCCAGCCGCCGGCGACGGTGGCCCCGACTTCGCTCGCCGAATAGGCAAACAGGTCGGCCCCGAGCGGCACGCCCGACACCCAGTGGTATTGCAGCAGCGCCGCATGCGCCAGCAGCAGCACGCTCCACAGCAGGCCGAGCGCCGCCGTGCGCCAGCGGTGCGAGGGAATGAAGGCCAGCGGCAGCGCGCCCACCAGGAACACGAAGGCGAAGCGACCGAGCGACAGCAGGTCGTTGCCCAGGCCCGCGCCGAACAGGCTCGATTGCGCGACGCCGGCGCCGCTGGCGTGGACGGCTTCGGCGATGCGCAGGCAAAACCAGGCCGCCACCAGTGCCGGCATTGCCGCCAGCGGAAAGGCGAGTGCCCGCCCCAGGCGCTCGAACACGGAAGGACGCACGCTTACCACCGGCGGTACAGCCCGAAGGAGAGGCCGCGTTCGCGCGCGTCATTCCCGTCGCGCGAAACATTCACGCCGACCTTGCTGCCCCAGTCGCGCGACCAGTAGCGGATCCAGGTCAGGCTGCCGCCGCCGGAACGCGCGCGGCCGCCGGCCAGCGATAGCGGGTCGTCGCTGCGGCCGCGATTGGCCGTGGCTTCGATGTAGCTGTCGGCGTCGCCGGCATAGTAGTAGCGCGCCAGCAGGCGGTCGCCGCTGCTGTGCGAGCCTCTTGATACGATGTTCTGGTGGCGCAGCTGGACGTACCAGTTGCCGACGTACTTGGCGAGACTGACGCCGTAGATGTTCACGCGCGAATCGAAGCCGAGCACGTCGTCGCTGAGCGAGGCTTCCCAGCCGCTGCCGAGCGACTGCCAGATCTCGATGCGGCCCGCATTTTCCGGGAACAGGCGGCCGGACGGGGCGCGCTGGTAGCGCAGGTTGGCGTAGGCGCCGCGCCACAAGTCGGTGTAGGCGTCGAGCGCCCAGGCATAGCCGGTCTGGTCGAAACGGTGCGCGCGCAGGGTCTCGAAGCCGATCGAACCGCGTTGCATGTAGTGGCGCACGCTCGCGGTCTGGTCGTTCCAGCGCGGGCCGCTTCCCACATCCGTCCAGCTGCCGGACAGGCTGGCGGCCCAGGTATAGCCGGCGGCCAGCGCCGCTTCCGGGTTGCCGGCGCGCGGCTGGGGTGTGACGGCGGCGGCGAGGGCAGGGGTGAGCGCGGCGTCGAAGGCGTCGATCTCGGCTGCGTTGCCGCCGGCTGTGCGTGCCTGTGCCAGATCGGCGCGGGCCTCGGCCAGCTTGCCGGCGGCGCGGTAGGCGCGGGCGCGGGCCAGCCAGCTTGCCGGGTCGTTCGGACGCAGGGCGACCAGGCGGCTGTAGGCGGCAATCGCCGGTTCGGGCTGGTCGTGCCACTGGTGCAGGTTGCCGAGTGCGAGCCAGACGTCGGCGTAGTCGGGCGAGGCCTTGGCTGCCGCTTCCAGGTCGGCCTGGGCCTCGGCCCAGCGGTCCAGGCGCGTGTAGGCGATGCCGCGGCCGAGCAGGACGTCGACGTTGCCGGGCGAGCGGGTGAGCAGGGCGTTGTAGGCGGCGACCGCCAGGGCCGGCTGGCCGCTGTTGGCCAGGGCGCGGGCCTGCTCGTATTGCTCGTCGAAGGAGGCGTTGGCGGCGGGCTGGAGGTGTTCGGTGGCGGGTGGGGGCGGCTGGAAATCGATGGGCATGGGATGCAGGGGAAGCGTACGTTGGCGCAACTCTGCCCGAGCGGGTAGGGAGCGTCAAGACGTGCACGGTTGTCGAACGGCGTTTGTCACCGTGAGTCCGGAACGTCTCCGGGTTTCCGTGCCGCGGGTCCGGATCGTTTCCGGGCTTCCGTGCCGCGGGTCCGGATCGCTTCCCGTACGGTGGGCACTCCGTGCCCACGCGGATCATGCGGACCGATAGCGGGGCAGGCAACAGCCCCGATGACGCGTGCGTTTACCGCGTGGGCACAGGGGCGCCCACCCTACCTCATTGATGATGGTGGCAAGATCGTCGAGCCGGAACGAGAGGCGCTAACGATCGACGCGTGGACGGGGAACCCGTCCACCCTACCTTAGAACTCTTCCCACTCTTCGGCGGCGGTGGCGGCACGCGCAGGTTTCACGACAGGCGTTGCCGCTTTCGGCTGTGCCGCGCGCGCGACGGGCTTTGCGGGCACCAGCACACGTGCCGGCGCCGGCGCTGCAACCACCGCACGCCCCTCGACCTTGAACACACCCACCGCCTCCGCCAGCTTCGCCGCCTGCTCCTGCATCGCCCCCGCCGCCGCGGCCGATTCCTCGACCAGGGCCGCGTTCTGCTGGGTCGCCTCGTCCATCTGGCCGATGGCCGCGTTCACCTGCTCGATGCCGCCGGTCTGTTCCGCGCTCGCATGGGTGATCTCGGCCATGATGTCGGTCACGCGGCGGATCGAGTCCACCACCTGCTCCATGGTCGCGCCCGCCTGGTCGACCAGCCTGGCGCCGGCGTCGACCTTCGCGACCGAGTCGCCGATCAGGGTCTTGATCTCCTTGGCCGCCGCCGCCGAACGCTGGGCCAGCGTGCGCACCTCGGACGCCACGACCGCGAAGCCGCGCCCCTGTTCGCCGGCACGCGCCGCTTCCACGGCCGCGTTCAGGGCCAGGATGTTCGTCTGGAAGGCGATCCCGTCGATCACGCCGATGATGTCGACGATCTTGCGCGAGGAGGCGTTGATCGAGCCCATGGTGGTGATCACCTGGCTCACCACGGCGCCGCCGTCCACGGCCACGTTCGAGGCGGTGATCGCCAGCTGGTTGGCCTGGCGCGCATTGTCCGCGTTCTGGCGCACGGTGCCGGTCAGTTCTTCCATCGAGGCGGCGGTCTGCTCCAGGGCCGAGGCCTGCTGCTCGGTACGGGCCGAGAGATCGAGGTTGCCGGCGGCGATTTCGCCCGAGGCGCCGGAAATCGTCTCGGTGCCGCTGCGCACCTGGCTGACGATGGTTACCAGGCTGTCGTTCATGTGGCGCAGGGCGCGCAGCAGGGCGCCGGTTTCGTCGCGCGCGTCGGACTCGATGCAGCGCGTCAGGTCGCCGCCGGCCACGGTTTCGGCCAGTTCCACGGCCTGGCGGATCGGCCCCACGATGCCGCGCGCCAGCAGCCAGGACGCCAGCGCACCGAGCAGCACCGAGCACGCCGTCAGCGCCGCGATCAGGGTGGTGCCGAAGCGCGCGGTGGCGTCGATGTCCTTGGCCATGCGGGTGATGTGGGCCTGCTGCATCGCGACCAGTTGCTGCACCGATTCCTGGTAGGCCCTGGCGGTGGGCGTGAACGATTCGTCGAGGATCTTCGTGGCGAGCGCCTGGTCGCCCTCGGCCTTGGCCTTGACGGCGCTGTCGCGCGCCTTGCTGTACAGCTTGCGCTGCTCGCCGATCTTCGCGAACAGGGCGGTTTCCTCGGGGCCGGCGATCAGCGGTTCGATCTGGGCGACCAGTTCGGCCGACACCTTGGCGCTGAGCGCCGCGTCTTCCTTGAAGTAGGGGCCGAGGGCCGGGTCGCTGCTCTTGACGATGGCGGCGGTGCGGCGCACGGCCGAGAAGATCTGCGTGTACCACTCGGTAATCATGCGCTCCTTTGCCAGCGGCT
>Ga0308160_10006748_pt1 | contig 11590 bp, 18 predicted proteins | sample PhyFR1_FD_201036 | JGI IMG/M metagenome (GOLD analysis project Ga0308160, IMG submission 201036) | Phyllosphere microbial communities from UC Gill Tract Community Farm, Albany, California, United States - DLSLF.R1 | ecosystem: Host-associated > Plants > Phyllosphere > Unclassified | place: USA... | reverse complement strand
TGCGGGCAAGCGGGCGGGCGAATGAGCATCGACGCGCACGAGCGCTCTAGAGAGGGTGAAGGTGGGACGCACAGTGATAGTCGAAGACGCTGTCCCACTCCTTGCCGACCGGCTCGCGGTTGACGAGCACCCTCAGCCCGCCGCCCTTCTTGACCCTCGCCGCGAACCGCTTGACGAGCTTCTTGAAGCCGGGGATGCGCAAGCTCGTGCCGGCGACGAGGAGCAGGTCGGGCTCATCGATGAGGTCGGTGCTCGCGAGCGAGGCGATGATGGACGATGCCGAAGACGAGGACGAGTGCGGGTCGTCGTACAGGAGGACGGCAGGACGGAGGAAGGCGAGCGGCGAGAGGGACGTCGTGCGCTTGAGCCGTTGTCGACGAGAGGTGGCTGTGAGGGCGACGAGGACTGGGTTAGCAAAGTTCGCCGAGCGAGAGAGGCGGCGCCGAGGAAGAGCAGGACGCACCTCGCTCGCAGCAGCGCGGGCAGTCGACGCCTCGGCCCTTCTTGAACGATTTGGTGTGCTCCTTGCCCCACCGCTCCCGCCATCCGCACGCACCGCACACGACCTCGTCGAGCCCGCCGTGCAACGGAACGACGACGCCGTCCCTTCCCGCCGTCTCTGCCCCTGCGACACCCTCTCGCCGGCCATGCGCCGACGTCGAGGACTCTGCACCACCCGACTCGGACCCGCTGCTGTCCTCAGCCGCCTCGTCGCCCGCCATCTGCGCGAGGTCGACGACGGCCAGCCCGCTGCGACGCTCAAGCCCGTCGATGTTCTGCGTGTAGATGCGCTGCAGCTTCTCGCGCTCGTCGAGCGCTGCGAGTAGCGCGTGGAACGGCGTCGGCGGGTCGTGCGCGCGCTCCTTGCCCTTGGCGTTCGCGCTCGAGGAGGAGGAGGAGGGGCGAGGACAGGCGAGGCGGATGGTGCGGCGGAGGTCGGCCATGAAGCGCAGGTGGCTGGCGCGAGAGTCGGGCTGGAGGAGAGCCGAGTACGAAAAGAGGTGCTTCGTGGCTTGAACGGAGCGGGTTGAGGTGGAGGAGGAGGGAGGGGAAGTGGGGGGAGTCGACGAGGAGGAGGAAGAGGTGCGCGGCGTGCGGAAATCCTGTGGGCGCGGCATGGGTCAGCAGTAGACCATATGGGCGCATGGCGGGCGGTCTTGCACGCACAGGGATGCCTGCGCTGGTGGAGCAGCCTGCGCCGAGCCCGACGACGACGGAGGACGACTCGGCGAGCGAGACGGCGACGTGGGCGAGTGCTTCGAGGGTGACAGCGCTCGTGCTGCCTCCCTGCGCGTCGAGCGCGAGGCGCTGCATCTGGCCACAGCGGTGTGGAGCTGTGAGCTGTTGTTGACGAGCGAGCGAGCTGATGAGGCGCGTCCTCGCCGCGGTCGTCTAGAGCAGGCTCGCGAGCTCTCGCAGCCGCAGTGAGGCAAAGCCAGGTGTGTGCACATGAAAGCAAAGCTGTACACAAAGCACGGCACGACCCCTGCTCAGCCAAAGCGCGCCGCCCTCCTCCTCCTCAGCTCCTCGAGCGACGGGCTGTCCTCCTCGGGCTCCTCCGACGCAGCCTGCGCTCCACCCGCCTCGGCCAAGCTCGCCTGGAGCGCGCGCTGGAACTCGTCCTCCTCGGACTGGGCGGCGCGGGACTGCGAGTGCTGCTGCGCGACATGGAGAACAGGGTCAGCGACTCGTCCACAGGCCGGGCAGCCGGCACGAGATACGAGAAGAGCGAGAGAGGTCGAAGACGCACCTGACCGTTCCCTGCACCTCCTGCCGAGCTCCCACCAGCGTCGCTCGTCCCCGAGCTGCTCACCTTCAAGCTCGCCGCGATCGCCGCCGCCATCATGTCCTCCTCGCTCATCTGCTCCCCCTGACCCGCGCCGTCGCCCGCTCCCCTGAGCCCGCCCGCACCGTCGACGTCCGCATCGCGCAGCGGGCCGTCGCCAACCCTCCTGCGCTGCCGGTGGCGCCTCGCACTCGTGCTCGAGCCGCCCGCCGAGTCTTCGACAATGACGACGTCGTCCTCGTCGTCCTCGTCCATGCGGTGCGCGTCCATCGAAGCAGGGCGCTTGCCCTTGCGCGAACTCGAGGCGGCAGCGCTCGAGCTCGACGAGCCCGACGGCGCAAAGCCGGCGGCGGCACTCGAGGACGACGACGACGAGGTGCCGGCGAGCGACTGGCCGTTGCCGCCAAAGTAGGTGTGCTTCGCGCCGCGGCCGTTCGAGGTCGACGCCCCGGCGCCGTTGCCGTGGTGTGAGGGGAAGCCGTCTGTGCCGCGCGGCTCGGGGAGCGTGAGGGCGAGGTCGGCGGCGGAGCAGGGAGGGAGGCCGGTAACGCCGGCGTCGGGGGAGGGCACGACGGCGAAGATCGAGTAGCCTGTGCGTCGAGAGGAGGACCATCAGCGAGCGCTCGCAGGGCAGGAGGGAGTGCGAGAGAGGAGACGCACCTTGGCGTTCGGCTTCGCGCAGCGTCAGGCCGAGGTACATAGCCGAGACCCACTGCGGCTGAGGGATGCACGAGTCGAGGTTGTAGAAGCGGTCGGCCGTGCCGAACCGGCGAACCGAGAACCAGTGCAGCTGGTGGTTGAGGAGGAAGCCGTCCATGTTCCTGCGGTCGAGCCCCGAGTCAGCGGCGAAGCGCGCGAAGAGGACGAGCGGGAGTGAGAGAACGAGAGGACGCACTCGGGGTGGTTGTGCATGTGCTGCAGCTCCTTGCTGCCCCACCTTACGAGGCTCAGACCGAGCACCTTGAGCGCCTCCTCCATGACTGCGGGAGGGGGAAGGAAGTGCGTCAGGTGCTGTCGCTGTGCGCGCGACCAGTGAGAGCATGGGACGAACCCTGGACGCTGAAGAAGCCGCTGTCGTCGTAGTTGGCGCTGCCGCCCATGCCGTCCTCGTCGCCCCTGAGCCGGACGCCCGGGTCGAGCTGCGCCTGCTCGAGCGCGTCGAGCTGCCGCGCGATGTCGGCCAGGTCGGGAGCGGTGAAGAGGGACGACTGGAGGAGGTTGTTGAGGGCGTGCTGGCCGCAGAGCATGCTACCGGCTGCAGGGGGCGACAGGGCGAGGTCAGCTTCGGCAAGTGGGGGCTGTCGAGGAGGAGGAGGGAGGGACGAACCCTCTTGCTGCAGGTTGGGCAGGGGGTCAGCGCTACAGTTTCTTCCAGGCGGGTTCGAGGGACAAGACGTACCGTCTCGTGGTAGATGTGCGGGACGAGGTCGGCCATGTTGGCGAGCCGGCGAGCCGAGGAGGCGGTTCGAGGTCGAGGTCTGCGCAAGGGGCAGCAAGGAGCAGCCGAGTCAGCACTGTACAGCACTAGAGGGGCTGCTGGGAGCCTCGCCATCGTCGTCCAGCTAGTGTGGCTCCCTCACCCACTGCCGCGCCATCGCCTCCAGCTCGACCCGGGCCGGCTCGCCACACGGCGACCGCAGCGAGCATGCACATCCACCAGCAGGGACTGCACAAGGACCTACAACGTCTGACAGGAACGAGGGACGCACCTGTGCTGCTAGAGGTCGAGAGGCGGACGCGTCCTCGTCGCTGAGCGATGAGGCGAGCGAGGCTTGACGGGGCGGATGAGGGCGACGGTAAGGGGTGCAGGGCGTGCAGTGGGGTGCCTTGAGGGGTGTGCGCCTGCTGCAGAGCCGGTCTGCGCGGTCGTGGGCGAGACGAGGTCGAGAGTGGAGCTGCACCGCCCGGCGGACGACTACGACGACGACGACGACGCTGTCTCTCCTTTTGCAGGACTTGGAGCACCGCATGAGGCTTGTACAACAGCATGCTCTTTGCAACAAGGTCCAGCGCAGGCCGGGTCTACTGCTCACTTGGCGACAACGTCCGCCTCGACCACCTCGCCCTCGCTCACCTCCTCCTTGGCCGCCGCGACGTCGGCGACGACCGCGTTCTGCTGCTCCCACATGCCCCAGTACACGCCCCTCGCGGCCATGAGCTCGGCGTGCGTGCCCTGCTCGGCGACGTAGCCGTCGCGCAGGACGAGGATCAGGTCGGCGTCGGCGACCGTCTTGAGGCGGTGCGCGATGAAGATGGACGTGCGCGCCTTGGAGAGCAGCGTCTGGTTGATGTTGCGCATGAGGTCGACCTCGGTCGTCGTGTCGAGGGCCGATGTCTGCGGGCGTGAGGGCGGACGAGGAGGGAGGGACGGTTCGTCAGCGGCTCGCTCCCTCTTCGACGACCGACAAGCACGACCAAGAGAAAGAGAAAGTGGGACGCACTGCTTCGTCAAAGAAGAGGATCTTTGGGTCTTTCAAGAGCAGGCGTGCGACGGCGAGGCGCTGCTTCTCGCCGCCCGAGATCATCATGCCGCGCTCGCCGACCTTGGTCTGCCACCGGTCGGGGAGCGCCTCGATCGTGCGGCTGACGTTGGCGAGCCGAGCCGCCTCCTTGACCTCGTCGTCGGTCGCGTCGAGGCGGCCGTACCGCACGTTGTGCATGATGTCGCTGTGGAACAAGGGCGTCTCCTGCGGGACGACGCCGATCTCGCGCCGCAGGCTCTCGAGCTCGACGTCGTGCAGCTCCTGCCCGTCGATGAAGATCTTGCCCTGCGACGGCTCGTAGAACCGGAACAGGAGCCGGAACACGGTCGACTTGCCGCAGCCCGAGGGCCCGACGATGCCGACCTTCTTGCCGGCCGGGATCGTGAACGACACGTCGCGGAAGATGGGCCGTTCGGGGTGGTACCCGAATGCGACGTTCTCGAACCGGATCTCGCCGCCCTTGGTGAGCGCGAGCGGCTTGGCCGTGGGCGAGTCCTGCGTGCGAATCGAGCGGGTCAGCAGGTGCGCCTCGACGACGACGGCGAGGAGGAAGAGGCGACGCACCTTGATGGCGAGGCCGACCGACTGCAGGTTGAAGAGCGTGTCCATGTCGATGAGGCTCTGGCGCAGCTCGCGGTAGACCGTTCCTGCGGGCGAGGAGGAGCGGCGTCAGCTTCGAGCAAGCGCAGGTCGGCTCGAGTCGGTGAGAGAGAGAGGGGCGCACCGAGGAAGTTGAGCGGGAGCGAGAGCTGGAACACGAGCTGGTTGACCATGACGAGGTCGCCGACCGTCATGCTCCCTGCGCGCGCAAGAGCCGGGTCAGCCTCGGCTTCTCGCTCCTCGAGCCAAGCGCAAGAGGGAGAGACGACGCACCGTCCATGATCCCCTTGGCCGCGAGGTACATCATGGCCGTCAGGGCCGACGAGAAGATGACATTCTGCCCAATGTTGAGCGCCGCGAGCGACGTCGAGATCTTGACGCTCGCCTTGGTGTAATCCTTCATGGCGCGGTCGTACTGCGCCACCTCGAACGCCTCGTTGTTGAAGTACTGCGTGCAGCGTGAGGGCGAGTCAGGGAGCCGTCGGCGGGCGAGGGAGAGTGGGAGGGAGAGACGGCGCACCTTGACCGCCTCGTAGTTGATGAGCGAGTCGACCGACATGGTCGCCGCGCGGTTGTCGGCGGCGTTGGCCTGCTTGCGGAACTTGGTCCTGCGAGCGTGAAAGGGTTCGACTCAGTGACTTGGGCGCTGAGGACGAGTCGGTGCGGGAGCAGGAGAGGGAGACGCACCGCCACGCCGTCGTCCGGATCGTGAACCACGAGTAGGCCGCCATCGTCACCAGCGTCACGGCCGCAAAGTCCCAGCCGAACTTGTAGCTCTGTGCGTCACGGAGGCGAGGTTCGAGGTCAGCGAGGCAGCTCGGCGAGAGGCTCGTGCTCAACCAGCGACCGTGCACGGACGCACCAGGATGCCGCAGACCATCGAGATCTCGAGCGCGGTCGGCACGACGTGGAAGACGACCGACGAGAGGAGGAACGAGATGCCCCTGCAGGTGTTCGCACGTCAGCTCGCCGTCGCCGCCGAGGGAGGGAAGGACCGAGAGAGGAGGACGCACTTGGTGCCGCGGTCGATCGCCCTCGTGAGGCCGCCCGTCTGCCTGCGCAGGTGGAACCCGATGTCGAGGTTGAGGAGGTGCGTAAAGACGGAGCGCGCGACGCGCCGGATGGCGCCCTGGGCGACGTTGGCGAAGACGGCGTTGCGCAGCTCGGAGAAGAGGCCGGCGCCGATGCGGGCAAGTCCATCTGCATCGGGACGACGTCAGCTCGAGAGTCTGTGCGAGGGAAAGGAGGGAGAGTGAGACGCACAGCCAACGATGACGGTACCGGCGATGGCAAAGACGCCCTGGCCCGTGGTCGGGTCGATCTCGACGTTGAGCGTGTCGATGATGTTCTTGAAGAAGAAGGGGACCTGGACGTTGAGGAGCTGTTGCCGTTGGAGGTGCGTGAGAGGTTGGCCAGGAGGTGAGAGAAGGAGAGAGCGGGACGCACCTTGCCGCCGACGAGCAAGCCGAGCGCGAGGAGGACCCTCGTCTTGGTGCCCCAGTCGTTCTTGGGCCACACGTTGGGCAAGAGCTTCTTGATGATGTCCCAGTCGCGCCTCGACTGCTCCTTGTCGCTGACGTCGTCGGTCCTGCCGACGTCGGTCGCCTGGCCTGCGCCGCTGTCCTCCTGCTTGCGGCGCGCCGCCTCCTTCTGGTGGCCCTCGGGGCCCGAGTGGGCCTGGGTCGCCTTGTGCGCCGCCTCGGAGAGCTCGTGCTCGCGCTCTTGCTGCGACGGCTGGGCGCCTTGAGGCTGTCGGGACTGGGACGAGGGAGGAGGGTCGGGGCGATCGCGAGCGTAGGAGGGTGAGGATGGGCGAGCGAGTGGGTGCGAGGGCGGTCGTCGAGGGTCTAGGGAGGGGTTGACGAGTGCTCTGGGCGTGCAAGGAGCGGGTTGGTGCGTGGCAGAGCGAGCATGGCGTGCCGGGCCGACGAGGTGGTGCGCCCTGCGGAGCGAGGTGAGCGTCAGCACTGGTGCGCTCTCTTCAGGGCAAGCGAGTACACGGATGCTGTGCTGTCGAGCAACAAGCACGCGTGCAGTGCCTAGAGGCGAGAGAGCGGGCGCACCTGGATGCGAGCCGATCGAGGGGTCGAGGACGAGATGGGCGAGGTCCACGCGCGCCAGGGTGCGGCCGAAGGTGGTCGGGCGGGCATGTCGGAGCTCCCTGGTGGAGCTGGCTGCCGCTGAGGGCCGATCGAGCCGGTGGGACGAGGGAGAGGACGGACGACGACGACGAGTCGCGGCTCGCTCTCGGCGGTTGCCCTCGCCCTCCTCTCCTGTCAGCTCGATGCAGCGCACAGTCAGCTACGTCCACTCGAGCGCACTCCTACAGGCAGCCGACCGCCTCCCGTCCAACCTCGGCCGCGCCTCGCTCGTCCACGACCTCGTCGCCTCGCTCGACCTCGTCGACCCGCCCTCCGCCGCCGACACAGCTGAGCTACGAGGGCTTGGCAGAGCACGCACAGTCCTGCCACAGCCAGCTACTAGGGCCGACCTGCTGCGCTTCCACGACCCGCGCTACATCGGTCCGTCCTCCTCCTCGCTCGACTTTCCCCCACCTCGTCCCGAGCCGCTCGAGCTGACTCTCCCTCGCACCTGCCTTCGCAGACGCCATCCTCGGGACCGACGAAGGTACGTCCCTGCTGAGAGGAGCTCCTTCGCCCGCAAGGTCCTAGCTGATCTCGTCGCACCCGCAGACGACTCCGCCTCTTCCTCCTCGAGCGACTCGTCCTCCTCCTCGCCGCCGCCGCCACAGTCTACCTTCGGCCTCGCCTCCGACACGACCGACCGGCCGCACAAGCGCCGCAAGACCGACAACGACGCCCTCGGCCTCCAGGACGACTGCCCCGTCTTCGCCGGCCTCGCCGACTACGCCCGGCTCGTCGCCGGCGCGTCCATGACGGCGGCGCGCGAGCTCCGCGACGGCAAGGCCGACGTTGCGATCAGCTGGACGGGCGGGCGGCACCACGGCAAGCGCGGCGAGGCGGCCGGGTTCTGCTACGTCAACGACATCGTCCTCGCCATCATGGAGCTGCGCTCGGCGCCGCATCGCGCACCGCCTCCCGCCTCTCCACCGCCGAGCTCACCTCGCTCCCTCGACGACGCCGTATCCTCCTCGCCGCGCATCTCACCTCCACCTCGAGCGCCCGCCCCTCCTTCCCCCGCGCGCATCTCGCGCGTCCTGTACCTCGACCTCGACCTGCACCACGGCGACGGCGTCGAGTCGGCCTTCCTCGCCTCGCCCTACGTCCTCACCCTGTCGGTGCACCTCCACGCCCCGCTCTTCTACCCGTCGACCGGCGCCCTAGAGTCGACCGGCCCGCCGGGCGAGCCGCGCTCCAAGGGCGCCTTCCACGCGCTCAACGTGCCGCTCGAGCATGGCGCAGGCGAGGAGACGCTCAGAAGGGTGTGGTCGAGCTGCATCGAGCGCGTCAGGGAGGCGTACGACCCCGAGGCGGTCGTGCTCCAGCTCGGGACCGACGGGCTCGCCGGCGACCCGTGCAAGGTGCGTCGCGCTCTCGCTCCCTTCGCCGCCGTCCCTCTCGCAAGCTCATGCACTGACTCGTGCGCCCTCGCCTCGCAGGAATGGAACCTCTCGCTGTCGGCGCTCGGTTACGCCGTCGAGCGCGTCCTGAGCTGGAACAAGCGCACGCTCCTCCTCGGCGGCGGCGGGTACCACTCGCCGAACGCTGCGCGCGCATGGGCCTACCTCACTTCTGTCGCTGTGCGTCCTCTCCCTCCTCCTCCCTCTCTCGCCCTGTCGCCGACGCAGGGCTGACGAACCTCTCCCTCCCTCTCTCGTGCAGCTCGGCCGCCCTCTCGCGCTCGACACGCCCATCCCGCCCGACCTCCCCTCGTCGACCTACGCCCTCTTCGGGCCGGACTGGACCCTCGACGTCCCCGAGGCGTACGGCGTGCGCAACCGCAACGACGACGAGTCGCTCGACCGGGTCGAGAAGGCGTTCGAGGGGTACATCGAGCGGGTCGAGGAGCGGTCGGGCAGGACGAGGAAGGGCAAGGTAGAGGGTGAGGGCGAGGGAGCGGGAGCGGCGAGCGCGCAGACGTGAGGCAATCAGGGAGGGCGCAACGAGCGAGTGCAGTTTCTCCAAGGGCCGCACGACCCGCCGACCGGCTCTTCCCTCGTTGCTGCTCTCGCTCATGACCTTGCTCGACGCTACTGCTGTCGAGCCTGCTCTTCTCGACGTGCGCTCGCTTTGTCTTCGACGCCGGCACGCTCTGCGAGCTGCGCACGGACCCTCGTCCTTCGAGCGCTCGAGAGGTTGAGCGGCTCGCTGAATGCTACTCAAGCGTCGCACGTCGTCGAGAGTCCGCCTCGATGAAGCCGTGCACAGCTCGGCAGCACGTGTTAGAGCAAGCTCGTCGAGAAAACGGCGCGCTGCGGTCCCATCGCCTCGAGCGCATCGTCTTGCAGGATCTTCCGCTCGAGCCCGACCTGCGCGAAGACTCACACGCTGAGAGTCCGTGTCGACAGGTCTCCTTGATGGAAGGTTGCCGTCGGCGAGCAGCTCGCCGTAGACGATGGCCGCTCGGTCCCCTCGTCGCTCGACCTGCTCGGCTCACGCTCTCGCTCACCTAGATGCTGTGCGGCGGACGCGCTCTCGATTCAGGACGGACAACAGGCCATTGCGGATCTCGAGAAGTACGAAAGAGGAATGGCGCAGGGAGGAGACGAGGAGAGGGGGGGGGGAACGAGGAAAAAGGGGGCGAGGAGAGGAACAAGGTGACAGGGTCTACCGAGAGCACAAGGGCGAGACGATCTATAAGGGCCGAGCAGCAGCACGCCGGCTACTGCTTCGGGGTAGGGAGGAAGACACAGAAGAGGTTGATGCCCATCGAGAACGCGCCCGCGGCGATCCAAGCTGCGTATGGTAGGAGGGGGCGAAAGGTCAGCTCTAGTACGCCCTCGACGAGCTGCGGGCGAGACAGGGGCGCACCAATGTTGTAGCCATGTGCGGCGTGGAAGCGGAACATGAGGGCGAAGAACTGCAAGCGAGGAGGAGAGAGCCAGGGTCAGCTTCGTCCTCGGCGAGGAGGACGAGCGGGGGTCGAGAGGAGGACGAGAGGAGGACGCACAATGCCGCCCAGATTTCCGAACGCACCGACGAGTCCCGTAGAGAACCCGTTCGAGAAGGGGTTGCAGTGCGGGACGAGCGAGCTGCGAGGCAAAGGAAGTCAGCCTCGAGCCCAACTTGAGAAGGTCGTTCGCTCAGCTCTCGCCTGCTCGTCCTCGAGCCGACGCCGAGTTGACGCCGAGCCCAAGAAGACGTGCGGATAGCTGCGCGAGGCGCGAGCCATCCCTGCGCTGATGAGGTGGTCGAGAGAGAAGGAGGCTTACAAGCAGGTGCCGTTCGCGACCTCGCAGAAGATGGCGAGGAGCGAGATGATGCCCATGGTGACGTGCAGGTCGGGTCGCTCGCCGGCGTCCCAGCAGGCCTTGCTGTAAAGGCCGAGCGCGAGCGACATGGCCCCCATCAAGAAGCCGAGGACGAGCGTGATGTACTTCTTGGCCTTGATCCCGTAGTAGGCGTACAGGCGGTCGGCGAACCAGCCGCCGGCGGGCCTCGTGACGAGGTTGAGGAAGCCAAACGTCGAGCCATCTGCACGAGAAAGAGCGTCAGCGCAGAAGCGGAAAGGGCGGCGCCGCTTTGAGCGTGACGAGTCGACGATGTGCGAGCGCGACAGTCGGAACGGCCAAGAGGGGAGGGACAGGAGGGACGCACAGTAGCCGGCCTTGAGCTGGGTGAGGCCGTTGTTGGCGACGAGGACCGAGGCGATGTTGGCGTCGACGGCCAGCTCCATGCCGAACCTGCAGGATTTCAAGCGTCAGCTCGGGGTCACGATTCATGAGCACGATGACGACGAGAGGTGCGCCGAGCACGGGCGAGGATGAAGGAGAGAAGGGCGAGGGAAGGAGGGGGACCGGCTGGGAGGGGTCCGAGCGCGAGGAAGAGGACGAGGACGCACGTTGTCATGTAGGCGAGGGCCGGCAACCAGGTGTAGGGCTTGCTGACGATGTTGAGGAAGCTCTTCCAGGTCAAGGGCTCGTTGACGGCGACGTCGAGCGGGATCTCGGCCCGGACCTCCTCGTCCTCGTCCGAGACGGCTTGGACCCGAGCGTCGCCCGAGATCTTCTCGTGCATCTTGCGCTCGACGACGGCGCGCTCAGAGGCGTCGAGCTGGGCGAGGTGACCCTGCCGAGCGGCGATGGCGGTGGCGGGGAGCGTGTGACGAGCGGACCATTTGCCGGCGGGGTGGTCGGCGCCAAAGTAGAGCGTCGCGGCAGCGGTGCCGAGGAGGATCGGGACGGGTACGACGGCGAACGCTGCGCGCCATGCCGAGTGCGAGCTGAGGCCGCGGTCCGTGACGAGCGACTCGAAGACGGCCCTGTTGCGAGGAGGTGCGTGCGCTCGTCAGCGAGCGAGCCGCAGAGGCCGACGAGTAGGGCAACGACGAGCAGGGCAACGTACACTTGAATCACGAAGGTCGCGCCGCCGCCGAGGTTGCCCCAGCCGCCGACAAAACTATTCGCCGTGCCGACTATGCTCTTGTCGAACCAAGCGGTCGACCATGCGAGAGCCGGAACGAACGTGGAGCCCAAAATTCCGATAAAAAAGCGGACCGCGTAAAGGCCGTTGACGTTCGAGACGGCGCCGGCGAGGCCGGACGGGATGGCGCCGGCGACGAGAACGGCCGCCATGGTGTA